>SESD01000023.1_pt1 | contig 92613 bp, 86 predicted proteins | sample 3171411 | NCBI WGS metagenome assembly SESD01 (sample SAMN06051880, study PRJNA518727) | freshwater metagenome | biome: subpolar coniferous forest; feature: holomictic lake; material: water; isolation source: holomictic Lake 442, 16.5 m depth | place: Canada: near Kenora, Ontario | collected...
GCGCAGGAGTGGCTTTCGCCGCTTTGGGCCGAGTTGGCGGCGGCTATTGCCAAGTACCCGTTCGATTCCGGCAACGAGTCACTGCACTCGGCGCCACTGCTACTCCATGCAGGGCGCTGGGCCGATGCTGCTGGGCGCATCGAGAGCATCGACTCGTGGCGGCGGCAGCCGGCGCCGCTGGCTTGGATGATCGAAGCGCGATGCCGGCTCGGCGGATTCGATGCGATCTGGCCGCTGCTGGCCGAACTCGCGTGGATGGCGCCGCGCCGCGCACAAGCACTCACGCCACGGCTTGAACTACCTGCGCTTGACTGGCTCGTGCGAGGTTTCGACGCCGAGTTTGAAGGAGAGGGTAGCCCAGACGATTTCTCTTGGCTTCCCGCGTGGGCGCTCATCGCCGATGGCCGACTGGCGGAGGGGCTGCGGCTGGCCAAGGACGGCGCGCATACGCTACCGGAGAGCTGTGCCCGCGTCGTCCTTGGTCTGCTCGCGCTCGAACGCCAGGGGCGTCATGGAGAACTGGTCGAGAACCGCAGAAAACTGCGCGAGGCACAGCCCGCGCTGTTCGCCCACTATATGCAAGACAGATAGGATACGTGATGGAATGGGAGGATCTCGGTAGAGCACTTTCGCACATGGCGACCCCCTTCCAAAGACCGCCGCGGAGGAGGTCCGCGCACGCTGGGATAACCTGACCCCGCTCTTCGTGGTTGTGCGCTTGAACGAACTGCCGACCGTAAGGCTTAACCGAGCTTTTTCGCCAAGTCTTCGGCGCGAGGGTGGTAGTAGCGCGCCAGCATTGCCGTGCCCTTGTGGCCCGTAACTTTCATGAGTTCGTGCATCTGAAGTTTCTCTGCGAGGCGCGATGTAGCCTCATGACGTAAGTCGTGGAAATGCAGGTTGGCGAGGATCGGATCTTTTTTCAGTTGTTCAATGTTTCGCAGCGTCTCTTTCCTCGGTGGCTTGGGATTCTCGGGTTTGGGGCCGCCGCGTGGCATGATCTTCCGAAGTTCGGCCTTGATTTCCTTTTCGCTGAAGCCTGCAATTTGAAGATTTTTCCGGATGACGTCCCGCTCGTAATCTTTTCGGGCTCTTTTTATGGCGGAGTCCCACGCTTGCTTGATCGAACTCGCCGACGTCTGAAAAACAAGCCCACCCTTTTTTGGGCGGGTAATCCCGTTGAGGACTGCGATAGCTTTGGTGCTGAGGGGTACATTGCGAAAAGTATCCCGGTTTTTTGTTTCGCGGCCGTCGATGCCGCGAATACGTGCGACGCGTTTCTCCGTATCCACATCCCGCCAAACCAGAGACGTAATCTCCGACTGTCGTGCTCCGGTTTCAAGCGCAAATTCAATGACCGAGCGCAATGAAGAATGTCTACTCCCGCGCTCGATGGCGGCGAAGATGCGCTGCTCTTCATCAGACTCCAGTCGTCGCTCCCTGGCATTCGCAACTTTGGGTTTCCGCACCTGCGCTGTTGGAATCCCCATTGGCAGGTTGATTCCCCAGTCCATCGTGCAGGCCTTGAAGATTCTGGAAAGCAGGTTGATTTCATGGACCACGGTCTGGGGTGACAGGGTTTTCAGGCGGTCATCGCGGTAGGCGGCGATCATGCTGCTGGTGATGGCGGCCAGCGTGTGTTTGCCGAAATGTTCGACGACCTGACGCAGTCGATAGACATCGCGATCGCCACTGCGTTTGTTGGGCAAAACTTCTTCCTCGAATCGTTCAGCAACTTTGGCGAATGTTGTCTTCTCGGCCTCGTCGCGGCTGACGAATACTCCGCGAGCAATTTCGCTCTCGATCGTGGCTGCCCAGGCCTCGGCATCCTTCTTTTTCCTGAAGGTCTTCGATTGATCCGGTGCTCCCTTTCGCCGTACAATCGCCTGCCAGTAGCCAGACGTGCGTTGCCGAATTGTCGCCATCTTGTTGCGCTCCTTTTCGCACCAACATCTCGGTCAATTTGGAATGCACAAACACCTTGGTGTGACCGTTTTGTGACCGAAATGTATTTTATAACCGTATCAGTGGCTAGAAACCCTTGTCAATAGGGGATGTAATGGTAGCGTATATTTCCGCCTTCTAAGCCGGGGGTAACAGGTTCGAGTCCTGTCGGGCGGACCATATTTAACAAGGCAAGTCACCCACGCTTTGCGTATTGATTGGGCATGGTTCCAGTTGTGACCGTGCCTGTATAGCGCCATTTTTCTGCGCCATGGTGCGCAAGCCGTCAGCCTGGCCGAAATGGTCGGCCTATTGCATGCAGAAACCCAAGTCTCAACTTCAGTGTGGCGACTCACCCATCTGACGCGAGCGGAGTTTCCTGGCTTCAGGCGCCGATGCGCAGCGGGATGCGATGCGGGCCGAAGGGCTTGCCGAACTCGCCGAAGCGACCGGCGATGCGTGTGCCGCAGTGGCCGCAATGTCCTCCTGCATCCAGTTCATAACGGAGGATGCGATACCAGTCGCGCTCTATGACCGTCTTGCTGCAACCGGGGCAGTTGCTGCTGTCGCCGGCCTTGTCGTGCACATTTCCGGTATAGACGTAGCGCAGGCCGGCATCCATCGCGATGCGGCGGGCGCGGCTCAGCGTTGCCGGCGGTGTCGCGGCAACGTTGCCGAGTTTCCAGTCGGGGTGGAAGGCGCTGAAGTGCAGCGGCACGTCGGCTCCCAGTTCTTTAGCCACCCAGGCTGACAGCGCCTGCAGTTCCGCGTCGCTGTCGTTCCTGCCGGGGATCAGCAGGGTGGTGATTTCCAGCCAGCAGCCGGTTTCGTGATGGACCATCGCCAGCAGGTCGAGCACGGGTTGCAGACGGCCGCCGCAGAGATCGACATAGAAGCCGTCGCTGAAGGCTTTCAGGTCCACGTTGGCGGCGTCCATCTTCGAGTAGAACTCGCGCGCCGGCGCAAGGTGCATGTAGCCGGCGCTGACGGCGACGCTCTTGATGCCCAGCGCATGGCAGGCATCGGCCGTGTCCATGGCGTACTCGGCGAAGATCACCGGGTCGTTGTAGGTGAAGGCGACGCTCTTCGAGCCGTGTGCCTGCGCCGCCCGGGCAATCGCCTGCGGTGTGGCGTCGTCCATCAGACGGTCCATGTCGCGCGATTTCGAGATGTCCCAGTTCTGGCAGAACTTGCAGGCCAGGTTGCAGCCGGCGGTGCCGAAGGACAGTACGCTGGAGCCGGGATAGAAGTGGTTGAGCGGCTTCTTCTCGATCGGATCGATGCAGAAGCCCGAACTGCGGCCATAGGTCGTCAGCAGCATCGCGCCGCCCTGCATGGCGCGCACGAAGCAGGCGGCGCGCTGGCCTTCGTGCAGTTTGCACTCGCGCGGGCACAGGTCGCACTGGATGCGGTTATCGGCGAGCTTGTGCCACCAGCGGGCGGGTACGCCGCTTATCGGGGTGTCGCTTCTTTCCATTTGCGCACCTCGTAGCGCTGCAGTTGCACCTCGGAGGACCACCAGTCGGCCGGCAGCCCGGCCTTCTGCTTGAGATGGGCGAGAAACTGGCGCGGCTCCGGCAACTGCTCCCAGACCTGCGGCAGGAAGGTGCTGCGCCTGTGCCCGGCAATCAGGATGATGCCGTCGACATTCGGCCGCAGCTGGCGCAGGGCGTCTTCTTCGCTGCTGAAGAGCATCGGTACCGGCGCCGTGAGCAGGGAGACTTCGACCCGGGTACGGGGAAGTTCGGCGAGCGTCAGCGGCGGGAAGCGGGGGTCGCGGAAGGCCGCCGCGACGGCATTGGCGCGCACATCCTGGTCGAGCGGGCGGTGCGCCTCGAGCGAGCCGATGCAGCCGCGCAAGGCCCCTCCCTGCGTCAGGGTGACGAAGCTGGCGGCGGGGGATGCCAGTGCCGGATGATCCGCTTCTGCTTGTGTCGGCTGTCCGAGATGGGCGGCGATGGCATTGCGGGCGCGCACCAGCAGCGCCGGGCCGGGGTCCGCCGGCTCCGCTTCGGGTTCATAGAGGGCAAAGGAGGCATAGCCCACCACGCGCGCCTTGTCGCCGGCGGTATCGCCCGAGTTGCATTGCGCGATGCGCTCTATGCCGAGCCCGCGCCGTCGCGCCACGGCGAGCAGGCCGTTGATCGGCAGCGCGCCGCAGGCCTGATCGAAGCTGCCGAGTTGTTCCAGAGCCAGGATGCTCTCGGCGGTGGCCTTGTCGATGCCTTGCGCTGCGTGATAGCCGTGAAAGTGCGACAGGTCGGAACTGATCACGATCAGGGTTTCCTCCCCGCCCCACAGGTGTTCGAGGACTTCTGCGACCTCCGCGGCGCTGGCATTGCCGACGGCCAGCGGCACCAGTTCGAAACCTCCCAGCACGGTTTGCAGAAAGGGCAGTTGCACTTCGAGCGAGTGTTCGCCGGCGTGTGCGGCATCGCTGGCGACGACCTGCGGCAGACCGGCCAGCGCATCGAGCGCCTTGCGGTCGAGTGGAATGCTGCCCAGCGGCGTGGCGAAGGCCTGCACGCTGGGCGCCGCCAGTCCGCGCACGGCAACCCGGTGGCATGGGCCGAGCAGGACCACGCGCCGGATGCGCCCGGCCAGCGGTGCGAGGAGGGCAAAAGCCTTGCCTGCCGTGGCGCCGGAATAGACATAGCCGGCGTGTGGCACGATCAGGGCCTTGAGCGTTCCCCCGGTGCGGATAGCCTCAGCCGGCGCTGCCGGTGCGGCGAGACAGGCTGCCAGTTGATGCCGCAGGCCGGCGGCATCGGCGGGATAGAACATGCCTGCCACGGCGGGCGGGCGCATCGAAACGGCAGGGTTCATGATTGAAGTCCTCCTGGCATTTCCTGCCGGCTTAACGGGCATTTCCCCGATAGCGCGGCGCAGCGAGCGGATGGCTGTTGCGGAAGGCCTCGAACAGCTTCCAGCGCACCACCGGGATTCGCGAAACCAGCTGCAGCGGCATGGAATAGATTTCGCAACTGTTGAGAGCGAGCAACGGGTTTGCCGGCTCCGGCTCACTCGGGTGGTCTGCTACATGCCCGGCCGCCGGGTCGAAAAGCACGTTCGAACCCCAGAATTCATCCTTGCCGAGCACCGCCGCGTCCTCGCCTTCGCTCATCGCCAGTCGCCCCGTGCCGACCAGGTGCAACTGCTGCCCGGCAGCGGCGAAGTGTTCGCCGGCATGCAGGCGGGTGATCGTGCAACTCTTGGCCAGGGAGAACAGCGTGGTGTTGGTCACGGCCTCGCGGAAGAGAAAGGTGTGCCGCAGTTTTTCCTCGACTTCGCGCGCGGCAAGCAGTTCGCTGCTGGAGCAGAAGCGCTCGATGAAGTTGCGGTAGAGGTCTGCCGGCAGTCGCAAGGCCTTGACGAAGCCGACGGAGCGGTAGGTTTCTTCGCTGGGGCGGTTGTGGATGGCGGCCGACTCGGCCAGCAGCGAGCCGCTGAAGAGGAAATGGGAACTGCCGGGGTCCGGGGTCAGTGTCTCGACCTTGCCCGCCAGCAGCAGGTAGATTTCCTCGGGGACCTTGCCCGCCGGCGTGATGATGGTTTCCGGATTGAAGGTGGCAATGCGGTTGTTGAGCAGCATTTGCAGTCGCTCCCCCGGGACCATGGGGAAGTAGCTCCTGAAGAACTCGCTGGCGTCGCGCAGGAGGAAGTTCTGCTCGCCGGGAATCATCACGTCCACGGTACCGAAGGGTGCGCCCGAACCGATCCGTCGTTCGGCATCGGTCAGGTCGCGCGCGGTATGGGCGAGCAGCAGTCGCTTCGACTGGTCGGTGGCGAAGTCGATCGCGCTGCCGTGAATCATGCCGCCGCCGATATCGATCTTCTTCAGGTCGGCGGCTTCCAGATAGTCCGCTTTGACCGTCGCGGCGCGCTCCGCGCTCACTCCGGGGGCGGCCGGGTCGGCAGTGATCATGCCATCAAGAACCGCGAACGAGACGATGTCGGCGAGATGGCTGTAGGTTCGATAGCCGCCTTCCCAGAGCACGCGGAAAGTGAAAACGGTGGTCTCCACCGGATGCGGCGAGAGCATCGGCCTGACTTCGAGTCCGGCGATGTCGTTCCACTCGCCGTCTTCCAGGTCGCATACGTCGAAGTACTCGCCGAACTCGCTTTCGGGTATCGACAACAGCGCGCAGAATTTTCGCGTTACCGAGGCGCGCACCAGCGGCGTGGCGAAATACTTCAGCGGCTTGTCCCGCTGCAGCAGGGTGGTGAGTCCGGCGAAGTGGTCGTCGTGGCAATGGGTATGGAAGATGCCGGCCACTTCCTTCTTGCCGATTCCCAGGGCATCCAGGCTGTAGTGGGTGTTGGCGCCGGCATCGATCAGATACACCCGGCCCTGGTGGATGAGGACGCTGCCCATCGCCGGGCGGTTGTAATCCCAGCCATCCCCGTCGCCGGCGTGAGCCACGGCGAAATAGTGGCGCTCGATGGATACGGGGCTGAGGGGATAAGGGCAGGGGTAGGCTTCGTCGCGGTCGAGGTTGAGGTCCACTTCGACGCGGTCTTCGCCGTGGCGGATTTCAAACACGTTGTGTGCCAGGCGGCAGACGCTGACGCCGTCGCCGATTTCGACGGCGCCGGTGGTCAGCGGCCGGCAATCGACGAATGCATCGGGCGGGGCAATCCGGCCGAAGGCAAACTTGAGCTTGATGCGCATGAGCTCGTCGGCCTCGGCTGCATCAATCCCCGCGCTCACCATTTCCTCGGCCGAGATCAGGCCGTAGTTGCCGCGATGTATGTAGCGCAGTTGCGCCGCGAGCTGCTCCGGGGTGCCGATCAGCATCGGCTTTCTGCCGCTGTTGTTGGGATGGCCGGGCAGCAGCATGCCCTGCCGGTAGAGCATCTGCAGGATGGGGAACTCGGCCAGATTGCACAGGTGCCCGTTCTGGATCATCGAATCCGAGAGCAGGATGGCATTGGGCCCGCTCTCGAAGGTCACCCCGCCGCGTTCCGTGGTCTGGATGATGCCGCGGCGAAACAGATGCTTGACCGCGTCGGCCGGCGTGCCGCAAAGCAGGTAGAGTCCGGCCGCCGGTATCTCGATGAAGTAGATGCCGCGGGCGACGACGAGTTTGCGTATCGGCATGACGATATTTCCGGTCAGATCAGCAGCAGGCCGCCGACCAGTCCCGCGGCGATGGCGGCCAGTCCCGGCAGGGTGCGGCGGGCCAGCGCCGCGCCGCCAATGGCAAGTACCAGCCCCGTCTTGAAAACAAGATTGGACAGAGTTGCCAGGGTTATCGTGGTCACGGTTTGCGCCGCCGTCAGCTTGTCCATGCCGAACATGCGCAGCGAGGACAGCGTGATCGCGTCGACGTCGGTCAGGCCCGAGGCCAACGCCAGCAGGTAGATTCCGCGGCTGCCGGCAACATCCTGCAGCCAGGCGGCAAGCATCAGGATCAGAGCATACAGGCCGCCGAAGGTGAGCGCCGTCCTGATCTCGGTCGGGTTGGTGACATCCGGCATCGGCAGGGTGTCGCTGCGCTCGAACTGGCGCCAGCCCCAGAGCGTGGCGGCCAGTCCCAGCGCGATGCCGCAGCCGAGTACGCTGAACAGCCGGGCGACGATTTCCGGTGCGACAGCGAAGGAAACCAGCCCGAGGCGCACCATGACGACAATGTTGGCGAGCAGAATCACCACCGTTGCGGTGCGCGCGAGATCGGCATTGGCCCGGGTATGGCGGGCGAAGATCATGGTGGTTGCCGTGGAGGAAACCAGGCCGCCGAACAGGCCGATCAGCGCTGCGCCATGGCGCGCCCCGATCAGCCGCAGGGCGGCATAGCCGGCCAGCGATACGCCCGAGATCAGCACCACCATCCACCAGATGTTGTGGGGATTCAAGGCCCGGTAGGGGCCGAAATCGCGGTCCGGCAGGATCGGCAGAATCACCAGTGCCAGCACGCCGAACTGAAGTATCGACAGCAGGTCGACGTGCGTCAGGCTTCTTGATATGCCGTGCAGTTGCGCCTTGAAGTAGAGCAGTACCGTGGTGGCGATGGCCAGCATGACGGCGACCGAGGTGTAGCCGAACCAGACCACCGCACCCAGCGCATAGCAGACCATCAGCGCCACCACCGAGGTGGTGCCCGGATCGCCGCTGTCGAGCGGATCGGAGACGTGCGCGGCGATCATCATGGCGGCGATGGCGAGCAGGCCGGCGGCGAGTATCCAGCCGCTGTCGGTGATCTGCGCCAGCAGGGCGCTGAGGCAACCGAGCAGTCCCACCAGGGCAAAAGTGCGCAAGCCGGCCTTGAGGTCGGATTGGCGCTCGCGCTCCAGGCCGATGAGCAGGCCGATGCCGATGCTGGTGGCAAATGCCTGCAAGCTTTCGTATCCGGGCTCCGTGGCGAACATGTTGTTTTTCGTGCGAATTCCTGTAGGGCGATTGTATAGAATCGGGGCATGACTTATCACGCACTGGTTCCCGCCGCGGGTTCGGGGTCGCGCATGGGCGCGCAATCCGGCCAGGCGCTGCCCAAGCAATATCTTCCGCTCGCGAACCAGCCAATGATCCGGCATGCTCTGGCGACATTGTGCGCCACTCCGGCGGTGGCGAACGTGTTCGTGGTGCTGGCGCCGCAAGATGAGTTCTGGCCAGCCGCGCAGATGGCGGCGCTGGGGCCGAAATTGCGGCTGCTGCGCTGCGGCGGCGAGAGCCGCGCGCAAAGCGTCGCCAACGGCCTGCGGGCGATGGCTGCGGCACTGGGCGATATGGGCGAGGACTGGGTGCTGGTGCACGACGCGGCGCGGCCCTGCCTGACGGTGGCGCTGGTGGAAAAGTTGATCGCCGAAGTAGGCCAGGATGATGCCGGCGGCCTCCTCGCCGTGCCGGTTGCCGATACCCTGAAGCGCGCCGATGCCGCCGGCCGTGTGCTGCAGACGGTGGCGCGCGAGGGCTTGTGGCAGGCCCAGACGCCGCAGATGTTCCGCCACCGGCTGCTGCTCGCCGCACTCGAGTCTGCACCGCAGGTCACCGACGAAGCCGGCGCCATGGAGGCGCTTGGTTTCTCGCCGCGCCTGGTGGCGGCCGATGCCAGCAACCTCAAGGTGACTTATCCGCTCGATCTGCAACTTGCAGAGTGGATACTGCGGCAGCGGCGGATGCCCTGAACGCGGCATCGAGGCAAGGGCCGCGGCGGCTCCGCCGGAACCTGCACAGCATCCTGCAGATCCGGCCTGCCATCGGGCCTACGTAGAAACCGCAGATTCCGGCGTAATTCACTGATTACGAAAAGGGCCTTGGCGAGGCAGTATGGCGGTATGCGGGATTCCGCTCTGCAGCAAGGAGTTCAGATAATGGCAGCAGACCGCGATATGACAACTGTGCAAACTTCTCCTGTCCGGTCGGGGCCCCGCCGGCTCCATGGCCGCAATCCCGTCCGGTGCCTGGCGCGGGTGTTTCTGTTGCTGCTGTCGCAGCTGGCCTTTGCCGCACCGGCCGAGCCGATCCGCATTGCCGTATCGCAAACCCCGCTGTCTCTTCCCATCTATGTTGCCGATAGCCAGGGCTATTTTGCGGCGGAGGGGCTGACAGTCCGACTCAATGAGGTTATCGGCGGGCCGCGGGCTTTCCAGCAAATGCTGGACGGCACGTCCGACCTGGCGACCGCATCCGAGGCGGTGGTGATGTTCAACAGTTTCCGGCGCAGCGACTACGCCGTTGTCGCCACCTTCGTCACCAGCGATGACGACAGCAAGGTCGTGACCAGGGCGGATTCAGGAATCACGCGGCCGGATCAACTGGCCGGGAAGACTGTCGCGACCGTGTCGGCCAGCTCAAGCCATTACTATCTCGACAGCATGCTGCTGCTGAACGGCGTCGATCCGAAGTCGGTAAAGCTGCGCAACCTGCAACCCGAGGCCATGGTCGAGGCTTTGACAAAGAGCGAGGTGGATGCCATTGCGATATGGGAACCGTTTCCCTACAAGGCGCTCGCAAGCTTGCCGGGCGCCAAGGTCCTGGCCAAGTCCGGCGCCTATGTGATGTCATTCAACCTGATCGCGCGCAAGCAGTGGTGCGGGGTGCGGGGCGAGGATCTGGTCAGGCTGCTGCGGGCTCTGGATCGTGCGGAGAGTTTCATCAATACGGAGCCGTCCAGGGCTCAGGCCATACTTCGCGACCGTCTTCAGTTGGACCAGGGCTTCGTCGACTGGATCTGGCCGCGCTACAAATATCGCCTGGCGCTTGAACAATCACTGGTGCGGACACTGGAAGCCGAGGCCCGCTGGGCGCGGCGGGAAGGCCATGTCAAGGCCGAACAAGCCTTGAACTACATCAATTTCCTCTACCTGCCGCCGCTGCGATCGGCCCGCCCCGGCGCCGTCACCATCGTCGAGTAGTTGATGCGCGTCAGGACACTTCTCAGGCTTAGCGTAGCCATCGCCGTGCTGATGGCGCTGGTACTGGGTGTGACCAACTGGGGCGTTGCCGCGAAGCTGGCCGCTGTCTCAGCCACTGAAGACCGGGCGCGCAACGCCATCCGGGAAGTCTCCGATCTGTTGGTGCTGACGCATGAATATGCCATGCATGGCGAGGAGCGGGCGGCACAGCAATGGCTGTCCCATCACGCCGGGGTGGTGCGTTTGCTCGAGACCGGGACAACGGAGGTTGTGCCCGTCCCCCGGGATCTTGCCGCCGTAGCGACGGCGCTGGCGGAAACATTCCGGAGCCTGGTCGAAGCAGGATCGGCAAAGACCGATCTGCAGCGCCGGCAGAAGGAACTGCTGCTCGATCAATTGCTCACCAGCAGCCAGATTCTCAATGACGGCATAGATCGTTGGGTGGTCGAAACCGACGCCTATCGTCGTGACGCCGAGAAGGCGTCACGTTTCCTGATGATCGCCGTGCCGATGCTGATGCTGCTCATCCTGGCGCTTCTGGCCTGGTTGCTTTCACAGCGCGTGCTGAATCCGCTGGCAAAGCTGCACCAGGCGGTGATGGCCGTGGCAAAGGGCGACTTGACGGTACGCAGTGCGACGGCGGCCAGGGACGAATTCGGCGAGCTGTCGCGCGCGTTTGATGCAATGGCGGTGCAGCTGGTTACCGAACTGCGGCACGAGATTGCCGATCGGGCCAGGGCGGCGCAGGCCCTGGCCGAAAGCGAAGCCCGTTTCCGGCAGTTCTTCTCCAAAAACCAGTCGGTCATGCTGGTCATTGATCCGGTGGAGGAAAGGATCCTTGAGGCCAACATGGCCGCATCGACTTACTACGGCTATGCGCTGGATGAGCTGATCGGCATGTCAATCAGCAAGATCAACATCGGCTCAGCCGAAGATGTCGCCGCAGAAATGCAGCGCACGGTGCATCAACAGCGCAACTATTTCAGCTTCAGCCACCGCCTTGCCTCGGGCGAGATACGCGACGTGGAGGTTTATGCCACTCAGCTGCTTGACGGCGGCAAGACGACGATATTTTCCATCGTGCATGACGTCACCGATCGCAAGCAGGCGCGCAAAGCGTTGCAGGCCAGCGAGGAAAAATTCAGCCAGCTGTTTCACGTACTGCCCATGAGCGGCGCCATCTACCGCTTGATTCGCGACGAGCAGCAGCAAATCGTCGACTGGGAAATTCATGAGATCAATGCATTGGGCGCGGCGGATGTGCGGCGACGGCCCGAGGATCTGATCGGCCGTCGCGCCAGGGACCTGTTCGGTGACGAAGTCATGGGCCCCTATCTCGAGTTGTGCCGCAGCGTCATGGAATCGAAGCAGGAGCGCTACATCGACACCCATTTCGAGACCAACAACAAGGACTACCTGACCGCGCTCATCCCGATGGGAAACGATTTCTACGCCCAGATAAGCATCGACCGCACCGAGAGCCGGCGCGCCACCGAGCAGATCCGCAAGCTCTCCCTGGCCGTCGAGCAAAGCCCGCACAGCATCGTCATCACCAACGTCGACGCCGTGATCGAATACGCGAACGAGGCCTTTGTCCGTAACACCGGCTACGGCCTCGAGGACGTGATCGGGAAAAACCCGCGCATCCTGCATTCGGGGCGGACGCCTGCCGCGGTCTACGCCGAGATGTGGGCGGCGCTTAGCCAGGGCCGGTTGTGGAAGGGCGAGTTCAACAACATGCGCAAGGACGGCAGTGAATTCACCGAGTTCGCCATCATCACGCCCTTGCGCCAGGCCGATGGCCGCATCACCCATTACGTCGCGGTGAAGGAAGACATCACCGAGAAGAAGCGACTCGGCAGCGAACTGGATGAGCATCGCCACCATCTCGAAGGCATGGTGGTGCAGCGGACTACGGAACTGATTGCGGCACGCAAGCAGGCCGAGGACGCCAACCGGGCCAAGAGCGCTTTCCTGGCCAACATGAGTCACGAAATCCGCACGCCGATGAACGGCATCGTCGGCATGGCGCATCTGCTGCGACGTGAAGGTGTCTCGCCCAGGCAGGCCGAACGTCTCGACACCATCGACACATCCGCGCGGCATCTGCTGTCCATCATCAATGACATCCTCGACCTGTCGAAGATCGAAGCCGGCAAGTTGGCGCTCGAGGAGATACCGGTCAGCATCGGCGGCCTGCTCGACAATGTCGGCTCCATCCTGGCCGAACGGGCCAGAGCCAAGGGCATCCGCCTTGCAATCGATGCCGGGCTTTTGCCGGCCAACCTGACGGGTGACCCCACGCGCCTGCAGCAGGCTTTGCTCAACCTTGCCACCAATGCCATCAAGTTCACCGAGACGGGCACTGTAACGCTGCGTTCTGTCAGACTTCACGAGGATGCCGGTGCGCTGCTGGTTCGCTTCGAGGTCGAGGATAGTGGCATTGGAATTACGCCCGAGGCGCAGTCAAGGCTCTTCAGCGCCTTTGAGCAGGCCGACAATTCAACCACGCGCAAGTACGGCGGCACCGGGCTCGGCCTGGCCATTACCCGCCGCCTGGCCGAATTGATGGGCGGCGAGGTGGGTGTCGAGAGTGTGCCGGGGACGGGCAGCACCTTCTGGTTTACGGCGAGGCTGAAGAAGGGCGGCGAAGGCGTGGTGGAGAGGCCGGCATCGGTCGTCGATGCCGAGAAGCTGATTCAGAAACACTATTCCGGATGGCGTGTCCTGATTACTGACGACGAGCCGATAAACCGGGAAATCGCCCAGATCCTGCTTGAAGACATCGGCCTGGTGATCGATACGGCAGAAGACGGCGAAATGGCAATCTCCATGGCGCGAACGACTGCCTATGCCGCCATACTGATGGACATGCAAATGCCGAAATTGAACGGGCTCGACGCAACGCGCCGGATACGCGAGATGCCCGGTTACACGCAAACACCGATCATCGCCATGACCGCCAATGCCTTCGTCGAGGACAAGGCGCGTTGCTTCGAAGCGGGAATGAGCGGCTTTCTGGTCAAGCCCTTTGATCCCGATACGCTGTTTGCGACCTTGCTGCGCGCCCTGGGTCAGCCTGAGGTGTAGCGGCGATTCTGCTGCGGCCTGCATGGCAGCGATCCGGCGGCTTGGCGCATTGCGCCATGGCGATGAAATGGATGCTGTCCGGATCTCTTGATTGGTAATCTGCTGAGCAGCGCACAATGTGGCGTATCACGTTTCGCTTCGACGGTGAGGACGTGATCGTGGTCAGCTTGGAGGATTATCACTGATGGCTAAGTCTTTACGAGATCCTGACCGGCGCCCGACACACCCCGGCGCCATCTTGCGCGAGGACGTACTGCCGCATCTGCGCATGACGCAGAAGGATTTTGCCGATCACCTCGGCGTCTCCCGGTTGACTGTGTCCGAAGTTATCCATGAGAAGCGCCCCGTAACACCGGACATGGCCATGCGTCTAGGCCGGCTGTTGGGGAATGGTCCTGAAATCTGGCTGCGCATGCAGCAGACTCTCGATCTATGGGAACTGGAGCAGCGCGGCAGCTGCAACCATATTGAGACGCTGAAGGCCGCATGAGCAAGTAAAGTCCGCCTCCATATTCCGCGACCGGCAGACACCGCGCACAAAGGAGGCATCGCTGATTCCATGGCGTGAACAGGCGGCCTGACAGGCCGCCGCGCCGCAGCATGCGTGCGACATATAAATCACGGGTGCCGGATAGCCGGAATATAAAGCCGAGGAAACGGATAAACTGTGCCGTCGCTGTGGTGAAAGGGCTATTCCGCAATGAGCATACCGTTTCGCGTGGGTCAGGGTTATGACGTGCACGCACTGACCCCGGGCCGCAAGCTTGTTCTCGGCGGCGTCGAGATTCCGCATCATCAGGGGCTGCTCGGGCATTCGGATGCCGACGCGCTGCTGCACGCGATTACCGATGCGATCCTGGGTGCGGCAGGGCTGGGCGACATCGGCCGCATGTTTCCCGACAGCGATGCGCAATGGGAGGCCGCCGACAGCCGGCACCTGTTGCGCGGCGCGGTTGCGGCGGTGCATGCCGCCGGCTGGCAGGTCGGCAATATCGACGCCACCGTGATTGCCCAGGCACCGCGCATCGCGCCCCATGTCGCGGCGATGTGCGCCAACATCGCTGCGGATCTGGGGATCGCTGCCGGTGCCGTCAACATCAAGGGCAAGACCAGCGAGCGGCTCGGCTTTGCCGGCCGCGGCGAGGGGATTGCGGCGCAGGCCGTTGCCCTGCTGCTGCGCAAGGATTGAGGCCTGCATGAGCGCTGCCGCGGGCAGCGGATAAACTAGAATCAGTCCCTATTTCGGAGCCGATAGCCGTGATCAATCTGTTTCGCCCCAGAAGAACAACGCCGCGCCTTGATCGCCTGCGCAACCTCAGTCTGTTCGTCAATCTCACCCCCGGCGAACTGCAGATAGTCGATGGTCTGCTGCACGAGCGCGACTACCTTGCAGGCGAGGTGATTTTCGACGAGGGCGAGGAGGGCCAGGCAATTTACATCGTCGCCGCCGGCGAAGTGATGATCTGCCGGCAGGGACACGGCGAAGCGGGTCGTCTGGCGCAACTCGCCCCCGGCACCTTCTTCGGCGAACTTGCTCTGCTCGACAACTCGCCGCGCTCGGCGCAGGCCAGGGCGGCGACCGCCTGCCAGCTGATCGTGTTTTTCCGCGACGACTTTGTCGGTCTGCTCGATACCCACGCCCGCATCGCTTCGAAGATCTCGCGCGAACTGGCGCATCATCTCGGCGCCCGCATGCGCGACATGGCGCTGGCGGCAGGCGCCCATCAGCACCTGTGACCATGCAACGGGCAGCGGCGCAGCACACCCCGGCAGCGGGCCAGCAGAGTTCGGGTCCGGTGGTGTGGATCTCGATCATTGCCGGCACCTGCCTTCTTCTGTTCTTCTTTCAGAAGATCCTCTGGCTGGTGGTGCCGTTTCTGCTGGCGCTGATTCTGTATTATTTTCTCTATCCGTCGATGCAGGCCCTGATCTATCGCGGCATGAGCCGCGAAGCCGCGGCCAGCCTGGTCACGCTGGGCTTTCTTGCGCTGCTGTCGGTTCTCGGCCTGGCGCTGATGCCCTGGGTCACCGCGCACATCTCCGGCTGGCAGGACATCTTCACCGGCTATATCCAGGGCGGGCTGCGACTGCTCGACCGTTCGCTGCGGGCGCTGGAAGAGCACTGGTCGACCCTGGCGCATGCCAGGCTCGCCGATACCGTGGCGACGCGTCTGGCCCAGGGTACCGGCAGCGTTGCCGATCATCTGGAGCCGGTCGCCATCGGCATCATGGCGTGGACGCCTTCGCTGCTGCTGGCGCCGTTTCTCGCCTTCTTCTTTCTGCGCGACGGTCGTCGTTTTCAGCGCTTCCTGGGCGACGCGGTGCCGAATGCCTTTTTCGAAAAGACCCTCTATCTGCTGCATGAAATCGATCGCACCTCGCGCGCCTATTTCCAGGGGCTGATCAAGCTGACGCTGCTGGACACGCTGACGCTCGCCGCCGGATTGTGGCTGCTGGGCATTCCCGGACCTTTCGCCCTGGGCCTGATCTGTGCCGTGCTGGCCTGGATTCCCTACGTCGGCTCGATTCTCGGCGGCCTGTTGGTGGTGCTGGTGGCGGCTACCGATTTTCCCGATGCCCCTGGCATGGCCTACTGGGCCATCGCCCTGTTCATGGCGGTAAGGCTGCTCGACGACTTCGTGTATATGCCGCTCACCATAGGCAAGAGCCTGGAACTGCATCCGCTGGTGACGGTGCTGATGATTTTCGTCGGCGGCGCCGTGGCCGGCGTGTCCGGCCTGATGCTGGTGCTGCCCGTGTTGGGCGTGGTGACGGTGATCGGCGAAACCGTCGGCGTCATCGTCACCGATCCGCGCCTCAGGGCGCGCCACCGGCACGCCAAGGCCTTGCGCCGGGAACAGGCCAGCGGCGACCTCTGACAGCCGGTCTCAGGCCGCCGGTTGGTCGTTGCGGTTGCGCATGTGCTGCGCCAGATTGTCGAGTGACTTGTCGAGCGCGGCACGCAGGTCTTCATCGGCTATGACTTCAGCCATGGCCTGGCGCATGCACAGCATCCACTGTTCCGCTTCGCCGCTGCCGATGGCAAAGGACAGGTGGCGTGCGCGCAGCATGGGGTGGCCGAATTTTTCGACATACAGTTGGGGACCGCCGAGCCAGCCGGAGAGGTACATGAACAGCTTTTGTTCGGCGCCGGAAAGATCGGCCGCATGCAGTTTGCGGATGCCGTAGGCCTCGGGCAGGGTGTCCATCAGTTCGTAGAAGCGGCTGACCAGACGGCGCAAGGCGGCTTCGCCGCCCAACCGCGAGTAGGCTGTGGCGGCTTCGCTCATGACGCTGCAGTCGGAGTCGGAGGCGCCGGGCGCAGGGCGAGACGGGCAATCAGGCCGCCGCCGGGGCGCGGCAGCAGTTCAAGGCGGCCGTTGTGGGAGCGCGCGATGCGGTCGACGATGGCGAGGCCGAGCCCGGCACCGGCGGCGTTGGTGCGCGCGCCTTCAAGCCGGGCGAACGGGCGTTTCATGCGTTCGACATCTGCCGGCGGAATGCCGGGGCCGAGGTCGCGCACCTCGATGCTGAATTCGCCGTCGATCGTGCCGAGGGCCAACTCCACGGGCGATTCGCTGCCGGCATAGCGCAGCGCGTTGTCGATCAGGTTGCTGACGGCACGGCGCAGGGCTTGCGGCCGAAGCGGGAGGATGGCGGCAGGCGGGGTCGCGGGCGATGGCAGGCCGGTCGGTGTCGCCAGTTGCACAGCGAAACCCCGGCGCCGGTATTGCACGGCAAGTTCGGCCAGCAGTGCGGCGACATCCATATCCTGCTGCGCCTCGCCGCCCTCCGAGCGGGCGAAGTCGAGGAACTGGCCGATGGTCTTGTCCATTTCCTCGATATCGGCCGTCATGCCTTCGCGCAGGCCTTCGTCGGCGGCCATTTCGATGCCCATGCGCAGCCGCGTCAGCGGCGTCCGCAGGTCATGGGAAATGCCGGCGAGAATCAGGGCGCGATCCTGGTCGATCTGCTCCAGGCCGGCGCTCATCTGGTTGAAGGCGCGGGCCACCGTCGCCAGTTCGGTCGGGCCGCCCTCATCGAGCCGGTCCGGCGTTTCGCCGCCGCCGACTTTGTGCGCTGCCTGCTGCAAGGCCTTGAGCGGCCGGGTAATGCGGAACACGATCAGCCAGGCGCCGAGCAGCGACAGCAGCAGGGCGGCAACGCCCCAGCCCAGCCAGCCCAGCGGAAACACGCGGTCGATGCGCTCGCGCGGCAGGGCGAGCCAGAAATCGCCTTCGTCGCTGTCGTCGATGCGGAAACTGACGAACAGGGCCCGCTCGCCGTCGCGCTCGAGCGTGAGTCGCGTGGCGGGCCCCAACTGATCCTTGACCAGTTCCTCGACCCGGTGCAGAAAGGCGCGGTCGGGCAGGGGTTCGATGCGGTCTGTGGCATCGGCCGGGTAGATGTGGATGCCTTCCCGCTCCGACAAATCGCGCAACAGCTCGCGGCGCGCCTCGGGGCGGGCCGAAATCAGCGCCGCCCGCGTCAGGTTGGCGACGCTGACCAGGGTCTGCGCCAGTTGCCGGGCGCGCGGTTCGCGTTCGTAGGTGCTGAAAATGGCGAACCACGCCGCCACGGAAAGCATCATCAGCAGTGCGACGAACAGGAACGTGCGCCACAGCAGCGAGCGCGGCAGCAGTTTCATTCGTGCTTCTTGCCGTCGGGCACGAAGACGTAGCCGAAGCCCCATACGGTCTGGATGTAGCGCGGCTTGCCCGGATCTTCCTCGACCAGCTTGCGCAGCCGCGAGACCTGGACGTCGATGGCACGGTCGAACACTTCATATTCGCGGCCGCGCGCCAGTTCCATCAGCTTGTCGCGGCTCATCGGCTGGCGCGGATGTTCCAGCAGGACGTGGAGCAGGCCGAACTCGCCCGAAGTGAGCAGGGTGCGCACGCCGTCGCGTTCGAGTTCCCGCGTCGCCAGATTGATCCGCACCTTGCCGAAGCTGACGCTTTCTTCAGTGATGGCGGGGGCGCCGGGCGGCGGCGGCGCACCGCGGCGGCGCAGCACGGCATGGATGCGCGCCACCAGTTCGCGCGGGTTGAAGGGTTTGGGCAGGTAATCATCGGCGCCGATTTCAAGGCCGACAATACGGTCGACCTCGTCGCCCTTGGCGGTCAGCATGATGATGCTCACCGGGTTCGCCATTCCGCGCAGCCGGCGACAGATGGCCAGGCCGTCCTCGCCCGGAAGCATGAGATCAAGCACGATCAGATCGTAAAGCTCGCGCTCCAGGGCGCGGTCCATGCCCGTTCCGTCCGGTACCGCCTTGACCGTGAAACCCTGGTCTGAGAGATAGCGCTCGAGCAAATGGCGCAGGCGCAGGTCGTCATCGACGACAAGAATCTTGGCTTTGGTTTCGTTCATGGCCCAAATCCTAGCCGGATCGCCGGCATCCTGCCAGCGGGTCTTACAAACGATTACAAAGGCGGTGCGGCGGCAACATTTGAGTTACAGCCGCTGCCGAAAATGCAATCGTGTCGGAAGGGCCGGAAAAATAAACATCGGAGGCAATCGTGAAAGCGTTATTCTTCAGCATGGCGTTGGCGGCAGGGTTGGTGTTATGGGGTTCGGAACCGCCGGCAAGCATCGATCATCTGATGGCGGCGAGTCATGTCGCAGGCGAGCAGGTTTACAATATCTTCCATTGACGGAAGATACAGGGGGCGGGGTGTGACGAGGACGCGCAGAGCCGGATGGGCGGGTGTGGTGTGGCTTCTGGCTGCCGGCGCTGTTGCGCAGGAAGCGCCGGGGCCGCGGCCGGGGCGTGACGCCGAGGGCGGCGATCCGCAACGCATGATGCCCGTCGAGCAGCGCCAGCGACTTTTGTTGCGTGACGCCGCCACACCCGGTGGCGGCAGGCGCTTGTCGGTCGAAGAGCGTCGCCAACTGCGCCGCGACATCCATGAGGCCGGGCGCGACCTCTATCCGGAGCGGATGCCGCGCGGCCACCGCGAACAGCGCGGCCAATAGGCGTTAAGCATACTGACTGCCGGAAAAAGCCTGGATGAGCCGCTCGCCTGCCGGTTTGCCCAAGGCGATGTCAGGGCAGGATCAGGCCAACCCGGAGGGCATATCTTGTCAGTTCGGCCACTTTGTGAAGGCCGAGCTTTCTCATCAGGTTGCGGCGATGCACATCCACCGTGCTCGGCGAAATATGCAACACCGCCGCAATGTCATGTGCCGATTTGCCTTCGGCGAGCAGGGCCGCTACCTGAGTTTCGCGCGGCGACAGCGAACGCTGCTCGCTCGAACACGGCGGTGACGGTTGCTGCTGCAGGGAGTCCGCCAGCACGGCGACGACTTCGGAACTGACATAGCGGCGTCCGCCAGAAACCGCGTGGATGCCTTGCTTCAACTCGATGCCCGCCGCTGACTTGGCGATGTAGCCGGAGGCGCCGATGTCGAGCATCTGCTGGACAATTCCCCGGTCGAGATAGGTAGACAAGGCGAGTACCTTTATCCCGGGATGCCTGGCAAGCAATTGCCGCGTCGTCTCGATGCCTGACTGTCCCGGCAAAGCGATGTCCATGACCACCACGTCGGGCTGGCAATCCTGCGCCAGACGCACGGCTGTCTCGCCGTCCCCCGCCTCCGCGACTACTTTTAGCGTGCGGTCGTGCTGCAGTGTGGCGCACAGGGCTTCCCTCACCATGGTGTGGTCATCGACCAGCATTACCTTGATCGTCATGGCGAACCTTCCTTGGCAGCAACGGTATAGGGGAGAACCAGGCGGATCGTCGTGCCGCCGCCAGGACAGCTGTCGACTTCCATTTTTCCGCCGAGGGTGCTGATGCGTTCGTCGATCGACCAGAGACCAAAGCCGACGTGCTTCGACGGCGACTTCGACGCGCGCGGCCTCGTATCAAAACCACAGCCCTCATCGCTTACCGATACCGTCAGACAAACTCCGTCGTCAATACAGGTAACCCTGGCAAGCGCGACTCCGGCATGCTTGGCGACGTTGATCAGGAGTTCCCGCACCGAACGATACAGAATTGCCAGGTTTTCTTTGTCGAGCCTGTTCGGTTCGCCCTCGACGTGTATCTCAACCACCAGGCCGAATACCTTGTCCATCTCCTGCGCCAGCCAGTCGAGTGCTGAAACGACTCCCATCTCCGACAGCAGCGGCGGACTCAATTGACGGACGATGCCCCGTGCCGACTCCTCGGCCTTGTCGACCAGTTCGACAATCCGATCGATCGACGGCTGGAGCGCCTTGCGCGTCAGCGATGTCAAGCGGATTTTTATGGCCGCCAGGAGTTGACCCAGATCATCGTGCAGTTCCTTCGCCAACAGGCGCCGCTCGCGCTCCTCCGTTCTGGTCAAGCGGCCGGCAAGCTTGCGCAATTCCGCAGTCCTTTCGTTAACCGTCGATTCCAGGGTTGCGGTCAGCTTGCGCAACTGTTGTTCCGCCAGTTTGCGCTCGGTAATGTCGATCGCAATGCCGCCAAGCAGGACGGGCTTGCCGGGCCGGGAAATGCGGAACTTGTGCGTTTCAAAACAACGGGGCTCGCCGTCCTTGCCCGACACGGTCTCCTCGACGACAAGACGTCCCCTCTCCAGCGCGAGCCGGTCAATGTCGTCCATGTGTTGCGCAATATCAGACGGCACGAAATCTTTCGTCGGCTTCTCGGGCAGGAAATGCACTCCGAGAAAATTCTCAAGATAGCGGTTGCCGTAAATCATTCTGCAGTTCGAATCCTTGATGAACGCGGCTGCCGGCAGTTCCTCCATGAAGCGACTGAAGCGGTCTTCGCTTTCCGCCAGATTCTGCTGGCTGGTATGCAGTGCCGCTTCGACGGCCTTGCGTTCGCCGATATTGGTGAGCACCATGCGCAACGCAGTCACCGCGCCCGCCTTGCACAGGCGCAGCGTGTCCAGACGCACATCGATGACCGAGCCGTCAGCGCGCAGCAGCGCAATTTCGCACGTCATCGGGCCGTCCTGTCGCAACGCCTCGACGAAATACCGGAGCCAACGATCCCTGTCATTGGTGTCCACAGACGGGCTGAAACGCCTCTGGCGCAACTGCTTGCGATTCATTCCAAGCATGCTGACGCCGGTGAGGTTGATGTCAGCGATCAAGCCCTTGGCGTCCAGCGTGATGTATCCGACCGGGGAATGGTCATAGAAGTCCATGTAGCGGTCACGCGACTCTTCCAGTGCGACCTGGGATTGGCGCAAGGATTCGTTCTGCATCTCCAGTTCGATCCGGTGCACCTGGAGTTCATGCAGCACCTGCTCGATCGAGGAAGCGGAGGCGTCGAACTTCAGCGGATCGGCAAGGCGCACCCCGGCTGCAGCCTTCAGTAGCGCATCGAACTGATGATCACTTTCAGGCAGGTTCACGGGATCCCTTTTTGAAGCGATTGACTGGATTTCATGCAGTGGAACAATCGACGCTATCGCCAGGGCACTTGGCTTGCTCCGTCCTGTCGTCATCTGCCGGCCGGATATGCCCTTGCCCAAGGAAAAAAGCCAACGTCGCGCCAACCGGATAACTGTATCACGCACCTGCCGCCCGGTCGCAACGCCGGCCTGGTCCGGCGCGGTGCCGCCGCAGGGAGATGCGTATTTACAACAAGGAATGAGCCGGATTGCGGGCATATCGTCCGATGGGACGATTCCCGCCGTCCGCCTAGCGGCCACCATTAAGGCTTCGGCGTTGCGTTGTGCCGGTTGCGGCGGGTGAGCGCGGCAGGACAGTTTGTTTTTCCATATCGGGAGAGAAATCATGGCAGGTCGTTTGCAGGGAAAGGTTGCCTTTATTACCGGCGGCGGATCGGGCATCGGTGAGGCGACGGCGCATCGCTTCGCCGAGGAGGGCGCGACGGTCATCATCTGCGGTCGCCGCAAGGAGCCGCTGGAGGCGGTCGCCGCAGCCATCGTCGCCAAGGGCGGCAAGGCGGAGTGGGCGCAGGCCGATGTCAGCAAGGAGGAAGAATTCGTTGCCGCCATCCAGGACGCCGCCAAGCGGCACGGCGGCCTCGACATCATGGTGAATAACGCCATGGCATTCAGCTGGGGCGGGGTGGACAAGACGTCCACCGAGACCTGGCGCTCCAACTTCTCGACCACGGTCGACGGCACTTTCTGGGGTACCCGCACGGCCCTGCAACTCATGAAGGCGCAAGGCAGGGGCGGCTCCATCATCAACGTCGCCTCGATCTGCGGCCTGTTCGGCGTGCCGATGATGGCCGGCTACAGCGCCGCCAAGGCGGCCGTGATCAACTTCTCGCGTGCCGTGGCCTCGGAAGGGGCGAGCAGGAACATCCGCTGCAATGTGGTGATCCCGGGCGTGGTCGCGACGCCGGCGACTGCCGACATGCTGGCCGACGAGAAGCAGTTCAACAATGCAAAGAAGCTGGTGCCGATGCGCCGCGTCGGGCAGCCGGTAGAACTGGCCAACGCCATCCTGTTCTTTGCCTCGGACGAGTCGTCCTATGTCACCGGCGCCAGCCTGTCGGTCGACGGCGGTCGCGCCTCGGAGCTATTTACCGGCCTGGCCTGAGCTCAGATTGCCGGGGCGCGTGGCTGGCGTTGCCAGATCACCTGCCCGGCTTTCAAGGTGGCCTGCACGCGGACGGCAGAAAGGTCGCGTCGCGCTTCGCGCCAGGGCCGGTCAAGCAGGCACAGATCGGCGCGCGAGCCGGGCACGATGCGTCGCGGCGGGCCGCCCGGGTCTTGCGCAGAGGCAGAAAACAGCGCCAGTGCGCGCTCCGGCGACAAGGCTTCGGCGCCGTCCATGAGTGCTCCGTTGCGGGAGCGTCGCGTCACGGCGGCGTGCATTGCGCGCCACGGGTCGGCCTCGCCGAAAGGCGCATCAGTGCCGGCGGCCAAGGCAATGCCGGCATCGAGAAATCCCCGGCCGCGATATAGCCACGGTAACTCTGCTGCGCCGACCTCGGCGAGGTAAGCATCGCCGCGTTCGTAGACGAAATTGGGTTGGGTGACCACGGTGACGCCCGCGGCGGCAACCATCGGCAGCACCTCCGGCGGTGCCACCGATGCGTGCTCGATGCGGTCACCATGCTGATGACCGGCTTCGCCGAGGGCGACCAGCGCGAACACCAGTTCCGTCACCGTGACGCAGTGTATCGCCACGGCCCGGCCGGCGGCATGGGCGGCCATGATGTCGGCACGCATGGCTTCAAGCGTGGGCAGCGACGCTTCGCGCAGGTAGAGTTTGCGTGCGCCGATACGCAGGCAGTCGCTTGCGGCGGCGTGATCGAGTTCCGCGCCGCCCATCGCCAGCACATCCTGCAGCAGGTGGCGGCGTGCCTGCTCGGCGGCAAAATGCCGGATCTCGTCCGGGCCGTTGTGCGGCGAGGCGTCGGTAACGCCGGTGACGCCAACGCTGGCCAGCAATCCGCTGGCGCGCGCCAAGGCAGGGAGCCTGCGCCCGAGGCGTTGGCGCAGCCATTCGTCGGCGTCGTAGAGGCGTCCGGTCGGACGTCCGGCAATGCGTTCCAGGGGCGCATCGTCGCCGGCGCAGAGCAGGTTCAGGGCGCAGGAATTGAGGATCCAGAGGCGTCCGCTGCGATGCTGGATGCGTAGCGGCCGTGTCGGCAGCAGGCGGTCGAGCCAGTCCCTGTCGATGTCGCCGGCGACCGATTGGTGGTAGCCGATGCCGCGTATCCAGCCCTCGCTGTCGCCGGCATTGGCGGCGGCGTGCTGAAGCAGGCTTTGCGCCAGTTCTTCGGCGGTTCTCACCTGCGGCGGGCCGCAGGCCGCCGAATCGAGCGCGCCGGCCAAGGCCAGCAGATGCAGGTGGTGATCCTGCAGCCCGGGCAGCAGCAAGCCGCCATCAGCCTCCAGCACTTCCTCGCCGGCCAGTGCCTCGAGTTGCGGACCGATGCCGGTCACGATGGCATCGGTGAGGCGCAGGTCGGTGGTCGTGCCGGAATCGACTTCGGCGTTGCGGATCAGCATGGGATACCCAGTCCGGCAAGGATTGACGCCGTGTCGGCCCCCAGCGCCCTTGCCGCGCCCGCCGCCGGGCGTGCCTGCGGCAGGGTCTCGGCGAGGCCGGCCTGCTGTGCCAGAGCGCTCCATGACAGCCAGCGCGCGCGCCGCTCCGCCGCCGCTGCGGGCAGGGAACAGGCGACGCAGTGCGCCACGACGTCGCTCAGGTTGAGGCTGAGCAAGTTGCCGCCGCCGCCACGATGGCTGGCCCAGGCGGCCAGCGCCGCGTGCATGCCGGTGAGCGGGTCGGCGATCGCGTCGCCGCAGATCAGGGCTTCTCCCGTGAGTTCCAGGAGCAGGCCGGAGAGCCCGGCGGCAACTCCGGCGTCGTCGCCGTAGGCCGCCCAGTTGGCCTCGGGTTCATCGCGTCCGTAGCCGCTGATGCTGACCCAGGTCAGGCCCGGTCGCATCGCCAGCAGTTCTTCGGCGCAGATGCCGAGTTGCCGCAAGGCGCGCGGGCGGGAGCCTTCGATGACGATGTCGGCGCGCAGCAGAAGCTGGCGCAGCCTGGCCCTGTCGGTAGCGCAAGCGAAGTCGAGCGCCAGGCTCTGCTTGCCGGCGTTGAGCAGATCGTTGAAGGCTGGCGGGCCCTGCCGTGCGCCGTCGGGGCGCTGCAGGCTTTCGACCTTGACCACTCTCGCGCCGAGCGCCTGCAGCAGATGCGAGCAAAGCGGGCCGGCCCACAGCGACGAGAAATCGATGACCAGCGGTGCTGCCGCGACATGCCGCAGGTCGTTGGCGCTGAAGTGCTCGACCTCGAGCCAGGCCGGCGCCTGCGCGCCGGGCTGGCCGGCAACGGCCAGCGCCAGCCCCATCAGGCGTCCGCGTTGCAGCAGCGCTGCCGTCGTGCGCCCGGCGACTGCCGCGGCGACGGCGTCCCAGGTGGCGGCCACATCGCTTTCCAGCCAGGCCGGAAGCAGCGCCCAGTCGGCGCTGCGGGCCAGGTTCAGGGCCAGGCAGCCGTCTCTGGCGGGCAGCAGCCGGCAACTGCCTCCCGGCGAACTCGCCCCCTGGCGTCGCAGACCGGCGATGGCGGCGCGCTCGCCCAGCAGCGCCGCACCGGATGGCGGCAGGTGCACGCTGCCGGCTGCGGCGATTGCTGCGATGGCCTTGATGACGCCGTCGGCACATGAGGCCAGCGGCGCCGGACACATCCGCGCCTCCCCCGCTGCGCTTCCCGTCAGGGCCATCAGCCCGCAGCGTGCCCAGGCCAGTGCCGGATGCTCATCGGCGGCAGCGGTGCCGCGCACCACGCTTGCCCCCAGGGTCGATAGCAGTACATGGGCATAGTCGCTGGCGGCACCGGTTCCCTCCAGGCGGCAGGGAGTGTCGGGCAGCAGTGGGCGCGCGTCGCAGTCGGGGATCACCGCTGCACAGTAGAGAAATCGCCGGGCAATATCAAGTGTTGGTCCGTGTTAGTCCGATCAGACGATTTCATCACACTGCGTCCCAATACAATGCTCCGGATAAATCCTCACCGTGACGCCCGCCTTGCCTGTCGTGCAAAGCCTTGCTGCAAACCTTCGGCAAGCCCGCCAGCGTTCCTGTCGTCAAGCAATTTGCCAATCGTGGAAGGAAGCCGGTCATGACTAATCAGCAGGAATTCGATGTGATCGTCGTCGGTTCGGGCGGCGGGGCGCTGCTGTCCGCGGTGCGCGCGGCCGATCTCGGCCTTTCGGTGCTGGTCATCGAGAAGAGCGACCAGTACGGCGGTACCACCGCCACCTCGGGCGGCGTGCTGTGGATTCCCTTGAACGGTCAGATGCCGGATGACTACGACAGCGCCTACGCCTACCTGACGGCGGCCGTGGGCGATACCAGCAGCGATGCCAAGGTGCGCGCCTATCTCGAGTCCGGACCGGAGATGGTCCGCTACGTCAACGAGAAGACCGCGCTGCGCTACGAGGTCTGCGCCGAATACCCGGACTACTATCAGGAGATGCCCGGCGCCAAGCCCGGCGGCCGCAGCATGCAGCCGGTGCCCTTCGACGGCGCGCGGCTCGGCGACGAATTGTTCAAGCTGCGCGAGACCCATCCGGGCACGCAACTGATGGGCATCAACATGAGTGTCGTCGAAGCCAACACCATGGCCACCAAGGGGCCGGGCTGGCTGTGGGTCACGATCCGCACTTTTGCCCGCTACTACCTTGATCTGCCCTGGCGCTTCAAGACCAAGCGCGACCGCCGCCTGTGCCTGGGCAATTCCCTGATCGGTTCGCTGCGCTTCACGATGCTGGAGCGCAATATCCCCCTCTGGTTGAACTGTCCGCTGGAATCCCTGGTGCATGAGAACGGCCGGGTCCAGGGCGTCGTCGCCCGCCGCGACGGCAAGCCGGTCACCTTGCGCGCCAGGCGCGGCGTGATCCTTGCGGCCGGCGGTTTCGAGCGCAACCAGGAAATGCGCGACCAGTACCTGCCGCAGCCGAGTCGCCAGGAATGGTCATCGACCCCCAGGTTGAACAACACCGGCGACACCATCCGGGCGGCGCAGGCCATCGGCGCCAAGCTCGGCAACATGAATCAGACCTGGGGCGTGCCTTCGGTGCCTTCGCCCGCGTCGCCGCAGGGACAGCAGCCGGTATTTTCGGAACGGGGACTGGGCGGCTTCATCGTCGTGAACAAGCAGGGCAAGCGCTTTCTCAACGAGGCCCTCTCCTACGACCGCTTCCAGCTCGCCATGTATGAAGACCACGTCAGGAACGGCGGCGGCATTCCGGCCTTCACGGTATTCGATGCCACCTTCCGCAAGGATTGCCCGCACGGCACCATCCTGCCGGGCGTGATCATGCCCGATGCCAAGATCCCCAAGGAGTGGTGGGGCGATTTCGTCTTCAAGGACGATACCCTGGAAGGTCTTGCGCGCCAGATCGGCGTGGACGCGGCGGGTCTCGCCGAGTCGGTGAAAAAGAACAACGAGTACGCCAAGACCGGCGTCGATCCGGATTTCGCCCGCGGTGACACGGTGCATGATCGCTACTGGGCGAACAAGGCGGTCAAGCCCAATCCCTGTCTGGTGGCGATCGGCAAAGGGCCTTACTACGCCATCAAGCTGTGGCCCAGCGATACCGGCACCAAGGGCGGTCCGGTAATCACCGAGAATGCACAGGTGGTGAACGAGGCGGGTGAAACGATTCCCGGCCTGTACTGCATCGGCAACAATTCCGCCGCCGCCCTGGGACGTTCCTATGCCGGTGCCGGCTCAACCATCGGCCCCGGACTGGTGTTCGGTTTCCGCGCCGCCAATCACCTGGCGAAATCCTGAAGCCGGTCGGCTGCAGGAAATGGCGGGCGCCCTGCGCCCGCTATTTTTTTGCCCGCCGCGCGGCTTTCAGTCGCAGCATTTCGGCACGGTCGGCGACCAGGCCCTTGGCCATCATGGCCTCGATGTCGGCTTCTGCGTAGCCCACTTCCGCGAGGATTTCCCGGGTGTGTTCGCCGAGCATCGGCGGATGCTTCTTGACGCTGGCCGGCGTGCCGTAAAAGCGGATCGGGACGCCGGTAACGGTGAACTCGCCCAGCTCCGGATGCTGCACCGGCACCAGCATCTTGTTGTGCAGGATCTGCGGGTCCTTGACCACGTCTTCGACCTCGTTGATCGGTGCCGTCAGCACGTCGGCGGCGATCAGGCGCTCGACCAGTTCCTCGCGGTCGAACTGGCAGGTGCGCTCGGCCATGACGCGATCCAGTTCGTCCTGATTCTTCAGTCGCGCGGCGATGTCGTGGAAGCGCTCGTCGGTGTCCCAGTCGGTGCCGAGGGCGCGGCAGATGTGGGGGAAGAACTTCTCGCCGGGGGTGGTGATCACCACCTGCCTGCCGTCGCGCGTCGGGTACACGCCGGAGGGCGCGAAGTAGAGGCTGCGGTTGCCGGTACGCACCGGCTTGTCGCCGGTGGCGAGGTAGGTGCCGATGGAACTGGCCTGGGCGTGCATGGTCGCATCGAGCAGCGAGACCTCGATGCGCTGGCCGGCGCCGGTCTTGTCGCGCACGCGCAGGGCGGCGAGGGCGGCGTTGGACACCAGCAGCGAGGTCATCACGTCAACCGCCGGAAAGCCGGTGCGCACGGCGGGGCCGGCGGGATCGCCGTTGAGCGTCAGGACGCCGGTGTAGCCCTGGGCGAGGAAGTCGATGCAGGGACGACCGGCGTAGGGGCCATCGGGACCGAAGCCGGTGACGCGGATCCAGATGATGTCGGGCTTGTGGGCCTTGACCTGCTCGTAGTTGATGCCGAGCCTGGTGAGCGCCGGTTCGCGCACATTGGTTACGAGGACGTCGGCGGTCGCGGCGATGCGCGCAAATATTTCCTGCGCATCAGGCTGCTGCAGGTCCAGCACCAGGTCGCGCTTGCTGCGGTTGAGGCTGAGATAGGGACCGCGCTGGTCGCCGCGCAACGGCCCCAGATGGCGGCTCTCGTCGCCATAGTGGGACTCGATCTTGATCACGTCGGCGCCCAGGTCGCCCATCAGGGTGGCGCCGTAAGGGCCGGCCAGCATGGTGGACAGGTCGAGTACGCGCAGTCCGGCGAGGGGGCCTGCGGCGTGTGGATTGCTTGGTTCGCTCACGGATTGCTCCAGTTCATGGTTCAAACGGCATGCACGCGATTGACGATCTCGCGCATCAGGCCGGCATCTTTGCGTACGTCGGCAGGAAACAGCAGGACGATGCTGCGGTAAAGTCCGCCCGCCCTGCGCTTGATGATCTCGCCCAGCTGGTCGTAGGTGCCGCACAGCACCCATTCATCGAGCATGGCGTCGGTGATCAGCGCCGGCATCTTCTCCCACTCGCCGGCGACGGAATGCCTGTGCAGCTGCATGCCGATGTCTTCCCAACCGTGATGGGCGAGGACCGGGTGGTAGGAGCGGGTCGAGGCGTAGAAGGCGATCTGCTTGCGCACCTCTTCGCGGGCCACGGCTACGTCCGCCTCAGTGCGTCCGAGGGCGGTGAAAGGCTCGCCGATCAGGTCGAAGGCCGACAAGTCGCGTCCGGCTCTGGCAGCGCCTTCGGCGATGGCCGGCATTAGCACTTCGCGCGTGTAGCGGAAGGTGGCGACCGGGTGCAGGCGCAGACCGTCGCAGAGTTCCCCGGCCAGCCTGGCCATGTAGGGATTGACGGCTGCGGTGTACAACGGCACCTGCGGCCACTCGATCGGGCCCGGATTGAAGAAGGGCGGCAGCAGCGTGAAGCGGTAGTGCTCGCCCTCGAAATAGGTCGGCTCGGCAGGGTTCTGGAAGCTGGCGAAGATGGCTTTCAGGCAGAGGAAATAGTCGCGCATGCGCGGCCCCGGCGCGCTCGGCCAGGCCGTGCCGTAGCGGCGTTCGTTGTGCCCCTTGACCTGCGTGCCGAGTCCCAGGCTGAAGCGGCCGCGCGAAAGGCCCTGCAGGTCCCACGCGGCCTGTGCCGTAACCATCGGGCTGCGCGGAAAGGCGATGGCGACGTTGGTGGCCAGTTGCACGCGCTGCGTGTGTTCGGCTGCAATCGCCAGCGGCAGGAAGGGATCGTGGCCGGCCTCGGGCATGCCCAGGTTGTCGAAGCCGAGCGCTTCCAGTTCGGCGGCATTCCTGGCAAAGGTCGCCAGTTCCAGGCGCGGCTGGCCCTGCCCGGCGTATTGCCCGCCTTCCGGGGCGAGCAGGCCCGTTTCCAGGCGCAGCACTATTTTGCCTGGTGCAGCAATTGCCACAGGCGCCGCGGTGAAGCCGGCGTCTCGCGAATCTCCAGCCCGAGGGGTGCGAGGGCATCGTTGACCGCGCAGTGGATCACCGCCGGCGTGGTGTGCATCGCTCCTTCGCCGCAGCCCTTGGCGCCCAGCGGCGTGAAGGGCGAGGGCGTGACGACGAAATCCTTCTTCGCCATGGGTATCTCGTGGATCGTCGGAATCAGGTAGTCGACGTACGTCGTGACCAGCGGTTGCGCGTCATCGCTGTAGACGTATTCTTCATACAGGGCTGCGCCCACGCCCTGGGCCAGGGCGCCTTGCAACTGGCCTTCCAGGTTGCCCGGATTGAGGCGGGTGCCGCAGTCGTCGACGATGAAGTACTTGAGGATGTCGGTGCGCCCGGTTTCGCGGTCGATCTCCAGCATCACCAGGTGCGTGGCGTTGGCCGCCGTCAGGTAGGAACGGCAGCGGCCTTCCTCGTCGGGCATGGTGCGATTCGGTGCGGTCCACACATAAGTGGCCTCGGGGCAGGGTTCGACGCCCGGCGGCAGCAGGTCGGCACGCGACAGCATCAGGCCGGCGACCTCGGCGACGCTCATGCCTACCGCCGGATTCTGTTTCAGGCGCAGCCGGCCGTCCATCAATTCGACCTGGTCGGGTTGGGTCTGCATGACATGGGCGACGACGCAGCAGAACAAGTCTTCGAGTTTCTGGCTGGCGCCGAGCACGGCGCCGGTAATGGCTACGCCGAGACGGCTGCCGCCCGGGCCGAAGTGCGGCGGGGTCACATCGGTCGCCGCCGTCGTCACCTTCACGGCATTGAAGTCCATGCCCCAGTAGTCGGCGGCGATCTGGGCGGCGACGGTGTATTGGCCCTGGCCCTGCAGGGTGAAGCCGACCACGACGGTGAGATTGCCGAAGACATCGAAGGCCAGCTTGACGCCCTCGGGCACGCCTATCCCCGGTACGCCGACGGTGGCGTAGGCGTTCCAGTCAAACACGCCCGGCTCGACCGTGCTGGCGACGCCGATGCCGATCAGGCGGCCTGCGGCGCGGGCGCGGCTTTGCTCCTCGCGCAGACCGCGGTAGTCGGCCATGGCCAGCAGCTTGTCGAGCACCGCTTCATAGTTGCCGCTGTCGTACTCGTTGCCGGCGGGCGTCGTGTAGGGGAACTGCTCGGGGCGCAGGTAGTTGCGCCGCCGCAACTCGGCGGGGTCGATCGCCAGCTTGCGCGCCGTCATGTCCATCAGCGACTCGAGCACGAGGAAATGCGGTGGTGGACCGTAGCCGCGGTAAGCGCCGCTCGGCGCGCGGTTGGTGGCGACCAGAACGGTGTCATAGCGCGCCGCTTCGATGCGGTAGGGACCGGTGAAGGCCGCCAGCGGCTTGGCTACCGATATGGTGCCCCAGCCCTCGGTGCCGGCGCCCTGATCATCGATGAGCCTGACCTTGAAGCCGGTCACGGTGCCGTCGGCTTTCACCGCCAGGGAGGCCTCGTAGTGACGGTCCCAGGACTGGCTGAAGCCGGCGATCAGGTATTCCATGCGGTCTTCGATGTACTTCACCGGCCGGCCTTCGCTCTTGCGCGAGAGCAGGGCCGAGATGTCGGTGCCGCGCGGGCCGCCCTTGCCGCCGAAGGAGCCGCCCATGGGATGGCTGACGATGCGCACCTTGTTGCTGGGCAGATTGAGCGCCATGGCGCGGGCGGCCACCCAGAAGCGCGGCGTCTGGTAGGCGCCGTGGACCGTCAGGCTGTTTTCGGCGAGGTCCCACTGGCAGATGCAGCCGAAAGTCTCGGTCGGATTGGCACCGACCCGGTTCCAGCGGAAGCTGTTGCTGACCACATGGTCGGCCTCGGCGAAGAGGCGATCCACTTCGCCCCAGTTGTAGACGCGGCTTTGCACCACGTTGCTGTCGTGTGCTTCGAAAAGTACGGGTGCGCCCGGCGCCATGGCCGCTTGCGGGGTCGCCAGCGGCGGCAGCAGTTCGTATTCGACGCGGATCAGTTCGAGTGCGTCTTCGGCGATATAGCGGTTTTCCGCCGCCACCGCCGCTACCGGTTCGCCGACGAAGCGCACCTTGTCGACGGCCACGCAGTAGGCGCCCCAGCCCTCGGGCGCGGTGTAGGCGGGATTGCTCCAGCGCCTGGCGTCCTCGCCGGTGAGCACTGCGGCCACGCCTTCAAGCGCTTCCGCTGCACTGGTATCGACCTTGAGCACGCGGGCGTGCGGATGCGGGCTGCGCAGGATCGCACAATGCAGCATGCCCGGGATGTCCAGGTTGTCGATGAACTCCACCGTACCCGACACCAGGGCCGGATCCTCGACGCGCTTGACGTCCCTGCCGATGAAGCGGGTGGCGCCGCTGTGCATGTGTTCCGGTAGCTTGGGAATCTCGATAGCCATGATATGCCCTTGTTGATCAGCCGCCGGCGCGCATGCGCTCGGCTGCCAGGCGCACCGAGGCGAGGATGCTCTCGTAGCCGGTGCAGCGGCAGAGGTTGCCGCCCAGGGCTTCCTTGATCTCCTCTGTCGAGGGATCCGGATTCTCGCCGAGCAGTTCCAGCGTGGTCATCAGGAAGCCCGGCGTGCAGAAGCCGCATTGCAGCCCGTGGGCGTCTACGAAGGCCTGCTGGATCGGATGCAGCTGACCGGTCTGGCGATTGCGCAAGCCTTCCACCGTCGTCACCTGGGCGCCGTCGACTTGTACTGCCAGGGTCAGGCAGGAGCGTGCCGAGCGGCCGTCGATCAATACCGTGCAGACGCCGCAAATGCCGTGTTCGCAGCCGACATGGGTGCCGCCGAGGTGCAGTTCGTGGCGCAGAAAATCGGCCAGGGTCAGGCGCGGCTCGACGTCGCGCTCATAGGCCTTGCCGTTAACGTGGAGGTTGATGCGTTGCTTGGTCGTCATGCTCAATTTCCTAACGGGCGCGGCCCGCGGCTTCGACGAGACAGCGCTCGGCCAGTGTTTTCACCAGATGGCGGCGGTACTCGCCCGGGGCATGGATGCAGGACATGGGTTCTTCCAGCGCTGCGGCTGCCGCCGCAGCGGCGCGGGCAAAGGCCGCGGCGTCAGGCGCCTGGCCCTCGAGGGCGGCTTCGCCGGCAGGCAAGCGCACGGCAGTGGGGTTGACGCCGAAAGCCGCCATGCGCACCTGGCGGCAGACGCCGCCTTCGATACGCAGGCTGAGGGCGACGCCGGCCAGCGCCAGATCGCCGTTGCGCCGCGCGAATTCCTGAATCGCCCAGCCGGTTCCTGCCGGCAGCACCGGCATGCGTACCTCGGTGAGGATCTCGCTGGCTTCCAGGCTGGTGGTCATGTAGGTGACGAAGAACTCGTCGGCCGGGATCAGTCGCTCGCCGCCGGGTCCGACGGCTTTCATCTGCATGTCCAGCACCAGGGCCACGGCCGGGTATTCGGAGGCCGGATCGGAATGGGCGAAGGAACCGCCGACAGAGCCGCGGTTGCGGATCTGGCGATGGCCGACCAGGCTGGTGGCGGCATGAAACAGCGGCTGGCTGTTGCGGATCAGGTCCGACTCCTCGGCGCTGCGTTTGCTGGCCATGGCGCCGATGGCTATGACGCCTGCTTCTTCGCGGATGTAGTCGAGGCCGGCGATGCGGCGCAGGTCGATCAGCACCTTCGGCCGGGCAATGCGCATGGCCAGCATCGGCATCAGGCTCTGGCCGCCGGCGATGATCTTGGCGTCCTCGCCTTCGTTGTCGAAGCGCTCGAGCAGTGCCACGGCCTCGCCTAGCGTTTGCGGGGTGAGGTAGTCAAAGGGTGCCGGCTTCATGGTGAATTCACTGTCGGTCAGCGTCAAAAGGAGATGGGCAGAATTCGCCCTGAATTCTAACTGCGATTTCACATCGGGCTCGCCACCCGATCAACGTCCAAACGGACTAACGCCCGTCGCAGTTCAGCCGCCGAACAGGCGCCTGAAGAAATTCCGCAGGCCGTTCCAGAACACCGTGAAAACCACGGCGACGATGTTGATTGAGTCTTCCTTGGGCGGCAGCACCGGGGCTGCGGCAGGAGCTGGCGCAACCCCGTCTGCGGTCGCGGCGGCGGACTCCGGCGCCTGCCCGGCGGGCACTTCGAGCCGCGCCCGGAGGTTGGTGACGTACTTCTTGATGATCTGTGCCGAGACGCCTTCGATCATGCCGCGGCCGACCTGCACGATGCGGCCGGTAAGGTCGACGCTGGAGTTGACGCGAACCTCGGTGCCGCTGCCGTCAGGCAGCGCAACCAGTTGCGTGGCGATGGTGCCGCTGACGGTGCCGCCGCCACGTTCGCTGCCCTCGGCCAGCATCTGCATGGTGTAGGTGTCCTTGTCCAGCGCCTGGTAGGTGATCGTGCCCTGGTACTGGGCGCTGACCGCGCCGATCTTGATCTTCACCGCGCCGATGAAGCGCCGGGCATCGACGATTTCCGTCAGGGATGCACCCGGCATGCAGGCGACGACGTTGTCCGGGGAAAGAAAAAATTCCCAGACTTTGTCGATGGGTGCCGCGACCTTGAAGGTCTCCTTGATATCTATGGACATGGTTTGCCGTACTTGGTAATTTCAATCGAGCCCGGGGACGTGCCGGCGTCTGCTGCCGGCCTGCACTCATCTTTGCACCGGCGCCGGGAGCAGGCATCGTCCGTAGAGACTATCACCCCGGACTGATCAGGGCTGGCGCGGCAGGATGTAGCGCGCGCGGTAGGCGGCAAAGTCGGCCTTGAGTTTTTCCTCCGACAGGCCGTAGTGTTCCAGGCTGTAGCTGTGCAGCGGGCGCTTCTCGCGCGCGTTGTGCTCGAGGTAGTCCTGCATCCTTTCCTGTATGCCCGCGGGGAAGCCGAGGCCGACGAAGTCGTAGATGCTGCGCACCACCTCCAGCGGCCGGCTCAGGGTATCGGCGAACCAGACGTCGAGGAAGCGGTCCGGCGCCGTCTGCCCGCGGCAGGCCATGGTGGCGGCGATGCCGCGGCTCCAGATGTCCGACCATTGCCGCCCGGCGCGCACCGGGTCGGCGGCCCGGCCATATATCGCCCACAGGTTGTGGATGAAACTGCCTATCGAGGGAATGGTCTCGAGCGGATCGCGATGGGTCTGGATCACCTGCGCGCCGGGGAAGACAGCGAACAGCACGTCGATCTGGCGCAGGTGGTGCGGCGTCTTCAGCACCCAGCGCGTGGCGACTTCGCCGCGCTGCTTCTTCTGCCACTGGATGAACTTCAGCATGCGCTTCAGATGGATGTAGGCCGGCGTCTGGTCGTGTTGCCACATCCAGCGCGTGTAGCCGGGGATGTCGGCGTAGGCATCGAAGAAGCTCATGAAGGAATGCTCCATGAGTATGCCCTCCTCATCCGCGGCCTCGGCGTCGAAGGGATGGATGGCGAGCAGCGCCGGATTGGCCTCGAGCATGGCCTCGACCTCGGCTTTGGCTGCGGCGATGCGCGGATCGGGACCGGCGGCCGGCGCATCGGGCACCGGTGTCGGAAAGCGCGCCTCCCACCAGCGCATCGGATAGAGACGTGGGTCGCAGCTGAGGATGCGCTGCAGCAGCGTGGTGCCGGTGCGTGGCAGGCCGACGATGACAATGGGGTCGTCGACCGGTTCGGCGAGTATCTCGGGCCGGCGCCGGCACCAGTCTTCCAGCACCAGCCTGTTCTTCAGCAGTTCGATGATGCGCTCGCCGAGGAGTTGCCGGCCCAGGTCCGACAGCCCGGCTTCGCCGTTCAGGGATTCGATCAGGGCGGCAAGGCCGGGGCGGAATGCCTCGTCGCCGAAATCCTCAAGGCCGCCGCTGCGTCGGCTCGCCTCGGCGAGCAGGGTATTGATGTCGAAAGCCATGCATCCTCCTGTCATTGCTGCAAATCGGCCAGCTTTACTACGCGCGTGGTCGGGTGCACCTTCTCGGACGCGCCTATCCAGCGCATGCACATGGTGCCGAGGCGGTGGCCGGCGGTTTCCAGCCAGTTGGGCACACCCGGATCACTGCGGGCGAGCACGATGCGGACACTGCCGTCGGCATTCACCGTTGCGGAATGCTTGTTGACGTGTATGCGGTGGTAGCGGTAGTCGAGCGACTCCATCCAGTAATTGTTGATCTGCAGGTTCCAGAAGTCGCAACCGGGAATGCGCGCGATGTCGATGATCAGGGCCTGGTCGTCTTCGAGTTGCCAGTAGCCGTGGTAGTAGAAAATGTTCGGATCGCCGCCGGCGGCCTGGCAGACGGCCTGGTCGGCAGGCGGCAGGCGGTTGGGTTGCGCCCGGTAGCCCTGCGCCCAGTCGGCGAAGATGCGCGCCGTGTTGTCGACGAAGCCGGCGGCGCGCTGCAGTTGCTCCTGCAAGTGTGCCGGATCGAGCGGCGCCGGCTGCGCAGCGGCACCGATGCGCTCGATGCGGATCTGCGCCGGCTTCTCCAGTCGGCGGTCGAGAAAGGTCTGGCGTACCAGCAACTGGTTGCTGTCGGCTTGCATCGGCAGCCAATTGCCGGGTTGCCTCTGCTGGCTGAGGACCAGCTCGAAGCTGCCGTTGGCGGCGAACTGCATGGCGTGGGCGTCGATGAAGCCGGTGCCGTCCATGCGTCCGTCCTTGTTGGCGTAGCCGCCGCTTTTTGTTGCGAAGTTGAGCGCGGCCACGCTGCCGCGCGTGCCGCTGACCCGATACTCGTTTTTGCCGTCGATGCGCGCCGAGAGGTAGAGGTTGTCCGGATTGTCGGCGCCGATCTTGACCGTCTCGTGCGAGGGGATGATGAAGCCGGGAAAGTCCGGGTCGGCGAACTCGACGTGCATTTCCAGAGCAACGCGCAGCAGGCGGCTCAGGTAGCGGTAGCCCTCGGCGCGAGTGAAGGCGTCGGCCGGTGCTTCGGCACGGAGCACTTGCTGCCCGGCATGCTTGAGCGCATCGCAGAACTGTTCCCAGGTCTGTCCGTCGAGGATCTGCTGTTCGCTTTGCGTCGCCATCTTTGCCTCTCTCGCCGGTGTGGCTAAGGTGTCACGGTGGGCCAGATTCGCTTCCCGGCTGCAGCTTGCCATCGTCCGATGGGACTAAGAGCCCTACTGAAACAGGCTCTAATCCTCCTTCATGTGCCAGGCCGCGACCATCGCCAGCAGAAGCAGCACGGTCGAAGCCAGGAAGGCCTCGTTGAAGGCCTCGGCGCCGGCGGCGCTGCCGCCCCCCAGCGCGGCGGTGCGCCACTCGACCAGGACGGCGAGCAATGCCACGCCGAGAAAGCCGCCGAGCATGCGCAGGTAGCTGATGAGCATTGCCGACTGGCCCAGCAGTTTGCCGTGCAGGCGGCGCAGCGCGGCCTGGTTCAGCGAAGCGATCAGCAGCCCGACGCCGATGCGCCCGAGTATGGTCAGCATCATCATGGCCGTATAGGATATGTCGGGAGAATAGAACCAGATGCCGCCGTAGGACAGGGCGAACAGCAGCAGGCCGGCGGCCGTGAGCAGGCGCGGCTGGCTGTAGTCGGCGAGCCAGCCGGCCAGCGGCATGATGGCGGCGAGCACGATCCCGCCCGGCACCAGGATGCCGCCGGACTGGGTCGCCGAAAGGCCCATGATCGTTTGCAGGAAGACCGGGATCAGGTAGCTTGAGCCGTAGATGCCGAAGCCATAGGCAAAGGAGACGAACATGCCCAGGATCACCCGGCGCTGGGCGAACACCGCCACGGAAATGATGGCATGGGCCTGGCGGCGCGCATGGCGCAGGAAGCCCCGGAGGCTGAAGAAGGCCAGCAGTGCGTAGCCACCGGCCCACCACAGGGCGCCGGGACTGGCATTGATGCTGCTGGCGCAGGCCAGCAGGGCGACGGTCATCAGCACCAGCGCCCCGGTTCCGCGCCAGTCGAAGCGTGCGTGCGTGCCGGCGGCAGCGCCCGGCAGATAGCGCATGGCGCCCGGCCAGGCCAGCGCACAGAATGGCAGGGACATCAGGAACACCGATTCCCAACCGTAGTGATCGATGAGCAGGCCGCCGATCCCGGGTGCCACTGCCGGCGCAAGGATGACGCCGAAGCCGAGCAGACCCGAGGCGCGGCCCTGCTGCTCGAAGGGGAACCACTGCATGACGATGATGGCTCCCATCGGCATCAGCATGCCGGCGGCGGCCCCCTGGAGCACGCGCATGCACAACAGGAAGAGGAAATTCGGACTCAGGGCGCCGAGCGTGCTGCCCGCCGCCAGCATCAGCAGGGCGGCGACAAAACAGCGGCGCAGGCCGAAGCGTTCGATCAGCCAGGGCGAGGGCAGCATGGCGATGGTATTGGCCAGCATGAAGACCGTGACGACCAGTTGGATCCTGTCCTGGCCGAGGCCGAAGCGCAACATCAGGGCCGGCGCCGCGACGTTGAGGCTGGTGCTGGACAGAATCGCGGCGATGGTGCCGAGGGCAACGACGCCCATCGCCAGCCAACGGCGTACGCTGTCGCTGCCGGCGGACGGTTTTCCGCTGTCGCTGATGGCTGGAGGCGACATAGTGTCTTCGCCTGCGCCCGTGTCGGCGCTGCGGCTTCCGAAAAACGCGCGAGTATAGTCGAAGCCGCTAACGCGCCGGGTCACGGCAAGCCGCCATGCCGCATGCGCCTTCAATACTCGGGCTTGCCTTCGTCAGCGTTCTTGCTTACCCTTCCGCTCTTGGGCAAGAGGCGGGCAGAAAGCACAACATGCCGGGCGCGCCTTGATTTTTGTTCCAGAGAGGGGGAGGCGCCATGGTTGCTATTGATATCGTCAAGCCTGGCAAGGCCGGGCGCGACGACCCGTTCGGGAACGACGGACTGGCGCGTCTGTTGGCGGATATGCAGATCACGCTTGAGCAATTCAGCGAACTGCTGGGCTTGATCTACCAGGGGCCCATGGAGGCCATTCCCTGGGGCAGCGCCCTGACGCGCCTGCGAACCCATCTCAAGTCCAACTGGATCACCATGATCCTGCGCCCTGCAGCGGCCAACCTGGCCGCTCTTGTGATCCGTGACGGCGGCAACGGCGCGGAACTCTACGATTCGTCGTACAAGCAGTTTTCGGTATTCTCCCTGGATCCGTTTGTCGGCCTGCCGCGCGACAAGCCGGTAACCATCGACGAGATGATCGAGGCCAAGCGCTGGCTCAGCGGGGAATTCTTCAAGCAGTACCTCGAGCCGAACCAGATCCGCTACATCCTCGGTGCCGATATCACTGCCGAGGGCGGCACGGAGTTCCGCCTGCGTGCCACACGGGCACCCGCGGCAGCGGATTTCTCCGCTGCCGACAAGGCGTTTTGCCAGGTGCTGATAGCGCATTTCAAGCGCGCCGTGAATCTGCATTCACGCATGGGGCTGATGGAAGTCGAAATGAAGCTGTATGCCACGGCGATGGACAGCATGCTGGTCGGTGCCGTGGTGCTCGATGAAAAAGGCGTTGTCATGCGCGTCAACAGCATCGCCGAGAAGATCCTCGACGACAAGGACGGCATCAACATCAACCGCGGCCAGCTGACTGCCGAATATCGCGGCGAGGACCGCGAGTTGCAGCGCCTGATCAGGCTGGTGCTTGAGATGCCGGCCGGCAAGCCGGCGATTGCCGAAGCAACCTCGCTGACCCGGCCCTCGGGGCGGACGAAACTTGGCCTGCTGATCCGCCCCATCCCCGTCGGCGAGTGGTCCGAGGGGCCGCATCGTCCTGCCGTTGTGGTGTTCATCCGCGATCCCGAGCGAAAGTCTCAGCCTTCCTTTGAACTGGTCAGGCAACTGTTCGACCTGACTCCGGCGGAAGCCCGGCTGGCCTTGCTGCTTGCCGACGGCATGACACTGGACGAGGCCGCGGAGGCGCTGGAAATTCGCAAGAACACCATACGCGCGCACTTGCGCTCGATTTTTTCCAAGACGGGCGTGAAGCGCCAGACGACGCTGGTGAGCCTCATGCTGAGCAGCGTCGCCGCCATCAGGTAAGGGCGTTGTGCCGTTGCGGAATTGAAAAGGATACGTTGTGGAAAAAGTGATCTACCTGGTCTGGCGCGAGCCGGCCATGACAGCCGAGCAATTCAGTGCCCATTTGCGCACGGTGCTGGCCCAGCGCCTGCTGGCGCTCGGCGCTTGCGCACTGCAGGTCAATGTGCGGGATGACGCGGTGGCTGCCGCCTCGGGTCTGCGCCTGATCAATACCCGGCCGCAGCCGGAGGCCATGCTTTCGGTCTGGGTCGACAGTGCCGTCGATGCCTTGCGCGCTCCCTTCGACAAGGCCGTGACGGCCGCCGTGCCGGGCATGGCCGCGTATCTGGTGAGCGAGTCGGTGCCGATACGCAACATCCGCCACCCGCCCCGGTCCGGCGAGCGCACCGAGGGATGGGCCCAGGTCGCCCTGCTGGCGCGGCCGGCGCGCCTGACGCCGGAAGCCTGGCGCGACATCTGGCAGAACAGCCATACGCAGGTCGCCATCGACACGCAAAGCACCTTCCTCTACGTGCAGAATCTGGTGATCCGGGTACTCAGCTATGGCGCGCCGGTGTATGACGCCATCGTCGAGGAAGGCTTTCCCGTTACGGCGATGGCCGACAGCTACAGCTTTTTCGATGCCGTCGGCGACGAGGCGAAATATCAGCGCAACTACAAGGCCATGATGGACAGTTGCCAGCGCTTCATCGACAGGGACCGGATAGATGTCCTGCCGACCAGCCAGTACCTGATCAGGGGCCTCGGCGGATAGCCTCGCGATCCCCGCGTCACGACGCGGCAGCAGCCGCAGCGGCCGGTTCGTCTGATCAGACTAGGACAAGCTCCGGAGGCGGGTGCTAGTCTGGAAAATCAGGCCGGCGTCAGCTCGGCCGGGCTGACAGCGGGGGAGCAGGCATGACACAACTTCAGGACAGAGTGGCGATCATTACCGGCGCCGCGCGCGGCATGGGCGCGGCGACCGCCCGCTGCTTCGCCGCGGCCGGGGCCAAAGTCGTGCTTGCCGACGTGCTCGATGCCGAGGGCGAGGCCCTGGCCGGCGAGATCGGCGCCGCAGCCAGCTATCGCCATCACGACGTCGCCGACGAGGACAGCTGGCGCCAACTGGTTGCCGATACCCTGCGCTGCCACGGCCGCATCGACGTGCTGGTGAACAATGCCGGCATCCTCATGTACGAGGCACTGGTGAACACCGACAAGGCGGCGTTCGAGAAGGTCCTGAGCATCAACCTGACGGGAACCTTCCTCGGCATCAAGACGGTGGCGCCGGCGATGATTGCCCGCGGCACGGGCTCCATCATCAACATTTCTTCCAGTGACGGCCTGCGCGGCGCCAACAGCCTGAGCGCCTATTGCGCCAGCAAGTGGGGCATCCGCGGCCTGACCAAGGTGGCGGCGCTGGAACTCGGGCACCAGGGAGTGCGCGTCAACTCCGTGCATCCGGGCGGAATCAATACGCCGATGATCAACACGGCGGCGCAATCGGTGGAAGAAATGAACCTGCGTTTTCTCAACATCCCGCTGCAGCGCGTAGGCCTGCCGGAGGATGTTGCCCGCGTCAGCCTGTTTCTCGCCGGCGACGATGCTTCCTTCATGTGCGGCGCGGAACTCGCCGTCGATGGCGGAGCGGTTGCCGGCGTGTATTACCAGGGCCTGCCGGGGACGCCGGATGCCTGAGGCGTCGGCCCGGTGCAGATGTACAGGCGCGGCGAGCCGTGCATGAAAACGTCAGCATGAAGATCTACACCACCGCCCCGCTCGAAGACCCGCGCCAGGCGCGCACGCTGTACAAGGAGCTGGAGGACATCGGCTATGACGGCGGTTTTTCCTTCGAAGCCAAGCACGATCCCTTTCTTACCCTGGCCGTGGCGGCCGAACACACCACGACGCTGCGTCTGGGGACCGGCATTGCCATCGCCTTCGCCCGTAATCCCATGAATCTGGCCAACCTGGGCTACGACATGCAGTCCATCAGCGGCGGCCGCTTCGTGCTGGGGCTGGGCTCGCAAGTCAGGCCGCACATCGAAAAGCGCTTCAGTTCCACCTGGTCGCACCCCGCCGAACGGATGCGCGAGATCGTGCTGGCCATCAAGGCCATCTGGAACTGCTGGGAGGGCAAGGCCGCTCTCAAATTTGAAGGCCGCTTCTACCGCCACACCCTGATGATCCCGACTTTCAACCCGGGGCCCAATCCCTATGGCCCGCCGCCGGTCTTCTGCGGCGGCTTCGGTCCGCTGATGACGGCCGCGGTCGGCGAGGTCGCCGACGGCTTCATCGCCCACCCGTTTACGACGCGCCGTGCCCTGCTCGAGAACACGCTGCCCGCCTTGCACAAGGGGCTCGCCAGGGCGGGTCGCCGGCGCGGCGACATCGAGGTGATGTGTGCGACGCTGGTGGTCACCGCGGACAGCGAAGAGGCGCTGGCGGCATCGAAGCTTGCCGCCCGCAAGCAACTGGCCTTCTACGGATCCACCCCGGCCTATCTGCCGACGCTGGCCTGCCATGGCTGGGGCGATCTCCATCTGGAACTGAATCGACTGTCGAAGGAAGGGCGCTGGGACGAAATGACCGGCCTGATCGGCGACGAGATTCTGAATGAGGTTGCCGTGGTGGGCGAGCGCCACGAGATTCCCCGCAAGCTGCGCGCCCGCCTGGAGGGCATCGCCGACAGCGTCAGCATCACCCATAACCGCTGTCCGGACCCGGGCCACTGGGCCGACGTCGTGCGGGCGCTCAAGGCGGCGGCTTGAGCGCAGGTCGAACACCATCAACGAGGAGATAGTCATGCTGTTGGCAGACAAGGTAGTCGTCGTTTCCGGCATAGGACCGGGACTGGGCGTAAAGCTGGCTGTCGAGGCGGCGCGAACCGGGGCCCGGGCGGTGGTGGTTGCCGCGCGCACGGCGGCCAAGCTCGATGATGCCGAGAGCCGCATCCGCGCCCTTCGATCCGACTGCGAGGTTCTGAAAATCCCGACCGACATCGTCGATCGCGGGCAATGCCGGCAACTGGTCAGCGCAGCATTGGCGCGCTTCGGACGCATCGACGCACTGATCAACAGCGCCTTCTGCCACGGCCCGTTCGAACCGGTGTCGACCTGCGATCTGGAAAACTGGCGGGAGGTTTTCGAGACCAACATCTTCGGCAGCATGACCCTGACCCAGGAGGTCATCCCGCAGATGAAGCTGCAGGGCAGCGGATCCATCCTCTTCATCAATACCCAGGCGATCCGCCGTCCCTTCGCCGGCGAGGGCGCCTACGCTGCGTCGAAGGGAGCGCTCAAGGTGCTCGCCGCCTATCTGGCCGGCGAAGTGGGGCCGCATGGCATACGCGTCAATACGCTGCTGCCGGGCTGGATGTGGGGCGAACCGGTGCAGGGCTATGTGCGCCAGGCGGCAGAACAAAAGGGCGTCAGCGAGGAAAAGATCGCCGCCGGCATTGCCGCAAACTTCGCCCTGCGCCGCATCGTCAGTGACGACGAAGTCGCCAGGGCGGCGATGATGCTGATCTCCGATTACGCCAGCGCGGTGAGCGGGGCGACGCTTGACGCCAACGGCGGCGATTTCCTGCCTTGAGCGGACCGGCAGCGGGGCGCTACGCCGCGGCGCCCGTCATGCCGGCTTCGGACAGCCTGCCGATGATCACATCGGCGGCCTCCTCGGCGGAAAGCGCGGTGGTATCGATGACCATCTCCGGGCTCTCCGGCGCCTCGTAGGGCGAGTCGATGCCGGTGAAGTTCTTCAGTTCGCCGCGCCGCGCCTTCTTGTACAGGCCCTTGGGATCGCGCTCCTCGGCCAGCGCCAGCGGTGTGTCCACGAATACCTCGTAGAACTCGCCCTGTTTCATCAGGTCGCGCGCCATCTGCCGCTCGGCGCGGAAGGGCGAGATGAAGGCGGTGATCACGATCAGGCCGGAATCGACCATCAGCTTCGCCACCTCGGCAATGCGCCGGATGTTCTCGACGCGGTCGGCGGCAGTGAAACCGAGGTCCTTGTTGAGGCCGTGACGCACGTTGTCGCCGTCGAGGATGTAGGTATGGCGGCCGGCGGCGTAGAGCTTCTTTTCGACTTGATTGGCGATGGCGGATTTGCCCGAGCCCGACAGGCCGGTGAGCCAGACCACGCAGCCCTGCTGCCCCTTCAGCCTGGCGCGCGCCGCCTTGTCGATGTCCAGCGCCTGCAGGTGGATGTTGCTGGCGCGGCGCAGGGCAAAGTCGATCATGCCGGCGGCGATGGTGGTGTTGCTGATCCGGTCGATGAGGATGAAGCCGCCGGTCGCGCGGTTCTCCTTGTAGGGATCGAAGGCGATCTGGCGGTCGAGGGACAGGTTCAGCACGCCGATCTCGTTCAATTCCAGCTTGGTCGCCGCCGTGTGCTCCAGCGTATTGACGTTGAGCTTGTACTTGAGGTGGCCGATCCCGGCATTCACCGTCTGGCCGCCGATCTTCAGCAGGTAGCGGCGGCCGGGCAGCATGGGGTCCCCGGCCATCCACAGCAGGGTCGCCTCGAACTGGTCGGCGACGCTGGCCGGGGCGTCGATGGTGGAAATGATGTCGCCAGGCGAGATGTCCACCTCGTCGGCGAGCGTCAGCGTGATCGACTGCCCGGCCACGGCCTGTTCCAGGTCGCCGTCGGCGCTGACGATGCGTGCCACCCGCGCCTCCCGCCCGGCGGGCTGGATGCGCACGCGGTCGCCGGTGCTGACGATGCCGGAGGCGATGGTACCGGTGATGCCGCGGCAGTCCGGGGTGACCCGCTGCACCGGCAGGCGGAAGGGACTGTTCTGCAGCCGGTTCTCGTCGACCGGCACGGCTTCCAGGTAGCCCCTCAGGGTGGTGCCGCGGTACCAGTCCATGTGCTCGCTGCGGGCGATGACATTGTCGCCCTTCAGCGCCGACATCGGGATGCAGGTGATGTCGGTGAAGCCGAGCGTTTGGGTGAAAGCGGCGTATTCCCCGGCGATGGCGCGGAAGGTCTGCTCCGACCAGTCGACCAGGTCCATCTCGCTGATGACGACGACGACGTGGCGGATGCCGGTCAGGGAGGCCAGGTAGCTGTGGCGGCGGGTCTGCACCAGCACGCCCTTGCGCGCATCGACCATGACCACGGCGACATCGGCGGTGGCGGCGCCGGTGATCATGGTGCTGTTGCCGTCGTCCGCGCTGCCGCAGGTGATGAAGCGCGCGAGTCCCTTGCCTTCGTGGGACTTGAGGTAGGCCTCGATGTGGTCGCTGATCATGTCGGATATGTGTGCCATCAGAAGGTTTCCGGCAGGGCCGCCCGGTGCGCGACCGTGACCCCCTCGGCGGGCAGTGAAGCGGCACAGCCGCATTTCCCGGATGATTCCCGCACTATAGCGTTTATACCAGATCAGCCGGCGGTGGCCCTGGCTGCTTGCCACCGGCCGGTTCCGGAAGATTGCGCTCGATATAGTCCGGATGGGTCTGGTCGGCATCGAACGGGGCTGCGACCATAGGGCCGTCGCTCTTCATCAATCAGACGCCAGCAGACACGTGCCCGAGGGCATTGCCGCTAATGATAATGACATTGGAGAAAAAATATGAGCAATGCCGCCTATACCCACCTGCTGGCGCCGGGACGCATCGGCAAGATGGAACTTCGCAACCGCATGATCGTCACCGCCATGGGAGTCAACCTGGCCAAGGACGGCATCTGCGACGAACGGATTCGCGCTTTTCATGAGGAACAGGCCAAGGGTGGCGTCGCCCTGGTGAACATGGGCGTGTCCGGCGTGGCCTGGCCGTCAGGCGGCAACCAGCCCGGCCAGGTTGCGATTTCAGACGACCGCTTCATTCCGGGCCTGAAGGCGGTGGCTGACGCGGTGCATGCCCACGGTGCCAAGTTCTCGATCCAGATCCACCACGGCGGCATGGTCAGCGTGGAAGACATGGCGGCGGGCCGTCCGGTGTGGGTGCCCTCGCTGCCGGCGCGGGTCGAAGGCGCCGGAACCCAGCAGGTCACCGACGTCTGGACCAAGGAGGAACTCGAGCACGCTGCGGCCACCGGCAAACCCATGCCCAAGGTGCAGTTCAAGGTGATGACCGGGGACGACATCCGCACCGTCGTGGCGCAGTTTGCGGCCGGCGCCGAGCGCGCCAAACAAGCGGGTGCCGACGGTGTCGAAATCCATGGCGGCCATGGTTATCTGATTTCCGGCTTCATGTCGCCCAAGTCGAACCATCGCACCGACGAATACGGGGGTTCGTTGGAGAACCGCGCCCGCTTCATGCTGGAAATCCTGCGCGCGGTGCGGGCGGCGGTCGGCCCCGATTTCGCGGTATGGGTCAAGATCGACGCTCAGGAATACGGCGTCGCCAAGGGCATCAAGCTGGAGGACGCGGTGCTGGTGGCGAAGATGGTCGAGGCTGCCGGGGCCGATGCCATCACGGTGACCTCCTACCATGACACGGGCAAGTTGAAGCTGCACTCGGAATCCAACATTCCGCACATTCCCGGATGGAACCTGCCGGCCGCCGAACGCATCAAGGCCGCCGTGTCGATTCCGGTGATTGCCTCGGGCCGCGTCGAACCCGAGGTCGGTGAAGCCAGGATCGCCGCCGGAGGTTTCGATTTCCTCGCCATGGGCCGCAAGCTGCTGGCCGACCCGTACCTGCCGCGCAAGCTGGCCGAGGGCAAGCCGGAGACCATCCGTCCCTGCATCTACTGCTACACCTGCGTCAGCGCCATCTACTTCCGCGAGCCGGTGCGCTGCGCGGTCAATTCCGAAAACGCCCTTGAATACCTGCGCAGCACCGCCAGGCCTGCAGCCAAGCGCTATGTGGTGGTCGGCGGCGGTCCCGGCGGCATGGAAGCCGCGCGCCGGCTGGACGAGCAGGGGCATCAGGTGACCCTGCTGGAGAGAACCGGGCTCCTCGGCGGTACCCTGCAATTCGCCGCCCTGGCTTATGAACCCAACCAGCGTCTGCTGAAGTGGCTGCGCCGCGAAATCGGGCAGTCAGGCGTGGATGTGCGCCTCAACACCGCCGCCACCCCGGAACTGATGGCCGGTTTGAAGCCGGATGCGGTGCTGGTGGCAACGGGCCCCTTGCGCACCATGCCGCCGATTCCCGGCGGCGAACTGCCCCACGTCTTCAGCGGTGACGACCTGCGGCGCCTGGTGCAGGGACAGTCCTCGCCGGAACTGGCGCGCAAGGTCAGCGCGCCGGTACGCCTGCTCACCCGGTTGGCGGCGGCCACCGGCCTGACCTCCAATCTGGACATGCTGCGCACCACGAGCCACTGGTGGATGCCGCTGGGCAAGCGCATGGTTATCGTCGGCGGTTCGCTGGTCGGCCTCGAACTGGCCGAATTCCTCAGGGAGCGGGGCCGTGCCGTGACCGTGGTGGACGAGGTTCCCCGCTTCGGCGCAGGGCTGACGCTGGTGCGCCGCATGCGCGTGCTGGAAGAATTGAAGGAGCATGGCGTCGTCATGTTCCCGGGCGCCGCGGAGATCAGCATCGGCGCCGATGCGGTGCGCTTTGTCGACAAGACCGGCGCGGCCCAGGTGATTGCCGCAGACCATGTCGTCGTTGCCAAGGGCGTCAGCGCCAACCCCGTGGTTGCCGATCAGTTGCGCCAGGCCGGGTTCAAGGTGCATGCCTTCGGCGATTGCACCGGTGTCGGCTACATCGAGGGCGCGATGCGCGGTGCCGCCGATGCGGTGGCGGCGCTGAACGCCTGAACGCAGCGGTCAGGAACCTCGCAACCGGCAAAAACTCGCCGGGCGCCGGCGCCTTGCCCACCGCACCAGGCTCAATCGCGCCCAATCGGGCGACATCAGCGTACCCGGGGCCCGGCCCCGAGTCGCCGATGCAAGCCTCAAGCCATGAAACCGCCATCCACGGCGAGGGACTGGCCGGTGACGAAACTCGATTTGGATGAACTCAGCCAGATCACGGCATCGGCCACTTCCTCGGCCTTGCCCATGCGTCCGATCGGGCACATTCCGTCCAGGTGTGCCTTCATTCTCGGATCGCTGATCAGGGGCGCTGTCATCGGCGTCTCGATCACGCCCGGGCAGACGGCGTTGACGCGGATGCCGAGCGCCGCGTAGCGCAGGGCTGCCGAGCGGGTCATACCGACCACGGCGTGTTTGCTGGCGCAGTAATCCAGGGTGCCCTTGCCGCTGATGCCGGCGATAGATGCCGTGTTCACGATCACGCCGCCGCCCTGCTTCAGCATCTGTTCAATCTCGTACTTCATGCCGTAGGCGACGCCCATCAGGTTGATGTCGATGATGCGGCGGAAGACATCCATGTCCATCTTCGGCGATGAATGGGTAATGCCGGCGTTATTGAAGGCGCAGTCGAGGCTGCCGAAAACTTCGACGGTCTTCGCCACCAGTGCCGCCACTTCTTCTTCCTGGGCGACATTGCAGGCCATGAACTGCGCCTCGCCTCCGGCACCACGGATCAGCGCCACGGTTTCCTCGCCCGCGGCGACATTGACATCGGCCACCATGACTCTGGCGCCTTCCTGAGCGTAAATGATGGCGGCGGCGCGGCCGATACCGCCGGCAGCTCCTGTGACCATGGCGACTTTTCCTCTTAGCAACGGACCTGGCATTTCTGTTTCCTCCTTCGAGTTGATGCTGTCGTGAATTTATCGGGTGCTACTGCGGAGTGGTCCGCGATGATCCCGGCTCTTGCCTTGTGCCGGCGATCAGTCAGCCGATTGCAGCGTCCGTGCAGCCGAGTTCGGCCAGCACTTCCGCATTGTGCTGCCCGAGGCTCGGCGGCTGCCGGTCGACGCTGAACTGGTAGTTGCTCATTTTTACCGGAAAGGCAAAGCAGGGATAGTGCTTGCCGTCGGGTGCCGGGGTATCCACGATCATGCCGCGCGCGCGCGGCAAAGGGTGCTGCAGGATTTCATCGATACGCAGCACGGGGCTGACGCAGGCGTCGACGCCGGCAAAGAGCCCGGTCCACTGCGCCAGGGTCTTGCTCTTGAGCAGGGCGGCGATCTGTTCGCGCACTGCGGCACCCTCCTTGCCCCTGGCCCAGCCCTTGGCAAGCAGATCGGGTTGCCCGATGGCGTTGCAGAAGGCCTGCCAGAACTTCGGTTCCAGGGCGCCGACGGCGAGATGGCGGCCGTCGGCCGTTTCGTAGGTGCCATAACAGGGCAGGCCGCCGGTGAGCACGTCGCTGCCCGGAGGAATGCTTTGGCCGTAGGTGTTCAGCGCCGCCAGCGGACCGGAATTGAGCGCCAGTGCGCAATCGGTCATGGAGACATCGAGGAAGCGTCCGCGGCCGTTGCGCTGGGCATCGAACAGAGCGGCGAGGATGGTCATGGCCGCCGATAGCGCGCCGCCGGCCAGGTCCGCAATCGGGAAGTTGCCCGGATGCGGCTTGCCGCCGGGTGCCGCGCTCTGTTCGAGGATGCCGGCATAGGACTGGTAATTGATGTCATGGCCACCCAGTTCGACGAAGGGACCGTCCTGGCCGTAGCCGGTAATGGCGCAGTAGACGATCTTCGGGTTGGCCGCACGCACCTCGTCGTAGCCGAGTCCGAGGCGCGCCATGACGCCGGGCCGGAAGCCTTCGACCAGGACATCGCTGCGCTCGATCAGCTTCATGACGACGTCACGCGATTGCGGTGCGCGCAGGTTGATGGCGAGCGAGCGCTTGTTGCGGTTGACCACCTGAAAGAAGTGCGAAATTTCCGTTCCCGCCGGGCCCCGCCCGGCATCGCCGCTGCCCGGCGGTTCCAGCTTCAGCACATCTGCACCCATGTCGGCCAGATGCTGGGTACACATCGGCCCCGGCAGCAACTGGGTGAAATCGAGGACCCTGACGCCCTGCAACGGTTTTGCCGACATGCTCAACGCTCCAGTTCGCGGAAGGGAATCTTGCGGTCGCTGCGGACTTCGCCGGGCAGGCCCAGCACGCGTTCGGCGATCACGTTCTTGAGGACTTCGTCGGTGCCGCCGGCCAGGCGCGCGCCCGGTGCCGACAGCCACAGGCGCTGCATGAAGCGCCATTCGGGTCCCAGCGTGTCGTGTGTCAACAGGCCCTCGGCACCGGCGAGTTCCATGGCGAAGCCGGCAATGTCCTGCATGCCCTTGGCGCCGACCAGCTTGGTGATGGACATTTCCGGGCCCGGCGTCTTGCCCTGCGAAACGGCAGTGATGCCGCGTGCCAGCAACAGCTCCAGGCCGTGCATGGCCAGGTAGGCGTCGGCGATGCCGGCCTTGACGCGGGCATCCTCGATCGCCGGACGGCCGTTCCAGCGCGCCTTGCGCGCCAGGGTGATGAGGCCCTCGTGCAGGTTGGTCGGCAGGTTGCCGCCGACCGACAGGCGCTCGGTCATGAGGGTGGACAGCATCACTTTCCAGCCGCCGCATTCGGGGCCGAGGCGATGGCTGTCGGCGATGCGCACGTCGGTGAAGAAGACTTCGTTGAATTCCGAGTCGCCGGACATCTGATGGATCGGCCTGACTTCGACGCCGGGGGCCTTCATGTCCACGATGAACATGGTCAGGCCCTCCTGCTTCGGCTTGTCCCAGTCGCTGCGCGTCAGCAGGATGCCGTAGTCGCAGAACTGCGCCGAGGAGGTCCACACCTTCTGGCCGTTGATGACCCATTCCTCGCCCTGCTTTTCGGCGCGCATGCGTATGCCGCCGGTATCCGAGCCGGCCGACGGCTCGGAGAAGAGCTGGCACCAGATCTCCTTGCCGGCGAGTCCCGGTGGCAGGTAGCGCGCCTTCAACTCGGGTGCGGCCCACATCGCCACGGTCGGCAGGCACATGCCCATGCTGACTTCGAAGACCATGCGCGGCACCAGAAACTTGCCTTCCTCCTGGTTGTAGATCACCTGCTGCATCGGCGTGCCGCCGAGGCCGCCCGCCTCCTTCGGCCAGGTGATGGCGGCGTAGCCGGCCCCGGCCTTGCGCCCCTGCCATTCCTTGGCGGCAGCGAGACGCTGCTCCTCGTTCATGCCTTCGTCGAAGCGCTCGTCGTCGTTGTGGCGCGGCTGGGCGTTGGCTTCCAGCCAGGTGCGCACCCGGGTGCGGAATGCAGCTTCTTCGGGCGTGTCTCTGAAATCCATCATGCGGCTCCCTTGACCAGTTCATCTCCCAGGCGCGCACGCCAGGCGTGCACGCTGCCTATCAACTGCCCCAGGTAGCGGGCGCGGCGCAGATGCAGATGGCAATCCATCTCCCAGGTGTAGCCGATGCCGCCGTGGATCTCGATGGCTTCCTCGGCGGCGTAGTTGTAGGCCGTGGTCGCCGCGACGCGGGCGGCGGCGGCGGCAACGGGCAACTCCGGCGCCTGCGACGACAGCGCCCAGGCGCCGTAATAGGCATGCACCCGGGCCATTTCGTTGCGCGTGTAGATGTCGGCCATCTTGTGTTTGAGCGCCTGGAAGCCGCCGATCTGGCGGCCGAACGCCTTGCGCTCCAACGCATAGTCGCGGCTCATGTCCAGCGTGCGTGCGGCGCCGCCGACCTGCTCGAAGGCCAGCAGCACGGCGGCGGCGTCGAGCACGCGCTGCGCCAGTGCCGCACAGTTGCCGGCGCCCAGGCGTTGCGCCGGAGTGGCGGCGAAGGAAATTTCAGCGTAAGGCCGCGTCGGGTCCAGGCTTGGCAATGTGCGTCGGCTGACGCCCGCTGCCGCCAGGTCGACCAGCAGCAGTTCGTCGTCGTGGCGCAGTATCGCCAGTCCGGCCACGCTGCCGTCGGGCAGGGCGCTGACGCTGCCGTTCAGCGTGCTGCCGTCGAAATGCAGCGGTGCTGCCGTGAGGTAGGTTTCGGCGCTGCCCAGTGCGGCCGTGGCGATGATCTCGCCCTTGGCGATGCGCGGCAGCCAATGCTGTTTCTGCGCTTCGCTGCCGCCCTGCAACAGCGCTTCGGCCGCAAGGTAGATGCTCGAGGCCAGCGGCACGGGCGCCAGGTGGCGGCCGGCTTCCTCGGCCACCAGGCACAGTTCCAGGTAGCCGAGGCCGGCACCGCCGTAGGCCTCGGGGATGGCGGCGGCGGCGGCGCCCATGTCCAGCAGTTGGCGCCAGACCGCGGCGGAGTAGGGCGCTTCGCCCGCGAGCGTCTTGCGCACTTCGGCGGAGGTGCTGGTGGCCGCGAGCATTTTGCGCACCTCCTCCTGCAGCAGGCGCTGGTCGTCGGAGAAATCGAAATTCACGGATGTATCCTCATCGCTATGACAGGGTCAATCGGCGACCAGCGGCCTGCGGCCGCGGATCAGGTCTGATGCGCGTTCGGCGATCATGAAGGTCGGCGCGTTGGTGTTGCCCGAGGGCAGGCAGGGCATGACCGAGGCGTCGACCACGCGCAGGCCCTCGATGCCGCGGACGCGCAACTCCGGGTCGAGCACCGCATCGGCGTCGGAACCCATGCGGCAGGTGCCGACCGGATGGTGGCCGGTGGTCGAAATGTGGATCAGCGCCTCGCGCAATTGCGCTTCGCTGAGATGCTGTGCGCCGGGGTACAGTTCGCACTCGATCAGGGCCGCCAGCGCCGGTGTCCCGGCCAGCCGGCGCAGGATATCCACGGCGGCGAGCACCGTTTTCCAGTCATCCTCGTCGCTCAGGTAGCGCGGATCGACCTTGGCCAGCGCCACGGGATCGGCTGAGACCAGGCTGACGCTGCCGCGCGAACGCGGACGCATGTCGCAGGGCGCCAGGGTGATGCCGGGCTCCTTGTGCGGCTTGTTCTCGCCGGTCGCATGTTTTCTTTCCACGTCGCCGGTCACCGGCAGGCAGTGCACCTGGACATCGGGTCGCGACAGATCCGGCCGGCTCTTGAAGAACAGCATGACGTCGCCGACCGACATGTTCATGGCGCCCTTCTTGAAGAGCAGGAAACGCAGCACTTCGCGCACCAGCCGCCAGCCGTTCAGGTTGGGGTTGTGGCTGGGCCCGCCCGGCTTGAGGCGCCAGCCCATGACCAGCACCAGGTGATCCTGCAGGTTGCTGCCGACACCGGCGCGGTCGGCCAGCACCGGGATGCCGAAGCTTTGCAGCTGTGCCCCGGGGCCGATGCCGGAGAGCATCAGCAGTTGCGGCGAGCGGACGGCTCCCGCCGCCAGCAGCACCTCGCGCCCGGCCTTGACCTGGACACGCCGGCCGTCCTGCAGGTATTCGACGCCTGTGGCGCGCTTGCCTTCGAACAGCACCCGCGTTGCCAGGGCATTCAGTTCGACGCGCAGATTGGGGCGCTTCATCGCCGGTTTCAGGTAGGCGTCGGCGGCCGAGCAGCGGCGGTGGTCGCGGCCGGTCAGTTGCACCCAGCCCATGCCTTCCTGGCTGGCGCCGTTGTAGTCGTGGTCGGCCGGCCAACCGAACTGGCGTGCGCCCTCCATCAAGACCTCGCCGAAGCGCGTCGGCTCGAAGCCCGGCGAGACCAGCAGCGGGCCGCCCTTGCCGCGTCCGGCGCCGGGCGCGCCCGACCAGTCCTCGCCGCGGATGAAGTAGGGCAGGACTTCCTTCCAGCTCCAGCCGCGGGCACCGGCTGCCGCCCAGCCGTCGAAGTCCTCGGGCTGGCCGCGCACATAGACCAGGCCGTTGATCGATGACGAGCCGCCCATCACCTTGCCGCGCGGCATGACCATCGTGCGATCGTGCAGGGCAGGCGCAGGTGCAGTCTGATGCACCCAGGCCAGTTTCGGATCGAGCATGGCCTGGGTCCAGCCGGCGGGAATCCTGATCAGAGGGGCGCTGTCCTTGCCGCCGGCTTCGAGCAGCAGAACGTTCACCGCAGCGTCCTCGCTCAGCCGGTTGGCCAGCACGCAGCCGGCCGTGCCGCCGCCGACGATGATGTAGTCGAAGCTATGTTTTTGCATTGTCGGCGTCGTCCCGGTGACTTACATCAGGCCTTGCTTAGCGCAGGCGGCGTGATGCGCGTGGCGCCGTAGAAGGTCTGGCCCTTGCCGGCCATGTCACGCAGCAACTGCGGCGGCGCAAACTGTTCGCCGTAGGCTGCCGCCAGCCGGTCGCACTCGGCCACCACCTTGTCGATGCCGATGGTATCCATCATCGAGAAGGGGCCGCCCAGGTAGGCCGGGAAGCCGACGCCCAGAATGGAACCGACGTCGCCGTCGGCAGGGTCCAGCAGCACGCCTTCGGCCATCGCCTTGGCGGCGTCGACCAGCTGGGAGTAGAGCATCCGCGCCTTCACTTCATCCACCGTCGGTTGCGTCGGCAGCAGGGGGTATGACTCGGCCAGACCGGCCCAAAGTTTCTTGCTGCCGTCGGCGGCATACTCGAAGAAGCCCTTGCCGTTCTTGCGGCCATGGCGACCCAGTTCTCCGACCAGCTTTTCCACCAGGAGGAAGGTCGGCGTGGCCTTGAAGCCGGCGCCGGCATCCTTCTTCCGCTGCATGCCGCCGTGGTAGGCGACGTCGAGGCCGATTTCGTCCGACACGGTGAGCGGCCCCACCGGGATGCCGGCCATCCTGGCGGCATTCTCGATCAGCGCGGGTTTCACCCCTTCGGTCACCATGCTCAGGCTTTCATTGACGTAGGCGCCGATGAAGCGGCTGGTGAAGAAGCCCGGACCGTCGTTGACCACGATCGGCGTCTTCTTCATCTGTCCGACCAGATCCAGGGCGCGGGCCAGGGTCTCGGCCGATGTCTTTTTGCCGCAGATGACTTCCACCAGCGGCATGCGCTCGACCGGCGAGAAGAAGTGCAGGCCGATGACATTCTCGGGGCGCTGGCCGGCCTCGGCCAGTTCGGTAATCGGCAGCGCCGAGGTGTTGGAAGCTATCACCGCCTGCCTGGGCAGCACGGCTTCCAGCTTCCTGGTGATGTCGGCCTTCAGGCCCCGGTCCTCGAATACGGCTTCGACCACGATCTCGACATCCGCCAGGGCGGCGTAGTCGATGGTCGGATGGATGCGCGCCAGGATGACGTCGGCCTTGTCCCGGGTCATGCGTCCCTTGGCGATATCCTTCTCCAGGCGCTTGCTGCTGTAGGCCTTGCCCTTTTCGGCGGCGGCCTGATCGCGGTCGATCAGCACCACGTCGATGCCGAGCTTGGCGCAACTGTAGGCGACACCGGCGCCCATCAGGCCGGCGCCGACCACGCCGATCTTCTGGTAAACAGTCTTGGCCACGCCCTCTGGCCGGTGCATCAGTTTGTCGGCATTGCCCTTGTTGATGAACAGGGTGCGGATCATGTTGCGTGACACCGGATCCATGTTGAGCAGGGTGAAGTACTTGGCTTCCACCTGCAAGGCCTTGTCCATGGGCAGGAAGGCGCCCTCGTAGAGGCAGGAGAGGATGGCCTTCGGTGCCGGCATGTTGTGGAAGGTCTTGGCCTGGATCATGGCATTGCTGACCACCATCATCTGCCCCACGGCGGGGGCCATGGCGCCGGCGCCGCCGGGCACCTTGAATCCCTTCTTGTCCCAGGGTTGCACCGGGTCGCCTTCTTCCAGAATCCAGCGCCTGGCTTCGGCCATCAGTTGTTCCTGGGGCACCACCTTGTGGATCAAGCCCATCTTCAGAGCCTTCTCCGGGCTCAGGGCCGCGCCTTCCAGCAGCACCGGCGCAGAGGCCTGGACGCCTACCAGGCGGACCACCCGCTGCGTGCCGCCGGCGCCGGGCAGCAGGCCGACCTGGACTTCAGGCAGGCCGAGCTTGATGCTCTTGTTGTCGGCAACGACGCGATAGTGGCAGGCCAGTGCGATCTCGGTGCCGCCGCCCATGGCTATGCCGTTGACGGCGCAGACGACCGGTTTGCCGCAGGTCTCCATGCGACGCAACAGCATCGAGAGCGAGGCGTTCTGCTTCAGGCGCTCGGCCAGGGGCAGGTTCTGATTGCGTTCCTGGGCGGCTTCCATGTCCTTCAGGTCGGCGCCGGCGGCAAACACCGGCTTGCCCGAGGTGATGATGGCGCCCTTGATGGCGTCGTCGCCGGCCACCTGTTTCACGGCGGTTTCCAGCTCGGTCATGAACTTCATGTCCATCACATTCATGACATTGTCTTTGCGGTCGAACAGCAGCGTTGCTATGCCGTCGGCGTCGACCGAAACGTGGATGACTTCACTCATGGCTTTTCCTTGATTGGTCCGTGGCGATTCAAACGAGTTCGATGATGGTGGAGGTGCCCATGCCGGCGGCTTCGCACAGACTCACCAGGCCGGTGCCGACGTTGCGCCGTTCCATTTCGTCCAGCAGAGTGCCGATGAGCATGCCGCCGGTGGCTCCCAGCGGATGGCCCATGGCGATGGCGCCGCCATTGACGTTGATCCTGTCGTGGGGCACGTCCAGGCGCTGCATCAGGCACAACACCACCGAGGAGAAGGCTTCGTTGAGTTCCCACAGGCCGATGTCGGCGACGCTCATGCCGGCCTTCTTCAGGGCCTTCAGCGAAGCGATGCTGGGGGCGTCGAGCATCAGGGTGGGTTCGGAACCGACGGTGACGGTGGAGCGGATCCGTGCCCGTGGCTTCAGGCCCAGCCTGGCGCCGATTTCCTTGTTGCCGATCAGCACGGCGGAGGCGCCATCGACGATGCCGGAACTGTTGCCGGCATGGTGCATGTGCTGGATGGCTTCCACCTCGGGGTATTTTTGCAGGGCCACGCCGTCAAAACCGTACTGGATGCCCATGTCCAGGAAGGAAGGCTTCATGGCGGCCAGCGATTCGAGGGTGACCTCCGGGCGGATGGTTTCGTCCCGCTCCAGAACCGGCAGTCCGAGGATGTCCCTGACCGGCACCACGGATTTGCTGAAATAGCCTTTGGCCCAGGCGGCGGCAGCCCGCTTCTGGCTCTCGACGGCAAAGGCGTCGCACTGCTCGCGGCTGAAGCCGCACAGCGTGGACAGGAGGTCGGCGCTGACGCCCTGCATGGTGAAGTACATCTTGAAAGCGACCTGGGGATCGAGGGCCATGGCGCCGCCGTCGCTGCCCATGGGCACCCGCGACATGCTCTCGACACCGCCGCCGATGGCCAGATCGACCTGGCCGGAACCCACCTTGGCTGCGGCGAAATTGACCGCCTCGAGGCCGGAGCCGCAGTAGCGATTGATCTGGATGCCCGGCACGCTGTTGGCGTAATCGGCCACCAGCGCGGCGATGCGCCCGACGTTGCCGCCCTGTTCGCCGACCGGCACCACGCAGCCGAGGATCACGTCCTCCACCAGGCGGGTGTCGAGTTGGCTGCGGTCGCGCAGTGCCTCCAGCATTTGTGCCGCCAGTTGAATCGGCGTGATTTCGTGCAGGCCGCCGTCGGCCTTGCCGCGGCCGCGCGGCGTGCGCACGTGGTCGTAAATGAAAACCTCAGTCATGTGTTCTCCCCTTGATCAGCGTTGGCGACGGCGATGGCCAAGACCAGGTCTTCGCCATGCAAGTGCGTTAACGATAATGCGGACCAAGGCGCCGGGCCGGCAGAAGATACCCAAATTGGGCGTATTTGGCGCCGGCGCGGAGGTTCCGGACATATGGTGTATCCCGGCGAACCTGGCCCAAGGAGAGATTGCCGGCCACGTATTCGGGCGTCCTCCTCTAAATGAGGTATGACATCCCGTCCTGACCGAGCGAAGCTTAGGGTGACGGACAACAGCCGAGGAGACCGTTTTGTCGAATAACTATTCCCCGTCCCATCCGCTGCGCCTGAAGGATGTTGCGCACTGGGACATGGAAACGGATGTGGCCATTGCCGGCTTCGGCATCGCCGGCGCCTGCGCCGCGATCGAAGCCCATCAGGCCGGTGCCAGAGTATGCATTCTGGAAGTCGCGGCGGCCGCGGGGGGCAGTGCAGCGCTTTCCGGCGGCGAATTCTATCTGGGCGGCGGCGGCGGCACGCCGGTGCAAAAGGCCGCCGGATTCGAGGATGCCACCGAAGACTTCTTCAACTACCTGATGATGGCCGGCGGGCCGGGCGCCGATGAAGCGCGCGTGCGCCTCTATGCCGACAGTGCGCTGGCCCATTATCACTGGCTCAACGAGCAGGGCATTCCCTTCAAGGGCACCTACCTGCCGGGCAAGTGGCTGGAACCCACCACCGACGACACCCTGATCTGGTCCGGCAGCGAGGCGGCCTGGCCCTTCGCGCAACAGGCCAAACCTGCGCCGCGCGGCCATGCGGCGCAGATGGAAGGCTGGGGTGCCGGCAAGCTGATCATGGAGAAGCTTACGGCCAGGGTCATGCAACTCGGCGTCGAGGCGCATTTCAGCAGCCGTGTGCTGGCCCTGATCGCCGACGAAGACAACAAGGTACATGGCCTCGTCGTCCGCATCGATGGCCAGCCGCGCATGCTGCGGGCGCACAAGGGCGTCATCCTCTGTGCCGGCGGCTACATCTGCAATGATGAAATGCTGCGCCGCTACACGCCGCAGGCGCTGGGCTGCCCGGTTCCGACCACGGGGGGCAATGACGACGGCTCCGGCATACGCATGGGCATCTCGGTCGGCGCCGCGGCCATCCACATGGACCAGTTCTTTGCCACGCGCCCCTTCTTCCCGCCGGGATCGCTGGTCAAGGGCATTTTCATCAACGAGAACGGCCAGCGCTTCATCAACGAGGACGCCTACCACGGCCGCGTCACGCACTACATGCTGCGTCAGCCCAACGGCCGCGTCTGGCTGCTGGTTGACAACAGCATTTTCAAGCGGCCGATGACCAGGCCCGATATCGACATCGCCGCAGTCGGCGAGACCTGGGAGGAAGTCGAGAGCGAACTGGGACTGCCGCAGGGTGAGCTGACGCATACGGTCGAGTGCTACAACCGCAACGCCGGGCAGGGACTCGATCCGCTCTGGCACAAGGATGCGGCCTATCTCAAGCCCCTGGTCGAGGCGCCCTTTGCCGCCATGAGTTATTCCGAGCGAGACTACCCGGCCTCGTTTTTTACCCTGGGCGGCCTGTCCACGCTGACCACGGGTCAGGTGCTGGATGCCGGCGGCCAGGTGATCGGCGGCCTCTATGCCGCAGGACGCACGGCCTGCGGTCTGCCGCGCTGGGGCGAAGGCTATTCGTCCGGCATGTCGCTGGGCGACTCGAGTTTCTTTGGCCGCGAGGCCGGGCGTCATGCCGCAGGTGGCGCGTAACTATCAATCAGACCAAGGTGGAAAGCAAACATGACTCCTGAAGAGATAACAGCCTTCGAAGCCAAGGTTCAAGCCTACGTCGGCGGCGAAGTCAGCGCGCCACGAACGGGCAAGGACGACGTCAACAAGGCCATGATCCGGCACTGGGCCGAAGTGATGGGCGACGAGAACCCCGTATATACCGACGAGGCTTTCGCCGCGACATCGGCCAAGCACGGCATCATCGCGCCGCCGACCATGTTGCTGACCTGGGCCATGGAAGGCTATTCGATGGCCCAGACACCGGCGCCGGATGCCAAGCTGGATGTGCAGCGCGAACTGCATGCGATCTTCGACGCGCATGGCTTCACCGGCGTACTCGGCACCAATACGCGGACCGAGTTCTATCGCGATCTGCGCCCCGGCGACCAGATCACCTCGCACCAGACCATAGACAGCATCTCCGAGCGCAAGAACACGGCGCGCGGTGTCGGCTACTTCGTCGAGACGGTCAACACATTTACCGATCAGACCGGCGCCAAAGTCGGCCGGCAGGTGTTCCGCGTGCTGAAGTTCCAGCCCAACGTCGCGACGGCCGAAGCCAAGGCCGCTACCTCCGACGACGCCATGCCCGCCGCACCGGCGCGCATCCAGGCACCACGCGGACATGACAACGCCTGGTGGTGGGAAGCCATCGATGCGGGCAAACTGCTGATCCAGCGCTGCAAGCAATGCGGCACGCTGCGCCATCCGCCGCGTCCGATGTGCGGCGTCTGCAATTCCACGGAGTGGGACTCCATCGAGTCCAGCCTGGAAGGGGAAGTGTTCAGTTTCACGGAACTCAGTTATCCGAAATTCCCCGGTTATCCCTATCCCCTGGTATGCGGACTGATCCAGCTGAGCGAAGGCACGCGGCTGGTGGCCAACATCGTCGGCTGCGAAGCCGACAAGGTGTATATCGGCATGAAGGTGAAGGGCAAGGTGGAGCGCGTCGACGACAAGACCGTGCTGCCCAACTTCTACCCCGCCTGAGCCCAACAACAGCATAGCGAGATGAGACCATGAACAAAACCACACGGCGCTTCGCCAGCGTCGCCGTCGGCGAGAAACTGCCGCCGCTGACCATCCCCCTTACCGCCGGCCTGATCATCGGCGGCGCCATTGTGTCGCGCGATTTCACGCCGGTGCATCACGACAAGAAGGCGGCGCAGGCGGTCGGTTTGCCCGACGTCTTCATGAACATCCTGACCAGCAACGGCCTGATGGGACGCTACGTCACCGACTGGGCAGGCCCCGAGTGCACGCTGAAGGCCATCGACGTCAAGCTCGGCGCACCCAACCTGCCCGGCTTCATCATGACCATCAGCGGTGAAGTGAAGTCCAGGGATGAGGCTGCCGGCACGGTGGATATCGCCGTCAGCGGCGACAACAATGTCTGGGGTACGCACATGTCCGGCAGTGTGCGCGTAGCCCTGCCCAAGGAGGCTTGAACGATGGTTGCGAAAATTGCAGACAAGGCCGCGATCGTCGGCATAGGCGCCACCGAGTTCTCCAAGGACTCCGGGCGCTCGGAACTGTCGCTGGCCGCCGAGGCGGTGAAGAAGGCCCTCGACGACTGCGGTCTCAAGCCGTCCGATGTCGATGGCATGGTGACGTTCACGATTGACCAGAACGAGGAAGTCGATGTCGCCCGCGCCATCGGTTGCGAGGATCTCAAGTTCTATTCACGCATTCCCTACGGCGGCGGGGCGGCCACCGGCACGCTGCTGCAGGCGGCGATGGCGGTGGCCACCGGCGTCGCCGAGGTGGTGGTGTGCTACCGCGCCCTCAACGGGCGTTCCGGCCAGCGTTACTCCGACGGCGTGTCGGGCAACCTGATCACCGGCAGCGCCATCCACTACGGCTGGTACATGCCCTTCGGCCTGCTGACGCCGGCATCCTGGGTGGCCATGTTCACCCAGCGTTACATGCATCAGACCGGCTGCACCCAGGACGCACTGTTCGAGGTCGCGCATTCAACGCGCCAGTACGCCTTGAACAATCCCGCGGCCTTCTTCTATCAGCGCCCCTTCGACCGTGCCGAATACGATACGGCAAAGAAGATTTGCGCTCCCTTGAAGCTGTTCGACTGCTGCCAGGAGAGCGACGGCGGCTGTGCCGTGGTGGTCACCACGCCGCAGCGGGCGAAGGACCTCAGGCAGCCGGGGGTCCTCATCAACGGCGTGGCAAATTGTCTGGCCAAGGATCAGGAGGAGATGACTTCGTTCTACCGGCCGGAGATCGCCCGCATTCCCGAGATGGACATCGCCGCCAAGGAGGCCTACGCGCAGTGCGGTCTGCGGCCCGACGACATCGATGCGGCGGTAATCTACGACGCCTTCTCCCCCATCGTGCTGTGGCAGCTGGAATCCTGGGGTTTCTGCAACTATGGCGAAGCCGAGGCCTTCGTCAAGGCCGGCAACCTGCGTCCCGGCGGACGCCTGCCCACCAATACCCACGGCGGCCAGCTGTCGGAAGCCTACATCCATGGCGTCAACGGCATCATGGAGGCGGTGCGCCTGGTGCGCGGCACCTCGGTCAACCAGCCGAAGAAGACCGTCAACCATGCCCTGGTGACTTCAGGCGTCGGCGTGCCGACGGGCGGAGCCATCCTCGGCCGGATGGCTTAGACGGAACGGCTAGGCACGGCTGCGGATCGTTTTGCTCGAGATCAGTTGCCGTGCCACCGGTTCCGGCAGATCGCTGACCAGGTGCATCGTGGCAATGAATTCCTGCAGGATTTCCAGGGAGAAGGATTCCAGTTGGCCGGAGACGTCGGGCGACACGCTGAGCCGGTTGGTTCCCTCCCGCACCAGCCATTTGCGCGCCTCCAGTTCCCTCACCTTGCGCCTCACGGTTTCGCGCGGGATGCCGGTGGCTTCGCTGATCGACAGTGCGTTGCACGGTGCGACCTTCTCCAGTTCGAAGGCCTTGACCAGTTGCCTCCAGTTCTGAGGTTTCTTTTCGCTTTCGGCCATCAGCGTGCGCAGGGCGCGCGAGATGTTGTACTGGGCGATTTCCCCGAATACCAGAGCCATCACCAGATCACCTTCAAATACCTGATAGGCGCGGCGCAAATAGCCGGTGGTGAAACGATTGATCAGGGTGCCGAGCAGCAGGCGCTTGTCGGTGGTGGCAGTGATGAAGTCGCTGATGCTGGTCGAAGTGACCGGGGCAGACGCAGGCTTGGGGCGCATGGCAGATCCGGCAGAATGCGATTTACCCATTATGAGCTTTTTTTGCCGGAAGCCCCGGTTGCCAGCAACTATGATGACTCCGCGCCTGATTGCGGCCGCGTGCCTATCGAATCACTCCACTGAAATGACAAGACGATGAATTTTCTGATGAACGAGGACCAGCGCGCGATCGTCGATCTGGCGTCGAGCGTATTCGCCGATCATTGCGCCGACGAACAGATTCAGCGCTTCTGGTCGGCAAGCGCACCCTACGACCGGACCCTGTGGCGCAGCCTGGCAGAGACCGGATTGCTGGCTCTGGTGCTGCCAGAGGAGCACGGTGGCAGCGGCCTGGGCATGATCGAACTGGCCGCGGTGCTCGAGTGCCAGGGCCGCCATCTGGCGCCCGTGCCGCTTTGGACCAGTCAACTGGTGGCGGCGACGCTGGCCGCTTTCGGCGGCGCTGAGGACAAGCAGCATTGGCTGGCCGAACTGGTTTCGGGTGGCAAACTGGCCACCCTGAGCCTGGCAGGAATTCTCTCCGGCAGCGGTCTTGCCCTGCGGGCCGAGCAGAGCGGCGGCGGCTGGTCGCTGCGTGGTCGCGCTGCGGCCGTGCCCCTGGCGCAGGAATCAGCTCTCGCGCTGTTGCCGGCAAAGACATCCGATGGCATCCGCCTCTTCGTCATTGACCTGGCAGTGCCGGGCATTGAAAAGACCGGCGGCATGATGACCCACCATGAACCGGCGGCGGATCTGGAGTTCAATGGCGTGTCCTTGCCTGGCGCTGCGGCACTCGCAGTCGAAGCCATGCAGTGGCTGGCGCCGCGCGCCGCCGCCTGCCTCGGTGCGCTGCAGCTCGGCGTTGCCGGTGAAGCCTTGAAACGGGGCGTGGCCTATACCAGCGAACGCATCCAGTTCGACCACCCGATTGCCACCTTCCAGGCCATTTCGCAGAAGGCGGCCGACTGCCTGATCGACGTCGAGGCCTTGCGTTCCTCGCTCTGGCAACTGACCTGGCGTCTTGATGCCGGCATCGAGGCGGAGGGTGCCGCCGGCGTGGTCAAGGCATGGGCCTGCGACACCGGCCATCGGGTCACGCACGCGGTGCAGCACATGCACGGCGGCATGGGTGCCGACACCAGCTATCCCATCCATCGCTACACCTATTGGAGCAGGGCGATAGAGGTTTCCTGCGGCGGCGTCTCCGCCAATCTGGACGCGCTGGGTCTTTGGTTAACCGCTGCGGAAGTGGAGCTCTGACATGCACGTCAATATGACACCCGAACAACTGGCGCTGAAGCAGGAGATCAGAGCCTATTTCGCCAGCATCGTCACGCCGGAATACCTCGCGCTGCGACATGATTTCGGCAACAAGGACAGGCTGGCCGCCTACAAGGGGCTGATCCGTCGCATGGGCCGGGACGGCTGGCTGACCGTGGGCTGGCCGAAGGAGTACGGCGGCAAGGGCTACACGCCGCTGGAGCAGCTGATATTCTTCGAGGAAGCCTTTCTCGCCGGTGCCATACTGCCTTTCGTCACCGTCAATACCGTGGGGCCGGCGCTGATGGCGCATGGCTCGGAAGCGCACAAGAAGAAATTCCTGCCGGGCATGGCCGCCGGCGAAATCCATTTCGCCATCGGCTACACCGAGCCCTCGGCCGGGACCGATCTGGCTACCCTGAAGACAGCGGCGATTCCGGATGCCGGGGGTTTCCAGGTGACCGGCCAGAAGATTTTCACCTCCGACATCGATGCTGCCGACTACGTCTGGCTGGCCTGCCGTACCGACCCCAAGCTGGCGCGGCACAAGGGCGTGTCCATTCTCATCGTCGATACCAAGTCTGCGGGTGTCTCCTGGACGCCCATCTATACCGTCGGCCATCAGACCTTCGCCTCCTACTACGACAATGTGCGTGTCCCCGCCGACATGCTGGTGGGCGAACTGAACGCCGGCTGGAAGCTGATCACCTCGCAACTTAACCACGAGCGCATCGGTCTCGGTGCCATCGGCGTGCTGGCGCGCGGCTGCTTCATGGAAACCCTGACCTGGGCGCGCGGTGCCGACGAGTCGGGCGCACGGCCGATCGACAAGCCCTGGGTGGCCAGCGCGCTGGCCGACTGCTACCGCCAGCTCGAGGCCATGCGCCTGCTCAACTACCGCATGGCGGCCGACCTGACGCTGGGCAAGATGGATGTCGGCCTGGCTTCGGCAGCCAAGGTTTTCGGCACCGAGACGCCGATCGCCGTGCTCCGCAAACTGATGGAAGTGGCCGGCGTCGGCGGGCTTTACCGTCACGGCAGCGCCGCCGCCGTGCTCGCCGGCAAGCTGGAGGAAGAGTACCGCTCGGCGTTGATCAATACCTTCGGCGGCGGCGTGAATGAACTGCTGCGCGACATTGCCGCGCAATTCGGGCTGGGCATGCCCCGCGCCGGGCGCTAGACGGACATGACCGCGCGACTGGAACTGGAGGCGAGGATGGCGGCGAGTCCCGAGGCAGTCGGCCTGCAGCCGCTTGCCTTCCCTTTTCAGGCGCCCGCCTGTGACGGCAGCCTGGTGGATGTGGTGCCGGGCAGCATCAAGTGGCTGCGCATGCCGCTGCCGATGGCGCTTGATCACATCAATCTTTATCTGGTGCGCGACGGTGCCGGCTGGCGCATGATCGACACCGGTTTCGACACCCGGCAGACGCGCGCGCTCTGGGAAAAGATATTGCCGGGCCTCGACGGACCGGTCACCGGCATCATCAGCACCCATCATCACGGCGATCATTGCGGTCTGGCCGGCTGGCTGACGGAAAAGCTGCGCGTGCCGCTGTACATGAGCCGCGCCGAATACTTCGCCATGCGCCTGTTCGGCGAAAAGGCGTCACTCGACTCCTGGGAGTACAAGGAATACTTCCGCCGCGCCGGCCTGAGTGCGGAGCAGCTGACGCAGATGGCCGAGGCCTTGAAACAATTCCATGTGGACTCGCCTCTGGCGCGCGCCTACCAGCGTCTGCGCGACGGCGACAGCCTGGTCATCGGCGGGCGGGAATGGCAGGTGCGCGGCGGCGAAGGCCATTCGCCCGAGCACTGCGCGCTGCACTGCCCCGGACTGGGTGTTTTGCTCAGCGGCGATCAATTGCTGGCGCGCATCAGTCCCAACGTCGGCGTACTGCCCTTCGAGCCGGAAGCCAATCCGCTCAAGGACTGGTTCATCTCCCTGGAACGCATCGGCAAGTTGCCGGATGACACCCTGGTACTTCCGGCGCACGAACTGCCGTTCTACGGCCTCGGCCGCAGAGCGCTGGAATTGAGGCAGCATCATCTCGGCGTGCTGGATCGCGTGCTGGGTTTGTGCGCGGACTTGCCCGACAGCATTTTCGGTCTGGCACAGCGCTTGTTTCCGGACCGTCGCAGCGAACTCGACAACGTCCTGGCGATCAGCGAGACCCTGGCGCATCTGGCCTTCCTGCTCGAGCAGGGACGCATCGGGCGCAGTTTGACGGCCGCGGGCAGCTATGAATACCGGGTTGCCGCCTGAGGCATCGGCGGGCAGCGATCCGCATTGAACAAGGAGCAGAGCTTGGACGAATTGCAAATTTTCCGCACCGGGGTGACTGCCTGGCTTGAAGCCAACTGCCCGCCCTCGATGCGCACGCCGCCGGGCGATGGCGAACTTGTGATGTCGGGCAGCCAGGTCGAGTTTCAGAGCGAGGACCAGCGCCTGTGGTACGAGCGCATGCGCGACAAGGGCTGGTTTGCGCCGGGCTGGCCGCTGGACTTGGGTGGCGGCGGCCTCGATGCGGCGCATGTGCGCGTGCTCGAGACCGAAATGACGCGGCTGCACTGCCGGCCGCCGCAGATCAACCTCGGTATCTGGATGATCGGACCGGTGCTGCTCGAGTTCGGCACGGACGAGCAGAAGCAGACCTTCCTGCCGCCCACCGCGCGCGGCAAGATCGGCTGGTGCCAGGGCTTCAGCGAGCCCAACGCCGGTTCCGATCTGGCTTCGCTGAAGATGAGCGCGGTGCAGGACGAGGCCGGATTCGTCGTGAACGGCTCGAAGATCTGGACCTCCCACGCCAACCATGCCGACTACATGTATGCGTTGGTGCGCAGCGACAACCAGGCAGCCAAGCAGCAGGGCATCAGCATGCTGCTGATCGACATGAAGTCGCCCGGCATCGAAGTCAGGCCGATCGACCTGATCAGCGGCAAGTCGCATTTCTGCCAGGTGTTTTTCGACAATGTCAGGGTGCCGGCGAAAAACCTGGTCGGTGCCCTGCACGGCGGCTGGGGCGTGGCCAAGCGCCTGCTGCAGCATGAGCGCACGGCCATGTCCAAGTTTGCCGAGCTCAACATGCCCGGTCCCGACCTCGTCGGCGTGGTGCGGCGGGCCTGTGCCGGTTCTGAGGGCCGCATTGCCAATGCCGTCCTGCGCGACAAGGTGGCCGGCCTGGAAATGGAAGCTCACGTGCAGCGCCTTACCCAGCAGCGCATCGTCGAGATGGCGAAAGCGCGTCAGGACGTGTTCCGGGCGGCGGCCACCATGAAATACCAGATGGCGGAGACCGAGAAACGCAGCGCCGAGACCATGGTGGCGGCGCTGGGTCTGCAGGGCCTGGGATGGGAAAGCGAGGGCTTCAGCCCGGAGGAGCTTGAGGTCACCCGGCAATGGCTGAATGCCAAGTCGCTGTCGATCGCCGGCGGCAGTTCCGAGATACAACTCAACATCATCGCCAAGCGTGTGCTCGGCCTGCCGGAATAAGGAAGACCAACGTGGCAATGTTATTCGATTCCGAACAGCAACTTCTGGCCGATACGGCCCGCGACTTCTTTGCCCAGCATGCGCCGCCGGCGGCGTTGCGCAAGCTGCGCGACAGCAAGGATGAACTCGGCTACGCGCCCGAACTGTGGCGTCAGATGATCGATCTGGGCTGGAGCGCAATCGTTTTTCCCGAGGCCCACGGCGGTCTCGACTTCGGCTACAAAGGGCTCGGGGCAGTGTTCGAGCAGGCCGGTCGCAACCTCTCCGCCACGCCGCTATTGGGCACCGTGGCGCTCGGCGGCAGCGCCGTGATGCTCGGCGGCACCGAGGCACAGCAGGCGCAATGGCTGCCCGGCATCATCGCCGGCGAATCGCTGTTCGCGCTGGCGCTGGACGAGAACCCGCGTCACGATCCGTCCGCTACCGTCATGAGCGCACACGCCGGCGGTGACGGCTACATCCTCGACGGCGAAAAATCCTTCGTCGTCGACGGCGGCATCGCCGACCGGCTGGTTGTCGTCGCCCGCACTGCCGGTACTCCCGGTTCAAGCGACGGCCTCAGCCTGTTCGTGGTCGAAGCCGGCTCTCCCGGCGTGCGGCGGCAGCGCCGCAACATGGTGGACAGCCGCAACATGGCGGCCATCCGCTTCGATCAGGTCGCCGTTCCTGCCGCTGCCCTGCTGGGGCAGGCGGGGCAGGGCGCGGCGCTGCTCGATGCCGTGCTCGACCGCGCCCGCGTCTGCCTGGCGGCCGAAATGCTGGGCGTCGCCGGATGGCTGTTTGATACCACCGTCGCCTACCTCAAGGAGCGCATCCAGTTCGACGTTGCCATCGGCTCCTTCCAGGCTTTGCAGCACCGTGCCGCGCTGATGCACGTGGCTCTCGAGATGAGTCGCAGCGCGGTACTGGCGGCACTGACGGCGATAGACGAAAACTCGCCGCAACTGCCGGCCCTGGCCAGCCTGGCCAAGGCCAAGCTGAGCGAGACGCTGGAACTGGTCAGCAACGAGGCGGTGCAGATGCACGGCGGCATAGGCATGACCGACGAACTCGACGTCGGACTTTATCTCAAGCGCGCCCGCGTGCAGCAGCAACTGCTCGGCGACGCATCCTTCCACCGGGACCGCTACGCAAGCCTGCTGGGCTTCTGAGCGCAACCCATCGATTCATGACATACAGGAGCAAGACCATGGCAGAAGCTGTAATCGTAGAAGCCTGCAGAACCCCCATCGCCCGCGGCAAGATGATCGTCGGCGAACTCTCCGGCCTGCACGTCACCAAGCTGCTGTCGGCGACCTTCGAGGAACTGGTGCGCCGCAGCGGCATCGACTACGCCGACGTCGACCTGGTCGCCGGCGGCTGCGTCACCCAGGCCGGCGAGCAGTCCAACAACATCACCCGCCAATCCTGGCTGTCGATGGGCAAGAACTACAGCACCGGCGCCTATACCATCGATGCCCAGTGCGGTTCCGCCCAGGCCTGCAACCACCAGATCTCGGCCCTGATCGGCGCCGGTTCGGTGGACATCGGCATCGCCTGCGGCGTCGAGATGATGAGCCATGTGCCGCTCGGCTCCAACGTCATCAACGGTCCCGGCTATTTCATTCCGCAGGGCTGGCCGTGGAATACTGCCCAGACCCAGTTCGAGATGGCCGAGCGCATTGCCAAGAATCGCGGCCTGACGCGCGAGATGGCCGACGCCCTGGCCTGCGAATCGCAGCGCCGGGCCAAGATTGCCTGGGCCGAGGGCCGCTTCGACCGCGAGGTGGTGAGCATCGAGGCGCCGGTGCTGGGCGAGGACGGCAAGCCCACCGGTGCCACCCGCCGCGTCAGCCGCGACCAGGGCCTGCGCGATACCACCATGGAAGGGCTGGCGGCGTTGAAAGCCATGATCCCGGGCGGCGTGACCACCGCCGGCAGCAGTTCCCAGGTGTCCGACGGCGCTGCCGCGGTGCTCTGGATGAGTGCCGCCGAGGCCAAAAAGCGCGGTCTGAAGCCGCGTGCCCGCATCATCACCGACTGTGTTGTCGGCGCCGATCCCTTCTACGGACTCGACGGTCCGATCGACGCCACGGCGCGCCTGTTCAAGCGCAGCGGCATGAATATGGGCGACATCGACCTGGTCGAAATCAACGAGGCCTTTGCCGCCGTCGTGCTTTCCTGGGCCCAGGTATACGAAGCCGACATGAGCAAGGTCAACGTCAACGGCGGCGCCATGGCCATGGGCCATCCGGTCGGCTCCACCGGCGCACGCCTGATCTGCACCGCGCTGCACGAACTGGAGCGGCAGGACAAGACCACGGCCCTGATCACCATGTGCTGCGGCGCCAATGTCGGTACCGGCACCATCATCGAACGCATCTGATCAATTGACAACAGGAGAAACAACATGGGTGATTTGACCGGCAAGGTAGCCATCATTACCGGCGCAGGAGCCGGACTCGGCCGCGAGGAAGCGCTGCAACTGGCCCGCCAGGGCGCACGCGTGGTGATCAATGACATCGATTTGCCCAAGGCCGCGGAAGCGGCGCAGCAGACCGTTGCCGACATCAAGGCCCTGGGTGGCGAGGCCATCGTCGCGCTCGGCGACTGCGCCGATACGGCGGATGCCGGCCGGGTATTCAAGACCGCGCTGGACACCTTCGGCGACGTGAATATCATGATCAACAACGCAGGTTTCACGCGCGACAAGACCATCTACGGCATGACCGACGACGAGTTCGATTCGGTGGTGCGCGTGCATCTGCGCGGACACTTCGTCAATATGCGCAATGCCGCCCAGTACTGGCGCGAGAAAGCGAAATCCGGCCCGGTCTACGGCCGCCTGATCAGCACCTCTTCCGAAGCCATGCTGTATGCATCGCCCGGCCAGCCCAACTACGCGCCGGCCAAGGCCGGCATCGCCGCCCTGAGCATCGGTGTTGCCGCATTGATGCTCAAGCTCGGCGTCACCTGCAACGTGATCCTGCCGCGCGGACGCACCGCGATGACGGAGAACATGCCGCACGCTGCGATGTTTGACGCACCCAAGGAAGGCTTCGACGTCTTCAACCCGGCCAATGTGACGCCGCTGGTCGGCTATCTGGTCTCGCCCGAAGCCGCGCACATCTCGGGTGAGGTGTTCGTGGTCTGGGGCGGGCGTGTCAACATCGTGCAACGCCCGCGCCTGGACGTGTTTTACGACAACCCCAAGGGCGGCAAGTGGGCGATCAATGATCTGCACACCACCCTGGCCAAGTACTTCACGCCGGAGCATCGCACCGCGGTGGACGGCTACGCCCTGCCGCCCCAGTAAGGCTTGGCGGATGTCTTTGCGGCGCGGCCATGACTGCGCCGCAAGCGTTACCGACAACACATCGAGGAGCAAGCGGATGGATACGAACCAAGCACAACTCACTTCCCTGTTGCCCACCCTGCAGGCCATGCGCGCCGCGCATCAGCAGGCCGGCGCGGTCAGTGCCGACACCCGCATCGACCGGCTGCAACGCCTGGCCAACCTGCTGGTGAAGCATGCCGATGACTTCTGCGGCACTCTGGATGCGGACTTCGGCGGGCGCCATCCGACTTTTTCCCTGATGAACGACGTCCTCAGCACCCTGAGTTCGGTCAAGTATGCGCGCGGCAATATCCGCCGCTGGATGAAGCCGGACCGGCGTGCCGGCGTGTTTCCTTTCAATCTCTTCGGTGCCCGTGTCGACGTCGAACACCAGCCCAAGGGCGTGGTGGGAATCCTCGGCACCTGGAACGTGCCGCTGTTCACCACCTTCGTGCCGCTTGCCTTCGCCCTTGCCGGCGGCAACCGGGCCATGCTCAAGCCTTCCGAATTCGTGCCGCGCACGGCGGAACTGATGGCGCGTGCCATCGCCGACCACTTCGCCGCCGACGAGATCTGCGTCGTCAATGGTGCGGCCGAAATTTCGCGTGCCTTCAGCAGTCTGCCTTTCGATCACATGGTGCTGACCGGCAGTTGCGCCACCGGGCGCGCCGTGATGCGCGCGGCGGCCGAGCACCTGGTGCCGGTCACGCTGGAACTGGGCGGCAAGTCGCCGGTGATCATCGGCCGCAGTGCCGATCTGGACCTGGCGGCACTGCGCATCGTCATGGGCAAGACCATGAATGCCGGGCAGATCTGCGTGGCGCCGGACACCGTCCATGTTCCCGTCGAACTGGTCGAGGCTTTCGTCAGCGCGGTGCGAGCGCATTATCTCGCGCTCTACCCGCAGACCGCCGGCAACCGCGATGTCACTGCCGTGGTCAACGACACGCATATGGCGCGCGTCGAAGGCTACCTCAAGGAGGTCGCGGCGGCCGGCGGCAGGATCGAGGCGTGTGCCGACGAAGCGACGACGACGGGCCGCTACCGGCCGTTGCGGCTGGCGATTGCCCCTCCCGCCAATGCCGGCATCCGCAGCGAAGAGATATTCGGCCCGGTGCTGCAGGTCGAGCCCTATCAGGATCTGGGCACGGTCATCGACGGCATCAATCGCGGCGGCAAGCCGCTGGCGCTCTACTATTTCGGCAAGGACCGGGCCGAGGAGCGGCGCATCCTCGACCATACCCAGTCGGGCGGGGTTACCGTCAATGATGTGGTGATTCATGTGGCGGCGCACGATGCGCCGTTCGGCGGGGTCGGCGCCTCGGGCATGGGGCAATACCACGGCCGCGAAGGCTTCCAGGAATTCAGCCACGCCCGCACCATCTATCGCAGCGGCTGGTGGGATCCGCGCCAGGCCTTCGGTCTGTTGCCGCCCTACTCGGACAAGTTGGAGCAGACGCTGCGCAAGATGCTCAAGCCCTGAGGCGCGGCAATTGCCGGGCGGCGCACCTGAGCGGCGGCGAGCCGTGCCGGTCGCCGCCGCTCAGGCGGCTACAGATACACAAACATCAGTTCGTAAAGCAGCGACGGCGAGTCCTTGCCGACAATGCTGAGTTGGGTCTCGGCGACGACCTTGGTTTTCTTTGCTTCGACGCTGACTTCCTTGATGCGGCAGCGGACGTGTATTTCGCTATTCACCGGCACTGCGCCGAGAAAGCGCAGCTTGTCGGAGCCGTAGTTCATCATGTGGCTGTAGCCGCAGACGATGGTCGACACGTCGGGCAGCGACTTGAAGCGCGACAGCATCGACAGCAGCAGGAAGCCATGGGCGATGGTGCTGCGGAACGGGCTTTCCTTCTTGCAGCGCTCGACATCGACGTGCAGCCACATGTGATCGCCGCTCAGGTCGGCGAACTGGTTGATCATTTCCTGGGTCACCGTGACGCTTTCGCTCCACGCGCCGAAATCCCCGGCGACCAGGGTCTGCAAGCCTTCTGCGTCTTTGTAATGAATCGGGGTTGCCACGTGTTTCGCTCCTTGGGTTATGGCTTGGCGCGTCTGGCCTGCCACGCTGTGCCGAGCCAGATGATGCCGCCGAAATAGACGATGCCGGCGGCCAGTGCCATCAGTAGCCCCGGCAACTTGAAACCGGCCTGGATCAGCGGAATGGTGCCGACGGTCAGGAACAGCATGCACGACATGTTGATCAGCAGCGGCAGCCAGCCGACGATCTGGCAGAAGACGGCCGCCAGGATCAGGCCGAGAAACACCCCCAGGCCGGCATTGCCCATCAGCAGCGGCAACTGCTGCAGGGCATAGGCCAACAGCAGGCCGCAGACCGCGCCGCAGATGGTGGATGGCAGCATGGCCATGCTGGAGTGGTTGATGCCGGCCCAATACAGCAGGAACAGGAAGGCCACCCAGACCTCGGTGATGCTCATCAGGTGGGTGATCCACAGAAATGCGCCGATCACCACGATCAGCCCCAGCAGTACCAGCAGGCCGACGCCCGGCGACAGTGGTGCCGCGGCGGCGGCGGGCGCCTCATGGCCTTGCACAGCATCGTTCATGTTTTGGCCTATTTGAAGTAAGAACCGCCGTTGGCGATGATGTCGGCGCCGGTGATCATGGCCGCTTCGTCCGAGGCGACGAAAGCGACGACGTTGGCGATGTCATCCGGTTCGGCAATCCGCCCCAGCGGAATCGCCGCGACCATCGAGTCCTTCCAGCTTTGCGGCACGTTGCCCATGATCGGCGTGTTGACCGGCCCCGGCATGACGTTGTTGACGCGGATGCCGCGCGGACCCAGTTCGCGCGCCAGGCTGCGTACCAGTCCGATCAAGGCGGCCTTGGACGCGGCATAGTGCGGTGCGCCTTCGCCCGACAGCGCCGAGGTGCTCGAAATATTCACGATCGAACCCTTGATCGAATGCTTGGTCATCACGCGCAGTGCCTCGCGTATGCAGTAGAAGCTGCCGTGCAGATTGACATTGAGGACGCCGTGCCAGCCCTCATCCTGCATGTCGATGGTGATGTCGGGGAACACCGTCGGCGTCTCGCCGCGCGCGATCTGGGCGTTGCGCTCGGCAATGCGCGCGAACTGCTTGTCATAGCCGTCCTTCCTCGCGCTGCCGATGCCGGCATTGTTGACCAGGACGTCGAGCCGGCCGTACTTTTCATCGACTTCGGCGAACAGCGCCTGCACCGCGGCGCTGTCGGCGATGTTGCAGACGCGGGCGATGCCGGCGTCCGGGCCGATCTGGTCCACGGTCTCGCGCACGCCGGCTTCCTTGACGTCGACGGCAACGATCTTGGCGCCTTCGCGCGCCAGGCGCTGTGCGATGGCGCGCCCCATGCCTTGTCCGGCGCCGGTGACTACGGCCACCTTGTTTGCGAATCTCATGCTGTGCCTCCCTTATGAACGGATTGCGGTATCGGTGTTCCGGTATGCCCGGACCACTGCTATGGTCAAAGGAGGACCTTAGAGAAGCTGGCGGCCGGTTTCATCATCCGATTGGACTATCCTTGCCTCGCCCGCACCTGCAACAATGCGCCCTTGTCGGCCGTTGATCCGCGCCGGCAGGCCTTTGCCAACGTTTCGCTGTCGCTGCCATGTATCCACCGGAGAATCTGAAGTGATCGACCTCGAATCCATAGAACTGATCAAGCAACTCAAAGCGCGCTACTTCCGCTCCATCGACACCTGCGATCTGAAGACCCTGGAGCAGGTCTTCACGCCGGATGCCTGGATACATTACCGCAGCCCGACCTACGACATCCGTCATGAAGGCTGGCAGGCGGAACTCGAGGAATTCTTCCGCCTCGGCTTTACCGAAACCAAGTTCGGCATGCATCACGGCCACCTGCCCGAGATCACGGTCAATGGCGATACCGCGACCGGCCTGTGGTACCTGCAGGACATTTTCTACAATCTGGAAGTGCAGAAGATCTGTGAAGGCACGGCGCTCTACGAGGACGAGTATGTGCGCCAGGACGGTGTATGGCGCATCCGCTCAAGTTATTACGAGAGGCTGCTGGAAGTGGTAAGGCCCATGCCCGAGAAGATATGGTTCACCTCAAAACCGATCGGCAAGGGTCCGGGACACCGCAAGTGACTGTTTGCCTCGCGGCCGGCGGCGTGTCTTGACAGCCGGCCGGCAAGCGTAAGAGGGCCTGGAGAGAGGCATGGCCAGCGCGCCTGTGACCGTTGGCGAGTCCAGCCGGGCGCGGCACCTGCGGGATTCCATGGCTATCGTCCATTTAGACGACGAGGGCATCAGCCTGACTGCCTAAACTGGACTGCAGCTTTTACAAGAGGTGGTGCCATGTCTGTACGATTCGATTACGCCGGCCAGGTCGTGGTGGTGACCGGCGGTAGCAGCGGCATTGGCCGGGGCATCGCCTTGGGTTTCCTCGGTGCGGGCGCCAAGGTAATCGTCTGCGACCGCAATCCGCCGTTGGAACCGATCAGTGCCGGTGGCAACACGGCTGAATTCATTGTCTGCGACGTATGCGAGCTTGACGCCATCAATGCGCTCATGGCGGAAGTCATGCAACGCCACGGGCGCCTCGATGTGCTGGTCAACAACGCCGGTGGCGGCCCGCCGGTGAAGGCAGCCAAGGCCTCTCCCGGTCTGCATGAAACCATCATCCGCCTCAACCTGATCGCCCCGCTGAACTTTGCCCAGGCCGCCAACGCCATCATGCAAAAGCAGGAGCAGGGCGGCATGATCATTTTTATCGGCAGCATCTGCGTGCTGCGCCCGGCGCCGGGGACGGCGGCCTATTCCGCGTCCAAGGCGGGCATCGCCATGCTGGCCTGGGGTCTGGCGCAGGAGTGGGCGCCCAAGGTGCGGGTCATGACGGTGAGCCCGGGATTGATTCATACCCCCCAGTCCGACTCGCATTACGGCGGCAAGGAAGTCACGGCGGCGATTGCCGAGACCATCCCGATGAAGCGCATGGGGACCGTGGAGGACATCAGCATGGCCTGTCTGATGGTCGCCGCGCCGGAGATGGCGTATGCCACGGGCAGCAACATCTATCTGCATGGCGGTGGCGAGCCGCCGGTATTCCAGAGCGTGGTGGCGCGGATGACGCGCCCGGCTCAGAAATAGGCTGCGGGAGCAGAGACGCCGATGAAGCCCGTCATGAGTTTCGATTATTCCCGGCAGGTCGTCGTGGTCACCGGCGGCACCAAGGGCATCGGCCGCGGCATCGCCCTGAGTTTCCTCGGCGCCGGCGCCAGGGTCGTGGTCTGCGGCCGCAACCCGCCGCAGGAGCCGCTCAGCGCCAAGGGCAATACGGCCGAATTCATTGCCTGCGACGTGCGCGACATGGAGGCGACCAACGCCTTCCTGGCCGAGGTCATTGCCCGCCACGGTCGCCTCGATGTGCTGGTCAACAACGCCGGCGGCAGCCCGCCGGCCAATGCGGCAACGGTCTCGCCGCGCTTCCATGAAGGCATCATCCGCTTCAATCTGATCGCCCCGCTCAATTTTTCGCAGGCGGCCAACGCCATCATGCAGCAGCAGGCCGAAGGCGGCGCCATCATCTTTGTCGGCAGCATCGGCGCCCTGCGTCCGGCTGCCGGCACGGCCGCCTACTCGGCGGCCAAGGCCGGCATCGCCATGCTGGCCTGGGGCCTGGCGCAGGAGTGGGCGCCCAAGGTGCGGGTCACGACGGTGAGCCCCGGCCTGGTCGAAACCGAGCAGGTGGAAGTGCATTACGGCAGCAAGGAAATTGCCGCGGCAGTTGCCGCCACCATCCCGATGCAGCGCATGGCGACCCCGCAGGACGTCGGCAACGCTTGCCTGATGCTGGCCGCCCCCGAACTGGCCTATGCCACCGGCAGCAATCTGTATGTCCATGGCGGCGGCGAGCCGCCGGTATTCCAGGATGTGGTCAGGCGCATGATGAAGGCGCGTACTTGAGCCGGGAAGCGGGAGACGACTTGAACGCTAACAGAGCAGACGAAGGGGAATACCAATGAGCGCTGAATTGCTGGCGCAGATCGACACGGCATGGCGGCAGCTGACGGCAAGCGGCGCCCCCTTCGAACTGGAAGAGCAGCTTATCGACGGGCGCCGCCTGCGCGTCTTCAAGAACGCGGCGAAAAACCTCATCGAGCTGCTGGCGCCGGCACGAAAATTCGGCGAGCGCGAGTTTGTCGTCCTGCAACAGCAACGCTGGAGTTTCGCCCGCCTGTTCGCCGAGGCCGATGCGCTTGCGTCTCAGCTGGCGGGGCGCTTCGGCGTGGTCAAGGGCGACCGCGTCGCCATCGCCATGCGCAACCGTCCGGAGTGGATGGCGGCCTTCCTCGCTGCAAGCTCGCTCGGTGCCATCGTCGCGCCGCTCAACAGCTGGGGCCGGCGCGAGGAACTGCTGCACGGCCTGAACAACAGCGCACCCAAGGTCTATGTCTGCGACCCGCAGCGCTTCGAGCCGGTAGCCGGGGAACTCGCCGCGCTCGGCATCAGTGCCGTGGTGACCGATACCGGGGCCGGAGAATCGGGCGCCGCTTCCTACGAGGAACTGGTTGCAGCGGGTGCGGGGCAGGAAGTGCCGGCGGTGCATCTGGCGCCGGATGACCCGGCGCTGATCCTGTACACCTCGGGCACCACCAGCCGGGCCAAGGGCGCCTTGTCGAGCCAGCGCGCCGTCTGCCAGGCGCTCGCCAATTTCGATTTCCAGGGGGCTCTGGCGGGGATGACCTCGCCGGATGTCATCCAGGCCATGATGGCCTCGGGATATGCGCCGACGACCTTGATGGCGGTGCCGCTGTTCCACGTCAGCGGTTTGCAGTTCCAGTTCCTGGCCGCACTGCGCACCGGGCGCCGCCTGGTGATGACCTGGAAGTGGGATCCCGAAGAAGCGCTGCGCCTGATTGCCGCGGAGCGCTGCACCTCCTTCAACGGTTCGCCGGCGATGATACTGCAGCTGCTGTCGTCGCCGTCTTTCGCCACCACCGATACCGGCAGCCTGAGTGCCTTCGGCCTCGGCGGTTCGGCCGTGGCGCCGCGCGTGATCGAACTCATCCGCAGCAGCAAGCCCAAGTCGCTTTCGGGCACCGGCTACGGCCTGACCGAAACCAACGGTCTCGGCGCGTCGGCGTCCGGGGCGGGCTATTTCTACAAGCCGGGCAGTTCGGGGCAGTTGTCGCCGATCATCGATGTGATCACCGTGGATGCGGCGGGCAAGTTCCTGCCGCGCGGGCAAAGCGGTGAAATCTGGCTGCGCGGACCGACCGTGATGTCGGGCTACTGGCGCGATGCCGAAGGCACGGCGGCGGTGCTGCATGACGGCTGGTTTGCCAGCGGCGACATCGGCTACGTCGATGCCGAAGGTTTCATCTTCATCGTCGATCGCATCAAGGACATCGTCAATCGCGCCGGCGAGAAGATTTCCACCAACGAGGTCGAGGCCTGCCTGATCAGCCATGCCGCGGTGGCCGAGGTCGCTGCCTTCGGCCTGCCCGACGAGACCCTGGGCGAAGTCCTGGCGGCGGTGGTGCGTCTGCGTCCGGGCGCGGCGGCGAGCGAGGCCGAACTGGTGGCGCACGTGGCGCAGCGACTGGCGGGCTACAAGGTGCCGGCGCATATCATCATCAGCGCCGAGGATCTGCCACGCAACCCGTCCGGCAAACTGCTCAAGCGTACGCTGCGCGAAAACGTAGCCAGGAACCTCTCCTAAGGAAACCGTCTCATGGACATCAATCAACTGGCGGCCCGCATCGACCGCCTCGAATCGACCGAGGAAATCCACCAGCTGGTCGGCAAATACTCGCTGTCGCTGGATATGCGCGACCTCGATGCGCACGTCAATCTGTTCGCACCGGACATCCGCGTCAGCAAGGACAAGAGCGGTCGCGCTCACCTCAAGGCCTGGCTGGATGACACCCTGCGCAACCAATTCACCGGAACCTCGCATCACCTGGGCCAGCACATCGTCGAGTTCACCGATGCCGACAACGCCGTCGGCGTGCTTTACTCGAAGAACGAGCACGAGTGCGGCGGCGAGTGGGTGATCATGCAGATGATCTACTGGGACGATTACCAGCGTGTCGATGGCCGCTGGCTGTTCCGCCGCCGCCTGCCCTGCTACTGGTACGCCACCGATCTCAACAAGCCGCCGGTCGGCGACATGAAGATGCGCTGGCCCGGCCGTGAGCCCTACGACGGCGCCTTCCACGAGTTGTTCCCGTCCTGGCCGGAGTTCTGGGCGGCGCGTCCCGACAAGGACAAGCTGCCCGAGGTAGCGCCGCCGGCGCCGCTGCAGAAGTTCCTCGAAACCATGCGGCGCGGCGCGCCTGCGCCGAAAATAAGGGTGCGCTGAACCATGACCACACTTTTTGATCCCCTCCAGTTGGGCGAACTGAAACTCGCCAACCGCGTCGTCATGGCGCCGATGACGCGCAGCCGCGCCGATGCCGCGGCCATGCCGACGGCGCTGATGGTCGAGTATTACCGGCAGCGCGCCGGCGCCGGGCTGATCGTCGCCGAAGGCACCGCGCCCTCGCCGCACGGCCTCGGCTACAGCCGCACGCCGGGCATCTACAACGAGGCGCAGGTCGCCGCCTGGCGTGAGGTCACCGCCGCCGTACGCGGCGAAGGCGGGCTCATCGCCCTGCAACTGATGCACTGCGGCCGCGTCGGCTCCCAGCTCAACAAGCCCGCCGGCGCCCGCACCGTGGCGCCCTCGGCGCTGCGTGCCGCCGGCCAGATCTACACCGATGCCGCCGGCATGCAGGAGCAGGACCTGCCGCAGGCGCTCTCGCTCGAGGAGATTGCCGGCGTCGTCGCCGAATACGCCCGGGCGACGCAATACGCTCTGGATGCCGGCTTCGACGCCGTCGAACTGCACTGCACCAGCGGTTATCTGCCGATGCAGTTCCTTGCTGAGAACAGCAATCAGCGCAGCGATGCCTACGGCGGCAGCGTCGACAAGCGCGCCCGTTTCGTCATCGAAACGCTGCAGGCGATCAGTGCCGTGGCCGGCGGCGGCCGCGTCGGCATGCGCATCTGCCCGGGCAATCCCTTCAACGACGTCGTCGATTCCGATCCGGCGGCAACCTATGCCGCGCTGCTGGCGGGGGCCGCTCCCCTGCAGTTGGCCTACCTGCACGTGATGCGTTCGCCGCTGCGGAGCTTCGATGCCTTCGCCATGGCGCGCAGTCACTTCAAGGGCGGGCTCATCCTCAACGACGGCTTCGATGCGGCGCGTGCCGCCAAGGCCCTCGGCGAGGCGCGCGGCGAGGCCGTTTCCTTCGGCCGCCACTTCATCGGCAATCCGGATCTGGTGCGGCGCCTGCGCGAACAGCTGCCGCTCGCCGGATTCAACGACAAGACCTTGTACACGCCGGGTGCGCAAGGTTACACAGATTATCCCGTTGCTTAGATAACAGCTCACGCCGAGGCCGCATTTTGGACTTTTCCTATACCGCCGGGCAGCAGGCCTTCCGCGCCGAAGTGCGCGACTGGCTCGCCGCGCATGTGCCGCGCCAGCGCCTCGCGAGCTTCGACACGCGCGAGGGTTTCGAACAGCACCGCGCCTGGGAGCACCAGCTTTTCGAGGCGCGCCTGTCCATGGTGACGTGGCCGGAGGCACTGGGCGGGCGCGGTTGCGACCTGGTCGAGTGGCTGATCTTCGAAGAGGAATACTGGCGCGCCGATGCGCCGCTGCGCGTCAACCAGAACGGCCAGTTCCTGCTCGGCCCGACCCTGATGCAGTTCGGCACGGAGGCGCAGAAGCAGCGCTTCCTGCCGCGCATCGCCTCCAGCCAGGATGTCTGGGCCCAGGCCTGGTCGGAGAACGGCGCCGGCTCCGACCTCGCCGCGATACGCGCCAAGGCTGTGCGCGACGGCGATCACTTCGTCATCAACGGACAGAAGATCTGGGCGTCGCGCGCGCTCTTCGCCGACTGGATCTTCGGCATCTTCCGCAGCGATCCGCTCTCGGACCGCCACCATGGCCTGTCCTACGTGCTGGTGCCGCTGTCGGCGCGCGGCGTCTCGGTGCGGCCGATCAAGGGTCTCAACGGTCTCGACAGCTTTGCCGAAATATTCTTCGACGAAGTCAGGGTGTCGGCCGACAACCTGATCGGTGTCGAAGGCCAGGGCTGGCAGGTGGCCATGGCCACGGCCGGCTTCGAGCGCAGTCTGCTGCTGCGTTCGCCCGGGCGCTATCAGCGCACCGCGCAGAAACTGGTGCAACTGTATCAGCGCCATCGCGCCGGGGCCGATCGCGATCCCCTGCTGCGCGAGGCGGTGCTGCAGGCGTGGATGGATGCCGAGGCCTACAACCTGGCCGCCTACCACACGGTGGGCAAGGCCTTGCTCGGCGAGCAGCCGGGCGTCGAGGCCAGCGCCAACAAGATCTTCTGGTCGGAACTGGACCTGCGCATACACGAGACGGCGCTGCGCATCCTCGGCGAACGCGGCGAACTGCTGCCCGAAGCGCCTGCCGCCGGCGACGTCGACACCTGGCTGGAGGGCTACCTCTTCGCCCAGGCCGGCACCATCTACGCCGGCACCAACGAGATCCAGCGCAACATCATCGCCGAGCGCATGCTCGGCTTGCCCAAGGCCTGACATGGACTTCACCTTCAGCGAGCAGCAGACCAGCTTCCGCGACGCCGTGAGCCGTTTCCTGATGACCGAGGCGGCACCGGAAATGCTGCGCGAGATCTGGGAGACCGATGCCGGCCGTTCGCCGCAACTGCGGGCCAAGATCGCGGCGCAGGGTATCACCGGCCTGTCGGTGCCGGTGAAATTCGGCGGTCTCGGTTGCGATGACGTCGATTGGTCCCTGATCACTCAGGAACTGGGTTATTACTGCATTCCCGACTCGCTCGCCGATACCGCCTGCGTTGCCGCAGGGCTGCTGCGCGGACTCGGCGAGAACTCGGCGCTGGCTGCGGAGTGGCTGCCGGGCATCGTCGGCGGCGCGGCGCGCATCGCCGTCGGCCATCCGGTCAACAGCCTGGTGGCCGATGCGCACATGGCGGATCTGCTGCTGCTGCACCACCAGGGCGAAGTCCATGCGTTGACGCGTGGCGAGGTCGAGGTCGAACTCAATCCCAGCATCGACCAGTCACGGCGCCTGTGCCGGGTCAGCTGGACGCCGGGTGCGCGGACGCGGGTTGCCGATGCCGAACTTGGAGGCAAGGTCTGGGCCGAAGCTCTGGATCGCGGCGCGCTCTGCGTCGCCGGACAATTGCTGGGCCTGGCGCAGCGCATGCTCGACCTGTCGGTGGACTATGCCGCGCAGCGCAAGCAGTTCGGCCGCCCCATAGGCGCCTTCCAGGCGATCAAGCACCACCTCGCCGACGTCGTTATCAGGATCGAGTTTGCCCTGCCGGTGTTGTATGCGGCGGCGCATGCCCTGGCTACGCAACGCAGCGACCGGTCGCTGCGCGTCGCGCACGCCAAACTGGCCTGTGGCGATGCCGCCGGGCTGGCGGCGCGGAACGGCCTGCAGGTGCATGGCGCCATGGGCTACGCCTGGGAAACGGATTTGCAGATGTTCATGAAGCGTGCATGGGCCCTCGACGCCTCCTGGGGCGATCGCGGTTTTCACAAGGCCCGCGTCGCGGATTTCGTGTTGAGCAAGGATGCCCCGCTGGGGCCGGGCAACGTCGGTGATGTTTAAAGGAGAAACTAAGTGAAAGTGCTGGTACCCGTAAAACGAGTGGTCGACTACAACGTCAAGGTGCGCGTCAAGGCTGACGGCACGGGCGTCGATCTGGCCAACGTCAAAATGTCGATGAATCCCTTCGACGAGATCGCGGTGGAAGAAGCGGTGCGGCTGAAGGAGGCCGGCGTCGCGAGTGAAGTGATCGCCATCTCGTGCGGCGTCACGGCCTGCCAGGAGACGCTGCGCACGGCGCTGGCGCTGGGCGCGGATCGTGCGGTGCTGGTGGAGAGCGACGTCGAACTGCAGCCGCTGGCGGTAGCCAAGCTGATCAAGGCGGTGGCCGACAAGGAAGGCCCGCAACTGGTGATCTTCGGCAAGCAGGCCATCGACGACGACGCCAACCAGACCGGGCAGATGTTCGCCGCGCTGGCGGGCTGGGCGCAGGGCACGTTTGCCTCGAAAGTGGTGCGCGACGGCGACAAGCTGACTGTGACGCGGGAAGTGGACGGCGGCTGCGAAACGCTGGAACTCAAGCTGCCGGCGGTGGTGACGACGGACCTGCGGCTGAATGAACCCCGGTATGCGACCCTGCCGAACATCATGAAGGCGAAGAAGAAGCCGCTCGAAGTGGTCAAGCCGGCAGACCTCGGCGTCGATGTGACGCCGCGGCTGACGACCCTGAAGATGGCGGAACCGCCCAAGCGCAGCGCCGGCGTCAAAGTCGCCGACGTCACCGAACTTGTGGCGAAACTCAAAAACGAAGCGAAGGTGATCTGATGGCTATCCTGGTACTGGCTGAACATGACAACGCGTCGCTCAAGCCGGCGACGCTCAACACCGTCGCGGCGGCGGTGAAGATAGGCGGCGACATCCACATCCTGGTGGCCGGACAAGGCTGCGGCGCGGTCGCGGCGGCGGCGGCCAAGGTCGCAGGCGTAGCGAAAGTGCTGGTAGCGGACGCAGCGCCCTATGCCGACCAGACGGCGGAGAATGTTGCGGCGCTGGTCGTCGGCCTGGGCAAGAGCTACAGCCACATCCTCGCTGCGGCGACCTCCAACGGCAAGAACATCCTGCCGCGGGTGGCGGCGCTGCTCGACGTGGCGCAGATCTCGGAGATCATCGCGGTCGAGGCGGCGGACACCTTCGTGCGCCCCATCTACGCCGGCAATGCTCTGGCGACGGTGAAGAGCGCCGATGCGATCAAGGTCATCAGCGTGCGCACCACCGGTTTCGACGCGGTAGCGGCGGAAGGCGGCACGGCGGCGACGGAGAACGTGGCAGCGGCGGCGGATCTGGGCATCGCAAAATTCATCAGCCGCGAGATCTCGAAATCGGAACGGCCGGAACTCTCGGCGGCGAAGGTGATCGTCTCCGGCGGGCGCGGCCTGGCCAGCGGCGAGAACTACCACAAGCTGCTGGAGCCCCTCGCCGACAAGCTCGGCGCGGCGCTGGGCGCATCGCGGGCGGCGGTGGATGCGGGCTTCGTGCCCAACGACTACCAGGTCGGACAGACCGGCAAGATCGTCGCGCCGCAGCTGTACTTCGCCATCGGCATTTCCGGCGCGATCCAGCATCTGGCGGGAATGAAGGACAGCAAGGTGATCGTCGCCATCAACAAGGACGAAGATGCACCGATCTTCCAGGTTGCCGACTACGGCCTGGTCGGCGACTTGTTCACCGCCGTGCCGGAACTCGTCGCCGCTCTGGGTTGACGCAATGAGCGACGACAAAGCACTGACGGTAAGCGAGGCGGTGAGCAGCCGCATCTCGATGCGTGCCTTCAAAGACACGCCGGTGCCGGGCGAACTGCTGCGTCAGCTGCTGACGGCGGCGGCGCGCAGTCCGTCGGGCGGCAATCTGCAGCCCTGGCATGTCCATGTCCTCGGCGGCGAGGAACTGGCCCGCTTCAAGACGCTGATGCGCGAACGCATGCGCGCCAATCCGCGCGGCGACGGTACCGGCTACGACATCTATCCGCCCGAACTGGGCGAGCCCTACCGCGCCCGCCGTGCCAAGTGCGGTGAGGACATGTACGCACCGATGGGCATCGCGCGCGAGGACAAGGCGGCGCGGCTCGGCTTCATCGCCGGCAACTTCCAGTTCTGGAACGCGCCGGTCGGCATGTTCTTCTGCCTCGACAAGCAGATGGGACCGCCACAGTGGTCGGACCTGGGCATGTACATCCAGACCCTGATGCTGCTGGCACGCGAGGCCGGCCTGCACAGCTGTCCGCAGGAGGCGTGGACGCTGTGGCACAAGACCGTCGGCGAATTCCTGACGCTGCCGGACAACATGATGCTCTTCTGCGGCCTGGCCCTGGGCTATGCCGACCATCAACACCCGGTCAGCCGGGTACGCACCGAGCGGGCTCCGCTGCAGGAGTTCGCCACATTGAGAGGTATCTAGGATGGCGCCGGTACGCACCTACAGCTTTGCCGATTTGCTCGAACTGGTTGCGGCTGCCGTGCCCGAGCGCGAAGCCGCGGTGTGCGGTGCGCACCGCCTGACTTACCGGCAGCTCAATGATCGCGCCGACCGCCTCGCCAGCCACCTGCAGGCCAAGGGCATCCGTCCCGGCGATCGCGTCGGACTGCAGTTGTTCAACGGCAGCGAGTATCTGGAAGGATTCTTCGCCGCGTGCAAGCTGCGCGCCGTGCCGATAAACATCAACTACCGCTACGTCGCCGACGAACTGCGCTACATCTACGACAACGCCGGTCTCAGTGTCCTGCTCTACTCGCCGGCACTGGCTGCCACCGTGCAGCCGCTGTTGCCGGAGTTTCCCGGCATCAAGGAGGCGCTGGCGGCCGGACCGGCCTATGAGGCGGCGCTGGCCGCGGCCTCCGTCAGCTACGACGTCCCCCAGCGCAGCGACGATGATCTTTCCCTGCTCTACACCGGCGGCACCACCGGCATGCCCAAGGGCGTGATGTGGCCGCACAAGTCGCTGTTCTTCAGTGCCCTGGGCGGCGGCGGTTTCTACCGCAAGGAAGGACCGATCACCTCGCCCGAGGAGATCGGCCCGGTGGCCAAGGCCGGCCATCCGCTGCGCTACATGGCCATCGCGCCGATGATGCACGGCGCCTCCATGTGGGCCTCGCTGGTGGCACTCATGGCGGGGCAGACGGTGGTCATGCGCGAAGAAGTCGAGTTCAACGCCGAGAAGATCTGGGACCTCGCCGCGCAAGAGGGCGTCAACATCGTTGCCGTGGTCGGCGACGCCATGGCCGTTCCGCTGCTCGATGCACTGAAGGCCAACCCGACACGTTGGGACCTGTCGCGCATTGTGCACCTCGGTTCCGGCGGCGGTCTGTTCTCCGGCCACGTGCAGCAGGAATTGCGGGCTCTGTTGCCGCGGGCCAATGTCTCCGACAGCATGGGCAGCTCCGAGAGCGGCACGCTCGGCGCCGGTGGCAAGCCCGCCAGCGGCGAGGGCTTCATCAAGATCGCGGCGCGACCCGATCTGGTCATTCTGGCGCATACCCTCGACCGCATCGCGGAACCGGACGAGGAGGGCGTGCTGGCGCGCAGCGGCAACGTCGCGGTCGGCTACTGGGGCGACCCGGCGAAATCGGCCACGACCTTTTTCAGCCTCGACGGCCTGCGCTACGCCGCCACCGGCGACACGGCGAAGCGCGACGCCGACGGCAACATCGTCGTGCTCGGCCGCGGCTCGCAGTGCATCAACAGCGGTGGCGAAAAAATATTCCCGGAGGAAGTCGAGGAAGTGCTGCATCGCCATCCCGCCGTCGCCGATGCGCTGGTGGTCGGTGCCAGCGATCCGCGCTTCGGCAAGAAGGTGATCGCGGTGGTTGTCCTGCGTCCCGGACACAAGGCCGACCCCGAGGCGCTGCGCGAGTTTTGCCGCCAGCATATCGCCGGCTACAAGGTGCCGAAGAACGTGGTCTTCGTCGACGAGATGCAGCGCTCCCCCGCGGGAAAGGCCAACTACCGTTGGGCCACCGGCGTGGCCGAGGCGCAGGGCTAGCAAAGAGCGGAGAGTGAGCTCATGAGCGGCGTCGATTACAGCAAAGACTCGAACTTTCCGGCACAGCAGGCCAGTTTCCTGTCCATGCGCAATGTCTCCGCCGGAAACCGCGCCGCCTGGCTCGAACTCTTCGCCGACGATGCGCTGGTGCAGGATCCGGTCGGTGTCTCGCCGCTTGATCCTGCCGGGCTCGGTCATCGCGGCAAGGAGGCCATAGGGCGCTTCTGGGACAAGGTGATTGCCAGGCAGCACGGCCTCTACGCGATCCGCGAATCCCATCCCTGCGCCGACGAATGCGCCAACGTCCTGACCGTGACGCAGACCCTTCCCGACGGCAACAAGTTCGACATCAACTTCGTCGTCGTGTATCGGGTCGATGGTGCCGGGCGCATCGTCTCTCTGAAGGCCTACTGGCAATTCGAAAAGATGATGCAGAATCTGGCGCGGCTCAGCGCCGGCCAGCAACCGCTGCAGGAATAGGGCTTGCGTCCATGAGGCATGTCTCATGCTGTGGCCTGATCCTGGCCGCGATCGCACTGCTGATCCCTGCTGCGGCTGCGGCAGATGCGCCCCTCGCAGCTGCAGTCGGCGGCCTTGAGTCGCGTCTTGCCGGCGACCCGGCGGCCGCCGGCGCGGGCCCCCTGGAGACTGCCCGCTACGCCGCCGCATTGGTTTCCGCGGCCCTGGCCGTATTCGAACAGTCGCGCCATCTCGACAAGCCGCATTTCGCCCGCAATGACGGTATCGACGGACGGGCAGGGCTCTACAATCCCGACAACCTCTACAGCTCGACACTGGTCTCGGACAAGGGCAGCTATCGCATCCATGGCCGTCGGGGTTCGCATGTGATGCTTAGCCTGCAGTTGCTGGATGCCTATCCGATCGTCGGTCTGGGACGCAACCTGGCGGCGATCAATCTCGAAACGCTGGGCATCAGGGCGGGCGACGATTTCGAGATCTTCCTCGGCGGGCCGTCGCACGGCAGGCACTGGTTTGCCTTGCCGGCCGGGACGAAGGCGGTACTGGCGAGGCAGACGTTTGAAGACTGGAGCGCCGAGACGCCCTCGAGCCTGCGCATAGATCGCCTGGATCGCGGCGCAGGCAAGGTGGCGCCGGACGAAGCTGCACGAACTGCGGCCGATTACCTGCTTGCCGCCGACCGGACCTGGAACGCCGGCTATCTGCCCCGGATACGGCAACTTCCGGTCAATCGCATTCCTCCGCCGCGAGCCAGCGATACGGATGCAGGCGGACTGGGCGGCCAGCAGTCGGTTGCTGCGCGCTACCGCCTGACTGCCGGGCAGGCGCTGATCATCACGGTCGGCAGGAGCAATGCCCTCTACCAGGGAATTCAGCTCGGCAACCCCTGGTTCGTCGCGCCCAACTACATCGACCACCAGGTCAGCCTGAACCGTAGCCAGGCTGCAGTCGACGCCGATGGCCGCATCCGTTATGTCATCAGCCTGAGCGATCCCGGTGTGGCCAACTGGCTCGATCCCGCCGGCTTCGGCGAAGGCTACCTGTTCATGCGCTGGCAGGGACTGTCTCGCCCCCTGGCCGCTGAAGAAGCACCGACCGTCGAACTCGTGACGCTGGCTGAATTGCCTGGCCGTCTGCCTGCGGAGACGCGGCAACTGAGCGCCGCACAGCGCGCCGAACAACTGGCGCAGCGCCTGTCGGTACCGATCAGGAAATGATGCGTTCCTTCTCTGCGGCCGGCCTATGTATTGGGGTTATCCGGAAGTTGTGATCAATATGCAAATGGTCTTGAGCGGCGCGCAGACCTGGGTGTGGCTTCCATCTCGCAAGAATAGTCTGGATGACAGCTAGTGGCCGGTCGCGACGTTTTTGAATGTCGGCTTTGGATCATCAGAAATTTCCGGCTCAACTCGTCCGGCCGACTCGCGGTTTTTCGCCGAGGTAGGCCGTTCTTCTTCCGACCTCGCCAGCATCAAGTGCTGCCTATAGACGGGCAATCGCTGTTGCGGGTACCCCCAGGAAGTTCCCCCTCGGCAAGCAGATGGCACTTGACGGGGCAGGCCAGGAACGCCTCCAACAAGCGCGATGTGACCACGCTTCGTCAATTATCGTCAGGCAGCGATAAACCCCGGCAACTTGGAAGCCTTCAAATCAAAGGTTGCCGTCGCTCGACATCCAAGCCGTCGGTTTTTGGCACCGATCAGGCAATCAGCGAAATCGGCAGTCGTATCCTTCCAGATGAAAAGAGCCTCCTCGATGGCTGGCTCATCCTCACTGGGCAACATCGCCGAACTTGCTCGACGAATGCCGCCACCCAAGTCAACGGATGGCGACGTTTCAGCCAACGAAGATACTTCCCCTGCCGTGGTGCATTGATTGGTCACCGATACATCGCAGATAAAATCCGGCCACGCATTGGACAGCTTGGAACCCTTAGGCCAACGGTGAGTGTGTAGAGTCCAGATGAAGGTCAACTGGAAAGTTCTTTTAAGCTTAGCTGCGGCGGTTCATAACCGCCACGAGCCAACAAGGTCAGTTCTGCAATTCGTTCAGCAGTTCCGGGTGCCGGTCAAGAAGCCGAAACAGATTTGTCACGGCAGGTAGCGGACGGGCCTTGCCCCTCTCGTACCGCGAAAAGGCGTTCGGTCCGCCGCCGGTGATGCGCGCGGCCTCTAGTTGGGTCAGCTTCAACTTTTTGCGGATTCTCGCCAGTTCAGCGGACTCTTGGGCGTCGATCTCGGCAGCAATGCGTTTGATGGCGTCAGAGAACCGCTCGCCTTCTCCCTCGTCAAATTCAACCTCGTGACAAAGAGGGCAATGCCAACCGGCGATCTTCGGCACCACTGTTGCGTGATCTTTGTATTCATACGGAACATCCTTGACGGCATGCCGCAGGATTCCCTGTTCGCAGTTCAGGCATTCACGGGGCATCTCATTTCTCCTTAAACTGAATCACAATCGAACCATCCACGCGCAACGTCACCTTGACATAAGCCACTTTGCCGTTCGGCGTAACGCAGTGATAAACGTCCTGCCACACTTGGCTTGCAGCATGAGTCGTCATGCTCTTGTAAAAATCGGCTCGCGTCATCGCACACACTATGTCAATCGCGCATGCAGAATCCAAACCCATGGCCTGAGCACCCACCAACGCGGTAGCAGTAAAAGCATCCGCGCCACGCTGTTGCACGGCGAGCTTTACAGCAGCTAAATCGTAGTGCGGCTTACGCTTTTCGATTGCGGCCATATTAACCCATAAGGTTAGTCGAATCAAGCGTGATTTCTGAGCCCGGCATCCATTGGGAATGTCGGGTGTCGAAGGAACACCGCCCTCTCAAAACTGACCTGCCGACGCTGCCTCTACGTCCGCAGATGGCCGGCAACCGAAGTAGATCTCTTCACGTTCGCTGCCAGAAAGCGGCCATCGTAATTCTGGTGCCCTGAACCGGCCGTTGGCGAACTCACCCTAAGTGAGTGCCCTGAGCAGTCGTTCGAGAGCTACGAAAGCGGCCAATCAGGAATATAACGAACGCTACGTTGGGATCGTTCGATGAACCCGCGCCCGTTTGCGTCGCTTGGCAAACGTATCAACATCCCGGTCTTCGGACCGGAGGAAATCGAGAAAGTCGATGCCCCGATAGCGTCGCCAGTTTCTCGCCGTGCACGATTTTCGCGGTGCTGGTCTTCGTGCCCAACGCTTTGGCGAGGGCAGGACTCGTGTTTCCAGAGACCGGGTTCCGGAGATACGATGTCCGGGTTCGTCTCTTGGGAGGTCAGTTTCCGGCTGCCCTCACGTCGGTAGGATTCCTCCCTTGCAGCGGCCCATGCGGAGTATTCGGTACCCCCAGGAAGTTCCCCCTCGGCAAGCAGATGGCACTTGACGGGGCAGGCCAGGAACGCCTCCAACAAGCGCGATGTGACCACGCTTCGTCAATTATCGTCAGGCAGCGATAAACCCCGGCAACTTGGAAGCCTTCAAATCAAAGGTTGCCGTCGCTCGACATCCAAGCCGTCGGTTTTTGGCACCGATCAGGCAATCAGCGAAATCGGCAGTCGTATCCTTCCAGATGAAAAGAGCCTCCTCGATGGCTGGCTCATCCTCTAATCGAATATCGGTCGCATCGAGCAAGCCCGAGATGGCTTCAATAATCTGATTCTTCGGCAGACTGTACCGACTGCGCAGCACCCATTCGGTTTCCAGGAGAACCAACTGGCTTACGAAAACGCGGAGTCCTGCCGCGACTTCACGCTTGATCAGTTTTCGTGCCTTCTCAAACTGAGCTTCGTCATCCCGAACCAGAAAGCGAACGAGAACATTGGTACCAACCCCCAACATCACCGCGACAACTGCTCAACCGGAACGGGCTTGCGACCCTTTTTGTGCAACACGCCAGCCAGTTCGGTGACACTCCTGGTCTTCACCCGCATGACTACCGTGGCATCTGGCATCAACGTGAACGTCATCCGGTCTCCAGCCTTCATGGAAAGACTATCCCGAATTTCCTTGGGAATCGTTGTTTGACCTTTGCTAGTAAGCGTGGCGTCGTTTGACATTGCAATCTCCTTTTTCCTTACATGCAGCATTATAGTAAGGCGATTGATTGCTGGCAATATGTTGATGATTTGTTATCCGGACGGCTGCTATCTGGCGACAGTCTTGACTGACTGCTGATGGCCGGCAACCGAAGTAGATGTCTAGGGTCGCGACCGGCAGTCATCCGTCACCCGCGCTTGAGGTCACGATAGAAATTCTCATGCGGGCCAACCGCCTCCAGGTAAATCAACCTCACCGGGTCATCTCGCGTATACCCAAGCAAATAGAGTTGCCCTTGGCTGCGAAACTTGAATACGAAGAGGTCGGCCAGATCGCCCTTCTTCCGTTCTCCGGTGGCTGGGTCCTTGGCAACAGCTTTCACGGCCTCATCCACGTCGGCCGCAATATTGTCGTGAAGCTTCTTGTATTGCCTGGCAAACCGGCGCGTCTGTTTGACGCCGTAGGTCACGCCGCGCGATTCCGAGGTACAAATGCCGTTGCGTGCTCACGAGGTTCAGCCATTGACGCCAGCGACTCGGCCACAAAACTGACGGGCAAGTCCGGATTGTCGAGTGCCGCCCGCCCGACTTTGGCCCAGAATTCGACTTGGCCAGCGATGGTCCTGTGCTCGGCAGCGGCATCCGCCTTGGCTTGGTCGTAAAGCGCTTGATCGATTCTGATGGAGGTGGTGGCAGACATTGTGACGCCCCTTACTACATTTGTGGTAAAAGGAAGCTTAACGCCGACTTTTTACTCTGTCAAGATGGGCCGGGGCCGGCCTTCAGTTAAATCAAATTCCGTCCACAGGAAATCCATTGGTGTGCTAAGGTACTACCTGACACTACCATCTAAGGCTCTCCGATGCCCACGACACCCAACACCACCCCCGTCTCGCTGAAGCTCGATCCGGTCGTCAAGGCCAAAATCGGGCGCTTGGCCGTTTCCCGCAAGCGCACGGCGCATTGGCTCATGCGCGAGGCCATCACGCAGTTTGTCGATCGCGAAGAAAAGCGCGAAACCTTCCGGCAAGAAACGCTTGCTGCGTTTCAAGAGTTTCAGGAAACCGGCTTGCACATCACCGGCGATGAGGCTTTTGCCTGGCTTGATTCCTGGGGAAATGGTGACAACGAGCTCGCAGCGCCCGAATGCCACGACTGATTCTTGCGCTCAACGCACGGGCGGATCTGGTGCGCCTGCGCGAATTTTTGCAGCCCAAGAATCCGGTGGCCGCAAAGCGCGCCGCCGAGGCCATCAAACGACAGTTGCAGATATTGATCCAGCAACCCGGCATCGGCCGGCCCGTTCTGGATCTGCCGCCCGAGTTCCGCGAACTGGTGATCGACTTCGGCGATAGCGGCTACATTGCCAGATACCACGTGAGCCCTGATCTTGTAGCCGTGCTCGCGATCCGCCATCAGCGGGAAGTCGGGTACTGAGGACAGGATTAAAGCGCAGCCGCACACCGGCAGCTTCCTGGTGCCGGAATTTCAATGGCTCTTTCACGGCAACGAACGTGAAGAGCCCAATTTCTTTACGATGCCCATACCCGACAGCCGGGAAGGTCAGGACCGGCCGTTCGCGGCTGTGGTCCGGGAAGCCAAAGCAGCCCTTCACGCTGCGGTTTCGTTTGCCATGACCAGAAACTATGTAACTGCGATTTTGACCCCAGCTGCACGCAGGCGACCGGCTGGGAACGAATCACAAATCACGGCAAACCCGGCCCCGGCAGTATCAGAGTAAATCGGCTGCCGTGATCCGGCCTGGTCTGCACTTTGACCAGGCCGCCATGCATCTGCGCAATACGATCGACCAGATAGAGCCCGAGCCCGGCACCGGCTTTGCCCAGCGCACCGCGACCGCGAAAATATTTCTGAAACACCCGTCCAATCTCATCATCGGGAATGCCGCTGCCGGTGTCGTTGATTTCAATGGAAACGCCGCCCCCCGGCTGGCCGCGAAGCCACAAGCGCAACGGCTCGTCGGGCGGTGAATGGCGCAAGCCATTGCTGATCAGGTTGCGCAACGCCACTTGCAACAACTTCCAGTCGCATTGCACGGTTGGCGGCACCGCCGTCGCAATCAGCTCAATAATATTTGACGGCCACTCGGCCACCACGCCGGCCACCACTTCGCCGATATCGCAGGGGGTCAGGTTCAGGGCATGGGTGGTGCCCTCGATGCGGTCAAGCGAAAGGTACTCATCCATCAGGTCGCTCATGCGCCGCGCCGATTCCTTGATGTTGGTGCAGCGCTCAAGGCTCC
>SESD01000024.1_pt1 | contig 89689 bp, 89 predicted proteins | sample 3171411 | NCBI WGS metagenome assembly SESD01 (sample SAMN06051880, study PRJNA518727) | freshwater metagenome | biome: subpolar coniferous forest; feature: holomictic lake; material: water; isolation source: holomictic Lake 442, 16.5 m depth | place: Canada: near Kenora, Ontario | collected...
GAACAAATTTTCCAGGACATCAATTTTTCCGGATATTTTTGAGCCTCCGAGAATGGCCACAAACGGTCGCTCTGGTTCCTGCAGGGCCTTTCCGAGGTAGAGAAGCTCTCGCTCTATAAGAAAGCCAGCGACAGCAGTCTCCATGTAGTGCGTAATCCCTTCCGTAGAAGCATGAGCCCTGTGCGCAGTTCCGAAAGCGTCATTAACATACACCTCACCAAGTGAAGCAAGCTCTCTTGAAAAATCCGGATCATTCGCCTCTTCCTCTGGATGAAATCTTAAATTTTCAAGCAGGAGAACCTCACCGTCTTGTAAGGCAAGAACCTGCTGCATCACCTCGGTACCAACACAATCTTTTGCCATGGTGACTGGGCAATCGATCAGTTCTGAAAGTCTTGATGCCACAGGAGCAAGTGAATATTCCAAATCGGCTTTTCCTTTCGGTCTTCCAAGATGTGACATCAGAATAAGCCGCCCACCATCTTCGAGAACCTTTCTTATGGAAGGAAGGGATTCAACGATTCTCTTGTCGTCGGTAATTTTTTTGTTATCGTCAAGGGGTACATTGAAATCAACGCGCATCAAGACCCGTTTGCCCTGGGTGGATATGTCAGACAAGCTCTTCTTCTGCATTGCTTTTGATGATTGGTTAAAAAAGTATCAGTCTGCTCAATTTACATAATAAGCGATATAATCAATGCACTGTACAGGACGATGCCTGGTATTGCTCATTTGCTTCGGTTACCGCACTCTGTCTCGCTGGGCGCGTTTGTACTTTTGTATGTTTTTTGCATGTTCTGCGAGAGATTCCGAGAAGTAGTGGCCCCCTTTTCCGGTTGCGACAAAGTAGAGAAATCCTGTATTTGCAGGGTTAAGTACGGCAAGAATTGCCGCAGCTCCGGGGCTGCAGATTGGTCCCGGAGGGAGGCCTGCATGACTATAGGTGTTGTAAGGTGAGTCTGCTGCAAGGTCTTTATAGTAAAGCCGGCGGGCAGCGCCACCAAGGGCATATTGTACGGTTGGATCGGCCTGCAGGCGCATCTTTTTTTTCAGACGGTTGAGATAGACACTTGCGACGACCGGTTTTTCGGAGTCAAGAGGGGTTTCAGCTTCAACAATAGAGGCAAGCACCAACAATCCGGTTTCACTTAGTCCTGCTTTAGCGGTTGCTCTCCTGAGGCTGTCGCTATAAAAATGGCTGAATCGGCCAATCAAAAAACCCGCAGCTTCCCGGGGAGTGCTTGCCCAGACAAAGTTGTAAGTTCCGGGAAAGAGGTAGCCTTCCGCATTGTTGGCCGAAATGCCATGTCTGGCGAGCAGCTTCCTGTCAGAGGCTGCAGCCATAAAGCTGGTGGAGTCAATATCAAGGTTCCGGGAGAGGATTCTGGCTATATGACTGAGGCTCATCCCTTCGGGAAGAGCTACACGAACCTCATCCTGCGGATGGGTGTGGAGGTAGAACATGAGTCCGAAGTTTGACATGGCGGGGGGGATGAGGTACCTTCCAGGCTTGATATTGTGCAGTTTCGGAACAATGCTGGCGGTCAAAAGTGTTGGCCATGTTCTGTAAATTGAGCCGCTGCGGTGCAACTCTTCAAGAATGCTCCTTAAGCCCATCCCGCGGTGAACCGTCAGGCGAGTTGTTCGGGGCGATGTATTGACTCCCGGTATAAATAATAAAAAGGCCAATGCGGTTAGAACAATGGTCATGCCAGTCAGAAGCGGTTTCGCCAGGGAATTTTTTAATGATGCCATTGAGCAGGAACCCTTTTAGCTGGTCTGGCTACCCGGCTGATTGTTTTTCCACTCATGCTGAAAGAGTCGGGTTTCGTCGATAATGCAGCGATAAATTTTTTCCAGCGCATGGGATTTCAGGGAGGAGTCGGCATGGTTAAGTACATTGTTGAGTACCTCTTTTTCCCGTTCAGGCTGGAGCACCTGTTCTCCGATTCTTGATTTCAGGGAGCTTATATTCTGGGCGCAATTGAGCCTCTCGCAAAGGAGGGAGGAGAGTTGCTGGTCAATGGCGTCAATTTTCTTTCGCCATTCGTCAAGTTCCTGCCAATGCGCTTTATTGCTTCTGACGGTGCTTTCGGACATCATGATGGCGGTGGTTAAATGTGTGTATAAGAGAAAATGCTCCCCATTCGCAAGAACATGCAAAAGTAACTAATTTTGATCTTGTGTTCAACGATTTTGCGTACTCCATAAATCCAGTCTGTTTTGCCACCATGCTCCGGGTTTGCATGTCGAACGCAACAGTTAAAAAAGATACAAAACCCACGACACTAATAATAAGCAACTATTTTTTTAGTGCCACCTTTTTTATACATTTTAAGGTGGCAAAAAGTGGTAAATAATGGGGGAGGGGGTTGCCTCTGATTTTTTTGCTGCGCGCACAGGTGAAGGGTTGGTGATGTCTGAATAACAGCTTTTACCGGGTTCATGCATAATGGCTGGCTTTATAGGAAAAGAGAGACATGCTGTTGACGAAAAGGGACGGCTGATGATTCCTGTAAAGTTTCGCCGGAAGTTTGGACAGGCTGCTTCATCAGCTATTGGGGGAGGTATGGAGGGCCCGGCGGATCTGCTCTACATTATGAAAAAGCAGGATCACTCAATAGAGCTTTATGAGCCGATTATCTGGAATGATATGAGTAAGACCATCTCGGCGCTTTCAGATTTTAACCCTGAAGAGCGCCTGCTGAAGACATTAATGTATGAAAGCCTTGAAACGGTCGAGCTTGACCGTCAGGGGAGGGTTGCTCTGTCAAGAGAGTTTCTTGATCATGCTGGTATTACAAGGGATGTGGTGATTATCGGGGCTGATACAAAGATGATTATTTGGGAACCGGGACGCCTTTCGGCCCTTTTACAGGAGAGCTCCGAACGTTTTGCATTGCTTGCTGGCAGGTATTTTTAGCGACCATGGAGCAGAAGAGATTTCACGAGCCGGTGCTTGTCGCCGAAATTGTTGCATTCCTGGTCACAAAGCCGGGCATCTATGTCGACGGGACTCTTGGTGGTGGAGGCCATTCGCTTGCCATCATGAATTCGCTGCGTGATGCTGGTTATGGCGGACAATCGCTGTTGATTGGTATTGATCAGGATGATGCTGCGTTACGGGAGGCCGCCGGAAAACTTTCAGAGTACGAAAGCCGTTCAGTTCTGGTCAAAGGGAATTTTCAGGACATTGGGGCTATCGTCAAAAAGATTAGCCGTCAAAAGGGTTTGGGGCCGAGCGTTGCCGGTATTTTGCTGGACCTCGGGGTTTCATCGTTTCAGATTGACAACCCGGAGCGCGGGTTCAGCTATCTGCGGGAAGGGCCGTTGGATATGCGGATGGATAGTGATGCTCCCCTGAGCGCCAGTGAGATTGTCAACAGTTATGAAGAGAGGGATCTCGCAAGGCTTTTTTACCGATATGGTGAAGAGCCAAGAAGCCGGAGTATAGCAAGGGCGATTGTCATGTACCGTCATAAAAACGGGTCAATCAACGGGACGCAAGAACTTGCCGCTATTATTCGCAGTAATGCTTACGGGGGTGAGAAGATTATCAAGACTCTATCAAGAGTGTTTCAGGCTTTGAGAATTGAGGTGAACGGTGAGCTTGATGTGCTCCGCCGGGTTCTTGATGATGGAATTGATTGCCTTGGTGACTTTGGCCGTATGGCGGTAATAAGTTACCACTCTCTTGAGGACAGGATAGTAAAGAGGCTTTTTGCTGAAAAAGCCAGGAGCGACTGGGGCCCGAAAGGAGTTGGATTGAGGGAGCCCCTGACCAAGGGAGACATTACTCTCGTCACCAGAAAGCCTTTGATTGCAACAGGGCAAGAGACACGGTTAAACCCGAGAGCCAGAAGTGCCAAATTGAGAGTTATTGAAAAAATCCCACGGGGAGGATGTTGTGAATAAAAATAGAATCGTTGCTTTTTTGAGCCGATTTGAAAGGGGCTTTGAATCGAAGGGTGCAGGGAATACTTCTCCCGACAATGGAGAAGTAGTTACGCCTGTCGAGCCGGTCATCAATACACCGAAGTTCGATATTGATACGTTGTTGCAGCTTAAGACTTTCCTCTACCTTTTCGGTGGGACAGTTATTTTTCTTTTGCAGACCTATAATACCCTTACAATAATCAATCTTGCCAGAGAGAATGAAAAGCTGCGGGAGCAGATAGTTATGACCTCCAGTGTCATTACATCACAGGAGCTGAAAGTGCACGAATTGCACAGTATTCACAACATAACGCAAGATGCTTTCAAAATTGGGCTGATGCCTTCAGGCGTTCCTGCTGTTGAACTTTGGCCTTGAGTCATGAATAATCAACACAGCATCAAGGGGCCTGATGATAAAGAGTTCGGCAAGCGGCTCGGTGTCGTAGTCTTCTTTTTTTCAATGTTTATTGCCGCGATCATTGGCATGCTGCTCAATATCCAGGTGGTCAATGTCAAAAAGTACAAGCAGAAAGCGGCAAAACAGTATGAGAGGGTTGTTACGGAGATTGCGCAACGGGGTGTCATTCTTGACCGGAATTCACGTATGCTTGCAGAAAGCATCGAATCGATCTCATTCTATGCCGATCCCCTTATTGTCAGGAATACCCCCCAGTTTGATGAAAACGGCAAGCCGGTAATGGTCAAGGCGACCAAAAAGCAGAAAACTTTTGATAATAGCGGGGTGGTTGCCACGCTGTTCGCCAAACAATTGGGAATCAACAGGCTTGAATGCCTTAAAGAGTTGAAGCGCAGCCAAGGTATGGCGGTGCTCGGGCGGAAAATAGCGGTCGCAAAAGCGATGCCTCTTATGCAGGAAAAGATCCCCGGTGTCTGGTTTGACAAAGAACAGCAGCGCTATTACCTCAATGTTGCAGCGCAGTTGATCGGCTCTACCGACAGCAGAAATGAGGGAAGTAGCGGGCTTGAACTGCAGTTGAATAAAGAGCTGAAGGGACGTGACGGTACAAGAATTTTTCAGCGAAATGCCACCGGAGTTCGCTATCCTGCGCCTGATGCCCAGCAGCAGGATGCGATCAGAGGTAATACGGTGCAGTTGACGATTGATGGCGATATTCAAAGTATTGTGGAAGACGAACTCTCAAAGGCGGTTGATACGTTTCAGGCTGAAGCTGCAGCCAGCATTGTCATGGATGTCCGCACCGGCGAGATTCTTGCCATGGCCAACAATCCTGCCTTTGACCTTAACCGCCGTGAAACGTGGAGCCCGGAGCGGGCGCGAAACCGTGCCGTAACGGACAGTTATGAGCCAGGCTCAACCTTCAAACTGGTCATGGCCGCTGCCGCAACTGAAGTGCTCAACAGGAAAGCTGATGATATTGTTTTTGCCAACAACGGCGTTCTGCCCATCTATAACCTCAAGATAAAGGATCATGAACCTTACGGCAATATAACTTTCCGTCAGGCTATCATGTTTTCAAGCAATATTGTTGCGGCAAAGACCGCAATGGCGGTCGGGCGTGAGAAGTTCAATGCCTATGCAAGAAATTTCGGGTTTGGGAGAAAAACCGGCATCGGGCTCATAGGGGAGTCTCCTGGAAGGGTTCGTTCTCTTGCAAATTGGGACAGGACCACTCTGCCATGGATGGGATACGGCTATCAGGTGATGGCGACTCCGCTGCAAACGCTGCAGTCATACGCAGCAATTGCTAACGACGGGGAGCTGATGAGGCCCTACATTATCAAGCGGATTGTTGATACCGAAGGGCGGATAGTCAGGGAGAATACTCCCCAAATAGTGCGGAGAGTGGTTTTGGCAAAAACAGCAAAATATCTTGGCAAGGAGTATTTCCAGGCTGTTGTCGACAGCGGGACAGCCAAAAATGCTGCCTTGGAGGGAATCACTGTTGCTGGCAAGACTGGCACCGCACGCCGAGCCGCAGGGGGATCCTATGCCAATCCCGTCTATGTCTCTTCATTTGTAGGATATTTCCCTGTGGCGACTCCGCGTTATGCAATTATTGTGATTGTTGAAAAGCCTAAAACGGCCTACTATGCGGCAACGGTTGCAGCTCCCGTTTTTGCAGGTATTGCCAGGAGAATGATCGCCTGCTCGGAGGAGATGCAGAAAAATCTTGCTGTGCCATCACCTGAACAGGCGGCTCTTGGCACCATTGCTACAGTAGCGGTTCCCGAACTCAAGGGGCTGAGGGGGCGCGATGCCCAGCGGCTGTTGAAATGGCTTAAACTGGAGATGGATTATTCAGGAGATTTTGATGGTGTTGTGGTTGGTCAGAATGTTCAGCCTGGCAGCATGGTTCAAAAAGAGAGGGTTATAAGGGTGGCTCTGGCATCGAGAAAGAGTAACAAGAGATCATCATGAGAGCCTCCGCAGAGAGTACCGGCAGGCGGGAGATGCGCCTTGATGAACTGCTTAAGGGCGTTTCCTCTCTTGACCTTGCCGGAAAGAGCAGATCGGGTTCTGTCCACAGGATAACGAGTGATTCCCGGGAGGTTTTGCCCGGGACGCTTTTTGTGGCGGTGCGGGGCTATTGTACCGATGGCCACCGTTTTATCAACGGCGCTGTCGAGCGAGGCGCGGTTGCGGTTATCTGCGAGGAATTCCCGTCCGACTTCGCATCATCCTGCCTCTATATAAAAGTTACCGATGCCCGAAAGGCTCTTGCCGAGGCCGCCAGAATATTTTATGCAAAAGCTTCTGATCATCTGCTGATTATCGGAGTTACCGGTACCAACGGCAAAACCACCACTGCCAAACTGATTACGGCAATGCTCAATGCCTGCGGTATTCCTGCTGGTTATATTGGTACCAACCTCTGCAGCATTGGCGATCTGGATATTCCGCTTGATCGTACAACGCCGGAGGCGCATGAGCTGCATGCTCTTTTCAGTCGTATGGTTGAAACCGGCTGCAGAGCGGTCGTCATGGAGGTCTCTTCCCATGCGCTTGTGCTTCAGAGAGTTCATGGCATCAAGTTTCATGCAGCGCTTTTTACCAATCTGACCATGGAGCACCTTGACTTTCATCTATCCATGCAGGAGTATGCCCTGGCCAAGCAGCAGTTGTTCGACCAGCTTGCCCCGGAAGGGTTTGCAGTCTTCAATATCGACGATCCCTTTGCAGTGCAGATGGCAGCACGGGTTGCACCTGAAAAAAAATACTGTTGCTCCCTGCAGCCAGGAGATCATCAGAGGTTGCCGTGCCGCCACCATTTTGATGCGGAGATTCTCCAGAGTACTCTGGCATCAAGCACGATTAATCTCCATTTTTCTGATGAGGTCATGACGATGCAGGTTGGACTTCCGGGGCTATTCAATGTGATGAATGTTGTTGAAGCGGCGGCTCTGGGTATCGGTATGGGTCTGGCGCCCGAAGCGATTTGTAACTCTCTTTCAGCAGTTTCCGCCGTTGATGGCCGGATGGAGCGAGTCGATGACGGGGGGAAGGGTTATTCAGTTTTTGTTGATTATGCTCACACTCCGGATGCACTTTTCCAGGCACTCGGAACCCTGCGCGCTCTGAAGCCTCCGGGTTCCCGTCTGGTTGTAGTGTTTGGATGCGGTGGTAACAGAGACCACTCCAAGCGTGCTGAAATGGGGCGTATAGCTTCCGAAACTGCCGATGAGGTTATTCTTACTTCAGATAACCCTCGGGATGAGGATCCTGAGCTGATTCTTGACGACATTGTGAGGGGAATTGCTGGCAAGCGTTATATGAGGCTCAGTGATCGGGCAGAAGCTGTCAGGGCGGCGCTCTCTATGCTCAAGCGGGGCGATGTGCTTCTTGTAGCAGGAAAAGGACATGAAAGATACCAGGAGATTGCCGGGCGGAAATACCCATTCTCCGATCAGGAGATTTTACTGCAATGTATGGAGGAAGACGGTGCCGGACATCCGGAGAAGGAGGGAGAGTGCAAATGAAAGGTGTCTTGAGTATGATGGATTTTGGTGATGTCGGAGAGGTTGTTGTTGCCCGGGGGGGCTCTCCTCTCCTTGAGATTGCTGAACCGAATGTGGTCATTGATTCAAGAGAGATTACCCCGGGCGCAATCTTTGTGGCCCTGAAAGGAGAGAGAACGGATGGGCACTGCTATATTGATGCGGTTTTTGAAAAAGGCGCAAGCTGGGCCATGGTCAGTCGAGAGTGGTATGAAGCAGAGGGCTCACCGGAGCTGCCGCCCGGAAAAGGGTTTATTGTCACGGACGATACAGTTGCCGGATTGCAGCGCCTCTCCACCCTCTATCGGGGCACTTTCACTATTCCGGTTGTGGCTATAGGAGGAAGCAACGGCAAAACCACGACCAAGGAGATGATGGCATCGGTTCTTGGAACCGGGTTTAAGGTAACAATGAGCCACGGGAACAGGAATAATCATCTCGGAGTTCCCCTCACCCTGCTGCAGCTCCGGCATGACACTGGCATTGCTGTCGTCGAAGTGGGGATCAATCATCCGGGAGAGATGGCTTTGCTTGCCGATATCGCCAAACCGACCCACGCTCTTCTGACCAATATCGGCCATGAGCATCTGGAGTTTCTTTTTGACCTTGATGGTGTCGCTGCGGCGGAAACACAGCTTTTCGATTATCTTCGCAGGCAAGGCGGTACGGCTTTTATCAACGCTGATGACTCACGGCTCAGTTCTGCCGGTGCAGGGCTTGCTGGAAGCCTCTCTTACGGAACTTCGGAAAGTCCAGCCCTGAATTGCTGCGCAAGCGAGATTTCAGTAAGGCCAGATGGCCGGCTCTCTTTTCTGCTCTCTTCGGCTACCGGTGCTGAACGGGTGATCCTGAATTTTACCGGCAGGCACAATGTCATTAACGCCATTGCCGCCGCCTCGGTCGGTCTTCATTTCGGGCTTGCACTCAGCCAGATTCGGGAAGGGCTTGAACGGCTCATCCCTGCACCTGGCTGGAAACGGCTTGAGGTTGTTGACTCCTCTGGTCTCATGATTCTCAATGATACCTACAACGCCAATTCTGATTCCATGCGTCTGGCGATTGATGCCCTGTGTGAAATGCCGTGCGAAGGCAAAAGAGTTGCCGTTTTGGGTGATATGCTTGAACTTGGAGCTGCGGGAGATCTTGAGCATGAAAGTATCGGTCGCTATCTTCACGGGTGCCCGGTTGACCTCCTCTTTACCATCGGTGAGAAGGCTTGGCTGATATGCCGGGAGGCGCAGGGCTCTTGCCGGGGCCATTTCGGAAGCCATGAAACGCTTCTTGATGCGCTGCAGACCGTGCTGCAAGAGGGAGATGCGGTGCTTTTCAAGGGCTCAAGGGGAATGAAGCTTGAGCTTGTTGTTGATGCGCTTGTCAAGGCAAGAACCATAACTATAACAGGGCAAGAATAGGGTATGCTTTACTATCTGTTGAAGTACATTAACGATATGTACGATCCTCCGGTGCTCCATGTTATCGAGTATCTCACCTTCAGGGCAAGCGCTGCGGCTATAACCTCCCTGTTGATTACCCTTTTTGTGGGCCCGGGGTTTATCAGATACCTGAAATCGCGCTTCATTGAGCCGATCAAGGAGGAGGCACCGGCGGAGCATAAAAAGAAAAAGCAGTTGCCCACCATGGGAGGGTTGCTCATAATTTTTTCCATTGAAATATCGGTGTTGCTCTGGTCAAAATTCAATGATCCTCACGTCTGGCTGATTATGTTGGCAATTCTCTGGATGGGTGTCATCGGCTTTATTGATGACTACCGGAAGGTGGTGCTGAAAATCAAGGGAGGTCTCTCGGCACGATACAAGCTTATCGGGCAGTGCTCGCTTGGCCTGGTGATTGGGCTCTACACCTGGTACGATCCAGCTTTTTCGGTACTGCTTTCGACGACCACCGTGCCGTTTTTAAAACACCTGACCATTGACTACGGCTATTTTTATATTCCGATTGTCATCTTTATCATTACCGCCGTATCGAACGCGGTAAACCTGACAGACGGCCTTGATGGTCTTGCTGCCGGAAGTTCAGCTATTGTTTTTATGGGCCTTGCCGGTTTTTCCTATCTTGCGGGAAATGCAGTCTACGCAGTCTACCTTAACATACCCTTTATTCCAGGAGGTGGGGAGGTTGCGGTGGTCAGTATGGCCATTGTCATGTCTTGTGTCGGTTTTTTGTGGTTTAACTCCAATCCTGCTGAAATTATCATGGGCGATACCGGCTCTCTTGCGCTTGGGAGCGCTATTGCGGTTATTGCTCTCTTAATCAAGCAGGAGCTGCTTCTGCCGCTGATGGCAGGTATTTTTTTTATTGAGACACTCTCGGTTTCTTTGCAGGTACTCTATTTCAAGTACACTAAAATGAGGAGGGGGCAAGGTAAACGCATTTTTTTGATGGCTCCCCTCCATCACCATTTTCAGTTGAAAGGGTGGGCGGAACAGAAAATAGTGATAAGGTTCTGGATTTTGACCATTCTCTTTTTTCTTGCCAGTCTCATGACCCTAAAGCTCAGATAATGATTTATGGATATTAAAGGTAAAAGGGTCTCGGTCATCGGTGCCGGAAAAAGTGGTCTGGCTGCCGCAGAGCTGCTCCGCCGTAAGGGTGCCGAGGTGTTTTGCAGCGAGCTTGGCCCCATTGATGAAACGGGAGTGCTGCGTTTGCAGGAGATGCAGATTTCCTATGAGCAGGAGGGCCATTCGGAGAGGGTCTTCCATGCCGACTTTTGTGTTCTCAGCCCAGGTATTCCGCCTTTTGCCCCTGTCGTGCAAACCATGCAGGCAAGGGGAATTCCGCTCTACAGCGAGATTGAGGTAGCGAGCATTTTCTGCAAGGCGAGGATTGTCGGCATTACCGGGACGGATGGAAAAACAACCACATCAACCATTGTTCACCGTATCTGCGAAAAAGATGGAGAGATGCGTGGCTATAACTCATTCATCGTCGGCAATATAGGAGTTCCCTTCTCTTCGATGGTACAGGAGATGGAGGCCGGAGACGTTGCTGTGGTGGAGCTGAGCAGTTACCAACTGGAGCACTCTCCGACCTTCCGGCCTCACGTAGCCCTTATCACCAATATAACACCAGATCATCTTGACCGTTACAACGGAGAGATGGAGAACTATGCGGCAGCGAAGTTCAGGATTCATGCCAATCAGCAGGCTGATGACACGCTTGTCTACAACGAGGACGATCCGCTGCTTCGTACCCATTTTGCGGGCGGATCAGATCGATTTCCCTTCAGGATTCTCCCATTTGGAATGGAGACTCTCCCCAATGGGGGGATTGATCGTCGCCTCGTCCTGCTTGAAGGAGAGATGATTGTTGCGCGCACTCTCAATGGCGATGAGCCGATCATCGCGACCTCAGAGTTTCTGAAGGAGAGTTTTCGGGGTCGGCACAATATATCAAACGTTCTTGCTGCTGTTGCTGTGGCGCGGGCGTTGGGAATCGGCAATGAACCGGTGCGTGCAGCACTCAGTGAGTTCAAGGGAGTTGAACATCGCCAGGAATTTGTCAAGAGTGTCAACGGAGTTGGCTGGGTTAACGATTCAAAAGCCACAAATCTTAATGCGATGCGTCAGGCGCTTGAAGCGCTCCCCGGCACAGCAGTTCTTATTGCCGGAGGCAGGGATAAAGGCAACGACTATGCCTCTATTGCCGGGCTTGTTTCTCAAAAAGTGACTCTTCTCATTGCGATCGGAGAATCGCAGGCAAAGATAGTCTCAGCCCTTGATGGCATTGTTGCTCTGAAGAGTGCGGAATCCCTTGAAGATGCAGTTTGTTTTGCCAGTGAGGCCGCCAAAGCTGGCCAGAGCGTGCTCTTTTCACCCGGATGCGCAAGTTTTGATATGTTTGAAAATTTTGAGGATCGAGGACTGCAGTTTAAACACTGCGTCCATCAATTACAGCCATGGTAACTACTGATTACATTTCTGAAATTTCCGAAGCGCCTGCTTTGGAGCTGCTTCCGTCGCCCTCAATCGGTGAGGTGATTGCGGGAAAACTGCTGATGCTCATTGTTTTTCTGCTGATGTGTATTGGTATTGTTATTGTCTACAGCAGCGGAGCGGGATGGGCGGTGACAAAGTACTCGAGTTCAGAGTATTTTCTCTGGCGTCAGCTTACCTTTGCGCTGCTCGGCAGTTTTACTGTTCTGCTGGTTGCGCAGATCGATTATCATATTTTCTGGAAGACCAGCAAGATCATTCTTTTTGTCAGTATTGCGCTTCTCACCCTCCTTCTTGCCATGAAATTGGTCGGCCTCATTTCAGGAGCGGCACGCTGGATAGGCTTCGGTCCGCTTAAATTCCAGGTTTCCGACTTTGCCAAATATGCCATAATCTTTCATTTTTCAAGGCTTATCAGTGAAAAGCAGGGTTATATAAGGGATCTGCATAACTCATATTATCCTCTGCTTACCCTGCTGATGATTGTCGTATCGCTTGTGGCGCTTGAACCTAACTTCAGTACGGCATCACTTATTGCCTTGATTGGTTTTATGCTCATGTTTATTGGCGGTGTCAATATTCGCCATCTTTTGACAACGTTTTCACTCCTGATACCCATTGCTGGTGTTTTTGCCATTGCAGCACCCTACAGGGTTGCCCGCCTGCTCTCATTTACGAGCGGTGATGAAAAGGGGTTGAGCTACCAGGTTGTACAGGCATTGATCGGTCTTGGAAATGGAGGACTATTTGGACTTGGTATTGGAGCCAGCAAGCAGAGAGAACTCTATCTGCCCCTCTCCTATAATGACTTTGTCTTTGTCGTTATAGGAGAGGAATACGGGTTTCTCGGGGCGGTTGCAGTCATTGCCCTGTTTGCGGGATTTTTTGTCTGCGGCATTATCATTGCCAAGCATGCGCCCGATAATTTCGGCAAATACGTGGCAAGTGGCATCACCACCGCTATCTCCCTGTTTGCCTTCATCAATATTGCCGTAGCCTGCCACTTGCTTCCGACAACAGGTGTTGCGCTTCCCTTTATCAGCTACGGAGGCACAGCACTTCTCTTCAACTCTCTTGGCGTTGGTATTCTCATGAGCATATCGAGTTACAAGAAAAGGGAACTTAAAAAGGGATTGCTGCCGGATCTCACTGACGGGAGGTCAGGGTGAAGGTGCTTTTTGCCGGGGGAGGAACAGGCGGCCATTTATATCCTGCCGTAGCCATGGCGGGAGAACTGAGAGAGCTTGTTCCTGCAGTAGGGATCTCTTTTGCGGGCACGGCCAGTGGCATAGAAGCAACTGAAGTGCCAAGAGTTGGCTATACGCTTCATCTTATCCCTGTCAGAGGGTTGAAAAGAGGGCACTCGCTGGCCGATATGATCGCCAATCTTGGTGTTCTTGCTGATTTTGCCATGGCTCTGGGCCGTGCGGCTGCTCTTATTCACCGGGAAAATCCTGATGTTATTGTAGGCACCGGTGGATTTGTCAGTGCGCCGTTGCTTCTTGCGGCCCAGCTCATGCGAAAAAAAACATTGATCCAGGAGCAGAATGCCTTTCCGGGTGTTACAACAAAACTCCTTGCTGCGCTTGCCAGTGAAGTGCATCTCTCTTTTGAGGAGGCCCGCAGATTTTTTGTAAAGAGCAAGCGAATATTTGTGTCCGGCAATCCTGCACGATCCTTCGGGGTTGAAGAGGCTTCGGTTGCAAGGGCGCGTTTTGGCCTGCATGAAGCTCGGCCAACGCTTCTTGTTTTCGGCGGGAGCAGAGGTGCCCGCTCGATCAATAATGCCCTCCTTCAGTGGCTCGGAGAGATTACCGCGTCAGCAAACCTTGTGTGGCAGACCGGGTCACTCGATTTTGAGCGCATCAAAGGGCTGGTGGCGCCATCCCCTTATCTCTGGATTGCGCCGTATATTGAAGATATGGGTGCGGCATACAGCGCAGCCGATCTTGTTCTCTGTCGGGCAGGAGCCTCTTCTATTGCCGAGTTGACCAATCTTGGCAAGCCATCGCTGCTAGTCCCCTATCCTTTCGCCACTGGCGACCATCAGCACCATAATGCCCGGGCATTGGTGAAGGGTGGGGCTGCCATAGTAGTTGATGATGAGCATCTTGGAATGCCGGGGTCAGTCAAAACTGTTCTTGAGTTACTGCATGATTTCGGGAAATTGCAAAAAATGGGTGCGGCGTCCAGGAAACTGGCGTATCCCGATGCGGCACGTCAGCTTGCCTTGCGTATTATTACTCTTGCACAAAAACATTAAGGAGTCGGACTCACATGGAACTGGGAAGAACCAAAAGCGTTCATATTGTTGGAATTGGTGGTGCAGGCATGAGTGCTATCGCAGAGCTGCTCCTGAAGTCAGGGTTCGGGGTTACCGGCTCTGACCTCTCCTCAGGTGAGGTGACTGACAAATTGACAGAGCATGGGGCAATAATTTATCTGGGGCACCGTGCTGAACAGGTCACATCGTGCGATGTGGTTGTTTACTCCTCCGCGATCAGGCCGGAAGAGAACATTGAAATCATTGCCGCGAATAAAGCGGGCATTCCTGTGATCAAGCGTGACGAAATGCTCGGCGAGCTCATGCGCTATAAATACGGAATATGTATTTCGGGTACGCACGGCAAGACAACCACGACGGCCATGATTGCCACCATGCTTATTGAATCGGGCGAGTCCCCTACCGTCATGATTGGTGGAATATCAGACTATCTGAAAGGGAGCACTGTGGTTGGGGAGGGAAAATTCATGGTTATAGAGGCTGATGAGTATGATCGCGCGTTTTTGAAACTAACCCCGACCATTGCTATTGTCAACAGCCTCGAGTCGGAGCATCTGGATACTTATGGAACGCTGGATGAGCTGAAACAGGCATTTATTTCCTTTGCCAACAAAGTGCCCTTTTATGGACGGGTGATCTGTTGTGTTGACTGGCCGGAGATCAGAAAGATTATTCCTTCAATGAACCGCCTTTATACCACATTCGGCATTGAGGAGTCTGCCGATGTTATGGCTTCAGATATTGTCCAGAAAAAACAGCAAACCAGCTTCACTGTCCATGCCTGTGGACGTGAGTATCGGGATGTCACCATCAATGTTCCGGGACGTCACAATGTACTCAATGCCCTGGCTGCGTTTTCGGCAGGTCTTGAGCTGTCAATCGAGCCTGAAAAAATGATTGCCGGACTTGGCCGTTACAGTGGCATGAGAAGGCGCTTTCAGGTAAAATACGACAATGGTGAAGGGCTTGTGGTTGTGGATGATTACGCTCATCATCCCTCAGAGGTCAAGGCGACAGTCAAAGCGGCAAAAAGTGGATGGCTTGAGCTGAAGGTGGTGGCGGTTTTTCAGCCGCACCTCTACTCACGTACCAGGGAGTTTGCCGACGAATATGGCTGGGCACTCTCGAAGGCGGACATCGTTTATGTGGCTGATATCTATCCTGCCCGCGAAAAGGCGGTGGATTATCCTGGAGTAGGGGGCGAGTTGGTGGCTGTTGCTGTCGGGAAGGCAGGCGGGAAGCATATTGAGTTTATTGCGGAGAAGGAGGCTCTCTTTTCGGCTGTTATGGAGCACGCCGTCAACGGGAATATGCTTCTATTCATGGGTGCAGGAGACATTACCCATCTTGCCTCAAGAGTTGCCGAAAGCTGCGAGAGAGGGCAATTCGGGGGCGGTTAAAAGCAGCCAGGATCATTTATAGTAATGCGGGGAAAGAAAAAAGATTTTTTTATGCCTGATTCCGAATCTCAGCAATATCCCGATTATTTGACGGAGCTTGTCCCCCCGCTATCCCCTGAAGGTGACAGGGAACGCGGGAGGAGTGGCAGCCATAACTCCGCAAGTTTGGTTGTGATGCTGTTACTTATATTAACAGTGCTTGCTGCTCTTGCCTCCCTTGCCACTTATGCCAGGCACTGGAAAAAAGAGGTGATTGTCAGAGGCTTTGCCTTTGATGGAGCATCGATAATCTCCGAGAGTGAGCTACTATTGCGCATCAAAGATTATAAAGGCTCAAATCTTCAGGAACTTGATACTGAACGGCTGAAACAGAGGATTATGGTGATTCCCTATCTTCAGGATGCCGTGATCAGCAGGGAGCTTAACGGGATTGTGCGCATCAAGGTTTCAGAGCGGGAGCCTGTTGCGCTGGCGGTTATTGGCAGCGCAACTATGGTTATTGATCGTGAAGGATTTCTTCTTCCCTGGAAACAAGCTGTCGCAGACCGTCTCCCTGAATTGTTTGTCGTTGGTGGCATAATCCGCAGTAAAGCTGCTGGCAACGGTCTCCAGCAACTTGACAGGCGTGAGGTCGCGTTGATCCTGCAGTTTCTTGAAGCACTTTCAACAGCCGAATATGCACGGCTGCTTATCCGCGAATTTCATCTTGCAGACAACAACATGAGCTGGTGCATTGCGGTTCAGGCACCCACCCGCTTTATTGTTGGTAATGATGGCAACTTCAAGGAAAAGTTGAAAAAATTTGAGATATTCTGGCAAAAGGTTGTTTCAAAGAAAGGTTCCGGCTTTTATGACACGGTGGATCTGAGGTTTGGGGGGAGGGTTTTTGCCACGGCATCGGCCCCTCCGGAGGTAACACAGAGTGTTTCCCGATGATAATCACGCAAGAAGAGAGTAGTAACAATGCTGAAAAGCAATATAGCGGTAGGTCTCGATATTGGAACAACCAAGGTGTGCGTTGTGGTTGCCGAAAAAGATGAGATGGGAAAGCTCAACGTTCTTGGCAAGGGGCGTTCCAACTCCGATGGTCTTCAACGAGCAACGGTTGTCAATATCAACAAGACGGTAGCAGCTATCAGGGCCGCTGTTGCGGATGCTGAGCGCGAATCCTCGATTCGTATTCACGGCGTCAATGTCGGTATTTCCGGTGCTCATGTCCATTGCATTCACAGTAATTCAGAAATCAGCATCAACCAGACAGGAATTGTCAATGAGTCTGATGTGAAGAGGTTTCTTGAAAAGGCCAAAACCAATATCCGCTACCTGGACATTGATCACGAAATTATTCATGTTATTCCGCAGGAGTTCATTGTTGATGATCAGGAAGGGTTGCTTGATCCGATAGGGATGGCTGGGACGACCATGAGAGGCAGCGCCTATATTGTGGTCGGTCTGAGAACAAAGATACGAAATATCAGGCAGTGCGTTGAAAAGGCCGGTTTGGAAATCAGTGCCATTACCTTTGAACCAGTAGCTTCTGGCATGGCTGTCATGAAAGAGCGGGAGAAGAAAAGCGGCGTTGTTGTCATTGATATCGGTGGAGGGACAACCGAAGTGGCAATATATATTGATGGCGCCATTCGCTACTCAGAGGTTATAAAGGTTGCTGCCAACGACGTGACGCATGATATTGCCCATGGGGTAAGGGCTCTTTACGAGGTAGCCGAAGATCTCAAAATAAAGCATGGGTGTGCATACTGCAAAATCAGCGGCGAAGATGAAGAGCTACTTATTGAAGGTATAGAAGGACGTCCGCAAAAATCCGTTCCAAAGAGCTCGCTCACGATGATCATTGAAGCCCGGATGATGGAGATTCTTGAGCTTGTGCGTGACTCCGTAAAGCGTTCAGGCTATTATGAATATCTCAATGCAGGTGCGATTATAACAGGAGGGGGTTCGCTTTTGCCGGGGACAGAAGAGCTGACCCATGATATTCTCGCTCTTGATGTCCGTATTGGTTATCCGGAAGGGGTCTCCGGTGGCATCAAGGGCTCGGTAAATAACCCGATGTATGCGACAGTGATGGGGCTTGTTGCCCATTCGTTTCAGAACAACATGTCGGTAAATCATAGTTTCGCCTCAACAGCAGAGGTACTGCCAACAGAGGCGACCTCTGGGGATCAGGAAGAGCCGGAGGTGCATGAGCAAGGTCAGGCGGGCAGGGGGGTCGTTAGCCGGATCATGAAATTTTGGGATAATCTCTGACGAAAGAGAGAACAAGAGCGTATTAACGTGGAGAAATGAACGATGGCATTCGAGCTGGATCCTGGCCTGTTTGACAGTGACCAGGGCAAAGGTGTTACCATAAGGATTGTCGGCGTCGGCGGTTGCGGTGGCAATGCGGTAAATAATATGATTGACCGGAAGATAAGCGGTGTCGAATATATCGTCTTTAATACAGATCGTCAGGCACTTCTGAACTCGAAAGCACCTCTCAGGGTGCAGATTGGCAAGAAGGCCACGAGCGGCCTTGGCGCCGGTGCCGATCCGGCAAAAGGACGCCAGGCGGCAGAAGATGACAGGGAGATTATTGCCGCTCAGCTTCGTGGAGCAGACCTTGTTTTTATTGCAGCAGGCATGGGCAAGGGCACGGGCACAGGGGCAGCACCGGTGATTGCCTCGATTGCAAGGAATATGGGCATACTCACGATCGGCGTCGTGACACGCCCTTTCAACTTTGAGGGGCAGGTCAAGTCGAAGATTGCCGATGGCGGTATAGCTGAACTGCGGAAGTATATCGACACCCTCATTCTGGTGGAGAATGAAAAGATTTTGAGTATTGCTGAAGAGGGGGTAAGCGCCACTGAAGCATTCAACATGGCAAACGATGTTCTCTACAGGGCTGCAAAGGGGATCGCCGATATTATCACTCGCCATGGGCATGTCAATGTTGATTTTGCTGACGTAAGGAGCATAATGTCCGGTGCTGGCGATGCCGTTATGGGCTCCGCTGCGGCGGCAGGTGAGCGCCGGGCGCTTAAGGCCTCTTCTGATGCCATTAATAGTCCGCTTCTTGAGGGGGTGTCGATAAAGGGAGCCAAAGGAGTTTTGGTTAACATTACCGGCCAGGTGACCATGAGAGATATGTCGGATGCCATGAATTATATTGAAGAGCAGGTTGGCAGTGAGGCCAAGATTATCAACGGCTATGTTGATGAGCCGCAGGTATCCGGAGAGATAAGGGTGACTGTTCTCGTCACTGGCTTCAGACGAAAAGAGCTGGATGATGGCAAGGCGCCTCCGATTCGGCGCACTGTTGCTGCTGTGCCGGGTATGAGATCGGGCCAGATTCCGGCATCTGTTCGCAAGACAGTTTCGCTCTATCCTGAACGCCAGGAAGAGGACTTGCGCATTCCGGCTTATATCCGGAGGCAGTTATCGATCCATGATCCTCATGAGGTAGGATTGAGGAAAAATAATGTACAGGATCCTGATCAGAGCCCGACAATTTCGGGAGGTAGAGGAGGTCACGAAGATATTATCCAGAAAGGCTTATCGGATACTCCGGCATACCTTCGCAGGAAAAACAATGGAAATTAAAGGAGTTCATGCACTATAGTAGTCTTTCAGCAGCAGATGCTGTAACAAGAATAAAGTCAGGAGACAGGGTGTTTCTGCATACAGCGGCAGCTACCCCGCAAAGGCTGATTGATGCAATGGTGCAGCGATCCAGCGAGTTGAAGAATGTAGAAATTGTCAGCCTTCACACCGAAGGGGAGGCGGCATACGCAAGGCCTGAATACAGGGAGAGCTTCAGGTTGAATGCGCTTTTTGTGGCTAAAAATGTTCGTCAGTCCGTTCAGAACGGTGACGGTGATGCCATTCCTGTTTTTTTAAGTGACGTCCCCTCTCTTTTTTATAACAGGATTCTGCCGCTTGATGTGGCCCTTGTTCATGTCTCACCTCCTGACCGGCACGGCTACTGTTCACTTGGGGTTTCGGTCGATGCGACCTTGGCCGCAGTGCAGTCGGCCAGACTTGTGATTGCGCAGGTGAACCCGCAGATGCCTCGTACGCATGGTGAAGGGATGCTTCATGCAAGCAAGATTCATGCGATGGTTGATGTTGACGACCCCTTGCCGGAAACCCCGCGCCACCTCCTGGAGGATACCGAAATCCGTATTGGGCGTCATATTGCCTCAATTGTTGAGGATGGGGCGACACTGCAGTTGGGTATAGGCGCGATTCCCGATGCTACCCTTGCTGCCCTTTCCGGTCACAGGGATCTTGGGATCCATTCTGAAATGTTTTCTGACGGAGTGGTTGACCTTGTGGAAAAGGGTGTGATCAACGGCAGCAAGAAGAGGAGCCACAGGGAGATAATTGTGGCAAGCTTTCTTATTGGAACCCGTCGCCTCTATGATTTTGTCGATGATAATCCTCTTGTTGAGATGCTGCCTTCCGATTATGTCAACGACACACGGGAAATCAGGAGAAATCCACGGGTGACAGCGATTAACAGCGCTCTTGAAGTTGACATGTCAGGCCAGGTTTGTGCAGACTCAATCGGTCAGAAATACTACTCCGGTGTAGGTGGACAGATGGACTTTATTCGTGGCGCAGCGCTTTCCAGGGGAGGCAAGGCTATTATTGCGCTGCCATCCACAACAAAGAGCGGTCTTTCGAGGATTGTACCCCAGCTCAAGCCGGGGGCAGGCGTAGTTACGACGAGGGCTCATGTGCAGTATGTTGTTACCGAGTTCGGTATTGTTAATCTTCATGGAAAAAATCTCAGACAGAGAGCAGAGGCACTTGCAAGCATAGCACACCCAGATTTCAGAGAGGAGATAAGCCGCCGGGCCCATGAGCTTTACGGCTCTTATGGCCGGAGGTTTACCTGAGGGGAGTTCAAGCTCTCGAACCGATCAGTGAGAGCATGCGTCCGGTTTTTCCCAGATCGCGTCGGTAGGAAAAAAAGAGATTGCTGGAGCTGTATGAGCAGAAGGGAGATCGCTCAATATTTGCAGGGGAAAAACCTGACGCAAGCAGTTGCTGATAGTTTACCGCACCGAGATCAAGCAGGTATTTTTCCTCTCCCTTTGAACCCGGCGAGCACTGGCGGCTATGCTGAGGAAACGTACCTGCAACCCCCCGGTCAACCTCATAAGCAGTGCCTGAAATTCCGGCACCAATATAGGCAAGGCACTCTTCGGGTGCGGAGTTAAAGTGCTTCTGCATTTTTTCAAAAGTTTTCATCACAATCTCCCCGGCGGCACCTTTCCAGCCAGCATGAACCGCTCCTGATGCGTTATGCCGGGGGTCGTAGAGCAGCACGGGATAGCAGTCTGCGGTAAAGATGCAAAGGAAAAGATTTTCCTTGTTCGTAATGAAGGCATCATAGCCATGGTACCGCCCTGGCTTTTCAGCGAAAAGTATCTCGGTGCCGTGTACCTGTTCAGAGCTGACCAATCTTTCGGGGTCGATGGCAGCAGCAGCACACAGCCGCTGAGTGTTTTTCTTAACATTTTCCGGAGCGTCACCGGTATTAGTTCCAAGGTTCAGGGAGTTATATTTGCCGTTGCTAACACCTCCGTTTCTGGTGCTTTGCAGTGCAATGAGCCTCTGGAACCGGCCAAAAATAGCAGGGACCAGATACTCGGCCTGAATAATTTGATTTGTCTTCTCTGGTTCCATTGACTGGGGCGGTAATTTTTCGCATTTACTGGGACAAAAGTGCATTTGAGTTTGTACCGGTAATTGACTGATTCGGGGAAAAATATTAATTATTCACGATCTCTTTCTTCCTGTGATGAAGAATTTTCTGCAATGGAGTCATTATTTTAGGAAGTTAGTCGTATCTTGAAACTTTCAGCCTTGCATATTTGTATATTCTTGCGGCTTTTTATCTCTTTGCAAGGAATGGGGCTGGTATGAATGGTTACCATAAGGGATCCTTGGGATGTCGAAGCCTGATGAAGAAAGGTTCCCGGATCAGTTCGGGCGTTCAGTTCGGGCTGTGTCCGATTATATGGGGATAGGTTTACAAATTGCCGCGAGCTTTGCTTTTTTTGTTTTTCTTGGATATTGGGCAGACAGCAAGATTGGCACCTCACCATTGCTGCTTTTGGCTGGAGTTGTCGTTGGCATGATTGGCATGGCGCTTGTACTCATGAAGGTCGTACGGGCAGCGAACAGAAAAAAATAGGTTTTTTTATGGCTTTTGCACTTGTTCACCAAGAAAGAGACGGTTCATATGAAGCCATTGTTTGAATTTTTTATTAAGTTGCTTATCTTGTCCATCATTATATGGGGGTTGGTTTATTCAGGGCTCGAACCGGGCAGGGTTGATTATCGGTCGGTATTTATAGCATGGGCAATGGTGGTCTCGAATACGGTTGCAGGTTATCTTCTCTTTGAATTTGCGATTGACAAAAGTTCATCAGAGTTCACCAAGTTTGTATTCGGCGGATTGACGGTGCGGTTACTTCTGATGATGGTGCTTATTGCTCTAGTGCTTATAAGGAATCTGGTCGTTATCAATGATTTTGTCTTCTCATTTTTTGCTTTTTACTGCATATACGCGATTGTTGAAATTCTCGGGTATCAAAAGAAAAACAAACAGAAAAAGAATAGTGCATGAAACGGTTAAAGGTCATACAGCCTAAGGCGATGCTCAAGGTTATTGCAATTCTTCTCCCGCTTCTGTTCAATGTCCGCGGCGTGGCTGTGGCATCGACTGAGCAATCTTCCGGCATTTCACGAGAGAGTGTTACCGCGCCCGCAATTGAGGGTGGACAGGCTGCATCTGCTCCCCGCGAAGAGGAAAAAGCGGGTGATGTTATCATGCACCATATTCTCAATAATAACGTTTACGCCTTTCCCCCATTCGGAGAAGTTGCGCTTCCGAAAATAGTCGTGGGCGGATATGATATCTCTGTTACCAAGCATGTCGTGATGCTCTGGCTCGTATCGGCAACTCTTCTTATTGTTTTTTCGTTTGTCGGTGGGAAATACAAGAAGATGACTGCCCGTCAGTCTCCGAAGGGGCTTGCAAACGCCATGGAGGCCCTCATAGAGTTTGTCAGGCTTGATGTTGCAAAGTCAAACATCGGGCCAGGTTACGAGAAGCATCTGCCCTATCTGATTACCGTGTTTATGTTCATTCTTTTCTGTAATCTTTTTGGTCTTATTCCCTATGGATCCACGGCCACCGGTAATATCAATGTTACCCTTACGCTTGCCGTCTTCACCTTTTTTATTACGCAGACTGCAGCGTTGAAGGCTCATGGAGTCAAGGGATTTCTTGAGCATCTTACTGCGGGTACCCACTGGGCGCTCTGGATTATTCTGGTTCCCATTGAGATTATTGGTCTTTTTACGAAGCCATTTGCATTGACGGTACGACTCTTTGCCAACATGACCGCAGGCCACATCATCATTCTCAGTCTTATATTTATCAGCTTCATTCTTAAGAGCTACATAGTTGCGGCTGCAGTTTCTGTTCCATTTGCAATCTTTATCTATCTGCTTGAGCTTTTTGTGGCGTTTCTCCAGGCATTTATTTTTACCATGCTCTCAGCACTCTTTATCGGTCTTGCTACTGCGCATGCCGGCCATGATGAGCACGAGGCTGAAGTTGCTCATCATTAAATTATCGATGAGATTGTCGGAGTAGAACCTGTTTTTATGCTTTATATGTAACGATTTAAAAACTGCTAATTATCCTTTAGCAAAAAACTTACAACAAATAAACGGAGGTAATTACAAGATGGAAGGTTTAGGTTTAGCTTATTTGGGTGCAGGTATTGGTGCCGGTCTGGCTGTTATTGGCGCCGGTCTTGGTATTGGTAACATTGCAGCTTCTGCGACTGAGGGCACAGCCCGTCAGCCGGAGGCAGCCGCCGACATCCGTACGACCATGATCATTGCTGCTGCTCTTATCGAAGGTGTTGGTTTGTTTGGCGAAGTTATTTGCGTGCTTCTTGCTCTTAAGTAAGATTGGTCGGGGACAGATTCGATACAGAAGATATCCCGATTGCGGCTGATTACCTCAGGCCGCAATTGGGCTTTATTAATCGTTAACGGAAACATTGTTCATGCTTACGTCAGGAATTATACTTCTTGCCGGTAGTCTCTTGAGCCCGGAACCCGGCCTTATTTTCTGGACTACGGTAACATTTTTTATTGTTCTGCTGATCCTTAAGAAAATTGCATGGGGTCCTATTCTTACAGCTCTGGAAGAGAGGGAAAAGGGAATTCAGTCAGCCATCGACCGTGCACACCAGGCCAAGGATGAATCTGAGGCGATTCTGGGTAAAAACAGGGAGTTGCTTTCAAAAGCCGATGCCGATGCCGACAAGATCATTCGAGAGGGCAAAGATTATGCCGAGAAGCTTCGTGCCGACATCTCTGCAAAGGCTCATGAAGAAGCCAACAAAATGATCGCAGCGGCAAAAGATTCGATTGAACAGGAAAAACGTCGTGCACTTGATGTACTGCGCAATGAAGTTGCTGATCTTGCGGTTATGGGAGCTGAAAAAATTATCAAGACCGCTCTTGATGCCGATTTGCAGAAAAAGATAGTCAACAGCATGATTAAGGATCTTTCAACAAAACGTAACTGAAAACGGTCACGAAATGTCAAGTGTAATTGCAAGCCGTCGATATGCTTCGGCTCTTTTGTCAGCCGCGGAGAAGGGTAATTTTCTTGATCAAATAGTAGAAGAGTTGCTGGTGATCAAGCAAGTTCTCCACAACTCCCACGACTTGGTTCGTGCGATGGAGAGCCCTCTTGTTAAAGTGGACAAGAAAATGCGTATACTCGAAGAGATTTTCAAGGGCACTGTTGGGGATAAGATGTTTCTTTTCTTCGGACTGGTTGCCAGAAAAAAACGTGCAGGACAACTGCCTGAAATTATTGACGAGTTTCTGATACTTCTTGACGCAAAGCGAGGGATTGTCAATGTCGATATTACCAGTGCTGCCACACTCTCTGAAGAGCAGTCCGCCGACCTGGTTTCGCGCCTCGAGGCCTATACCGGGAAGAGTGTCCGGCCAAGGATGCTGATAAATGAGGCTGTTATAGGCGGAGTTGCCATCAAGATTGGTGATACCATTATTGACGGTACAATCAGCCACCAGCTTTATAAGCTCAGGAAGTCTCTGGTTTCCGAAAAGGGTTAGCACTTCATGTGCGCTATCATGGCCTGAAAGTCACCCGAACTCCCCTGACCCGATCGAATTCCGGGGCTTTAGCTCAGTTGGTAGAGCGTCTCGTTCGCAATGAGAAGGTCAGGGGTTCGACTCCCCTAAGCTCCACTACTCAACCCCCCTATCGCTCTTTTCCGAATGAACTACATCTTCTTCCTGTTTCGGGCGGTAGTCTATGCGTTATTTTATTAAAATATATAATTGGGCTATTGTATGTACAAGTTGGTAACCAGATTTATTTCTTCTGCAGCATTGCTCCTTATTGCTGTCGGTTTGTTGTTGAGTTCCGGCTGTTCCACCTTGAAGCCAGTAACCCCGGCGGTTTCGGCTGGCGACAAAGCCTACGCCAGAGCGGTAGCGATGTACGACAAAAAACAGTACCAGGCAGCAGTTATTGGACTTGAACCACTCCTTTATACCTATCGGGCAACAGCACTTGAAGACGATGTTCTCTATCTTCTCGCGCAGTCCTATTACTATTCCGGCGACTATCTGCTCTCTGCCGAAATGTATTCCCGTTTGCTGCAACAGCTCCCCTCTTCAGCCTATGCGAGAGCCTCCCAGTTTATGCTTGCAAAATCATACGAACAACTCTCTCCTCCTGCAAATCTTGATCAGCAGCCTACCCGTAAAGCGATAGAAAACTTCGCTCTCTACATTGACCGTTACCCAATGAAAGATTCCTCAAAGATTGCCAGTGATCTTGAGACCTGGAGGGAGTTGCTTAAAATCAATCCTGAAAACCCCACCTACAAGGAGCATTATGCAACAGCAATTGGCCAGTTTTCGCGGATTGACAGCCTGAGGTATTCTGAAAAATCAATTGCCCTGCTGAGAGAAAAATTAGCCAAAAATATTATTGTTGTCGCCAGGCAGTATGTTCAGCTTGGCAAATACAGGGCGGCAGGGATATTTTTTGACCAGCTTGTTTCCCGTTATGGCGACAGCTCCTATGCCAAAGAGGCAATGGAAGGAAAAATTGATGTGCTGATGAAGAGGCAAAAGTGGTTTGAGGCAGAGTATGCTCTCAATCACTATCTTCAGCTTTTTCCTGAGAAGAAGAGCGTTATGCAGGGTGTGAGAGATAAAATACCAGTGAATTCAAAAAACTGAAAGACGTTACCCGTGCATCTCGCGGTTTTCGGCGGCACCTTTGATCCGCCTCACAACGCCCATCTTGCTCTCTGCCTTTTTGCCAGAGAGCTGCTCGAAATTGACAGAATAATCATTTCAGTTTCAAATAATCCATTCAAGATGCATGGCCGTGGAGCTGTCGATAGGCACAGAAAGCGCATGGCGGAGCTTCTCTCTTTTGAAATCAATCTCACAGGAGCCAACAGCGAGGTGAGCGGATGGGAGCTTCAAAAACGACACACCTCATATACCGTTGATCTCATGCGCCACCTCCATCGGTGCTACCCCAGCGACAGGTTAACCCTGCTTCTTGGTGAAGACAGCTTCAGGGAGCTGCCGCTGTGGAAAGAGCCGGAGATACTTTTTAGTCTCTGCGATGATATCGTGGTGTTCAGAAGAGCAGCGGCAGAAGCCGCAGCAGAAGAAAAAAGGTTGATTTCTGACACGAAAGAGTCGATAAAATTCATCGATTTTGCCTGCGAAATTTCTTCTACGGAGCTGCGGAAGCTTGTTTCTGCAGGTCAATCTATTTCTCTGCTCACTCCACACTCTGTGAATCGTTATATCACTGATTACGCATTATACCGTTGAGCAAAAATCCTTTACATCGATTCAGGCGCAGAAACCCCAAGAATCCTGAATCCGTTGCGAAGCACCTGGCGTGTTGCCATTGAGAGAAAGAGTCGAGCCTTGCAGATATCAGTATCAGCCTTGAGTATGGGACACTCCTGGTAGAAGCGGTGAAACAGTTCGGCAAGAGAGTGCAGATATTCTACCATCTTTTGCGGTTCAAGCAGACGTAAACTGGTTTTTACCATGTCGGGATAGTCGAGCAGTGCAAAGCCAAGCTGTAACTCAGCAGGGGCGTTGAGCAGCCGCAATAAGTGATGCTCCCTGCAACATGCGGGCTCAAACCCCGTCTCCTGCAGTGCCATACGCAAGAGGCTGCAGATTCGGGCGTGGGCGTATTGCAGGTAAAAGACAGGATTCTCTTTAGACTGTTTTTTTGCCAATTCAACATCGAAGTTCAGGTGCGAATCCTTGCCGCGCATGATAAAAAAGAGCCTTGTGGCGTCTGGGCCCACATCATCAATCAGATCGTCAAGCAGGTCGGCATTGCCCTTTCTGGTCGACATTTTAACGGTCTCTCCATCAATCGTTGTGGTTACAAACTGGTTGATGGCAATTTTTATGTGTCCGGTATCGTAACCGAGGATTTTGAGTGCCTCAATCACATCAGGGTACTCATCGATATGATCGGCACCGAAAACATTGACGATCATGTCGAAGCCACGTTCAAACTTTGTGATGTGGTAAGCGATATCGGGGAGGCGGTAGCTTGGCTCACCCGAAGATTTGATGAGCACTTTGTCCTTTTCCTGTCCAAGCTTTGTTGTCAGAAACCAGGTAGCTCCATCATATTCAGCAATGAACTCCTTTTGTCTGAGTTCATCAATAACCCGTTGGTTGGGGGCAACACCCGCAGCATCTGGAGAGTAAAGAGTATGTTCATTGAAAAATGAGTCATGACGAATACCGAGGCGGTGAAGCGTCTTGCGTATGGAATCGAAAATAATTTTTTCAGCGCTTTTCCTGAAAAGAGTGAGATCAGCGCACTCTTCCAGAGTCGAGCCATGGGCAGAATAGATCTTTTCGGCAATCTGCCCAATATACTCCCCCTGGTAATGGGTTGCAGGGAACTCTGGCTTCTTTCCACACTTTTCAAGATAACGGAGCTGGACTGATTCACCGAGAATCTGCATCTGCCTTCCGGCATCATTGAAATAGTACTCCCTGGTTACCTCATACCCCTGGGTTTCAAAAAGATTTGCAATACAGTCTCCAAGCACGCCCCCCCTGCCACGCCCGATGGTCAGGGGGCCGGTTGGATTGGCACTTACATACTCGACGTTAGCTCTTTTTCCTTTACCAACAGAACCTTTTCCATAGTTGTCACCATCATGCAGCACCTGTTCAACGGATCGCATGATAAAAAGAGGGGCAAGGTAAAAGTTGATAAAGCCGGCACCTGCCACCTCGACTCTGGAAATAGTATCCGGGGGAAAGTCCAGGTAGCGGATAATCTCCAGTGCCAGATCACGCGGGTTTCTTTTGCACTCCCTGGCGGCAAGCAAGGCTATATTTGTTGAAAAATCACCAAATTTTTTGTCGGAAGGCTGTTCAATACGGATTGGTTTGTCGGTGTTGATGCCAGCAGAAGAGAGGGCTTTCTGGATATAAGGAAGGAAAAAATCAAGCATAGGAGTTGCTATTGTAAAAGTCACTGATTATCGCAGGGAGAGTTTTTCAAGAATATCTTCAGGGCAAAGCTGGGAAAAATCGTCGATGACAGCTACAATATTATCGAAACTGCTGAACGCTTCTGCACTGTTTGTCGTTGTTACAGCAACGCATTGCATCCCCGCACGACGGGCCGCTTCAATACCGGGCAGCGCATCTTCAAACACAATACATGCCGAAGGGTGCGCCCCCAGAAGTTCGGCAACACGCAAAAAAATATCAGGATGAGGTTTCCCATGAATGACCTGGGATGGGTCCACAACCGCCCCGAATTTTTCGGCCATCTTAAGTATATCAAGAATATAATCGACGTTTTTCGGGCCAGCACCGGTGCCGATTCCAAGCAGTACCTCCAGCTTCTCCGCAGCATCAAGAAACACCCCAAGACCAGCCATCGGTTTAATGAACTCTCTTGACTTCACTCGGTAAAGGAAGTCTTTGAGATCAGTAAGCCTTCCGGCTTCTGCGTCACTGATTTTTGGGTCGAGGAAGTACCGGAGTACATCGGCACCTTTCATGCCAGCAGTCTCCACAAGGTAGCGTTCAGCATCCAGCCCCTCGAGGCCAAAATCCCTGAAAAGTTCAACCCATGAGTCGGCGTGAAAGCGCATATTATCAGTCAAGACGCCATCCATATCAAAAATAAAGGCAGGTTTGTGGTTGTTCAGCATTCCGTTTGTCCGTGATAGTGGATGGGGGCTAATTCGCCAAGCTTCATGGCAGCTCTCACCTCCTGCATGGTTTGGCTGGCAATGAGTTTAGCCTTTATTTCGCCGTCGAAAAGAATATTTTTCACAAGATCCATTCGTGTTTCATAATACCGGCGCCTCTCAAGCAGCGGAGCAAGCTCATGCGAAATATTTCTTGCGCAGAGCTTTTTGCAATCTACACAGCCAAGTGTGCCGGCACGGCAATCAGAACCTAAAGCAGAGAGCTGTTCAGGGGAGGAGAATTTAGAATGATAACTGTATACGGTGCAAACCTCCGGGCGGCCCGGATCGTTTTTCCGGAGTTTTTGGGTATCGGTAACAGCATTGCGCATTTTTTTCTGAATCTCGTCAGCTCCGTCTGCCAGGAGAATGGTATTGCCGAGAGACTTTGACATTTTGGCCTTTCCGTCGAGGCCGACAAGACGAGAGAACTTTGTAATTTTTGGTGCCGGCTCGGCAAAGACCTCGCCGTTTACCGGGTGCGGATAGTGATTATTGAATTTGCGGGCGATCTCCCTGGTAATCTCCACATGAGGGAGCTGATCCTCACCTACAGGAACAACATTTGCCCTGTAGAGAAGAATATCGGCAGACTGCAACACAGGATATCCCAGATGGCCGTAGGTCAGCGACTCCATGTTCAGATCCCGAACCTGCTCCTTCAACGTCGGATTTCGTTCGAGGCGGGATGAGGTGATGAGCATGGAGAAGAGCAGAAACAGCTCGGCATGCTCCTTGACCTGCGACTGCCGGAAAAGCGGACTTTTTTCCGGATCAATACCGGCAGCAAGCCAGTCGATCAGCATGTCGAGCGTATGGCTATAGATTTCTGAGGTATCAAGAGATGTCGTAAGGTTGTGATAATCGGCAATGAGAAAACAGGTATCATAAGCCCTGGTCCCTTTTTCGTCAAGCAGATTCTGTTGCTCGACCCAGCTTTCAAGGGCACCAGTATAATGACCAAGATGGAGTTTACCGGTCGGGCGCATTCCGCTTAAAATTCGTTGAGTTCCCATAGAGGTAATAGTTGCCGCTTCGACTGGCAGCGATGAGGCCTGTTCAGGCCGTATTATGAGTTCTGACTGCTGACTACTCAGCAACGAGCCTGAATTTATCATAGTTGACAGAAAGATAAAAGGCATTTGTTTGTTTTTTGTTTTCACCGGTTGATACACTATATTGGCGGACATGTTTTCGTTTTCTTGACAAACAAAGATTTCGAAATCAAATATACTAGAGAGTAAGTCCTATACAACGCTCAGGTGCCCAACCATGTCAGATCCGGAAGGAAGCAGCATCCGGCAATTTGAGCGTGTGATATAGTAAGCTTACTCTCTTTTTTTATTTCGTCACTATATTAATCGCATCGAGAGCAGTTATGCAGTCAATATTCAGCAAGGAGGAGTTACTGGGCTGTCCGGTTCGCCATATCGATATTAAACAACTGAATATTGTCCCCCTTATCGACCAAATGAGTGATACCGCTTTTCAGGCCCGGAATCTTGCCAGGGCCGCCTCCATTGTTGACCTCATGCAGCAGGACAAGGAGTGCGCAATCATTCTCACTCTCGCCGGTTCACTGGTCAGTGCAGGCTTGAAGCAGATCATTATTGACATGATCGATAATAATATGGTTGATGCCATTGTCTCAACCGGAGCAAATATTGTTGACCAGGACTTTTTTGAAGCGCTCGGATTTCGCCACTACAAGGGAAGCCAGTTTATGGATGATACCATTCTCAGGGAGCTGCATATCGACCGCATTTATGATACCTACATTGATGAGGATGAGCTTCGTGTATGTGATGATACCACCGCGATAATTGCCAATTCCATGGAGCCGGGCGTCTACTCTTCACGCGAATTTATAGTGGAGATGGGCAAATATATTGAGACAAATAACCTCGACAAGAACTCCATAGTCTACAATGCTTACGAAAAAGGTGTACCGATATTTTGCCCAGCTTTTTCAGACTGCTCTGCCGGATTTGGGCTGGTGCGTCACCAGTGGAACAACCCCGACCAACATGTTTCAATCGATTCAGTCAAGGATTTCCGTGAGTTGACAAGAATCAAGATTGAGAACGACAAAACCGGTATTTTCATGATTGGCGGCGGCGTGCCGAAAAACTTTACCCAGGATATTGTTGTTGCCGCAGAGGTGCTTGGCCACGAGGCTGTTTCCATGCATACTTATGCTGTGCAGATTACGGTTGCTGATGAGCGCGATGGTGCACTTTCAGGTTCGACCCTCAAGGAGGCCAGCTCGTGGGGCAAGGTTGATACCGTTCACGAACAGATGGTCTTTGCCGAAGCCACCATTGCATTGCCGCTCATTGTTGGCTATGCCTGGCACAAACGCAATTGGGAGAATCGCCAGGCTAAAAACTTCAATGCCATGCTCAGTCAGCCACAGGTTATCTGGAAATAACTTCAATTCTGACTTTTGCTGTTCCCTTCTCGAAAAACCCCAGCCTTTTTGCTGCCTCTGCGCTGAGATCAATAACACGGTCACTCACAAAAGGGCCTCGATCGTTGACCCGGACAACAAGCGAGGCGTGGGTATCAAGGTTGGTCACCTTTACCAGAGAGGGCAGAGGAAGGTATTTGTGTGCGGCACTTGGCCTTGAAGGATCAAACACCTCACCGTAGGCAGTTAATTGCCCGCTATGCTGGTCAAGAGTCTCCTGGCCATACCATGATGCCATCCCGGTCTCTTCGTAAGAACACGCCTCCTCATAGCTCATTGGTACATAAAGCTTGCCGTCAAGAACGTAGGGATTGTTCTTGATTTTACCCAACCGGTAAGCCTCTGCAGGCGAAATCCCCCTGTCGCTACGCCTTGAAGAGGAGCATGCACTGAGGAAAATGGGCAATAACAGGCACAGGGCTATAACCTTACGCATTGTTCATATTGTTTCATGGGTTAACAAATCTCCAAAACATAGCATTTTTACAGAAATTCCCACTATAACTTGTATCTTTGCTGCGATAGCATTGCGCAAGATGTCGGTTGATCATGATGTGACAGATTTTTACAAGAATAATGGATGAAAGACATAACGCACGAACACCTTTCGGCGTCCTTATCCTCCACGGCTTTACGGCGACGCTTCAGAGTGTCAAGGCCTTGAATGCCCCCCTGAAAAAGCTTGGCGTACCGGTTGCCATGCCTCTGCTTGCAGGTCATGGTGCATTGTCGCCAGAGGCTCTCAGGGATTCGGGATGGGAGGAGTGGCTGAAAGACGCCGACCAGGCGCTGCAAAAGCTCAGCATTGAGGCGGATCAGATTATTGTGATTGGCCACAGTATGGGCGCTCTTCTCTCCATAAACCTCGCCGTCAGGTACGAGGGCAAAGTTGATTCACTGGTGCTTGCAGCTCCGGCCATCAAGCTTGTTTCTCTGTTTGCTCCAGGTCGCCCCCTCCATTTTGCAGCAAAGCTTGTCAGCAAGATTATCAGGAATTGGGAGCTGAAGGCCCTCTTTTTCGCTCCGCAATGCGCCAGTTGTGTTCCGCATTACTCCTGGGTGCCAACAACGGCAATTATCTCTTTTTTTGAGCTGATCAAGCAGACTCTGCCAATACTCAGTCGTGTCAAGGTACCTGTTTTTGTGCTGCAATGCCGAAGGGAATCTACTGTTCTTCCCGAAAGTGCAACCATACTCTGCAACAAAATTGGGACAGAACCGTCCTTAAAGTCCATTTTGTGGCTGGAACGTTCAGGACATCAGATCTTTTGTGATGCCGACCGTGAAACAGCAGTGCAGGCGATTACTGACTATGTTGACGGAAGGATACATCGAAACGGAGCATTTTTCCACAGTTAGGGCTGAAGTCTCGTCCGTCGGGGCAGTCGTATATGTTTCATGAAAAAGGCCAATTGTGATTTTTTTATTGGAAGTAAAAAAACGGTTCGGTACATTCCACCCGGGATGAAGTCCCCTGTTCTTTTCCATTGAAACAACCACTGTATGAATAACATACTATTGTATTCGTCTGTTACGAAAAAAGTACTCATGGCGCTTGCCGGGCTTTTTCTGGCCACCTTTTTAAGCGTACATCTCGGTATTAACCTGATGTTGCTGAAAAATGATGGCGGTCGCGCATTCACTGAAGCGGCTACCTTCATGGGCACTAACCCGGTCATCAAAGTGTTTGAAATTGTACTCTTTGGCGGGTTTTTGCTCCATATTATTTTCGGTTTGATGGTTTCCGGCCAGAACAGGGCCGCACGTCCCGCTCCTTATGCGTGCAGCAACAGTTCAGATACTTCGCTCTTCTCCAAATACATGTTCCATACTGGCATCATCCTCTTCATCTTCCTTGTCCTCCACTTTTGTGATTTCTACTTTATCAAAATCGGCCTTATAGCACCACCTCAAGGTATAGCAATACACGATTTTTACCATCGGTCACTGCTTCTTTTTTCAACTCCCTGGTATTCAATCTTGTACATTATCAGCTTTATTGTGCTCGGTATTCACCTGAACCATGCCATTCAGTCAGCATTTCAGACTCTTGGCTGGAACCACAGTAAGTATATGGACGCAGTAAAGGCCACAGGTTCAGCCTTTTCAGTTGTTATTGCTGTTGGTTTCAGCCTGGTGCCGATCTACATCTTGCTCTTTCTGAAATAAGCGAAAACAATACTCACTGCAATGACACGCCTCAACGCCGGAATACCTGAAGGGCCGTTGGCTGAAAAATGGACCGCATACAAATCGGGCTGCAAGCTTGTTAACCCCAGCAATAAACGCAAACTTGACATTATTGTCGTAGGCACAGGCCTTGCTGGAGCTTCTGCGGCTGCATCGCTTGGGGAGCTTGGCTACAAAGTCAAGGTCTTCTGCTACCAGGATACTCCCCGCCGGGCCCACAGCATTGCAGCACAGGGGGGAATCAATGCCGCCAAAAACTATCCAAACGACGGCGACAGTGCCCACCGGCTTTTTTACGACACCATCAAAGGTGGCGATTACCGGGCGCGGGAAGCCAACGTCTACCGGCTTGCTGAAGTGAGCAACCAGATTATTGACCTCTGTGTCGCGCAGGGAGTTCCCTTCGCCCGCGACTATGGGGGGCTTCTGGCCAATCGCTCCTTCGGAGGCGCACAGGTCTCAAGAACCTTTTATGCGAGAGGTCAGACCGGTCAGCAACTGCTGCTCGGTGCATACAGCGCCCTGAGCCGCCAGATTGCTGCAGGCAATGTTACCATATTCAATCGCCGCGATGTCCTTGATATGGTACTTGTTGATGGAAAAGCTCGCGGGATTATTGCACGGAACCTCGTTACCGGAGAGATAGAGCGCCATGCCGCCCATGCGGTGGTGCTTGCCAATGGTGGCTATGGCAATGTTTTTTTTCTCTCAACCAATGCCATGGGATCCAACGTCACGCCAGCATGGAGCGCCTACAAGAAAGGGGCGATGTTTGCCAACCCCTCTTTTACCCAGATTCATCCAACCTGCATTCCGGTGCATGGCGATGCGCAGTCAAAGCTTACCCTGATGAGCGAAAGCCTTCGAAACGACGGGAGGATATGGGTTCCCGCCAAGAAAAAGGATGTCGAGAAACTGAGAACCCAGTCGATCAAACCCTCTGACATTCCTGAGGCAGACCGCGACTACTATCTCGAACGTCGCTACCCGGCCTTTGGTAATCTTGTACCGAGAGATGTGGCTTCCAGGGCAGCCAAAGAGCGTTGCGATGCAGGTTTCGGTGTTGGTCGAACCGGCGTTGCCGTCTTTCTCGACTTTGCCGATGCCATCAAACGCAAGGGTCACGACACTATTGACGCCCTTTACGGCAATCTTTTTCAGATGTACGAGCAAATTGTGGCCGAGAGCCCTTATGAGACGCCGATGATGATCTACCCGGCAGTCCACTATACCATGGGAGGCCTCTGGGTCGATTACAACCTGATGACCACCATTCCCGGTCTCTATGCCATCGGAGAGTGCAACTTTTCCGATCATGGAGCAAACCGCCTCGGTGCTTCGGCGCTTATGCAGGGCCTTGCCGATGGCTATTTCGTTCTCCCCTATACCATTGGCAACTACCTGGCCTCTGAAATTCATACACCCCGCTTCGATACAGCCGCTCCCGAATTTACCGTAGCGGCAGAAGCCGTCACCGATCGCCTGAAGCGGATTAAAAACTGTGGCGGCAAAGAGTCCGTCGATCATTTTCACCGCCGTCTCGGAAAAATAATGTGGGAGTATTGCGGGATGGCACGAAACGACGTGGGTCTTACCGAAGCGCTTTATCTTATTACTGAGCTGCGTCAAGAATATTCACGAGGGGTACGGATTCCCGGTGGCCTGGATGAATACAATCCCGAACTTGAGAAAGCGTGCAGGGTTGCTGATTTTATTGAGCTTGGAGAGCTTATGGTGCGTGATGCCCAGCAGCGAAAAGAGTCGTGCGGTGGACACTTCAGGGAAGAGTATCAGACCAGCGACGGGGAAGCGTTACGCAATGATGAAAAGTTTGCATTTGTGGCGGCATGGGAATACAGGGGGCGTGAGGTTGCGGCAGGGCTCCACCGTGAGGAACTTCAATTTAACGAGATCAAGCTCTCCCAGCGGAGCTACAAATAGCTGTTATTATGGAATTTACGCTGAAAATCTGGCGGCAGAAAAACGTTACGGAGAAAGGAGAGATGGTCTCCTATGATGTTTCAGGCATCTCGCCCGACAGCTCTTTTTTCGAAATGCTTGATACACTGAATCAGCAGCTCATCATGACCGGAGGCTCCCCAGTCTCCTTTGATCACGACTGCCGGGAGGGTATTTGCGGCACATGCAGTCTCTATATCAACGGACGCCCACATGGACCGGTCAAGGGTGTCACCACCTGCCAGCTCCATATGCGCTCATTTACTTCAGGCTCTACCATCCAGATCGAACCCTGGCGGGCAAAAGCCTTTCCTGTCATCAGTGATCTTATTGTTGATCGGAGTGCCTTCGACAGCATCATACAGGCGGGCGGGTATGTATCGGTCAATACTGGTGGGGTGCCGGATGCCAATACCATTCCAGTGCCGAAAGAGAGATCTGACGCAGCTTTTGATGCAGCGAGCTGTATCGGATGCGGTGCTTGCGTGGCAGCATGCTCCAACGCAGCAGCCATGCTCTTTATCGGTGCAAAAGTTTCACATCTCTCCCAGCTTCCACAGGGAAAGGTAGAGGCGACCAAACGGGTACTGAAGATGGTGGCTCGAATGGATGAACTTGGTTTTGGCAACTGCAGCAACACGTATGCCTGTGAAGCCGAATGCCCCAAAGGAATCTTGGTAGCAAATATTGCCCGAATGAACAGGGGGTTTATTGGAGCAAAACTTTTTTCGGAAAAAGAAAAAATTATCAAGGAATCACTGTAAAAGAGCGCAGGAGATGATTTCTTGCGGGCAAAAAGGGTTCTACACTTATTTTTCTATTTGCTCTACAGTTGAAAATGTTTTAAACTGCTGGAAATCTGGGATGTATCCCGGGAAGCGATGATTGAAACAGTTATTTTTTCTTCATAACCAAAAAATAAAAAAACCATGTCAAACGGAACAAATGATGTATCGGGCGCAGTAAGCACTTTTATTGAGACTCTCGGAAAACTTGCCCAGCAGCAGGTTGAGATTCAGAGCAACGGGCTCAAGGCGGCAGCTCAGCTTGTTGAGCCTCTTGGCAAGATAGCTACAGATCTTGTTGGCAACGTGTTCGGTACTGTCAATCAGGTGCTGCAGGGTATCTCCTCTGCGATTGCGCCAAAGAAGTAGGTGTTGAGTTTTTTTTAAAAAAAGCACCTTATGCGTTTATCGCAGCGGGTGCTTTTTTTTTGCTCCTTTACTTCCTTACTCCCTGACTTTCCGCCATTGCCTCCGTTGAAACGACACCGACAGGACGTTACTGTATGACCATCCAGAAGAATATTACCACACTCTATACCTTCACTTGCAGCAAGCCACTTTCCATCACAAAAATACAGGGCGATGCTTCAAGTCGTCAATATTTCAGAGTTACCGGAACGAATGGTCACTCTGTTGCCTGTTATGACCCCTCCTTTGAAGCAACAACGGCTGGAAGCTACCCCTTTCTTGTGGTACACGAGCTCCTGTCGCGCCATGCCATTTCCGTTCCGGCAGTTCAGGCCATAGACGCAGAGAAAGGGCTCCTGCTTCTTGAGGATTGCGGAGATCTTTTGCTGCAAAATCTTTTCGGATCGACAGCAGAGCATACTCTTCCTGGCCGTTATCGCGAAATTATAGATCTTCTCGTACAACTCCAGGCCATTGGCGGGGACAAGAAGAGCGTTCCGTTCAGCCTCAGTTTTGACCGCGAAAAGCTTATGCTGGAGTTTGATTTCTTTATTAAGCATGCTCTGTGCGGTTACTTTGCAGAGGTTTTCCCCCCCGATTCAATTGGTGCTTTACGCCATGAATTTGAAACCATTGCAGAACTCCTTGTCAAGCCCCGCCACTTTGTGCTGAACCATCGCGATTTTCACAGCCGCAATATTCTCATTCACCACAATAAACCGGTGATTATTGACTTTCAGGATGCCCGCATGGGTTTGCCACAATATGATGCTGTCTCCCTGATCAAGGACTCTTATGTCAGGCTCGACAATCCGTTAACCGAAGAGCTGAAGGCATATCACTACAACGCTCTGTGCACTCACAACCTGAGTGCCATGAGTTTCGACGAATACCTCTTCTATTTTGATCTTATGGCCTTTCAGCGCAATATCAAGGCCATAGGCACCTTCTGTTTCCAGACAAGAGTCAGGAAAAGCTGCGCCTTTGAGCACTCAATTGCCCCGACGCTGGCCTACATCCCTGAGTATATCAGTGCAAGAAGCGAACTGAAAGCTGCCGGGAAGATTCTGCAACCTCTTCTGGATGGAGTGCTCTCATGAAAGCATTCATCCTTGCCGCAGGCCTCGGCACCCGTCTGCGCCCCCTGACCGACCATATTCCGAAACCGCTGATTCCGGTTCTTAATATACCTGCGCTTTTCTACACTGTTTTTTTGTTGAAACAGGCGGGAATTCGGGAGATTATCTGCAACATCCATCATCATGCAGCGTTGGTCAGAAACGTTATAGAATCAGGCAATTTTTCAGGGTTGAAGATCACCTTTTCAGAAGAGCCAATAATTCTTGGGACAGGAGGCGGTCTGAAAAAATGTGAAAAGCTTCTCGGAGATGACGATTTTATATTGGTCAACAGCGATATTATTACTGATATTGATTTCACAGCATTGGTGAGGCATCACCGGGACGCTGGCCGATCAGGAACCCTTGCACTCTATAAAACCGTCGAGGCAGGATCCATCGGTTATGTTGGAGTGGAAGCCGGTCTGGTGAAAGATTTCCGAAACCGGAGAAATACAGGGCTTGTTTCATCGCTCATCTATACCGGCATCTCTGTTCTCACGCCGGAGATCTTCCGGTACATGAAAGAAGAGTATTCAAGTATTGTCGATACCGGATTTACCGGGCTAATCGATAACGGGGGGCTCAGTTTCTACCAGCACAGGGGGTTGTGGATGGATATCGGAACCATGCAGAGTTACTGGCAGGCAAATCTTGATACAACTGGAGCCATTCGTAATCTGGCAGAACCAATGAAGCTGGCGACAGGGCTCTATCCTCATGCAGTATCACCGGAAGCCTTTGTCAGTCCTGACGCACTTGTTTTCGGTTCCGTTATCGGAAGAGGGTGCCGCATTGGAGCCGAATGCACTATCAGGAACTCTGTTCTGCTCCCGGGAGTAGAGGTCAAGGCAGGAAGCACCATTATCAATTCAATTGTCGCCCCACACTCTACAACAGTCATGGTGCAGAAGGAGGATACCTTATGATAGCAACAGGGCTCGACATGCTGCTCCGTAATACGGATCGCATTCTGAACAGAAACATCGGGCTGATTGTCAATCAAACCTCAGTCACTCCTGATCTGAAATACTCATGGAATGTGCTGCAAGAGAGAGGGGTTCATATCAAAAGGATTTTTTCTCCCGAGCACGGGCTCTATGCCACAGAGCAGGATCAGATCGTTGTTACCTGGCAGCCGGAGTTGGGTTGTGAAGTAGTGAGCCTCTATGGCGACTCCGCAGAGACACTCATTCCCGACAGAGTGCTGCTTGACCATCTTGATCTTGTCATTTTTGACATTCAGGATGTCGGCTCCCGGTACTACACCTATCTCAACACGCTGGCCCTCTTTATGGAAGCGGTTTCGGGAATGGATATTGAGATCATGGTGCTCGACCGCCCTAATCCTCTGGGTGGGAGCATTGTTGAAGGGCCCCTGCTCGACCCGGCATTCGGCTCGTTTGTCGGCGTTTTCCCTGTACCGGTACGGCACGCCATGACCGCAGGAGAGCTTGCGCTCTATTATCGTGACGTTAAAAAACTTGACCTCAAGCTCACCGTTATTCCCATGGAAGGTTGGCGTCGATCGATGCTGTTCCCTGAAACCGGCCGGCACTGGATTCCCCCCTCCCCGAACATGCCGACCATTGCCACTGCCGAGGTCTATCCCGGTATGTGCCTCTTTGAGGGGCTCAATATCTCGGAAGGACGAGGCTCAACCACCCCGTTCCAGCTTTTTGGAGCACCCTTCATAGAGCCGTTCACCCTTGCCAAACATTGCGCAGGGTATGGGCTCGAAGGGGTTCTCTTCCGCCCGCTCTGGTTCAAACCGACCTTTCACAAGTTTTGCGGAGAGGTTATCGGTGGCATCTGGCTGCAGGTGACCGACCATGCACGATTCAGATCATTTGCAACGGGGGTGGCCATGACGGCGGCTCTCCACGAACTCTACCCCGGCCAGGTGCATTTTTTGCGAGGAGTGTACGAATTCAACGGTACCACTCCTGCTTTTGATTTGCTGGCAGGAAACAGCAAGATCCGCACCGAAATACTGAACGGTGTGGAGGTAAACACCATTTTTGCCTCCTGGCAGCACGACGAAGCTGCTTTTTGCGCCATCAAGCAGGATTTTCATCTTTACAGGTAACAAACCAATATCTCCCATGCAGCCCATTGATCTTGCCATCATTATTCTCTTTTTGGTCGGGAATACCCTTTTCGGCCTCTGGCATGGGAAAAGCAACAAAAGCAGCCGGGACTATTTTCACGGCAACCATAATCTTCCCTGGATTGTTTCGATGCTCTCCATTGTTGCCTCCGAAACTTCAGTTCTCACCTTTGTCAGTGTTCCAGGTTTGGCCTACAGGGGCGACTGGAGTTTCCTGCAGCTTGCCTTGGGGTACATTATTGGACGAATCCTTGTCAGTGCCATTCTCCTCCCGATGTATTTCAAGCATGGAGTCAGCTCTATCTATGAGATCATCGGTCTCCGGTTCGGACCTGGAATGCAGAAGGTGGCAGCACTGGTTTTTCTTGTTACAAGAACCCTTGGCGATGCTATCCGTTTTCTTGCTGCGGGAGTGGTTGTGCAGGTGGTCACCGGCTGGTCACTGCCGCTTTCGGTGATGATTATTGGTGTTGTTACCCTGATCTATACCCTTTCTGGTGGAATAAAGGCGGTGGTCTGGCTGGAAAGCTTTCAATTCAGCCTTTACCTTCTCGGCGGAGTGCTCTCTGTAATTTTTCTCTTCAACAGTATTGGACTGGGGGTTCCTGCAATTATGACAACGCTGTTACAGGCGGGAAAACTGAAGATTATCAACATGGACCCTCATTTTTTAACAAATCCATTAACTTTTTTCAGCGCTTTTATCGGCGGCATTCTGCTCTCACTCTCTTCACACGGTGTAGACTACATGATGGTACAGCGGGTGCTTGGCTGCAAGGATCTCCGTTCGGCAAGAAAAGCGATGATCGGGAGCGGCTTTTTTGTTTTTTTCCAGTTTTCTGTTTTTCTGCTGGCAGGTTCACTGATCTCCATTTTTATGCATGGAGCACCAATGGAAAAAGACAGGGAATTTGCCTACTTTATTGTCCACCATCTCCCTGTTGGGCTTAAGGGGCTGCTGATTGCCGGTGTCTTGTCAGCCGCCATGTCAACCCACAGCTCAGCAATCAACGCTCTTGCATCTTCAACCGTCAACGATCTTCTGGGGGGGACAGGGTCGCTTCGTTTATCAAGGATGATAAGCCTCCTCTGGGCAATTCTGCTTATTATCATTGCGCTTCTGTTTGATGCGGAAAACAAGGCCATTGTGATGGTCGGGCTGGAGATTGCCTCTTTTACCTACGGAGGTCTTCTGGGGCTTTTTCTGCTTTCCAAAAGCAAACGAAACTTCCATACAGCAAGTCTGGTAACGGGGCTCATCTCCAGCATGGCCATTGTCTTCCTCCTGAAACATTACGGGCTCGCCTGGAGCTGGTTTATCCTTCTTTCAGTAACGCTAAACATTGTCGTTGTTTTCGTCATGGATGCGGTCATCAGGGCGATCTCTCCAGAGAGTAACACTCCTCAGCACTAAGCCAATCTATCCGGGAAGAACGTCACTACATTGGCCGAGAATGTCAATTCTGACCAGAAAAACGGCTGCGGTACAGAAGAATCTGATGAAGACGCAGTTTGCTGATATTCGGGTCACTGGCAACAAGCCTGTTCTTTTTGCCAGTCCGCGTAACCACATCAAGTGTTCCATCATCATTGATCTTGTCAATTGTCCAGAACTTGTCTACCACATAGTGATAAGCCTCACCATGTTGAAGCGGATAGACCCCCCTCGCATTCGGACTTGGACGAAATGAGCTTTTCGGTTTATGGTAGATAATCTTTTCACCAACTTTGAATTCTCTCACATCCCTGCTCCTTTCCGGCTATTTGACCGGTATTATTATTGTGAAGCCACCCGCATCTCTTTATACAAATAAATATGGCAACAACAAACTTTTTTATTTTTGTGATATGATGCGGTGTCCTCTCTCTTTTCTTTCTTTCAAGCCCGGAAGATCGATAACGGAATATTTGCATTAAATCCAAAGCGCGTAACATTTTTTATAAACTCGACCTTCAGACTGACTGCGGTATTCAATCAGTCAGCTATCTTGATATGATGAAATAAATTGTTATATAAGAAGTATAACGTGAGGTGTGGGGGTTGCAGTGTTTAAGGCTTATGAAACAGTCAAACACCTTTTGATGCCGTAATTTTTTAACATTAAGTCTATTATGCCTAATACGTATACCACAGCTCAGATCGTAAACCAGCTTACTACCTCATGGGGTGGCTCCTTGGCAGGGTACACGTTTGGCTGGTCGTCGACACTCAAGACAATATCTTATTCAATCAATACCGCAACCCCGAGTAATGTTTCGGGTCTTACCCCTGCTGAAGGGGGAGCTTTTCTGGTTAAAATGGATGCGCTTCAGGCCGCGACTGCGGCACTTGCCTTTCAATTATGGGATGATCTCATTGCGAAATCTTCAGGCGCTCAGCATCGGTTGGTACAGACCACATCACCGGCTGCCAAAATCACCCTTAACTATTCTTCAAATACTTCAGGTAACGGCACTTATACCCAGTCATTCGGCACAATAAACAATTCGAACAAACAAGTTACCCTGGGTGCTGAGCAGGTTTGGCTGAGCTCGAAATGGGCAACCAACGGGGATGCAGGCATGAGCCCCGGCTCTTATGGACTATTCACCATGATCCACGAAATCGGCCATTCGCTGGGGTTGTCACATCCGGGCGACTACAATGCAGGAAATGGTGGCACAATTACCTATGCGAACAACGCCGTTTTCACGCAGGATAACAGACAGTATACGGTTATGTCCTACTTCGGCGGCTATCTCAAGGGAATAGGATGGCAGCAGGATGGCACCTACAGCAATTATATCTATCCCCAAACCATGATGGTGTATGATATAGCGGCTATTCAGGCAAAATATGGCGCCGACGCAATAACTCGTTTAAATGATACGACATACGGATTCAATTGCAATCTTGCAACAGCAGATCCAGAGAAACAGATTTATGACTTCTCCCTGAATGCAACGCCGATATATACAATATGGGATGCAGGGGGCATTGATACTCTGGATTGCTCAGGTTACGCAGGCAATCAGACCATCAGTTTAGTCCCTGGCACGTACTCTTCAGTTGATGGCATGGTTGAGAATGTGGCCATTGCATTTAATTGCGTTATTGAATCGGCGACAGGGGGCAAAGGAGCAGACACAATCATTGGTGGTGACGCAAACAATATTCTTACTGGCGGGCTTGGCACTGACAAGATGAATGGTGGAAATGGCTCTGATATTTACATAATTAACGCTTCATCAGAACATACAGCCGCCGAAATTTCCGATACCGGCACGAGAGGCACCGATGAAGTCCGGTTTTCCTCGCTGATAAAGAATGACACGTTGACTTTGTTTGCCGGAGATACTGGAATTGAACGGATCGTGATTGGAACGGGGACGGGTAGTGCTGCAGTTACCACAGGAACAACCGCGCTGAACGTAAATGCCTCCGGGGTTTTAAACAGCCTTGCAATTATCGGCAATGCCGGAGCGAATACGCTGATCAGTTCTGCTTATGCTGATACACTGACCGGTGGTGCTGGTGCTGACAAGTTTGTCTTTAACTTTCTTCCAAGTGCATCGGCGAGGGACATTATCACTGATTTTCAGCATGGTGTCGATATCCTGCAGTTCAGTAAAAGTGTTTTTACGAAAATCGCGACTGCTGTTGGAACTACTTTGGGCGCAACTGAGTTCTGGTCTGGGCCAGGAGTTGTTGCCGGTCATGACAGCAGCGACCGAATCGTCTATAACACAACAACAGGCAATCTATACTATGATGCCGACGGTAACGGCATTGGTGCCGCTGTAGTGGTCGCCCTCATTGGAATCACAGCACACGCAGCCCTTACGTCAACGGATATGCAAGTCGTTGCCTGAACCGGAAACTTATGATCAGTGCAGGCGGGGCAATAGTGGTGATCAGATATATGTCATTACCACGCCAGATCGTAGAAAATTTCATGGTGCTGATTTTGTATCACCATTCGCCTTTCCTGCAGCTCTGCCAAGCCGCTGGAAAAGCGGGGGTGTTCCTTCCGGTTCACGAAGGCTGGCAGTACAACAAAATGTATCCCGCGATAAAGTGCATAGCCGCCATAATGGTAATGGCCACTGAGGCAAACCTTGACAGCGGGTGACAATGCAAGCAGTTCCGCAATTTCCCTGTGGTTCCAGAGCAGGCCGTGTTTCTGGTCAGTGGTCTCGGGAAGCAGCGGAAAGTGGCAGACAACAATCACCTTTTCGCCGGTGCTTTCAGCACTCACAAGCTCTCGATTAAGCCACTCTTTCTGATGAACCCCAATGGCACCACAATAGTCGTGCAGTTCGGGGTGTGCATGAAAAACAGCAAGAGCCTGGAAATCTTCAGCCGTTTCAGGTACGCGAAGCACCGAAACATCCATGCCGTCAAGCACAACAAAGCGGAACCCTTCAACTGAAAATGAATAAAAGGGGGATTGCAGAGAGAGAGCCTCCATCAACTCCTGTCGCGGCAGGGCAAGGCAGTGATTGCCGAGCACATGACGGATAGTGCCAGGGAACTCTTTGAGAATCGAGCTGACCTGCCGGAACTCCTCTTCTTTGTGCATTTCACTCCCATCAACAAGATCACCGAGCTGCATCACAAAATCCACGACCTTACCCTGCCAGTCATCAAGAGAGGCTCGAAGGTCTGCGGCAAAATCACCCTCCAGCGAGAAGTGAATATCGGTGATGATACCGAACCGGACAAGAGGCTGGTTGCCAGAACTTGCCATCAGTCGCCGAATTCAGAGAGATATTTTTCCATGAACTCATCGAGATCTCCATCAAGAACAGTTTCCACGTCGAACCGCTCATAGTTGGTACGATGATCCTTGATACGCCGGTCGTCGAGCACATAACTGCGAATCTGGCTGCCCCACTCGATTTTTTTCTTTTTCCCCTCAATCACCCGCTTTTTAGCATCCTCTTCATCGCGCTGCCGCTGGTAGAGCTGGGCCATCAACATTTTCATCGCCCGCTCCCTGTTCTGGAACTGTGATCGCTCCTCCTGGCAGCCAACCACGATTCCTGTCGGGAGATGTTTGATACGCACCGCAGTCTCAACCTTGTTGACATTCTGGCCGCCCTTGCCGCCGCTTCGGAACGTTGATAGCTCAAGATTCTCCTTGCGGACATCTATTTCAACGTCAGGTGGCGCTTCAGGATAGGTGAAAACACTGGCAAAGGAGGTGTGGCGCCTCGCATTCGAGTCGAACGGCGAAACACGCACCAGCCGGTGAACACCATTTTCAGCTTTCAGGTAACCATAAGCGTAAGGCCCCTCAATTTCAAGCGTTGCTGTTTTGATACCAGCCCCGTCACCCTCCTGATAATCGTCAGTGTATATCTTAAACCCTTTGCGCTCAGCCCAGCGCATGTACATCCGGTAGAGCATCTCCGCCCAGTCCTGTGCCTCTGTGCCACCTGCACCGGCATGAATGGTAATCATGGCATTTCCAGCATCATCCTTGCCGGAGAGCATGTTCCTGAATTCAATGGCAGCAATATCATGCTCGATTGAGGCGATAGACGCAGCAAGCTCATCGCCAAAAGATTCATCATCAAGCTCTATGGCAATGTCGAACTCATCCCGGCAACACCGTGCCTTCGAGGCAATCTTTTCATACCCCTCCGTCCAGGATTTATGTTCATTCAGCTCCTTCAGCACCTTGTGGGCTGCCTTCTGATCGCTCCAGAAGGCGGGGTCTGAGGCTATTTTTTCAAGGTCATCGACTTTTTCCTTACGCTGATCGACGTCAAAGATACCCCCGTAACTGTTCAAGGCGACGATGAATCTCCTGCAGTCTTTCTTTTTGTGGTTCAAACATGTTCTCTTGCCCTCGTTGGGTTATTGGTAAAACAGAGTCCACTAAAAGAACAATTTTTTTCAGGAGAAATCAAAAGTGGCACCAAGTATTATAATTATTTGACGATCTCCTTTAAATTAGAAGAGTATCTGCGCAAAAAAGTAAAGGAGATTTCATATTTTCCCTTCTGAAAAAAAAGAGGGTGCGGTGCCGAAACTGTTTTGCCGGAGGCGCAGCTTTATGTCCGGGATTCCCCGGACGTCAACCAGAGATTTTAAGATATTGAATCGATGAACAATGCATTCCGACAGGCGGCTCCCCAGTACAGCGCTCAAATGTTTGACGGCCGTCAGCGGGTTGTCATTGAAAATATTTCACCTGAACTTGACGGGGGCAAGTACCCGGCAAAAGGGGTGGAAGGTGAGCGTACTGTTGTTGAAGCCGACATTTTTGTTGACGGCGCCGATACGCTTTCGGCAGACCTCTGTTTCAGGCCCGCCGGTAGCACCGTGTGGAAGTGCTCTCCAATGTCACCCCAGGGCAATGATAGCTGGAGAGGATCGTTTATTGCTGGTACGCCCGGCCTCTACGAATACACGATTGAGGCAAGAGTTGACCATTTCCAGACATGGAAAAAAGGGTTGGGGAAAAAAATTGATGCCGATCAGGATGTTTCGCTTGACCTCCTGATCGGTGCGCTTCTTGTCGACAAGGGCGCAGAAAGGGCTGGAAAAGCTGACGCAGCAAAGCTCAGGATATTTGCCTCTAAAATAAGGTCGAGGGTGGGACAAAATGCGGCCGCGCTTGATGCACAGCTCAGCCTTCTGATGGATCGGAATCCTGATAGAGCACACATAACCCTGTACGACAAGATACTCGGCCTGACCGTTGAGCAAAAAAAAGCAGGATGCAGCGCCTGGTATGAATTTTTTCCCCGTTCATGGGCTTCAGAACCTGGTAAACACGGAACCTTTACCGATTGCCATCGTCTGCTTTCGATGGTTGCGGGAATGGGGTTTGATGTTATTTACCTGCCGCCGATTCATCCAATTGGCGAAACAAAACGAAAAGGCAAAAACAATGCGCTCGTTGCCAATCCTGGAGAACCGGGGAGCTGTTGGGCAATTGGCAACCGCGATGGAGGGCACAAGGCTGTTCATCCGGAACTCGGGTCAATCGAAGATTTTGCAGCATTTGTTGCCGCGGCTGAAAAGATCGGTATTTCAGTGGCCCTTGATATTGCCTTTCAGTGCTCCCCCGATCACCCTTACGTGCAGGAGCATCCCCAGTGGTTTACCTGGCGCCCTGACGGCACCGTACAGTTTGCAGAAAATCCGCCCAAGCGATACGAAGATATTCTTCCCCTCAATTTCGAATCGGATGACTGGCAAAACCTCTGGATTGAGCTCAAAAGCATTTTTCTCTTCTGGATCAGCAAAGGGGTGAAGATTTTCCGGGTCGATAATCCCCATACCAAGGCATTTCCTTTCTGGGAATGGGCTATCGCATCGATAAGAGAGGAGCATCCCGATACCGTTTTTCTGGCCGAGGCCTTCACCCGCCCAAAACTGATGGCAAAACTTGCCAGGGTTGGCTTCAGCCAGTCCTACAGTTACTTTACCTGGCGAAACACCAAGCATGAGTTGCAGGAGTACGTCACCGAGCTGACCTCATCGCCACTGAAACATTTCATGCGGGCAAACTTCTGGCCAAACACCCCCGATATTCTCCATGAAGAGTTTCAAAAAGGGGAGCGGGAGAGGTTTATCATCCGTCTGGTGCTGGCCTCAACACTCTCATCAAACTACGGCATGTACGGCCCCGCTTATGAGCTTTGCGAGCACCTCCCCATCGCCGAAGGGAAGGAGGAGTATCTCAATTCCGAAAAATATGAAATCAGGTCATGGGATCTCGACCGACCAGGCAATATCCGGGCAGAGATCACCCGTATCAACCGGATCAGGAAGGAAAATCCCGCCCTGCAGCAGACCACCGATATCACTTTTGTGCACATCGAAGCTTCGCCGGGCAATGAGCACGATCAATTAATGGGCTATGTCAAGCGCTCTGCCGATGACGACAACATTATCTTGACAGTGGTCAATCTCAATCATGAAAGCACCCAGCGGGGATGGCTCCGCTTTCCCCTCGAGCTCTTCAACCTCTCACACCTTCACCCCTTTAAGGTCGAAGATCTGCTCAGCGGCCACCGTTACGAATGGAATAGCGAATGGAACTATGTGGAAATTAATCCACGGGCCATGCCTGCCCATATTTTCAGGGTGACGCTTGTCTGAAGAGCATTATTTCTTTTCATTTTAACACTTTACATCTTAACGAAATCACCATGTATCAACCCGAACCGCTCTGGTACAAAGATGCGATCATTTACGAAGCACATGTCAAGACATTCTACGACAGCAACAATGACGGTATTGGCGATTTTCAGGGATTACGCCAGAAGCTCGGCTATCTGCAAAGTCTTGGCATTACGGCGATCTGGCTGCTTCCCTTTTATCCCTCGCCGCTTCGCGATGATGGCTACGATATAGCCGACTACATGAGCGTTAACCCCGACTACGGGACGATGGAAGATTTCAGGGAATTTCTTGAAGAGGCGCACAACCTTGGGCTGAAGGTGATTACCGAGCTGGTGGTAAACCATACCTCCGACCAGCACGCCTGGTTCCAACAAGCCCGAAAGGCGCCTGCCGGATCGCCCGAACGGAACTACTATGTATGGAGTGACGATCCTAAAAAATATTCAGAAACACGCATCATTTTTCAGGATTTCGAGGCCTCAAACTGGAGCTGGGACGCTGTTGCCGGGCAATATTTCTGGCACCGCTTCTACCATCACCAGCCCGATCTGAACTTTGAAAACCCTGCCGTCCATGAGGCGCTCCGCAATGTTCTTGATTTCTGGCTTGGCATGGGAGTTGACGGGCTCCGGCTCGATGCAGTGCCTTACCTTTATGAGGAAGAGGGTACCAACTGCGAAAATCTGCCCAAGACCTACGACTATTTGAGAGGACTGCGCGCTTACGTTGACGAGCACTACCCCAACCGTATGCTGCTCGCCGAAGCCAACCAGTGGCCCGAAGATTCTGCTGCCTATTTTGGCACAGGCGATCTCTGTCACATGAACTTCCATTTCCCACTGATGCCGCGCATGTATATGGCGGTAGCCACCGAAGACCGCTTCCCCATTCTTGATATTCTCGAACAGACACCTGAAATTCCGGAGAACTGCCAGTGGGCATCGTTCCTGCGCAACCATGACGAGCTGACGCTTGAGATGGTTACCGACGAGGAGCGCGACTACATGCGCCGGATCTATGCCAACGATCCCAAAGCCCGTATCAACCTCGGTATCCGCCGCCGCCTTGCGCCGCTCATGGTCAATGACCGCCGCAAAATTGAGCTGATGAACATCATGCTGCTCTCACTTCCCGGCACTCCGGTACTCTACTACGGAGACGAAATCGGTATGGGCGACAACTTTTACCTTGGCGACCGCGATGGTGTCCGCACCCCCATGCAGTGGAACTCCGACCGGAATGCCGGCTTTTCGCGTGCCAATCCACAGCGGCTCCAGTTACCGGTCATCATTGACCCCGAATACCACTATGAGGCGGTGAACGTGGAGGTTCAGGAGAACAACGTCAACTCCCTGCTCTGGTGGATGCGTCACACCATCTCAACCGCTCACCGCTACAAATCCCTCAGCCGTGGCTCAATTGAATTTCTGGAGGTAAGCAATCCCAAGGCGCTTGTATTTATTCGCCAGTTTGAGGATGAGACCATCCTCTCCATCATCAACCTGTCAAAAAACGCACAGGCCGTGATGATTGATCTCTCCCGTTTTGACGGATTTATACCAGAAGAGGTGTTCAGCCTGAACCGCTTCCCGAAAATAAGGCAATCACCTTACATGGTTGCCCTCGGTTCCTACGGTTACTACTGGCTGAAGCTGGCCAAGGAGGCGGAAAATAGTGCCACCCGTCCTTTTCTTGAAACACCTTTTACCACAGTCTCCCGCTGGCAAGGGCTCTTTACCGGAAAAAGCCGCGACCTGCTTGAAACAGAAATTCTGCCCCAGTACTACAACGCAAGTCGCTGGTTTGGCGGCAAGGCCCGCAATATCATGCGCATCTCCATTGTCGACACAATTCCTGTCACAGGGATTGCAAAAGCGAAATTACTGATAACTGAGGTGCACTATTCAAGTGGCGAAAACGATCTCTATCAACTGCCGGTCTGTTTTTCACCACTCTCCGCCATCAGCGCTTCGGACGACAACTTCAGCAAGAGGGTGATTGCTCAAGTTGTTGTGGGTGATGAAGAGGGATATCTTTGCGATGCAACTTTCGACCGCCACTTTCTGATCCAGCTCTACCACCTCGTTACCGGCAAAGAGACATGGCCCGGGAAAGCTGGCCTTGTATCCGGCCTGAAGTCACTGAAGCTCAACGCTATCAGCGAAAGCATGGCTGGAGAAGAGCCTGAACCACACCTGATGGGTGTCGAACAGACAAACACCTCAATCAGGTTCCATAACAATCTTTGTCTGAAGCTCTACCGCCGCATTGAAATCGGGGTCTCTCCCGAAGTAGAAATGTGCAGCACACTGAGCGACCACTCCGGGTTTACCCATCTGCCGAGCTACCTCGGCTCCCTGAACTACGACCAGAGCCGCACCCGCCGCTTCTCACTGGGCATATTGCAGAACTATGTAAAGAACGAAGGGGATGCCTGGCAGCTTTCGCTCGGTCAGGTGAAACGCTATTATGACGATATTCTCACCAGGATGCACACTGGCCTCACGTTGCCCCCTCTACCGGCACTGAGTGGCGAGCCCGTACCAATCCCTGAATTGATGCAGGAATTGATTGGGGAAATCTATCTTGGCATGATTGAAAAGCTGGCAAAGCGTACCGCTGAAATGCACCTCTCCCTGGCCTCCCTCAGCAATGATCCGGCATTTGCTCCAGAACCCTTCACCACACTCTACCAGCGCTCCATTTACCAGGCGATGTGCGAGCAGGTTAAGCGAGCGGTCATTCTTATCCGCGAAATCATGCCACAGTTGCCTGCGGAGCAAAAAGAACTCGCCACTCTTTTTATCCAAAAGCAAAAGCAGATTTTGGAGCAATTTGATCCGATCCGACTTGAGAAGATTGATACACTGAAAATCAGGATTCACGGAGACTACCACCTCGGCCAGGTGCTCTTTACCGGCAAAGACTTTGTGATTATCGATTTTGAGGGAGAGCCTTCGCGCCCACTCTCCGAGCGCAAAATCAAGCGCTCCGTCTTCCGCGATATATCAGGAATGCTCCGCTCATTCGACTATGCTGCCTTCAATGCGCTCCAGCAGATTCAGTCGCTCATCCGCCCCGAAGAGCGGCTTGCCCTTGTGCCATGGGCCGACCGCTGGAGTTTTTACGTTGGTCAGCACTTTATCGACAGCTATTTTGAAAAGACCAGGGGGAGCGATATTGTTCCTGCCGATCCAAAACAGCGCGAGCATCTGATGCGCGGCTACCTGATGAACAAGGCAATCTATGAACTCAACTACGAGCTGAACAACCGCCCTGAGTGGGCAGGTATTCCGCTTCGTGGTATCCTGAAGATTCTGGAGTCATGAAAATCACAGGATTTCAAATCCGGAATTTCAAAAATCTGGTCGATGTGCAATTGAGTAACATGCCAGACTATGCTGTTTTTGCTGGCTCTAATGGCGCGGGCAAATCCAATCTTTTTGAGGCAATTGAATTTTATCGGGACGTCATCTTGATTGGGGCTGACGTGGCTATGCAGGCGCATGAAGGGTATGAAAGTATCCACTGCCAGAAAGTTAAGGCTGGGTATGCAAAAAAAATGGAATTTGCTCTTTCTCTTCAAGCTGAAAAACTCTATTTCTACTCACTGATTCTTCGTGATTGCGACGGTCAGATCCGCATGGAAGAGACCTTTATGATTGATGAGCAAGAGGTTTTGTATCGTCGAAGAGGCTTGTTGCGCATCAAAGGAGCAAAAACCAATGTTGACTATGCCGATAACCGAACCGCGCTCAATCTGGTTGATGAAGATGCCCAGCCATTTCTTGATTTCATGAGGGGGTGTCGGCGGTACAGGATTGATCCAAATCGTGCAAGAGAACCAGTGAAGCCATCAAAAAATGGTGAGCTGGACGAACAGGCAAGTAACCTTTCATCAGTGTTGCAGAAACTGGAAAAAAGTGAACAAGATCATGGGTCCGTTGTGGAATTAATACAGTTTCTCGTGCCATCAATGGAGAATGTTCGATCCGAAAAAAGCAGTCTGGATGGAAAGGTGTACGTCACGTTCAAAGAGATGGGCACTCGCAAGCGCTTTCCCGCAAGGCTTGTCTCTGACGGAACCATCTACGCATTATCTTTAATGGCAATTATTTATGGACATCGCATTGGATTAGCGATGATCGAAGAGCCTGAGCGTGGTTTGCATCCGAAGGCTATTGAGGAGTTGGTTGAGTTATTCATCGAAGTTGCGGGCCTGGTTGCGCCTGTCTACATCAACACACATAGCGAAACCGTCGTTCGCTGTACTCCATACAATAATCTTTTTATTGTTGACAAGCCAGAGGGAATAACCAGAATATCCCGTGTCGCAGAGAAGTATTCCAACTACGACTATCACAAAATGCGATTGGATACCATGTGGTTATCGAACCTGTTTGATGGAGGAGTTCCATGGTAAAAGTCTCCTTTATTGTTGAGGGTGATGTCGAAAAGATTCTGATTGAAGCGTTGGTTCCCTGGTTCAAAGAGAGAGGAATTACAAAGGTTGGGCCTGTAATAAATGTGCGTGGTGGCGGCAACCTCTGCCCGGGCAATATTGATCTCTATATTGAACAGGCAAAAGTTTGGAATCCCGCGAAAATTTTGATCTTGACGGATCTCGAATGCGATAGTTGCGTTACCCAAACCAAAACGAGAGTTGGCAACTGCAAGGAGTGTGTGGTGATTGTTGCCCGCAAGGCGATTGAGGCATGGTTTCTTGCCGATACCCTTTTGCTTGAAAATTTGCTTAAAGGAAAAATCGTGCCTTATGAAGCGCCTGAAAAAACAGAACTGATGCCATTTGATGTTCTCAAGCAACTCTTTTTGGACAAAACAGGTCGCGGTATAAGCAAAAAAATGCTTGCCAGACGCTCAGTTCAATATTTCAGCCCTGAAAGAGCGGCATCACACCCCGACTGCCCAAGCGCTGCCTATTTTATCAGAAAAATTGATGAGATTGGCAGAATCCCGATGGAATCATAGTAATTGCTCAACTCTTTACTCCTCCCCCTTTTTCGCCACCCGCCACAGCAGATCCAGCTCGTCGGGGGTGTACTCCTGCCATGGGCGACCTGATGCCCCTACCTGTTCTTCAACCCTGATGAAACGGCCAATAAACTTGTTGGTGGCTTTACGGAGCGAGTCTTCAGGGTTTGCACCAAGAAAACGGCTGTAATTGACGAGAGTAAAGAGCAGATCACCGAACTCATCCTCCTGCTCCTCCTTGCTGGCAGCATGTTTCAGCTCTTCGATCTCTTCTGCAAGCTTGTCGAGCACGCCCTCGTCACTCTGCCAGTCGAAGCCGACTCCGGCCACCTTCTTCTGTACACGGTAGGCACGAAGAAGCTCTGACATGGCTGTCGGCACGCCATCAAGCAGACTTTTCCGCCCCTCGCGGAGCTTGAGCATCTCCCAGTTTTTCAGCACGTCACCTTCAGTTTCAGCCACAGTGTCACCAAAAACGTGCGGGTGGCGATGGACAAGCTTCTGGCAGAGAGCATCAAAAACATCGTTAAACGAGAATGTGCCTCGTTCTTCTCCGAGCTGCACCTGAAAACAGAGATGCAGAAACAGATCACCGATCTCTTTTTTAAGCTCTGTTTCATCCTGCTGATCAATGGCATGCACCAGCTCATAGCTCTCCTCAAGCAGCAGATGAGCCAGCGACTCCGGAGTCTGCTTTCTGTCCCAGGGGCACTCCTGCCGAAGCACCTTGACCAGAGCCAGCACCCGCTCAAACTGTTGGGGAAGGGTTCTCTCTTTCTGGGCGACAATCTCAGCTTTCAAGTGTTCCGTCGTTGTTTTTTCGGGCATAAGTGCTTGGAAAAAGTCATTCTGTAATTCGGCATCACGCTAAAGTATATAATCTTGTCATTTCGAGCATCAGCGAGAAATCTTGATCATACTTTTTTTCGTTCGTATCTCAATTAACGAAGTTACCACTTTCTTGCCACTATTTCTTATACTTGCCCACAGGGAGCTGCCTTGCCACATTTACCGCCTGAAATCATGACCGCACCGTTCACTTCGCAAGAACAGGGTGAGCCAATCGCCGCCATTGCCACGCCAGTGGGTATTGGTGCCCTCGCCGTTGTCCGTATCAGCGGCAGAGGGGTTTTCGATATTGCCCAAAAGGTGTTCCGCAAAAAGGGGAATCCGGCATTCCACTTTTCAAAATCGAAAGGGTTCAGGGCCCATTTTGGTGCCGTATACGACAGCGAGGGGCTGGTTGACGAGGTGGTTGCCCTTGTATTTCGCTCCCCAAAATCTTTTACCATGGAGGATATGGTTGAGCTGAGCTGCCATGGAGGGCCGGTTGTGGTGAAACACATCCTGAAAGTGTTGCTTGATGAGGGGTGTCGGCTGGCTGAGCCCGGAGAGTTTACCCGGCGGGCGTTTCTTAACGGCCGCATTGACCTCTTGCAGGCAGAAGCGATTGGCGAGATGATCCATGCACGATCCGAATCAGCATTCCGCACTGCAGTAACCCAGATGCAAGGCACACTCTCCACCCGGCTTGATGCCATGCGGGAGCAGCTTCTGCGTTCATGCGCCCTCCTTGAGCTTGAGCTTGACTTCAGTGAGGAGGATGTTGAATTCCAGAGCCGCAGCCAACTGCAGAAAGAGCTTCGTGAGCTGCAGAAAGAGCTTTGTCGCCTTATTGACTCCTACCAGCACGGCAGGATTTTGAAAGAGGGAGTTGCAACAGTAATTGCCGGAAAACCAAATGCCGGGAAATCGACACTGCTCAATGCGCTGCTTGGCGAGGAGCGCTCCATAGTGAGCCATATCCCTGGCACAACGCGCGACTATATCGAAGAGTGTTTTGTGTATGAAAAAACAATGTTTCGCCTGACCGATACTGCCGGACTTCGCGACGGAGGCGAGGAGATTGAACATGAAGGAATTCGGCGCAGTTACAAAAAAATCTCTGAGGCCGATATGATTATTTACCTTCTCGATATCAGCACTGATGATTATCTCGATGAGGTACCACGAATTAAGGAGTTTCTTGAGCAGTACCGCAGCGCCCGGCTGATGGTGGTTGCCAATAAAACCGACCTCACCCGGGACAGCGCCGAACGACTCAAACAACTTCGTACAGCAACCGGTTGCGACGCTTGTGGCACAGCAGCCACAACGGGAGAAGGAGTTGAATTGCTCAAGCTCTTGATGGGTAACATAGCAGAAGAGCTGAACAAACAACAGGAGGCAAGTGTGCTCGTCACCAGCCTCCGCCACTATGAAGCACTCCGCAACGCCTCCGATGCCCTCCGAAATGCGCAAACGCTGATCGACCAAGGATCCGGTACCGAATTAGTCGCCTTTGAGCTCCGTTCAGCGCTGGAGTACATCGGAGAAATTAGCGGAAAAGTGGTCAACGAAGAGATCCTCTCCCTTATCTTTGAGCGCTTCTGTATCGGGAAATAACCCTTCACGACTCTCCGTTTCACTCATACTATGCGGGTAACTGGCAGGATTACCCGCACATTGAAAAAATCAATCCCTGATGCAGCGGACTGAAATGCCCTCTCTTTTTTCCTGCAGAAACAGCTTGATCTCTGAATTCTCAAAGTTGAATTGTGCATAAGACGCAAAGGCTGGAGTGGCCTCTGAAGCAGACCAGAAAAATGCCTCTTCGCCGATAAACCTGAAGGCATCATCCTCTGTTTCCCTGATGCCGCCAGGCACTGCATTAAAGTGGATAGCGTTATCAACAGAAGCACTTGGATAGTGCCACACTTTGAGCGCGGGTGACTTTTTTCGTCCCGGAAGAGCCACTCCGGCCAGAGCCGTTGCCAAGTTGTCCCACTCCTCACGGCTCGGTACATGCCACCCCACAGGAGCTATACCCCTTGGGTCATTAACCGCGAACCAGTTATAAAGGCGACCATACGTCTTTCCTTTCGCTTTGTCATTGTTGTAGTAACACCAGGCACCTTCGCCTTTTGCGGCAGCATCAAGCCACTCCTCCCGTGTTTCAGCCTGGGTGATCTCATCTCCGTTACGATACCTTGAAACGTTCAAATTATCCCTCATCCACACTTTTCCGCCTTTACTCACGGTGTTATAGCCATGGCCGTCAATATCAACCGCCCTATCGGCACCCTCCGCCCGGAGGCAAGATAAGGTGGTTATAATTGTCAACACAAGGATAAGAAACCCGTAAACTGCGCTTTGTTTCTGTTTCATAGCTCTTTGCTCTTCTTTATTGTTTTTGGGAATTAATAATGCTACTAACATCGCGACCCTTATTGTTCGCAAACATAACATGAACACCCTTAAGGGATGGTTAAGGAAACCTTAAAAAATTCCTAAATCCATGAAGGGAGTGGCGCAGTCATCCCTGCCCGGCCACCAGAACGGTGGCGGGCAGGTTGATATATCAGCTTTGAGAGTAGGTGTGAACGCTGTTCTGGGCGGAGGGAAGATAGTTAACCCCGAACCAACAGACCAGAAGCACCAGAAAGGAGAGAGCGAGATACCATTGCAGTTTGCTCTGGTCAATTTTGTAGCGGCAGGCATGAAGATAGCCAAGATAGGCCAGCCAGGAGAGAAATGCCCAGGTCTCCTTGGGATCCCAAGTCCAGTAATGGCCCCAGGCTTCCTTTGCCCAAAGAGCGCCAAATATCAGCCCGAAGGTGAGCAGCACAAAGCCAAGCAGTGCCAGATAGTGCGACACCACTTCGCCGTTCAAATTCTCTTTAGATCGCAACTGCAGGGAGACGTTATGCAACGCCGTGACTGACGATGCCGCAAGCAGCACATATCCAACAAGATAGACGACAACATGCGGAATAAACCAGGGGCTTTGAAGCGCTGGCATGAGCGTTTTGTCGAAAACTTCAGGGTGAAGCATGTTGATGACAAGAAAAAATCCGGCCAGCACCATACAGTAGTATTTCAGCCACACAATCTTCCAGCGATACTCAACCAGAAACCCCACCAGCGGAATAAGCGCCGCATACCATAGCCGAGTTTCACCAAGCGTTCTGAGCGGCGGACGGTCGAGAAGTGACCAGTACAAGGCGATAAAGCCAACCATGACCAATGACCCTGCAAAAGAGAGAAGAAGCGCTGGAAGTTTCAGTACGGGAGTTCGCCTGCCAAAAAGGCTGAGGAGCGAACCCGTCGCCCAGCAGGCTATCGCTGTTATGGCTGCTGTCTTGAAATCAACGATCACGATGCCACCTCTCTCTTTTTTATGCCGTTCCAGAAAAACAGCAGGTTACCGGCCATAATCATATAAAAGCCAAGATAGACTGCCGGAAGCCAGGGGTCGCGGACAACTTCGATGACACTGTACTTCGACCATCGTCCCACTTCGTTATCGTATCCCATCTGGTAAAGCTTCCATCCCATAACATTTATCGGATGGTTCACCTCAAGGGTCGCGGTTGTCTGCTGGCCGTTATCATTGCGCACCGTTACCTCCGAACGAAATGCTTTCGGGGTTCCAGGCATCATCACAAGAAAGAGCCCTCCGAGCTGGGCAGCATAGGGTTTCATCATCGGACTGCCGGTACTGATCCAGGACTCACTCGGCGCTGCATCAGCGCTGGTGATCCTCACCCTGGCAAACGGAACTCCGGCGGTGCGGTCTGCCGGTTCGGGAAGACCGTTTTGAGTGGGGAGTGCGAATGGCAGAAAATCGAGCACTTCAACATCAACACCCTTCCATGATGCTTTTACCCCCTTGCGAACAAGGGTCGTCGCTTTGGTTCGCTCCTGGAGAGGCCTGTTATTTTGAGGGTCATACAAAAACAGTTGGGGAGGATACTCCTCCAAAGTAAAATCATGCAGAAAAACCGAAAACGGCAGTTGCTGTGGAGTGTCGCTCTCCATATAGCCGAGGTTACTCTGTTGCCCCTCATCAACCTTCATCACCAGCCGCTGCAGGTCAGAAGCTCCAAAAATCCCGCATGAAAGCGCTATCCAGAACCCCGCATGAAAAAGAATAAACTGGATATTCTGCATTTTGAACGGCACAAGCCTCCATGAGAGCGACAGGCCCAGATTGGCAAGAAAAAGCAGAATAGTCAATGCAAACGGCCAGCTTGAAAAGATCTGGTTAACGCCAAACAAGGCTGAAACCGAACCTGCGGCAACCTCACCCTGGGGCACAATACCCCCAATCAATGAAAGAGCCGCAATTGCAACAATAAGGCAAAGCCCGAGAGGAATCCCCCCAAACCATTTAACGATGGAGTTGTTCCTGAGCAACACTCCAATGCTGAGAATGAGAGCCGCAAAGAGCGAAAGCACAATGGCGTTAACCGGCAAATGAAGCTTTGGAATACCCTGCCCTGAAGCCACATATTGAACAAAAAACCCCCCTGCCACAGCTACTGCCGTGAAGAGAGCAGATTCCCTGAACTCCCAGGGAGTCTGAAACCAGCGACGACTGACAACCACCATAACGATATACTTGTAATAAGCTTGATGAATCAATAAAAAAATTCGGAGCGCTGAACCTGCGTGACACTGCCCAAGATTACGATACGGCAGCAATATGCCAAAATAAACTCATAAGGATATAATAATTACCATAACTCAAGCACGAGGGGCAGAACGGTTCTTGCGCACAGCAGACGTCGAAAAAAAGAAATAATAGTTGGCATTTTGAGTTTTTTTAATTAAAATGGAAAGTTCGTTCCAATTTGCGTGTTTAATTAAGGTTAATTGGAGCGATCTTACCATGGCTTTATACATCCCAGAATAAAAAATCAGCCCAAAAGGCTAATTTTTTTGCGCCATTGTCAATAAGGCAAAATACGTTCTAATTTCAACGGCAACTACCTAAAACACATTAACAATCGGGAGAATTATGAAGCATTTTGCACAGCTCTGTACTTTGGTTTTGGCTTTTTTCTGCGTGTCGCAAATTGCACAAGCCGAAAGCGTTGATAAAGCTGCCCTGGCCAAACAATACAATCTTGCTGAAGGAAAAAAGGTCTACGAAGAGACTTGTTCAGCATGTCACGCAAGCGGACTGCTTTCCTCCCCAAAATTCTGTGACGTTGCTGCATGGAAACCAAGGATGGCCAAAGGTATGACGACGCTGGTCAAGCATACTATTGAAGGCTTTAACTCCATGCCTTCGAAGGGTGGATTGGAGACACTCTCCATTGAACAGTCTGCCAACGCCGTTGCCTATATGGTTGATCTGTGCCTCTTTTAATGGCACTGCTTAACACAATCTCAACTTTTTATTTGGAAAACTTTAAGAAAAAGTAGAGATTCGCTTAAGATGTCGTTTTATATTCTTATGACTATTTGGAAGCATTGACAGGGTGTGGTGATTGGAACGGTTGGTATTTTGCAACAACTACCCCGGTCTTTTGTGGTTAAGGTTTTTTACATGAACACCATTAAAACTCATTAAAACAGGAGAGATTTATGAAGAAAACGAAATTTGCTGCCGTACTTTCGCTCTGTATGGTTCCCGCCATGTTCTGGAGCTCAGAGAGCCAGGCCGTTCCATCTTGGGCAAGAAAGTACAACGTATCCTGCTACATGTGTCACTCAGGTTTTCCTCAGAGAAATGCTGTTGGTGAAGCTTTCCAGAACAACGGCTATCGCTTCCCCGGTGCTCAGGAAGCAGCTTTCACGAAGCAAAAGAATGTAAAAATAGGCACTGACGAGTGGGACAAAGAGTTCCCGAACGCACCGTTCACCGGATCATTTCCTCAGTTTAATCCGCTGAGCATGACACTTCAGGGGAATTTTGTAAACTATACTTCTCCGCAATCATTAAGAACAGGATCAACCGGTACGCCTGCTGAAAAAATATTTAATTGGAGTGCCCCAAACACTGTTTCGCTGTTTTACGGTGGCTCAGTGGGTGACAACATTACCTACTTTGGTCAGTTATCGGGTTTTGGTGCGACAGCGGGTACAGTTACAAGCAATGCAAGAGTAATCTACAAGATTTCACCAGGTTTTAACGTTGCTATGGGAAGCTCCTTTAGTCCTGCAAGTAATGTCGCGTGGAACGGATCAGGTGCTGGAGGGGTAACGAACGTCAACGGTTTACTACCATCTCCAACCAATTACGCTGAATTGGTTTTCGTCAGAGGTGAGACCGGTGGGTACGCTATTGTTGCAGGTACAAGTGTAAATGGTGTTCCTGGAGCTGCAGCCACAACAACGACCACCAAAATTGATGATCTCGTCTATATGCGAGCAAAGGTAAAACTCTTCGGTGCAGGCTTGCTCAGCGGCGCAAATGGAGAGTTGGGCAACTCTTACAATGGCCTTGACAATCAGGTAAATCTTGGCTTTGGTTTTTCTTCTGCCAAAACCAATGCTATTTTTACCGGTAATTATGCAGGTGAGACTTTTGTCTACGGTGGAGATGTTCAGGGTGTTTATAACAACGCCCTCGTTGGTGTCTCGGTCACTAGAGACAAGGATCTGGGATTAACCAATCTTCGCACTGAAGCTGGATATTTTATCTATCCGTGGCTTTTTGCAAAACTGTCCTACACTGACATTGCTCTTCATACTACGACCTATGCAGGTTACAATCTTCGCCAACCGACAATTGTCCCTTCTGTCGTTGCATGGGTTGCACCTAATGTATCAGTCACAGCTACCTACACCAAGTACACAAAAGAATGGAAGGAGAATGCTGCTGTGGGAACTGTTCTTGCTAATAATTTGTCAAACCAGAACAATTTTCGTATAGCATTATTAGCCGGTTTCTGATGCTCTCATGATGCTGCTTTCCTGGAAACGAAAGCAATTTCTTTACTTAAAGGCATGTTCATAAACGGACATGCCTTTTTTTTGTTCCACCCTTATTTCTTTTTGCTTCCTCTTGATCCCTTTTTTTTAAGCATATTTTAAGCTCCCGTTAATTGCCGTTTAAGGTTAAATGTACTATCCTTAAACGTCGAATTTTGAGCGTAAGGTTATACTAAATTTTCCTACCAAAAATCTATACCACTATGGCACTGTTTCATGGTAAAAAGCTCAGGACGCTTCTTCTTGCCTCCTTTTTTTGTTTGGGTTTCAGTGGCACCTCGCAGGCGCTGGAGGTAGGTACAAAGGCTCCTGATTTTCAGTTGAGTGGCGACAAAGGTCTGGTAAGGCTGTCAAATAATTCCGGTTCTGTAGTCTATGTTGACTTCTGGGCATCGTGGTGCGGACCATGCAAGCAATCTTTCGGATGGATGAACGCCATGCAGGAGAAATATGGAGACCAGGGGCTGAAAGTTATCGGCGTTAACCTTGATGCCAAAACTGAGGATGCCAAAAAGTTTTTGGCTCAGAGCCCGGCAAATTTCACCGTTGTTTATGATGCCAAGGGAGATGTACCCAAAGCTTTTGGTGTAAAGGGTATGCCGACCAGTTTTCTTGTCAGCAAGAGCGGCAAAATTATCTTCCAGCACCTGGGCTTTAAAGAGGCTGATCGCGACAATCTTGAACAGCAGATCAAGGCTGCACTGGAGGCAAAAAAATGAAAATGAATGTTATGCAAAAACTGCTTTACGCTTTGCTGTTAATCACAACTCTCGGCTTGTCGGGCTGCTCCATCGGCGATACGGTTCAGCCCTGGGACAAGGAGACCCTTGCCCGGCCTGAAATGACCTTCGAGGGAGATCCGCTTGATACCAAATATGTCGAGCACATCTACAGCAGCAAAGAGGCAGCATCCGGTGGCTCAGGGGTCGGTGGTGGCGGCTGCGGCTGCAATTAACATAATTTTAATTTTCAGAGTACTCCTATGAAATCACTCCCGACAAAAAAGAGTCATCTTCTTGGTGCCGCCCTTTTTGCAGCAGCCATGGCCCTGCCTTCATATCAATCAGCCTATGCCGAAGCCACTCCTGAAAAAGGGGTAGTTGCATTCAAGTATCTCAATTATAAAGACAGTCAGCCGGGTGCAGAGAGAATCAGTGTCAATGCCTACACAACCTCCGTTATGATGCCATTTGCTGGCGACTGGTCGGTAGCCTCATCGTACACCTACGATTCTGTTTCAGGCGCATCGCCCGGCTCCTATGACGTACTCTCTGGCGCTTCAGTCGGCATTACTGAAAAACGTCATGCAGGCGACTTGAGCTTCACCAGATATCTTGAAAAAGGGAGTCTTACTTTTGGAGGGAGTTTTTCAACAGAATCGGACTACAATTCAAAAAGCTTCTCTCTGTTGAGAAGCGTGTCGACGGAAGACAAAAATACAACCATTACGTTTGGAGGAAGTTATACCTCAGACGAGATTGAGGCTTATAAAAAGCGGGTTGTAAACGATAAAAAAAATGTATTTGCTGGCTTGATTGGCATTTCCAAGGTATTGACAAAGCAGGATATTGTTCAGTTGAACATAGGTTTTTCACAAGGCACCGGGTACTTCTCTGATCCTTATAAAGATCTTGATTACCGGCCAAGGAAGCGCAACATCACAACAATCCTGACTCGATGGAACCATCACTTTGACGGCTCGGATGGCACTTCAAAGCTTGGCTACCGCTTTTACACCGATACCTACGACATCAAGGCGCACACCGTAAGCGCTGAATATTTTCAGCCTCTCCCTGCTAAATTTACAGTAATCCCCTCGGTGAGGTTTTCTTCGCAATCGGCGGCATCCTTTTATCAACCAGTTGGCACTGTGCTGGATTACTCGCTCACCGACGGGATCAAGCCCTATTCGCTCGACCAGCGACTGTCGGCCTTTGGAGCGTTGACGCTTGGCATCAAGGGAGAAAAACAGGTCACCGAGAATTTAACGCTTGATATTAAATATGAGTACTATCAACAGCGTCCTGAGTGGAGTATAACAGGCAAGGGCGACTCCGGACTGAAGCCATTTCGTTTCAGAAGTATTCAGCTCGGTCTCTCGCAGCGGTTATAAATTATATGCCTGCATGTCGCATGGACGTTGGTTGCAGGCAACATAAATTGACGAATTTATCAATAAGGAGGATATAGTATGCCTAATCCGTTCACAGGCACAACCGGTAATGATTCCATAAATATCGCCAGTCTTCAGGGGACAGGTGTTCCGCAGAATAATGCTGTCTATACCATTGATGGGGGGGCCGGTATTGATACATTCTCTTTAACAAGCTCTGGAGGCGCGTACAATATTTTTCCAAGAGCAAATTTCACCATTTCGGCTACTGATGCTGCCGGGGTAACAACCATATCCGGAGCCAGCGCCGGAGGCAGCCTTACTCAAACGTTCAAACTTCTGAATGTTGAATCACTGGTGTTTAAGGATGCGACCGTTGCGTTGGGTTCAGGGCCTGCAGTGGCAGATACCACGGCTCCCGTCTATGCGTCAGGTGCGGCAAATGCTACTTCAGTTGTTCTTACCTACACTGACACCAATAATCTTGATGCAACCAATAAGCCGCCATTGACTGCTTTTGCGGTTAGTGGCGCTGCCAGTGGCACCCATACCATCAGCTCGGTCGCTGTTAATGCAGCAGCAAAAACAGTGACGCTTACACTCGGTACAGCAGTGACGATTGGCGAATCGCTTACCGTCACCTATACCGATCCAACAGCAGCTAATGATACGCTGGCCATTCAGGATGTTAGTGGCAATGATGCCGCAACAAGTACACATGCCATCACAGTAATAAGTGGATCGATTGGGGACACCACTGCGCCAACGATTACCACCTACAGCCCCGCAGATGGCCTTACCAATGCGGATACTTACAGCAATATTGACATCACCTTCAACGAAGCGATAACGTTTGGTACGGCAAGCTCCATTCAGCTCCATAGTGGTTCAGCGGCTGGCACTGTTGTGTCGAGCTCAACGTCAATAAGCGGGAACACTCTCACCATTGACCCAACGGCTAATCTTGCTTATAACACGCATTACTTCGTTAGCTTTAGCAGTTCTTCGAGCTCAAGTAGTAGCAGTAGTGGAGATAATGAGCATGATAATGAACATGGCGGGTCAAACGTGGTAACCACCACCTATGGGATTACTGACATTGCTGGAAACAACTTTACCGGGACAAATGTCTATGACTTCACAACCGGAGCAGATCCTTTTGCTCCAGCAACAAATGCGATGGTCAGTGGTGGCCCTGTTGTTGTCGGTGTAGGAGGTCTCGGAATGCTTGCCTGGGCTTTTTTGCTCTGATAGGCAGATGGAAATTTTTCGTTTTGGATTTGAGGCTATGGCAAGCGGGTGCGAGGTAGTGGTTGCAACCGCCAGTAAAGATGAGGCAAAAGAGGTTGCGCGACATGCAATTGAGGAGATTTCAAGGATTGAACGCAAGTATTCCCGCTACCGCACGGAGAGCATTGTTTCCTTGATCAACACTGCCGCTGGAGCTGGTTTTGTTGAGTTAGATGAAGAGAGCTTTGCCCTGGTACAGTATGCGGATGCACTTTTTGAAAGCAGCGGCGGGCTTTTTGATAGTACTTCGGGTGTGTTGCGCAAGGCCTGGAATTTCAAGAGCACTGTTGTCCCTGACCTGGAGAGGCTCACTCCTTTGCTTGAGCTGATAGAGTGGAAAAGTGTTGAACGAAAAGGTAAGGCTCTCCGCCTTCCGACGGTTGGCATGGAGCTCGATTTTGGCGGTCTTGGCAAAGAGTATGCCGCTGATCGGGCTGCAGCAATAGTTCACGACCAGGGTGTGAAATATGGTTATGTAAACCTGGCTGGTGATATTCGGGTTATCGGGCCTAAGCCTGACGGTACCCCATGGTTAATCGGCATCCAGGATCCCCGGCACAAAGAGCGTACTATCGCCTCAATTCCGCTCTATTCCGGTGCGCTGGCAACGAGTGGCGACTATGAACGTTTTTTTGAAGTTGATGGCAACCGTTATTGCCACATCATCAATCCACGGTCAGGATTTCCTGTCACTTTTTGGAGATCGGTAACCGTTGTGGCACCTGTAGCCATCACTGCCGGTAGTAACTCAACTATAGCAATGCTGAAAGAGGCAGAGGGTCTGGATTTTCTTGAGGATTCAGGGTTGGGTTACCTGGCGGTGGATCATACAGGAAAGTTCTATCACAAAAATACGTAACACTGTGTTACGGCTTTTCTCAATAGTGTATGTAACAGGATGTTTTACAATGAAATACTCTTCCCTTAAGCGTTCGGTCGCGCTTTTTGCTGTTCTTCTGGCACTCCTCCTGCGGGTAAGCACCGCTTTTGCTGCCGAGTTTCTCGACCCTGATCAAGCCTTCAAACTCAGGGCTGAACTGAGCGGTGCTCGTACGGTAGTGCTGCACTGGGATATAGCCAAGGGGTACAAGTTGTATCGCGACAAGGTGACGGTTGCTGTTGAAAATGGAAAGGCTGAGGTGAAAGTGCCTGCTTTGCCAAAAGGGATCACGTTTACTGATCCAACAAATGGTGAAAAAATTGAGATCTATCATGACAAGCTGGATGTTGTGGTGCCTCTCGTCAGGGCTGACGGGCTTTTTACCCTGAATATAGGCTACCAGGGGTGCGCAGAGGATGGACTCTGTTATCCGCCAATAACAAAGCTCTTCAAGATTGATCCAAGTAAACCAGGGGCGCTCTCTGTTGCGGGGGAGCCAGTCGGAAGTTCTCCAGTGCCAACTGCAGTTGTGAATGAGGCTCTCGCCGCGCCTCCAGCCCCAACCGGAACTCAACCAACGCAAACTGCCACCCCTGCGTCAAAAGCAGTCGCGCCCGACAATGATCTCTCTCTCGTTGCATCCACCCTTGCTGGGGGAAGTTTGTGGAAAGTTGCCCTTGCATTCCTTGTTTTTGGATTGCTCCTCTCGTTTACGCCCTGTGTGTTGCCAATGGTTCCGATTCTCTCTTCAATCATTGTTGGCGAGGGTAATGCGACCCGAAGCCGCAGTTTTTTGATGGCTCTCGCCTATTGCCTTGGAATGGCGCTGGTCTATACCTCCCTTGGTGTTGCTGCCGGACTTGCCGGTGAGGGGCTTGCCGGTGCCTTGCAAAAGCCATGGGTGTTAATCATGTTTGCGCTGCTGCTTGTGCTGCTCTCTCTCTCCATGTTTGATGTCTATCAGTTGCAGTTGCCAACCTCCCTCCAAAGCAAGCTCGGCAAGGCATCTGGCGGGCAGAAGCGCGGGCGTTTTGTCGGAGTCTTTTTTATGGGCGCCCTGTCGGCCCTTATTATCGGACCCTGTGTTGCTGCGCCACTTGCCGGAACGCTTGTCTTTATCAGCCAGACACACGACGTGCTGCTCGGCGGTCTGGCGCTCTTTTCAATGGCCATGGGGATGAGCCTTCCGCTGCTTTTGGTTGGTCTCTCTGCAGGAAGTCTGCTTCCCAAAGCTGGCATCTGGATGATCAGTGTGAAATATATGTTCGGGCTTCTTTTGATTGCGGTGGCAATATGGATGGTCTCCCCGATTCTTTCAGCTCCGGCAGTCATGCTCTTTTGGGGCGCTTTCGCCATACTCTCTGCGCTCTTTCTCGGTGTTTTTGATACTTCCCCGGCTAAGGCAACCATTGCGCAACGCTTCAGTAAAGCACTGGGACTGGTGCTCGTTGTGGTTGGTGTTTTAGAACTTGTTGGCGCAGCTTCTGGCGGCACCAATGCACTTGAGCCGCTTTCACACCTTCGCGGAGGGGCAACTTCAACTTCTGAGGGGGAGAAGAACATCAGCTTCACCCGTATCAAAACGGTTGCAGAGCTTGATCAGGCTCTGCTCTCAGCTAAAACACCAGTTATGCTTGATTTCTATGCCGACTGGTGTGTCGCCTGCAAAGAGATGGACAAGTTCACCTTTCATGACCCGAAGGTTGCGGCAAAACTCAAGACACTGACGTTGCTTCAGGTCGACGTAACTGCCAATAATGGTGATGATCGCGCACTGATGAAGCGCTTTGGTCTCTTTGGCCCTCCCGGCATTATCTTTTTTAACCGCAAAGGCCAGGAGATCGCTGAAAGCAAGATTGTCGGCGTGGTCGATGCCGCCCCTTTTTTGGAGCATTTAGAAAAGTTTGTAACGGGAAAGTGACCTCATGTTGGTGCGCACATAAAAAAGCCCGCTTTTTTCAAGCAGGCTCATAAACCAGAATCAGTTCAACCCGCGACAAAAGCTGATGGGAGCGCTTTAATCGCTTCCAGTTTGACCTGCACTATTCCTGACTGCATGATTCCGATCACTTTAGCAGCACTGACCGAAAGGTCAATGATTCTCCCTTTAACAAAGGGGCCGCGGTCGTTGATTCGTACAATAACATCCTTTCCGTTGCTCAGATTGGTTACTCTCACCCACGTGCCAAAAGGAAGCGACGGATGGGCTGCGGTCAGGTTATCCATATTGAATGTTTCGCCGTTCGCGGTCTTGCGTCCGTGAAACTGGCCTGAATAGAAGGAGGCCTGACCTTCCGTAACGGAAACTGACCTTTTTTTTGAGTGTGCTTTAATTCGCCGGGAGGCCTCCGCATTACTGTAGAGTGGATTAAAGGTGCCGGATGAAAGGGCTGACAAGCAGATTCCTGTCAGAACGGCAAATAAGGATGATTTAAAAAAATGTTTTTCATGTCTCATACGCTCTTGGTTTAAGCCCGTTGTTCCTTATAACAGTACTCTTGAAAAGGACAGGTAAAAATGAATAAAAATCAACTTGCTATTCAGTCGCGTCACGGTGCCAATATAAAAAATAATTCCAGAAACAAACAATTTCCGCGATCAAGGTTGCTTCGCCCAGCTTTACGGTTTATTTTGTGGTGAAATCAGGGGGAATTTGAGGTTTTTTTTCGCCAACGAGGCGATCAGGTAAGCCCGCTTCGTTCCAGCCTAAAGTTGAAGTGATTCTAAATCCTGGATATTATTCACGGCATGCAGAATCACCGATTCCCCGTTTGACCGGTTTATTTGATTTAGCACTTATTATCTTTACTTTCAGATTCAATTTTGGTTTCGCGTCATGCCGCCCATAGGTCAAGCCTCCTTTCATTTTGTCGATTGAAATCATGTCAAAAATATCGGCCACATCCGGAGCCGTCAGCCATTCAGAACCCTCGGGTATAAAACGGCTGGCCGGCCTCTCTCTTGCCGCACTTGGTGTGGTTTTTGGTGATATCGGCACCAGCCCTCTGTATGCGGTTCGCGAGTGTTTTCATGGTGAGTATGGCATTCCCATCACCGACAACAATGTGCTCGGTGTTCTCTCCCTGCTTGTCTGGGCGCTTCTCCTGATTGTCAGTTTGAAATATCTCACCTTTATCATGAAAGCTGATAATGACGGTGAAGGGGGGATTCTTGCCTTGACAGCGCTCATTATTACACAGGCCAAAAAGAATGGCTATGAACGGTGGTTTCTGGTAGTCATCGGGCTATTCGGCGCAGCATTGCTCTATGGTGACGGGATGATTACTCCCGCCATTTCGGTTCTCAGCGCCGTAGAAGGGGTTCAGATTATTGCACCTGCGTTCAAGGAGCTTGTTATTCCTGTTACGATTATCGTCCTTGTCGCTCTCTTCCTGTTTCAGCACCATGGCACAGCAAAAGTCGGTACCTTGTTTGGCCCGATTATTTTTGTCTGGTTTGTTGTTATTGGCTTGCTCGGACTTGCAGAAATTATCCGCTTCCCGCAAATTTTGAAGGCCATCCTGCCCTGGTATGGCATCTCCTTTCTTTTGAGCAACCATCTCCAGGGTTTTATGGTTCTTGGCGCCGTTTTTCTTTCCGTTACCGGAGCCGAAGCACTCTACGCCGATATGGGCCATTTTGGCCGCCGCCCCATAAGATTGACCTGGGTATTACTGGTGCTTCCTGCACTGCTGCTGAACTATTTTGGTCAAGGTGCCCTGCTTCTTGCTTTTCCGGCGGAATCGCATCACCCCTTTTACGGACTTGTTCCCTCATGGGCCATGATCCCTATGGTTATACTTTCAACCTCCGCAACGATTATTGCATCACAGGCGCTCATCACTGGTGTTTTTTCACTGACACAGCAAGCCATACAGCTTGGTTATCTCCCTCGTTTAACCATAACTCACACCTCTGCCCGGCACATTGGACAAATTTATGTACCTGCGGCAAACTGGTCATTAATGATAGCAACCATCAGTCTGGTGGCTGGTTTCGGGTCGTCCAGCAAGCTTGCTGCCGCTTATGGCGTTGCCGTAACAGCCACTATGATTATCTCTACCATTCTCTTTTATTATGTTGCTCGTGACCTCTGGAAATGGAACCTGGTCGGCCTTAATCTTCTGATCAGCTTTTTTGCCATTATTGATCTCTCCTTTTTCGGCGCCAGCATGAGCAAGCTCTTTCAGGGCGCCTGGTTTCCGCTTGCCATTGGACTGGCCGTCTTTACGCTTATGCTGACCTGGAAACAGGGACGCACTCTTCTCCTCGAACAATTGAAGAATCGAACACTGACCATTGAAGAGTTTTTGCAAAGCCTCTCGCTGCAGCAACCTCATCGTGTCAACGGCCAGGCGGTATATTTGACGGCTAACCCCGATGTTGTTCCCGTGGCGATGCTTCATAACCTGCGCCACAACAAAGTTATACATTCTGAAGTGGCTCTCTTTCATTTCACCACGGAACGGGTGCCACGGGTGCCAAACAACCGCAAGGTAGAGGTATCAAAACTTGGTGACGGGTTTTTCAAAGTGGTTGCCCGTTACGGGTTTCTGGAATATCCCAATATCCGTCAGGTCATTGCCCTTGCCAATCATCAGGGATTGCATTTCAAGCCAGAGTCAATCAGTTTTTTCCTCAGTCGTGAAAAGATTATTGCCGAACTGAAATCGAAAATGACGTTGTGGCGCAAAAAACTTTTTGCCTTGATGGCTCGCAACGCCCTCAGCGCTACCGCCTACTATGATCTCCCCTCTGGTCAGGTGATTGAGATCGGCGTACTTGTACAGATATAAACCATGATTGATCTTATTCAGCACATTGCGGCCGAACCACAAAATATTCTCTGATTACCTCTGATGCAGCAAATACTCACCCATGGACGCGGGATCAAACGGGTTTGTCAACAGGCTGCATTTCGGCAAGCAGTGTTTCAGGGGAAATATCCTGCTTGTGTGGCCAGGTAACCGAACCATTTTTTACGTCAGCCTGATTAAAATAATTGATGTCCCGCAGCTCCCTGAAGACTCCAAAATCCAGATAAGGTTTCACATCAAATACACCCTTTCGCCCTGCCATGGTTTCAACGTAGATTTTATAGTCGGGAAGCGGCTTTACTCTTTTAATGTCCCAATACATGGCATTTTATCATTGGTTAATTTTGCTTTTCACCGTGAAAACAAAGCTTTGTTACATTGGGGGAAAACTAATATCAGGGAAGCGATCAATCACAATTATCTGCAATGCAAAGAGTTTTTCCAATCATTTTTCTGAGCGCCTGCATTTTTGTTTTTCAGGCGGTTACGCTCCCGGCTCGGGACTATAATACACTCCTGGCAGAACAAAAGAAAATTATTCTCCAGCATGCCGATACCATTGAGGGCGGTGAAGCGGCGGGAGGTAATTACCGCTCAGTCTCCGGTAATGTGGTTTTCCGGCATGACAACTTGACTTTGAAGTGCGACAGCGCCACCGATTATGGGCAGGCAAACAAGATTGTGCTGAAGGGAAGTGTTTACTTTACCGACAATTCGGTTGAGATTTATGGTGAAAGTGGGGTTTACTACCCCGACAAGGGAGTTGGAGAGTTAAGCGGCAATGTTCGGGGCAGAATGCTGGATAACTCTCTTTCTGGCAAAGCACGCAGAGCGGTTGTCAACAGAGTTACCAGTCAAATCACACTTTATGATGATGTTCTTGTCTGGCACAATCGGCAGCAGATCAGCGGCGACACGATATTCCTGTATCTCAAGGAGTTTGGAAGAAAAGGGAAAGGCATGAGGCTTGATCATGTAGAGGTGAAAGGCAATGCCTTTTTTGCGGCACGGGACACCCTTTCTGTTTCGCCGGTTGTGTACGACCAGTTCAGTGGCAATAATATGCTCATCCGGCTCAATGATACATCAAAAATAACAGGAATATCGATTACCAGCCAGGCAGAAAGTCTCTATCACCTCTACGATGAAAAGCGAAAACTCTCCGGCATTAACTATTCGAGCGGGGATATGATGCGGTTGTTTTTTACGGGTGGCCTACTCAGCCGGGTAAAGATTGTTGGAGGTGTTGAGGGTAAGCAGTACCCTGAAAGTTTCAGGGGAAACCAAAGCATCAACCTGTCAAGGTTTTCGTGGCGGGAGAGTGAAAATCCGTTCAAACAGTCGAAAAGTCTTCCTTGAGAGGGGAAGGCTTTTCGACTGCTTTTTTATGAGGCCATAGGGCAGGAACCGCCAGAGCAGGCACCGGAAGCGCAGGGGCTTGGAGCTGCTGGAGGTTTGCTGCTGTTGTAGTCTGTTTTATAAAACCCGGATCCCTTCAGCACAAATCCGCCTTCAGCAGTTATGAGCCGTTCAAAGCTCTCTTTTTCACATTTAGGGCAGATAGTGAGAGAGTTATCGCTCATTTTCTGGACTATTTCAAGTTCATTTCCACAACTTTTGCATCGGTACTGGTAGGTTGGCATCTCTCTATTCCTCCTTGATTAATCGCGTTCTGACTGCTCTGTTTTTTCATCAGTCTATTGTTATAAAAAGTCTATAGCCGCAGAGTGGCCACGATTTCGTATATAATTATATTTCCCAATATATAAAAGCTCTTGCAGTGATAGTCAAAACCCGTGCGGTGATCTTGCGGGAAACCAGGTACCGCGACCAGTCCAAGATATGTTTGCTCTATACCCGGGAGTTCGGCAAAATGTCTGTTATCGTTAAAGGCGCACGCAACCCCAAAAACAGGCTTTCCAGTCTCTTCAATCCAGGCAACGTTGTTGACCTTGTGCTCTATAAAAGAAGCGGGCGAGATATTCAGCTTGTCAGTGACGGGAACCTTGTTTTAAGCCCAATGGTTCCCGCTTCGGATCTTGAGCGATTCGCCATTCTTTATCGGATCATTGAATTGGTGAAGCAGACAACGGATGGTGATGAAAAGAACCTGCCGCTTTTCACCCTGCTGGCGGGTACCCTGGAGCAGCTTTATTGTACTGCCAATAACTTTCGGCAGCTTTACGCCTGGTTTCTTTTGCGCTTTGTCTCTCTGCTTGGGTTTCAGCCCTCTCTTGACAGGTGTGTTTTCAGCGGTGAGGAGCTTGCGCCAGCGATAAACGCCATGAAGCTGACGGAACTCTATTTTGTGATGAACCCGGGGGGGCTCGCCTTGCCTGCAGCTGCGGCTGCGGGAGCTGGCTTTGGTAAAAAACGGCTTATTCCGGTGCGCCTTGCCATGCAGTTGAGTTCTATGGCAGCAACACGTCACCCTGTCGGGGACTCCATTCCTGCCGATGATGCAGATATAGAGATACTCTGCGATTTGTTGCACGAGTATTGTGGAGTGCATCTTGAGCATGTCAGGTCACGCAAAAACCTTGCTATTGTCTCACAAATCCTTCAGAAATAGCGCGGCTCCTGTTTTTTTTGGGGTTTTATATCTTCTGGACTATTTCTATCTTGACCGAAACTTTTTATTTACTTTTGTGATCTCTTAATTCAATCCTAAACTGCATTTTCCGACATGCCTCAAATCACCAAATCAGTTGAACTCTTTGAAAAAGCAAAGAAGTTTATCCCCGGCGGCGTAAATTCTCCGGTGCGAGCATTCAAATCGGTTGGCGGAACTCCAATCTACATGGCTAAAGGGTCGGGGGCATACATGACCGACGTTGACGGCAACACTTACCTTGACTATGTTGGTTCATGGGGCCCCTTCATTCTTGGCAGCATGCATCCGAGAATCACCGCAGCACTTGAGTACACGCTGAAAAATATTGGCACCAGTTTTGGTACCCCGATTGAGATGGAGATCGAAATTGCCGAGCTTCTCTGCAAAATAGTTCCTTCGCTTGAGATGGTGCGTATGGTCAACAGCGGCACCGAAGCCACCATGTCGGCTGTCCGTCTTGCCCGTGGCTACACTGGCCGCGATAAAATTATCAAATTTGAAGGGTGTTACCATGGTCATGGCGACAGCTTCCTCATCAAGGCTGGTTCAGGTGCTCTGACGCTTGGCGCTCCCGACAGCCCTGGTGTTACCAAAGGCACCGCGCAGGATACACTCAACGCAACCTACAACGATATTGAGTCGGTAAAACTGCTCGTTCAGGAGAACAAGGGTCAGGTTGCCGCCATTATTATTGAGCCAGTCGCAGGCAACACCGGCGTTATTCCTGCTCAGCCGGGCTTCCTCGCCGCACTTCGTGAACTTTGCACCGCTGAAGGCATTGTGCTGATTTTTGATGAAGTGATGTGCGGATTCCGCGTAGCGCTTGGTGGCGCGCAGAGTCTCTATGGTGTTACACCTGATTTGACCACCATGGGCAAAATCATCGGCGGCGGTCTTCCGGTTGGCGCATTCGGCGGCAAACGCGAAATTATGGAGCGTGTGGCTCCGCTTGGTGATGTCTATCAGGCAGGCACCCTTTCAGGCAATCCGCTGGCGCTGACTGCAGGTCTTGAAACCCTGAAAATTCTTATCGACGAGGATCCCTATCCAGAACTCGAAAGAAAAGCAAAGATCATTGAGGCTGGTTTCAGCGATAACCTGAAAAAGCTCGGGCTGAACTATGTGCAGAACCGTGTTGGCTCCATGTCCTGCCTCTTCTTTACCGGAACACCGGTGGTGAACTATTCGACAGCCATCACCGCCAACGTGAAAAAGCACGGCAAGTATTTCCACTCCCTGCTCGATCAGGGCATCTATACCGCCCCATCCCAGTTTGAGGCGATGTTCATCAGCGCAGTGCATACAGACGAAGATCTGGAAAAAACCATCAAGGCAAACTATAATGCCCTTGTGGCTTCCGAGAAATAATTATCGGAAGAGAGACCGTAAAAAAGGGAGGCATGGAACCTCCCTTTTTTATGCTATTCAATGATCCCTGTTCGTACAAGTTCTCTGGTAATCATCACTCGAGCTGACGCATCCCTGACCATTTTTTGAAGTATCGGCAGGAAGCCGTCAATCTTTTCAGCGGAGTCCACAATTTCAATAACCATTGGCAGGTTTGTGCCCAACTCCATGATTTTCGATGCTCTGATTGTCATGTCGTGACCGTAGGAGAGCACTCCTTTCAGGGCGGTGGCTCCTGCCATCTCCACTCCCCGTGCCTCGCGAACAATCTCTTCATAGAGTGGTCGATGACCGTGCCGTGCCTGTTCCCCAACAAAAATCCGCAGCATCTCTGCATTCTGTAATTCCATAATTCACTCCGTTATGTCCAAAGTTTAGCAAGAAGTGTTCCTGTATAGAGCGCAATAAATCCTCCTGCGATGCTGCCCGCAAGATACATGGTGGCATAAAAAAGCTGGCCATCCTTGAGAAGAGCTGTGTTTTCAAACATATAGGCGGAGAACGTTGTAAATCCTCCGCAGAAGCCGGTGACCAGAAACAGCCTTGCTTCAGGCGAGACAAGGGTGGTCGAGATGGCAAGTTCGCTCAAAAAACCGATCAAAAAACTGCCGAGAATGTTGACCATCAGTGTTGGAAACGGGAACCTGCTTGCAACTGGCGCCAGGAGAAGAGCAACCACATATCGTGCCACTGAGCCAAGAAATCCTCCCGCACCAACCAGCATCACTGCCCCTGTATGTTTCATGATCAGGGCCTCCATGAATGTGAGGTTGGAGATATCACGACCTTAACGGTTGCTACTGCAAGACTGCCCATCCTCAATCCGTTTGTGTGCACAACACATTTCGTCGAGGATGCCGAGCAGGGTATTAAAAATGCCCACACCGACAATGGTGGGAGCCCACAACCCGATAAAAATGGCAATCAGCTCATGATTGACCCCTGTGCCAAAAATAAAGATATAGATGGAGAGGAGTATCGAAAAGGTCGCCCCGATAAAATAGAAATGCGGCTTCATGGTGTGTTTGTTTAAATGAACCTGCCCTCAAAATGTAAGCAATAATAACGGGAGGAAAAAATCAGCGTCTGCTGCCATTGAGAAGATGTGCATCGTACAATTGGTATATTGAAAGAGTTGTGAAGAGCGTTATGCGGGGCTGCGTCAATATTGTGGATCATTTCATGAGGCCAAAAAAGAGAATAGTTGCTATTGACTATGGCACCAAACGCATTGGGCTTGCCAAGAGCGATCCTCTCTGGCTCTTTGCCCAGTCTGTCGGTACCTTTGACCGTCCCGGTCTCTCCGTCGCCCTTGGGACGATGGTGACGCATGATGATATTGCGTTGGTTCTTGTTGGATATCCGCTCAGTGATGGTGATGAGACCAATGCCATGACTCGCGTGGTTGACCGATTTCTTGAGGAGCTTCGTGCAGAGTTTCCGCTGTTACCAATAGAGACGGTTGATGAGCACCACTCTTCAAGGAGCGCACGCCAGATTCTGATTGCTTCCGGAAGGTCAAGAAAGGAGCGCCAGCAGAAAGGTCGTCTTGACAGCGCGGCGGCATGTGTGCTGCTCAGCGAATATCTTGAACGATGCGACAGAAGCGGGTAGAGAAAATCGTTAATATTATTAAATTAGCAGTATCAAAGTGATAAATCACCACTCACTAGGGATAGGATTAAAACTGAGTACCTCTATGGAATCAACGCTACCACAAGGGAAGTATGTTATTAATACTCAAGGGAAAAAGACAGGGGTACTGTTATCCTTGAAACAATACCAGCAAATTGTAGAGGATTTACATGATCTGACGATACTGGCATCCCGTCGGGACGAAACCCCGGTGACTCTTGAAGAGATGAGACGGAGATTACAGTGCCATGAGCAGGTATAGTGTTATCTTTAAACCCTCAGTCGAAAAAGATTTACGAAAAATACCAGTGGCTGTGGTTGATCGTCTTTTTCAGCGAATCGATGGTCTGACAGCCGATCCATTTCCTCCGCAATCTCTGAAACTTGCAGGCGGGGAGCTGTTTTATCGCATTCGGGTGGGTGATTATCGTATCGTCTATCAAGTCGATACAGAGGACAAGCAGATTGTCATTCAGTACATCCGGCATCGTCGCGATGTGTATCGGGATTTGTAGCCTGCAATGGCGTATACTCTCGATCAGGCGAAGTTTTCCTTTAGCTTTTGGGAGCGGCTTCTTTATCTTGAGCTTCTTGTGTTTCATAACAATCCATACGCAACGCCCTTCTCTATGAGTACTCCATCTCTGCTTGATGTTTTCAAAGCAACCGGCGCACTGCTCGATGGTCACTTCAAGCTGACATCGGGTCGCCATAGTAACGCCTACTTTCAGTGTGCCAAGGTTTTACAGTATCCAGAGCATTTGTCTGCGGTTTGCAGCAGGATTGCCAGCCATTTTACCGGTAAAGGTATTCAAACCGTTATTTCCCCTGCCATTGGCGGTATTGTTGTCGGTACCGAGGTTGGTCGTCAGCTTGGTGTCAAGACCATTTTTGTCGAGCGTAAAGATGGAGCGATGACGATCCGACGTGGTTTCAGTCTCGAACCGGGTGAGCGGGTGCTGGTGATTGAGGATGTGATCACCACCGGCGGATCGGTTGCAGAAGTGATTGCTCTCATTAAAGCGGCTGGAGCATCGCTTGTCGGAGTTGGCTCAGTGGTCGACCGCAGCAATGGGCGAGTGAAGCTTGCGGATGACCAATTTTCGGTTCTTTTGATGGAGGTGATCAGCTATGCTCCTGAGGAGTGCCCACTTTGCAAGGAGGGTTTGCCGATAGATGCTCCTGGGAGTCGGGCAAACAAACAAAACTGAACGGCGATGATGGTGGAATCACCGATCAGGAGCATCTCCTTTATTGGCCTTGGATTGATTGGCATGTCACTCTTGCGGGCAATAAAGAGTTCGCCACTTGCTGGCGAGCACTCTATTCGCTTTCAGGGGTTTGATCCCAACTTTACCGAGAGTGACCGTTGCCGTGTCAAAGAGCTGGGGCTTGACCTTTTTATCGAGGATAAAAAAACTCTTTACAGTGCGGATTTGCTGATTCTTTCGGCTCCGGTTGAAGTGAATATTGCGCTTCTGGATGAGATAAAGCAGTTTGCCCCTCCCTCAACGCTGGTGAGCGATGTGTCGAGCACCAAGTCGCTTATAGCCCGGAGAGCCAGGGAGCTTGCGCTTCCCTTTATCGGCATGCATCCCATGGCAGGCAAGGAGCAGAAAGGCTATCACGAAAGCCATGAAGAGCTTTTGCGTGGCCGACGTCTCATTTTTTGTGACGAAGATGGTCTGCTTGCCACTGAAAAAGGGCTGTTTCTGGTCAGGTTGCTTGAATCGGCAGGGTGCACAACGCTCTCCATGACTCCTGACGACCATGATCGTGTTATCGCCAAAGTAAGCCATTTGCCCCAACTGCTTTCGACCCTGCTGATGGGCTACTGCGGAGAGTCGATCAGCAAATCAGGCCCCGGTTTTGCGACACTTGCAAGGCTTGCAGGCAGCTCCTGGGAGATCTGGCGTGATATTGTTGTTACCAACAGCGACAACATTGCCGGGGAGCTTGACCATTTTTCCGCAGAGCTTGCACTGCTTGCCCAGGAGGTGCGGCAACGCAACCTTGGAGAGCTTGAATCGCGCTTCAGTGAGGCCAATCGCCTATATCAAACCCTTAAGGAGACGAATCGGCCATGAAATTCGGGATTGTTGTCAATGTCTCAAGAGAGAATGCCCTTGTGCTGGCCCGCAAGCTTGCCGAATGGCTTGCCGAGCGGAATGTAGACTATGTTTTTGAGACACTTTCCGCAGAAAAGCTCCATATTGAACACTCTGTTCCAATCGAAGAGCTTGGCAATCACTGTGACGCCTTTATCTCGCTTGGCGGCGATGGAACCCTGCTCTTTGCCTCGCATTATGCGGTAACGAAGCCGGTTATCGGTGTCAATGCAGGCTACCTCGGCTTTTTGACGGAGTTTACCCAGGCGGAAATGTTTTCGGCAATAGAAACGGTGCTGAATGGAAGCTACTCAATCCATACCCGCTCGCAACTTGAAGCGACGGTGCTTATCGACAATCAGTTTCAGCATTTTCGGGCACTGAATGATGTCGTCATCGAAAAAGGAGCCTATTCGCGTATTCCGACATTTATTATCAAGCTGGACGGCGAGCTGCTCAGCTCCTACCGGGCTGATGGTATCATTATTGCCACTTCGACCGGCTCAACCGCATACTCCATGTCTGCCGGTGGTCCGATTATTGCCCCGAAATCAAATGTTTTTGTCATCACACCAATATGCCCGCACATGCTGACCGTCCGGCCTATTGTTATCAGTGATGAGAAGAGTATCGAGGTCTCGGTTGATGCTCCAGACGGCTTCTTTCCCCTGAATTGTGATGGCACATTAAAAAAAATGCTTTCACCACAGGAGATCATCACCGTAAAGAAATCTTCAGTGATTATCAATCTGGTCGCCAACGAAAGCCGCAATTATAGTGAAATTCTGCGTAATAAGCTGCTCTGGGGCCGCGAGAATAATTTTGGCCAGTAACGGAGCGGTTATCTTTCTGAACATATCAGCCAGACCATTTTCATGAGTAACAGCATCAGTTCCGGCTCACTTCACGAGCTGCTCGGTATTCCTCCCTGCACTCCGCTGAGTATCGATGAGATGTGCCTTTGCCTCAAGCCGGTTCTCTATCCAGCACCAGTTCTGCCTGAACGTCTGGAACAGTTTTGCCTTTCCCTTGTTGCCGCCATGCAGTCGCTTGGCATAACCGTTCTTTCAGCAGATGAGGCATCGGGTGGTGATGGCAGATTTACACCTGGCACCGTTATCCTTGCGCCGGGTTATTTCCCTGACGATCTGCTCGCAATCAACAGGGTGACAACGCTTTATAACAACATTATTGTCGGTATTTACGACGAGCCTGCGCCGCTTACCACCCAGTCGCTTCCCCAGGAACGACTGGATGCCATTGTGGGCCGCCTTGCCCGGGATATGGTGCATATCCTCATCTTTGTGACCGATTGTTCGTGGACAATATGCACCATGAATGGGGGTGTTGTCACCTTTAATACCCCGTACCCACTGACGGAAGATGTGCGCAACACGCTGGTACCGAAGCTGACGGCGCAGGTTGTTCCCCCAAGAGCAGAAGAGCTTGATATTGAGCATGGAGCGTTGCTGACCGCAACGCCGGAGTTTGAAGCCGTTGCGGCAGATTTCATGCAGTGCAGTGCCCTGTGGAGCAAGAACGCCTCTCTCTTGACACACACATCAACCGAGGGGCTTGATTACCGGGCCCCATTCTATAAAAGGATTGTTGCCCGTTATCTTGATCAGCGAAGCGGCATGAGCTATGGATTTTTTGCCCGTCAGTTGCCGGTAGCTGTACAGCCCGCATCTTATTCCGCTGGAGCGGGGCTGCTCACAGTTCATCTGCAAGGGCGTGATTTTTTTGTTTCCGTGCCACAAATCAGCGTTATTACGACAAGGTCGGGATGCCGAAAAAATCATCTTGACCCAAAGGGCGATCTTGTGGAGATCGGGCTCTCTCAACGTGATGGAAGGGGGCGCGCCTGGCTGAAGACGCCCCAAGGGCTTTCGCCGGAGAGTGTTGCCAAGCCATCTTTCGATACACTCACTATTCTTGCCCATGCTCTGGGCAATGCCCTGACGGCAAGCATCCTTATGACGCTGGAGCCGGAAGCCCTTTTTCCCGGTCATCTTGCATTGTTCGGTGCATCAATGACACACTGGCACGATTATCCCGAGAGCGGCCAGCTTCCCGGAGGGTACTATCTGCATGGAGAACAAAATCCTCCTGTTGCCTGCTCAACACCGCAATCAGCGGCATACAGCCTGCTTGGAAAAATAGCAGCGCTTGAACAAGCACTCGAACAGGGAACAGAGTACCGGGGAGATGTGCATATTGAGCCGAACCATGGCACCAATATTGTCGGTATGCTGTCACTTGCAGAAACGGCAAGGCTCATGAACCCTGCCCCTTGCCCTGAAGCGTGAGCCGGGCTTATTCCTCCTCTTCAGCGCGCTCAAAGTAGGGCCATTTGCCCTGACGAATGAGAATCATCTCGACCAACTCACGAATGCACCCTTTTCCCCCTTCATAGCCCGAAATATAGCCGACCCTGTGCCGGAGATAATCAGCCCCGTCAATAGCCGTTGCGGGCAACCCAACTTTTGAAAGCAGATCAATGTCACCAATATCATCGCCGATATAGGCACACTCTTCATCAGAAAGATTGTGGCGCAGGCGGAAGGCTTCGTAAGAGTAGAGCAGATTTTCACCGTTGAGGTAAAGGTCGCGCACTCCGAGTGCTTCAAGAAGGGGACGGTACCCTTCGGCATCTCTTTCCGACAGAACGGCGATATGCACACCCTGCTTCAGCGCCTCTTTTATTGCCACAGCATCCCGCACCGAAATTGAACAAATTTCCCCTCCGTTGCAGTCAAAGGTAATTCTGCTGCCATTCAGCACCCCGTCAACCGGGAAGAGAAGCGCCCTGACAGCATTAAGCGCCTGATTTATTCTTGATGATGGATCAGCTTGCGAAGGCTGCATCCCGAAATATTGAAAACCATCCAAGAGCGTATGAAATTTTAGAGTGAATGAAGAGTGTGCACGCACCGGTAGAGGTGGAGCAGTTGTTTGACAATGGCTCCGAAATCGGCCAATGCCACCTGCGTGGGGGCATCCGAGAGTGCTTTCGGGGGATTGGGGTGAATCTCAAAAAAGAGGCCATCGACACCAGCCGCTACTGCAGCGCGGGCGAGAGGCATAATATACTGGCGCTCTCCGCCCGAAATACCCGACCCTGCCCCTGGAAGCTGAAGACTGTGCGTGGCATCATAAAGCACAGGATATCCCGATTCAGCCATCTTGGCGAGCCCCCTGAAATCGACAACGAGATTGTGATAGCCAAAGCTTGAGCCCCGTTCAGTGAGCATGACACGCCCGTTGCCAGTCTGGACAACCTTTGCTGCAGCGAGTGCCATATCCTCAGGGGCCATAAACTGCCCTTTTTTGATATTGACAGCCAGGCCACTCTCTCCAGCGGCAAAAAGAAGCTGCGTCTGGCGGCAAAGAAATGCCGGTATCTGCAAGACATCGACGTAACGGGAGGCAAGCGTTATATCTTTTGTTTCATGCACATCGGTAATGACCGGCATGTTGAAACGTTGGCGAATCTCGGCAAGCACTTCAAGCGCCTCAGTGTCACCGATGCCGGTAAAGGAGGAGCCCGAGGTGCGATTAGCCTTGCGGTACGATCCCTTGAAAATAAAACGAACACCCTCCAGCTTGCTTATACGCTGCAACTCTGCAGCCGTCTCCATCGCCATAGCCCGGTTTTCGATGACGCAGGGGCCTGCAATAAAAAGGGGAGCACTCTCATCAGGAACAGATATTGAACCAATTGAAAACTTTTGCACGCTGTTATCGGTTACTTTTTTTGTAGTTTAAAATGTATGTAGCGGTGGCGTTTTTTGCCATCTTGGACTCTGAAGTTACAACAATATTTCTTATTCACACTTTGTAATCAAACGCTGAAAACAATGAGTACTGCTGATACGAAACAACGGTTGGATGAGATAGAAAAACAGCTTGCAAATCTTGTTGAAGAGCAGACCGTTATCAAGGCTAAATGGGAGAGTGAGAAGCAGTTGATACAGTCGTCGCGAACCCTGAAATCGCAAATCGAAGAGCTCCGTGTGCAGGCCGAGGAGTTTGAACGCCAGGGCGACTATGGCAAGGTTGCCGAAATTCGCTATGGAAAAACTGTGGCGATTGAGCGTGAGCTGGAAGAGATTCGCCTGAAAATAGAGGAGAAGAAATCTTCGGGCAATCTGATTATGAAAGAGGAGATTGATGCGGAGGATATTGCCGATATTGTATCGAAATGGACAGGGATTCCCCTAAGCAAGATGCTTCAGTCGGAGCGGCAAAAGCTTCTGCTTATCGAGGAGGAGCTGCATAAACGGGTGATTGGGCAGTACGATGCCGTTACCGCTGTCAGTGATGCGGTCAAGCGTTCACGGGCAGGTATGGGCGATGATAAACGTCCGATTGGCTCTTTTATCTTTCTGGGGCCGACAGGCGTGGGTAAAACCGAACTGGCTCGTACGCTTGCCGATTATCTTTTTGATGATGATGAGGCCATGATTCGCATCGACATGAGTGAATATATGGAAGCCCATAACGTCAGCCGCCTTGTTGGTGCCCCACCTGGCTACATTGGCTATGAAGAGGGCGGTCAACTCACCGAAGCGGTAAGGCGCAAGCCGTTTTCGGTTGTGTTGCTCGACGAAATAGAAAAAGCGCATCCCGATGTTTTTAATGTTCTCCTGCAGATTCTTGATGATGGACGTCTGACCGACAGTAAAGGGAGGACGGTGAACTTCAAGAACACCATCATCATTATGACGAGCAACATCGGAGCGCAGCTTATCCAGTCCGAAATAGCGAAGATGGAGGGGTCAAACCGTGAGTCGGCACTTTCGGGCCTGCAGGAAAAACTCCTTCAGTTGCTGAAGCAGAAGGTACGTCCGGAGTTTTTGAACCGGATTGACGAGGTTATTCTCTTTACACCACTCACAAGAGATGATCTGAAAAAAATTGTTCTGATTCAGTTCGACCATATCAAGGCAACGGCATTGCGTCAGCGTATTGCCCTTACCATTTCTGACGGGGCTATTGCATGGCTCTCTGATGCCGGTTTTGATCCCGCCTTTGGTGCCCGTCCGCTCAAGAGGGTGATGCAGCGCAAGATTACCAACAAAATTTCGGAACTTATTCTTTCCGGCAAGGTACAGGAGGGTGAGGAGGTTGCTGTCGATATTTCGGGAGGTGAGCTGACGGTGGTGAAGAGTATTCCATAATTTTTGGTGCCCATGAAAAAGTCGCTTGTGGCTGCGGCGTTGCTGCTCTTTTTCTGCCTGCTTGATGCGCCGTGCTTTGGTGCCGTGCAGCCTGACAGCCTGTCGATTAAAATCGGTCAGATGCTGATGATTGGTTTCAGGGGGCTTACCGTTGCTCCTGAAATTGCTGCCGATATTACGCAACGTCGGATAGGCGGGGTTGTGCTTTTTGACTATGATGTTCCTTCGCACACCCCGTTGAGGAATATCAGCAGCCCGGCACAGCTCTCCAGCCTGACGCTGGAGTTGCAGAAGTTGTCGGCAATACCGCTTTTTATTGCCATAGATCAGGAGGGAGGAAAAGTCAATCGCCTCAAACCGGCAAGAGGATTTCCAGCCAGTGTGTCGGCGGAACATCTTGGCCTGCTCAATAATCCCGACAGCACCAGAGCTGCGGCATTACAGACCGCCAGAACGCTGAAAGCCATGCACATCGGGATGAATCTTGCGCCCGTGGCAGACCTCAACACCAATCCGCTCAATCCAGTTATCGGCAAGCTTTCAAGAAGCTTTTCTGCCGACCCTGCGGTGGTCATAAGGAACATCGTACAGACCTGCAACAGCTATCGGACTGAAGGCATTATTCCCACCCTGAAACATTTTCCCGGCCACGGCAGTTCAACCACCGACACCCACCGCGATTTTACCGACATAACGTCAAGTTGGTCGGAGAACGAGCTGGAGCCTTATCGCACCCTTATTGCCTCAGGCTACCGTGATGCTATCATGACCGCCCATGTTTTCAATGGGAACCTCGACCCGCTTTACCCTGCTACGCTTTCAAAAGCTACAATTGACGGTCTGCTCAGGGGAAAGCTCGGCTTTAAAGGGGTGATTATCAGTGATGATATGCAAATGCGTGCTATTGCTGACCATTACGGTCTTGAAGCTGCCATCCAACATGCTATTGAGGCCGGGGTTGATCTGCTCATTTTTGGCAACAACACCGTTTACGAACCGACCATTGCCTCAAAAGCAACAGAAATCATTCAGTCTCTGGTTGCAAGAAAGCTTGTCACTTCAGAGCGTATTGACCTTTCGTATCGCCGAATCCTGGAACTCAAACAACGTTATCATCTCGACCCACTATGAAAACCATTTATCTTGTCCGTCATGCAAAAGCAGGCTCCGGGAGCGCGCATACCGGTGATTTTAACCGAAAGCTGAACGAGGTTGGTCTGAAAGCAGCGCATTTTATGGCTGAGCTTCTTGAGGAGAGGAGTACTCGGCCAGATCTTGTTCTTGCAAGCCCTGCAACGAGGGCAATGAGCACCGCCGAGATCTTTTGCGACATTCTTGATTACCCGCGGGAGCGTATCGAGGATCGGATGGAAATATATGAGGGAGGGGCAGGGCGCTTGCTGACCATTCTTCAGCATGTGGCTGATATTAATAACACAGTCCTGTTGTTCGGACATAATCCGACCATAACCTCGTTTTCAAATCTGCTTGCTGGAGATAATCTTGACAGTATTGCAACCTGCGGAGTCGTTAAGATTGATTGTGCTATTGAGTCATGGAGAGATGTGAGTCCAGGGATCGGGAAACTGGTCTGGTACGAATTTCCCAAGAAGTATCAGTAAAAGGGTCAATCCCTCTCCCGTTTCGGATCACGTGTCATTAAATCAAGAATTGCCTGCTGCACCGGCTTTGCTTCAAAAAGCATCTCATATACCGCTTGGGTAATGGGCATTTCAACGCCAACTGAACGGCTGAGCTCATAAACTGCTCTTGAGCTGTGGACGCCTTCGGCTATCATTTTCATTGAGCTGATAACCTCGTCAAGTGAACGGCCACGGCCAATCTCCTCTCCAACAGAGCGGTTGCGGCTGTGGCGGCTTAAGCAGGTAACAACCAGATCTCCTATCCCGGCAAGACCGGAAATGGTGACAGCATCTCCACCCAGTTTGATGCAAAGTCTTGATATTTCAGCAAGTCCGCGGGTAATAATTGCCGCCTTGGCATTGTCGCCGAAGCCGATACCGTCCGAGATACCGGCGGCAATGGCGATAATGTTTTTGACCGAACCCGCGATTTCAACCCCGATGATATCGGTATTGACATAGACACGGAACATACTGGTATGAAAAATCTCCTGAACTTTTTTTGCGGTAGTGAGCGAAGGGGAGGAGGCGACAACCGTTGTTGGTTGCTCTTTTGAGACCTCTTCGGCATGGCTTGGTCCATAGAGCGCAACGACCTGTGAGGCGCGCAGACCTGGAAGCACTTCAAGCAGCACTTCCGACATGCGTTTGCCTGTACCAATCTCAATCCCCTTGGCCACATTAACCAGGATTTTGCCGTCAAGCGCAATATCGCTGAACCCGAGAAGTGTTTCACGGAGGGCCTGGGAGGGTACTGCGGTAACAATCATCTGAGACCATGGAACCAGATCGCGCAGACGGGCAACAACCTGCAACCTTTCAGGAAAATGAACTCCCTTGAGGTAGCGGCGGTTCTCGCGTTCAGCTTCAAGCTTTGCGGCAAATTCAGGGCGGTGGGCCCACAAGCGCACCTGATAACCTTTTTTTACAAGCAGCACAGCAAGAGTTGTCCCCCAGCTTCCGGCCCCCAGTACGGCAATATTCATCAGGATGTTAAGGCGTTACGAATGCTTTCCAAACGTCACGCGACTCTCGGTGCCAGAGATCAGCCGCCGGATATTGGCCCGGTGCGTGTAGAGAATGGCAAGTGCTACAATGAGTCCGAATATCATGAGGTGATAGTCGAGGCTGTCGTGAAAAAAGAGTTTGGAACCAAATAACTTGATGTAATAGTCAAGACCGCTGCCAAGCTCGAAAAAATATTTGCGGATAGCGATAATCAGGGGAAATGCAATTGCCGCAAGCATGGAGGCAACGGAGACATGCCGTGAAAGATAGACGGTAAGAAGAAAAATGCCGACAACCATCAACATGCTTACCGGAGCGATGCCGATCAGCATCCCGGCAGCAGTACTCACACCCTTGCCCCCCTTGAAGCCAGCAAAAAGGGTAAAGACATGACCAATGACTGCGCTCATTCCGGCAAGGAGCCTCAACGCCACCTCATTGATGTCAGGGAACTGGCCCATTGGATGAAGCCGAAAAAAAGCAACAACACCAACTGCCGCCACGACACCCTTGACAATATCAAAGAGCGTAACGATGAGACCAGGTTTCCAGCCAAGCACCCTGAAGGCATTGGTGCCTCCGGCATTCCCGCTGCCAAAGTTGCGGATATCAATGCCCTTGAGCATTTTTCCTGCCATAAGGCTGGTAGGAATAGAGCCGATGAGGTAGCTCACCAGCAATATGACCAACAACGTTGCCATAAACTTCCCCGATTATTAAATTCTGGATACCTTCCCAATAATGTACGCATTTTCTCCCTGAGATTTCAAGGTGGTGAGCACCTTCTCGACGGCATTTTTTTCAATAATCATCACCAATCCCACCCCGAGATTGAAGGTCCTTCTCATATCCTCTTCAGGCACTTGTCCCTCCCGGCGGATAATATCGAAAATGAGCGGTTCCGGCCACGAATTCCACTCAACATCAAGCGTCAAACCATCAGGCACCATGCGCATGGTGTTGCCCATCAGACCGCCTCCCGTAATATGCGACAGCCCCCTGATATCAGGCGAGCCAAAGAAGGGCTCAATGACTGAGAGATAGGAGCGATGGACCTTCAGGAGTGCCTCGCCAATGGTTCCCTCAAGACCCGGAAAAGTGTTGTGCATCCGGCCATCAAGCACTTTTCTTGCCAGAGAGTAGCCGTTGGTGTGCAGGCCGGTCGAAGGGAGCCCTATCAGCACATCACCCTCTTTGACAGCAGAGCCATTGATAATTTTTTCATGATCAACGATGCCCACAATAGAGCCCGCCAGGTCAAAATCTTTCTCCTGATAGAGGCCAGGCATCTCCGCAGTTTCGCCACCGATAAGCGCACAACCATTTTCACGGCAGGCATTCACCATGCCGGTTACAACAGCGGCAGCAATGTCGGGCGTCAGTTTGCCGCAGGCATAGTAGTCAAGGAAAAAAAGCGGTTTTGCACCACAGACAAGAATATCGTTCACGCAATGGTTCACCAGACATGAACCAACAGTGTCATACAGGCCAAGCTCAATGGCAATTTTGAGTTTAGTGCCAACCCCGTCAATGCTGCTGACCAGCACCGGTTTTTTATACCGGGAGAAATCTGGCAGAAAAAAACCTCCGAAAGCCCCGATATCGGTGATGACTCCGGGTGTAAAGGTCTGGCGCACTTGTGGCTTGATCATGCGGACAAACTCCTCACCCGCGCTGATATCAACTCCGGCCTTTTTATAATCCATTTTGTGGAACCTCTTTTTTTTTACAATTAACGGCATCGCTCCCCTACCGGCTTCCTGCTGGGGTTTCAAAAATTGCATGATCTTGCGGCGCAGAGAAAAACTCCCGGTGAAGATTATTGACCGCAGTTGCAACCTCTGGCTCCTCAACAACAAAGCCAACGTTGATTTCCGAGGCTCCCTGGGAGATCATCCTGAGATTGACATCCTTCAAGGCACTGAAAATTCTGCCGGCAACACCACGGGACATGCGGAGATTATCGCCAACAACGCTTATTGTCGCTACGTTGTGCTCAATCTCCACGTCACCGAAGTTCTTCAACGCTTGAATCAGCTCATTACTGAAGCTTTTTTCGTCAACGGTGAGCGACAGCGACACTTCGCTGGTTGAAATCATCTCCACCGACACACTGTAACGGGCAAAAACATCAAAAAGCTCATTCATAAACCCGTGTCGGCCCATCATGCGGTTTGAGCGTACATTGATGATGCACTGACCCTTTTTCACGGCAATGGATTTGACAAGCCCTTCGTAGCTCATACCCGAAAGCCTTGCGGGGTCATTGGTAATGATGGTGCCCTTGGCATCGGGATGCAGCGAGTTAAGCACATAGACCGGAATATTTTTCTGAACCGCGGGCGCAATAGTATCGGGATGGAGAACCTTTGCCCCAAGATAGGCAAGCTCTGCCGCCTCAGAGAATGTCATCACCCTGATGCTCCTCGCTTCGGGCACAAGGCGCGGATCGCAGGTCATGACGCCGTCAACATCAGTCCATATCTGTATCGCGCTCTCATTAAGCCATGCCCCGAGCAGGGCTGCCGAAAAGTCGGAACCGCCACGTCCAAGCGTTGTTGTACGACCATCTTTTGTTGCTCCGATATACCCCTGGGTGACAACAGTTGTTCCTTTTGCAAGCAAGGGACGGATAATCTGGTTGACATTTGCTTCGCACAGCTCCTCAAGTGGCCGGGCAAAGCCAAAATTATTGTCAGTAATCATGACGGTGCGAATATCGACCCATACAACATTACGCCCCAGCTCCTTCATTGCTGCGGCGAAAACTGTCGTTGAAAAGAGTTCACCAAATGAACAGAACATATCCCTCGAACGTTCTGTCAGTTCGCCCACAATATCAACGCCCTTGATCAGCATTTCAAGCCGACTGGCAAGCTGCTCTATTGTTATGGCCAGTTCAGCCTTTCGTTCAGCACTTTTGATCAGTTCATCAACCAGCTTGAGATGGAAACTGCGCACCTCGGCAGCAAGCAACATCGCCTCATCAAGAGCGCTACGCCCTGCTGCATCGGCAATATGAACCAGCTTGTTGGTAATTCCGCTGCATGCACTCAGCACCACAAGCGGAGTACCCTTATCCTCTTCCCTCGCAACAATAGAAATAGCCTGCTGCATGGCCCGAGCCGTCCCTACGGAAGTCCCGCCGAATTTCATTACCGCCATATATCTTTTAAACCTGTGAGTTAACTATTATCTTATCCAGGAAAAACCTTTCGGCCACCACAAAATTGGTTGCTTTCTTTTGATGGCTGTAGATACTAAACGGTTTGTATCTTACAGAAAAGAGGGTGCTTACTGAGTCGTTTCCCATGAAATCAAGAGCCATTTATATCTTTTCATGAAACTCTCCAAAACGTCGCGGCTACTCACTCTCACTCTCATTGCCCTGACACTGTTTGGCCTGAGCAGTTGCCAGATCTTGCGAAGAGGTTCAGGAGAGAACCAAGGGTGGAAATATAGTTTAAAAAAGAGAAAAACGCATATCTCCTGTCTGGCGGAAGGTGGTAGCCAGCCCGTCATCAAAACCTTGCCACTCAAGGTATCCGAACGGTCGTTTGATAGGCTCATTTCATCAATTGACGACCTGATCGGTGCCAGTTACCGCCCTGGCGGGAGTGACCCCGGTGGGTTCGACTGTTCTGGCTTCGTGCAGTATCTCTATAAAAAACAGTTTAAAATGATCCTTCCGCGTACTGCGGGAGAACAAGCACCGCTTGGTAGTGCAGTACCAGAAAATAAACAGAGGCCTGGCGACCTTGTTTTTTTCAGTATCGGGGGGCAAAGAATTGACCATGTCGGTATATTTATTGGCAAGAACCGCTTTGCCCATGCGGCCAACAGTGGCATCAGAATTGACAACATGGCAGATCCCTATTACCACAGCCACTACGCAACATCATCACGCATCATAACGGGGGATTGACCAGCTTTGCCACCGGAAATGGCTATATTCGCCTTTACAACCTTAACCCCATGTTATGTCCCAACCCGGATTGAATAACTACTTTGAACTGGCCTTTGACCTTGAAGCCGACCTTCACGATCTCTGCATTGCCCTGCTTGCAGGTGAGGGGATAGAATCTTTTCTTGAAGAGGATCACCAGTTGCTCGCCTATCTACCTGAAGCGGAATGGACGGCAGAAAAAGAGCAGGCCATTC
>SESD01000025.1_pt1 | contig 86782 bp, 93 predicted proteins | sample 3171411 | NCBI WGS metagenome assembly SESD01 (sample SAMN06051880, study PRJNA518727) | freshwater metagenome | biome: subpolar coniferous forest; feature: holomictic lake; material: water; isolation source: holomictic Lake 442, 16.5 m depth | place: Canada: near Kenora, Ontario | collected...
CGACGAGACTCGAACTCGCGACATTCAGTTTGGAAAACTGAAGCTCTACCAACTGAGCTACACCCGCGCACCCATCAAAACCAACGCCTACAGGCTCAAACTATTTCTGTTACGATATTTCATTACTATACGATATAGAACAAATTATGGTGGAGGGGGAAGGATTCGAACCTTCGTACTCTGAGAGAACGGATTTACAGTCCGTCGCCTTTAACCACTCGGCCACCCCTCCAAACCGAACCCGCGATTATGCTGACAATTTGACTTGCTGTCAAATGTATAAAAAGGGTAACTGCTAAGAATTTGGTGCCGGATGTCGGAATCGAACTGACGACCTTCGCATTACAAGTGCGCTGCTCTACCAACTGAGCTAATCCGGCGTTTATTTGAGTTGCGTATTATACTGACTTTTAGCTAAAAGTTAAGCTACTTTACGATAGTTAATGTAGGTTTTTTACTTTTTACTTTATCAGATGCCTCCAAAGGCTTATCTGACGTGGTTTCAGTTGTGTTTTCATCTGGAAAATTTAGTTCTAAATCCGTCGAATCAGAGTCTATTTCAAAAAACATCCCCTGGCTGTTTTCACGGGCAAAGATTCCTCTAACCGCGTGCATGGGTATGTATAAGTTTTGCGATATACCTCCGAAACGTGCCGAGAACACTACAGCCTCATTGTCAAGGTGCAGATCTTTGGTAGCGCTATAGCTAAGATTGAGTACAATTTCGCCGTCTTTGACGTAAGCCATTGGCACGCGAGTTTTAGCATCGACTGCTACAAGAAGGTGTGGCGTTAAATTGTTATCCATACACCACTCATGTATGGCACGTACTAAGTATGGTTTGGTTGATGTGAGGGTTGTCATAGTGTAGGTGATGAGCAATTAAAAGCACAGGTTACCGTGCTTTTAATTGTTTATTTGCGCATTGCTTTTTCTGATGGCGTCATAGCGTCCGCATACAACGGTCTTGAGAATAAACGCTCAGCATATTTTAATATAGCTGTCGCCTGATTCGGCAATTCAATACCATAGTGCCCTAGACGCCATAGCAACGGCGTTACTGCCACGTCTAGCATTGAGTATTCATCGCCAAGCAAATAGTTTTGCTTTGAAAAAATAGGCACTAATTGGGTCAAATTATCACGAATCGTTGCGCGTGCTTTGTTAGCTTTCATTTCATCATCAGACTCAATATCTTTAATATGGTCAAATAGATCTTTTTCAAAGCTATACAAAAACAAGCGAGCACGAGCACGCATCACAGGATCTGGTGGCATCAATTGCGGGTGTGGGAAACGCTCATCAATATATTCATTAATAATATTAGCTTCCGACAGCACTAAATCACGCTCCACTAACACCGGCACTTGATTGTAAGGGTTGATTATTGCTAAATCTTCTGGTTTATTTGCAAGATCGACATCAATGACTTGAAAATCCATGCCTTTTTCAAATAAAACAATTCGGCAACGGTGGCTATAGGGATCAGTTGTCCCAGAGTATAAAGTCATCATTTAATGTATATCCTTCCAATAGGCTTTTTTGAGCTTGTAAGTAAGTACTAACAACACCCCTAAAAATATTAATACAAACCAGCCTAAATGATTACGCTGTTGTTTTGCAGGTTCAGCCATGTAGGCCATGTAATTAGTTAAATCGCCAATAAAACTATCGTATTCAGCAACAGATAATCGTCCAGGTTTGGTCAGCGTCAACTCATGCGTCTCGTGGTTCATGGCTTGCACACCCTGCAACTCATAAAGCACATGCGGCATAGATACTTTGCATGAAACTGGGTCAAACACGCAATTACCCCAACCAGTTGCACTACTTTCATCGCGATAAAAACCGCGCAAGTAGCTATAAACCCAATCGGCTCCTCGAGCACGCACCTCAACAGACAGGTCTGGCGGCGCTACCCCAAACCATTTCTTGGCATCGCCTTTATTAATTGCCACTTTCATTTGATCACCAACTTTACCATCAGCAAATAGTAAGTTATCTGCGATTTGTTTCTCAGTAAGACCGATATCTAAAAGACGGTTGTAACGCATGTAATTTGCGCTATGGCAATTTAAACAATAATTAACAAAGGTTCTTGCGCCGCGTTGCAACGACTCATGATTAGATGCATCTATAGGTGCCTTATCTAAATGAATCTCGGCATTAGCGAAGGCTAAAGATGGCAATATCGCTAGCAGTAATAGTAATTTTTTCATTTTGATTATCCCGTTACCCTTTCTGGCACTGGCAAGGTTTTGTCTTTTTTGGTATACCAAGGCATCAACACAAAAAATGCAAAATAAACCGTAGTTGCGATACGCGCTACAACGGTAGCTCGCTCAGCATTACCCAACCAACTGCCGAACTGACCCCAAATATTAGAAGGCTCAGTACCAAGGTAACCCAGCACTAGAAAGCTCACCACAAAGGCCGCCAACCATTTTTTATACAAAGTACCACGGTAGCGAATTGATTTAACTGGGCTTTTATCCAACCATGGTAATAACGCAAACACCATGACAGAAAGACCCATTGCAGCCACACCTGGAAATTGTGAGTTTAAGATCGGCGGCACTGCTCGCAACACAGAGTAGTAAGGCGTGAAATACCATACCGGCGCGATGTGTGCTGGTGTGACTAGAGGATTGGCCGGTACAAAATTATTAGCTTCTAAGAAATACCCACCCATTTCAGGTGCAAAAAAGATAACAACTGAAAATACAATTAAAAACACCGCGACGCCCACCATATCTTTAACCGTGTAATAAGGATGAAAGGCAATGCCATCTAAAGGTATACCAGTTTTCTTATCTTTTAATTTTTTGATCTCAATTCCATCAGGATTATTTGATCCAACTTCATGTAAAGCAATTAAATGTGCTGCCACCAATCCTACCAATACAAAAGGTAAGGCAATGACATGAAAAGCAAAGAAGCGATTCAAGGTAGCATCTGACACTAGATAATCGCCACGCAACCACTCAGAAACATCAGGCCCAATAAATGGAATCGCAGAGAACAGATTTACAATAACTTGTGCGCCCCAATAAGACATTTGGCCCCATGGTAATAGGTAACCAAAAAATGCCTCTCCCATTAGACATAAAAATATAGCCACACCAAACAGCCACAACAATTCACGTGGCGTACGATATGAGCCGTAAATAATGCCTCTAAACATATGTAGATAGACGACTATAAAAAACATAGAAGCGCCTGTTGAGTGCATATAGCGAATTAACCAGCCCCAAGGAACGTCACGCATGATGTATTCCACAGAACCAAAGGCTAGATCAGCATCCGGCTTGTAATGCATAGTAAGAAAAATGCCGGTTAATATTTGTAAAACCAGCACCATCATGGCTAATGAGCCAAAAAAGTACCAGAAATTGAAATTTTTCGGAGCGTAATATTCCGTTAAGTGCGCTTTAACATTACTGGTAAGCGGGAATCTATCGTCCACCCAAGCTAAAGCGCTATCTAACTTACTGGCCGCTGCTGATTTTTTAGTATCTGTCATGATTAGGCTTTCTCTTCCGTATCAACGCCAATAAGCAATGTATTCTCGGTTAAATACTTGTATGGGGGCACTACCAAATTAATAGGTGCTGGCGATCCTTTAAATACGCGACCAGCTAAATCAAATTTAGAACCATGACATGGGCAGAAGAATCCGCCAGTCCAATTGGCTCCCATGTCACCATTTGGCTGCAGCTTAGCTGTAGGCGAACAACCCAGATGCGTACATATACCTACGATTACCGCTAGGTTAGGTTTAATAGCACGGCTTTCATTCTTACAGTAAGAGGGCTGCTGTGAAGTTACCTCACAACTAGGATCAGAAAGCTGATCATTATGATGAGCCAGCTCCGCGGTCATTTCATCAGTACGATTAATAATCCACACTGGCTTACCGCGCCACTCGGCGGTGATCATAGTACCCGGTGCAATTTTACTGATATCCACTTCAACCGGCGCGCCGGCAGCTTTGGCGCGCTCACTCGGCGTCATGCTTTTAATAAACGGAACCGCGACCGCAGCACATCCAAGCGCGCCAACCGCTGACGTTGCAATCAAAAATTTACGCTTTTCTACATCTACCTGCGAAGCTTGCTCAGTTGCTGAGCTTGGCACTTGCTGGTTACTTTGTTTGTCTGACATGTTTTCCTCATTAACTAAAATAGATGAGTTGGATATGCAACATCACCTTTTTGGCGCTAGCATCAGCTTGCTCTTAACAAAATTACTTGAAAATAATGATGCAAAATAACGACGTAAAAATTTAAAGCGTAAAATTCACAATTCCCAACTGACGACCATAATTGCAAAGGCAGAATTATACTATTTCCCACTGCCTAATTAAAGCTTTATTTATTAAGTGACTGAAATAAAAGAATTAAACTGGATTTTTGATGTCGATAAATTCATGCTGCAAATCAAATTTTTCGGCTAAGTGCTCCCCTAAGGCTTGCACGCCATAACGCTCAGTTGCATGATGTCCAGCAGCAATATAAGCAACGCCAGATTCAACTGCTTGGTGTGTGGTTTGTTCAGATATTTCACCACTAATAAACACATCGGCTCCTAGCGCAATCACTGAGTCCATATAATTTTGTGCTGCCCCTGTGCACCAAGTAATCTTCTTCACCATTTTTTGACCATCTCCGATGACTAAAGGTGCTCTTTGCAGTAAATTTTCTATATGTCGAGAAAATTCAACCAACTGAATGGCTTGCTCTAAATATCCAACAGCCACCAAGTCAGACTCACCTCGATAGTCCTCCATAGTAATTCCTAACTTTTTACCTAGTTGCACATTATTTCCAAACTTCGCGTGTGCATCTAAAGGCAAATGGTAAGCCATTAGATTAATATTATGCTTCAATAGAAAACCTAAGCGATTGCGTTTAATCCCGACAACCCTCGGATCTTCATTTCGCCAGAAATAGCCATGATGCACCAAAATTAAATCGGCCTTAGCGTCGTGTGCGGCTTCAATGAGCGCCATACTCGCCGTAACACCTGTGACTACTTTCCGCACCTCTGCCCTACCTTCAACCTGAAGGCCATTTGGACAAAAGTCTTGAAAGCTCGATACCTGCATCAACTGCTGGCAATAATTAACTAGGGTGTTGATCTCAACCATGCCTATCTTCCTTATGTTGATGCTACTATTGTTTTATTCACAGGACGTCCCGATATAATGACGAAACGTATTACACTACTCAGACATTCCGATTACTATTAATTAAATATATATCCAACATTATGATCAATCAGCTACACAAAAGATTATGGCTTATTTTTGCACAGGCTGTGACGCTGTGCCTAGCGCTACTTTTCGTGTTGCGTGTTTTCTTTCCCGATTTTCTCAGTCGCGGACAAACCATTGTGGTGAAGCAGGTCGAATCAAGCGCAAGACTCAGTTTAACTGGCTCTTATAGCTATGCGGCAAAAAAAGCAATGCCCTCCGTTGTTAATATTTTTACCAGCAAAAAAGTGGCTGTTAATCCCCATCAAAAATACTTGGAAGACCCAAACTTTCGTCAGTTTTTCGGCGATCAATTAGATGATCTAGACAGTCAATCTCAGCCAGAGAACAGCTTGGGATCAGGGGTCATTGTCAGTGAGCAGGGATTAATTTTGACAAATAATCATGTAGTTGCCGCTGCCGATGAAATTGAAATTGCACTAGCTGACGGTCGTAAAATGTCAGCTAAAGTTGTAGGTACAGATCCAGATACTGATCTTGCCCTCATTAAAGTGAACGCTGACCATTTGCCAGCAATTACTTTTGCTAGCTCAGACCGACTGAGTGTAGGCGATGTTGTATTGGCTATAGGCAACCCGTTTGGTGTAGGCCAAACCGTAACACAAGGCATCGTAAGTGCCCTTGGACGCAATCACTTAGGTATAAATATCTTTGAGAATTTCATTCAAACCGACGCCTCTATCAATCCTGGGAATTCTGGTGGGGCACTAATTGATACTGACGGCAATCTGGTGGGGGTAAACAGTGCCATTTATTCACGTAATGGCGGCTCCATGGGCATAGGCTTTGCCATTCCAGCAACATTAGCTCGTCAGGTAATGGAGCAGATCGTAAGCCAAGGCACGGTGACCCGAGGCTGGATTGGTATAGAGGCTCAAGATATTACACCAGAATTAGCGGAGTCATTTAAGCTAAGCAAACAACAAGGAGCTTTAATTGCCGGAGTGTTAAGAAACAGTCCCGCCGACAATGCTGGTCTGCGTGCAGGTGATATTTTATTAGAAATTGAGGGGAAACCAGTAGTAGACAGCCCTGGCATGCTTAATTTAATTGCAGTGCTAAAACCAAATCAAAAAGCCCGTCTTAAAATTGCACGTGCTGAAAAAGCTTTAAACGTAACCATCATTATTGGCAAAAGGCCAAAACCTAGCCTAATGAAAGAGTAGTTGCTCTAGGTAGCAATTAACTAGGAGGCAAAATTCTATGGGAAGGCGCTTGTTTGGTATATTTTGCAACAACAATACCTAGTTCGTACAACAGCCACATTGGTATTGCCAGCATAAACTGAGAAATTATATCTGGCGGCGTAAATACTGCACCAATCACAAAGGCTGCCACAACCACATAAGCGCGAGCTTGCTTTAACTGCTCTAGGGTGACCCATGCAAAGCGCACGGCCATTACCACGGCAATTGGCACCTCAAATGCTAATCCAAATGCGAAAAACAAGGTAAGTACGAAATCTAAATAGTTGCCGATATCCGTCATAACGGCCACTCCTTGAGGGGCTGTGCCAACAATAAAGCCAAAAATTACTGGGAATACTAAAAAGTAGGCAAATGCCATGCCAGCAAGAAACAGAAAACTACTAGCCACAATCATTGGGATCATGAATTTCTTTTCATGGGCATAGAGGCCGGGCGCAACAAAACTCCACACCTGATACATCGTATGCGGTAAGGAAACAATAAATGCCGCCATCATCGCTACTTTCATTGGCACAAAAAATGGGGTGGTCACTGCAGTGGCAATCATCTGCCCGCCAGCTGGTAATTTACTTAACAATGGTGCTGCCAGTAGCGCATAAATTCTGTTTGCGAATGGAAAGAAAGCGATAAAAACTAAGCTAAAGCCAATCACTATCCGCAATAGACGTGAGCGCAACTCTATCAAATGAGAGATGAAATTATCGGTAGGGGTCACTAGCTAGACTTAACTTTAGCTGGAATTTTCTTGCGTGCCGTTGGCTTCTTTTTAATGACTGGCTGTGTAGCGGTCACCTGAAAATCCAATTCTTGATTTATGGTGTGTACTTGATGTTGAATATTGGCTTGGGTTTGGACGACCGTAGCTTGAATTTCCTGTTGCAGTTGCTGCAACTCCTGAAAGCGTACTTCACGATTCACTTCTTCTTTAATATCAGTCATATATCTTTGCATACGGCCAGTTAATGCGCCTAAAGTACGCGCAACCTTGGGCAACTTCTCTGGGCCGATCACAATCAGCGCAACCACTGCGATCACAACCAACTCAGAGAAAGAAACATCAAACACGAATGCGCAGACTTAGAATAACGATAACAATGCTTGTTAGGTCTTGCTAGTTGCTACAGCTTTAGGCTTTGCAGGTGCTTTTGCTTTCGCTGGCGCTTTAGGCTTAGCAACAGCCTTAGGTTTAGCCGCAACTGCTTTTGGAGCCGCCACTTTTGGAGCCGCTACTTTTTTAACTGCGACTGGCTTGGCCGCTACTTTCTTTTTAGGCACAGCCTTAACAGCTGGGGTCACTTTCGCCTCATTTACTGCTGTACTGCTTTGAATAGAAACAGGTGTAGCATTTTCTTCATTCATAGCTTCCTTGAAGTTTTTGACTGCACCGCCAACATCGCCCCCCATATTGCGTAGTTTTTTTGTACCGAAAATTAATACCACAATTAATAATACGATTAACCAATGCCAGATGCTTAATGAACCCATTTTGACTCTCCTTAATAATAGTTTTTATTGCAAGTACGGTCGATAAAATTAGATTTTAGGTCTTTGGTAGCTTAGCGCTGCCACCGAATACATGCAAGTGTATATGAAATACTTCTTGCCCACCTTCATGTCCTGTATTGATCATAGTACGAAATCCGGCTAAACCTTGCTCTTTAGCTAGCTTAGGTGCCAATAGCAACAATTTTCCTAATAGCGCCTGATGCTGCGATTCACAACTAATCAAACTCTCAATGTGTAATTTAGGCACAATTAAAAAATGTACTGGGGCGATAGGATGAATATCATGAAAAGCCATAACATCTTCATCCTCATAGATTTTTGTGGCCGGAATTTGAGCATTAGCGATCTTACAAAAGATGCAGTCTCCACTCATTTTTCTTTACTTCCTGCTGTCCTAGACTCTTTTTCGGCTATGCCTGATAAACCTTCACGCCTAGCCAGTTCATCTAAAACGTCTTGCGGTTTCAGTCCGGCTTGCGCCAGCATCACCAAAGTATGAAACCACAAGTCAGCTGTTTCATAAATCAGGTGCTGTTGATCACCATTTTTAGCGGCAATAATCGTTTCTGCTGCTTCTTCACCGACTTTCTTCAATATGCTATCCATACCTTTGGCATAAAGATTGGCCACATAAGAAGTCTGTGCATCAGCACTTTTTCTTTGCTCTAACAGAGCCGCTAAGCGATTTAAAATATCATTCATGTTTATAAATTTCTTCCGGGTTCTTAATCACGGCCTGATCTATGAGCCAATGTCCATTTTGTAGCGTTTTAAAGAAACAAGTATGCCGACCCGTGTGACAGGCAATCCCACCAACCTGATCGATAGTAAGCAGGATTACATCCTCATCACAGTCTAAACGAATTTCAGATACAAGTTGCACATGCCCTGACTCCTCACCTTTCCGCCAGAGCCTATTGCGTGATCGTGACCAATATACCGCCTGCATGCTGTCAGATGTTAGTTGCAAGGCTTCACGGTTCATCCAAGCAAACATCAAGATAAGTCCAGTATTTCGCTCTTGCGCAATGACAGGCACTAGACCATTAGCATCCCAATTTATTTCATCTAACCAACTTTTAGATTGAATCAATTTATAGCCTAACTTCTATGCCATGTTGGGCCATGTATTGTTTAGCCTGTTTCACAGTATATTCTCCATAGTGAAAGATACTTGCAGCAAGCACAGCATCGGCACCCCCGTCTTTTACACCATCCACTAAGTGCTGCAAATTACCTACGCCCCCTGAGGCAATAATAGGTACTGCCACCGCATCTGAAATCGCGCGATTCAATGGATTGTTAAAACCAATTTTAGTGCCATCTCTATCCATACTGGTAATAAGTAACTCGCCAGCGCCTAAAGCCACCATTTTCTTTGCCCACTCCACAGCATCTAGCCCAGTCGCTTTACGACCACCGTGCGTGAATACTTCCCACTGATAGGGTTGATTGTCTACTTTTTTAGCATCAATAGCGACAACGATACATTGTGATCCAAAGCGACTGGCAGCGTCCGCCACCATTTGTGGATTCAATACTGCGGTGGTATTGATACTCACCTTATCTGCCCCTGCGTTTAGTAAACGGCGCACATCTTCAACTTCGCGCACACCACCACCTACAGTTAATGGAATAAATACTTGCGAAGCCACTTGTTCAATAATATGCAAAATTAAACCACGATTATCTGAACTGGCAGTAATGTCTAAAAAAGTAAGTTCATCTGCACCTTGCTCATCATAACGCTTAGCAACTTCAACGGGATCGCCCGCATCACGGAGCTCAAGAAAATTAATACCTTTTACTACGCGACCATCGGTGACATCTAAACACGGGATGATTCTTTTGGCTAAACCCATTAGCTCAGCTCATCTGCCAAGGCTTGTGCTGCGGTAAAGTCCAATGTGCCTTCATAAATTGCACGGCCCGTAATAGTGCCAATAATACCTTCACTCGCTACAGCACATAATTTACGTACATCATCTAGATTAGTCACACCACCTGAAGCAATTACCGGAATGGTCAGTGCTTGCGCGAGTGCCACCGTAGCTTCAATGTTTACGCCAGTCAGCATGCCATCGCGGCCAATATCCGTGTACACAATAGCGTTAACACCATAGTCTTCGAATTTTTTGGCTAAATCTATTACATCATGCCCTGTGAGCTTAGACCAACCATCTACAGCAACTTTTCCATCTTTTGCGTCTAATCCTACTATAATTTGTCCAGGGAAAGCATAACAAGCTTCATGCAAGAAACCTGGATTTTTAACTGCAGCAGTCCCGATAATCACATAATCAATGCCGTTATCAAGGTAGCGCTCTATAGTTTCTAGGTCTCTAATGCCACCACCCAACTGGATAGGAATATCACCGCCTACAGCCTTGACGATAGCCTTAATCGCGGCTTCATTCACTGGCTTGCCAGCAAACGCACCATTTAAATCCACTAAATGTAAACGCTTGCCACCGCGATCCACCCAGTGGCGCGCCATGGCACCTGGGTCTTCTGAAAATACAGTGGACTCTTCCATTAAGCCTTGTTTAAGTCTGACACAATGGCCGTCTTTGAGATCAATTGCTGGGATAATTAACATAGTAGGTATTTAAAAAATTACAAACAAAAAAGAGGGGTTTAAAAATTTGGCAATGATTACGGTTGCCAGTCTACAAAATTGCTTAGCAATTGCAAACCTGCACTTGCACTTTTTTCCGGGTGAAACTGTACAGCAAATAAATTATTATTTGAAATCGCACTAGTAAATCGATTTGGATACTCACTAAATCCAGCAGTCAAGCTAGCATCAGCAGGCTGCACATAATAGCTATGTACATAGTAAAATCTAGCGCCATCATCAATGCCTTGCCATAATGGATGAGGCTCTACCCCATTGATTGCGCTTTGATACACTTGATTCCAGCCCATATGCGGCACTTTCAACTTGTCACCATTGCTAAGATGCATATCTGCTAACGCAAAGCGCTTCACTTCACCTTTAAACAAACCTAAGCCAGCAGCATTACCTTCTTCAGAATGTTCAAACAACATCTGCAATCCAATACATATTCCTAGAAATGGTTTATTTTTAGCCGCAAATAAGACTGCTTCACGGAGTCCACGTGCATCAAGTTCACGCATGCAATCAGGCATGGCACCTTGACCTGGAAATACCACGCGCTCGGCTTTTAACAATTGCTCAGGATCGCTAGTCACTAGCACTGTTTTTGTAGGCGCAACATGCTCTAGGGCTTTGGAGACTGAGCGTAAATTGCCCATGCCATAATCAACTACTGCAATATCAATTTTCTTCATGCTTTTTTATAGCTTTGGCCTATAGGGTTGAACGTTATCAAGACTTATAAGCTACCTTTTGTAGAGGGCATCATGCCTTCCATGCGCGAATCTAACTCTACAGCCATGCGCAATGCGCGTCCGAACGCTTTAAAAATTGTTTCGGCCTGATGGTGAGAGTTCTGGCCTTTTAGATTGTCTATATGCAGGGAAATATTGGCGTGATTCACAAAACCCTGAAAGAATTCATGAATTAAATCCACGTCAAACGTACCAATTGCAGCACGAGTGAATACGCAGCCAAAGGCTAAGCCTGGGCGGCCGGAAATATCCAGTACGACACGTGACAGCGCTTCATCTAAAGGCACGTAAGCATGTCCGTAACGGCGTATGCCCTTTTTATCACCTACAGCCTTTGCAAAGGCTTGGCCGAGTGTAATCCCGATATCTTCTACTGTGTGATGCGCATCTATATGTAAATCACCATTGGCATGCACCTGAATATCCATCAAGCCATGACGAGCAATTTGATCAAGCATATGATCTAAAAATCCCAAACCAGTATTAAGTTGTGTCAATCCTGTCCCGTCTAAATTAATTGAGGCGGTAATTTTTGTTTCTAGGGTATTTCTTATTACTTCAGCTGCGCGCATATAGAATCACTTAAATGAAATAGTTTAAAACTGTATTAGGAACATATTTTAACCTAAAGCAGATGCAAGCAGACCAAATAAGCTGATCAATAAAAAACAAAGCCTAGCAAGATTTAAATTTATCTTTACTAGGCTTTGCGTTTATTAGCTTGCGCTAATTAGACTTATTTGCAACATCAACAATACTGATGATGTTGCAAGATGATTACCGTCTAATTATTTTGCAGCTTCAGCAGGTGCAGCTTCTGGTGCAGCTTCAGCAGCAGGAGCTACTTCAGCAGCAGGAGTCGCTTCAACAGCAGGAGCTGCTACTTCAGCTTTTTTGCCACCAAGCAAAGTGAACAGTAAAACCAAAACAGCTGCAGCGATTAACCATGGTAGGTATTTTTTAACACCACCAGCACTCGCAGAACCGCCGTGTGCAATTGCTGTAATTTCAGCAGCAGCAGCAGCAGGGTCAGTTGCGCCGTAAATTGCAGCACCCGCTACAATGATAGTCGCACCAGCATCTTTAACTTGTTGTGTAGTTGACGCTTTAACACCGCCGGCTACAGAAATCTCAACGCCTAAACCTAAACCAGCAACCATAGCTAAGTCATTAAATGGTGTTTGGCCAGCAGCTTGTTGATCTAAACCAGTGTGCACGCCAATGATGTGCGCGCCCAATTTAGCAACTTCAAGAGTACGTGCTTTCTTATCAGCTACGTTAATCAAGTCAACTTGCGCTTTTTTACCGTATTTATTAGCAACATCAATTACACCTTTGATTGTGCCAATATCTGCTGTACCTAGGACTGTACAAATGTCTGCACCAGCTTTATAGAATGGCTCAGCTTCGTAGAAGCCTGCATCCATAGTTTTCAAATCAACTAAGATTTTGTTGTTTGGAAATTTAGCACGTAACACTTCTAGTAATTTAATACCATTATGCTTAATGCAAGGTGTACCGATTTCTAAAATATCTACATGTGGAGCAACTTTAGCTGCCAATGCAACTGTTCCGTCAAAATCCAGTGAATCTAAAGCCATTTGTGTTTGTGCCATGATACATCCTCCAACTTAAAGTAAATTAAATACCATTTACTAAGATTAAAAATATGATTAAAAGTAATTTTTATTTCGTGCACAAAACGCACATTGCGCCATGATAACCGCAGTTAGTGCCTAAGTTCAAACTTTTTATCGTTATTTGTATGTTTTTTCGTTTAATGCTATGGAAATATCCGTTGTATTTTTCAGGTATTAACCGTTATACCAAAGCTATACAATGCTTTTACTTCTTTTAGCTCAGTATTTCTGCTAATGCTTTTATCAGCAATAATGACTGCGCATCAGTGCCAATCGTTATGCGTAAAAAAGGCGCCACTCGACTTGGCGATTTAAAATGTCGCACAATAATATTTTTTGCCCGCAGTGCTTCAGTAATAACAGCACCTTCTTTAGTTGAATGCTTAGCAAAGATAAAGTTGGCGCCTGATGGCAACACTTCAAAATCTAATGCCTCTAAATCCGTAATAAGTTTTGTGCGCGTTGCTATCACCATCTCGCATGTCTTATTAAAATAGACATCATCTTGCATGGCTGCAATACCACCAGCTGAGGCTAAACGATCTATAGGGTATGAATTAAAACTATCTTTTACCCGAGTGAGCGCTTCGATTAAATCTTGAGATCCCAAAGCGTAGCCCACACGCAGACCAGCCAACGAGCGCGCTTTTGATAGCGTTTGTGTAACCAATAAGTTAGGGTAGGTATTAATTAAGCTAACAGCTGATTGTGTACCAAAATCAACATAGGCTTCATCAATCACAACTACTGATTCCGTATTATTTTTTAATAGTTGTTCAATTTTTTCCAAAGGCAACGGAATGCCAGTAGGTGCATTAGGATTGGGAAATATAACGCCCCCATTAGGCTGATCATAATCGGCAATATTGATTGTGAAGTCACTATCAAGATCAATGGTTTTATAGTCAATTCCATACAAACGGCAATACACAGGGTAGAAACTGTAGCTAATATCAGGAAATAGTAAGGGCTGATCATGCTTTAACAAAGCCTGGAACACATGGGCTAACACTTCATCAGAACCATTACCAACAAACACTTGACTCGATTTTAGTTTATGCGAATGAGCAATAGCGGCTTTTAAGGCCTCGGAATTAGGATCGGGATATAAACGCAACGTGTCAGCCATTTCCTGCTGAATCGCATCAATGACCTTAGGACTCGGTCCATAGGGATTTTCATTGGTATTAAGCTTAACCAAATTATCTAACTTAGGCTGCTCGCCAGGAACATATGGCGTCAGCTTATGGACAATATCACTCCAATATTGACTCATATTTAGGCGTTATTTTTTAAGCGGTATTCAGCGCTACGCGCATGTGCTTGCAAGCCTTCACCGTATGCCAGTGTTGCTGCAACTTTGCCTAACACCTGCGCGCCGCTTGATGACACCATAATTAAACTTGAACGCTTTTGAAAATCATAGACTCCTAGAGGTGAAGAGAATCTAGCTGTGCGCGAAGTTGGCAACACATGGTTAGGCCCAGCACAATAGTCGCCTAATGCCTCACAGGTATCACGACCCATAAATATTGCTCCAGCGTGTTTAATTTTTTGACTAAACGCTAACGGATCATCAATTGACAGCTCTAAATGTTCAGGCGCAATGTAATTACTGATTGTGGCGGCCTCATCTAAATCACGCACATGTATCAAGGCACCTCGATCAGTTAATGACTTAGTAATGATGTCTTTGCGTGGCATTTCTGCCACCAGCCTTTCAATACTATCACTCACTCTATTTAAGAAATCTGCATCCGGGCTTAATAAGATAGCTTGCGCTAACTCATCATGCTCAGCTTGACTAAACAGATCCATCGCCACCCAGTCTGGGTTAGTCTTGCCATCGCAGATAACTAAAATTTCTGAAGGGCCTGCCACCATGTCGATGCCCACTACACCAAACACGCGTCTTTTTGCAGCTGCAACATAAGCATTACCTGGGCCTACGATTTTATCAACCTGCGGCACTGTTGCAGTGCCATAAGCTAATGCCCCTACTGCTTGCGCGCCTCCAATACAAAATACACGGTTGACGCCGGCAATCGCCGCTGCAGCGAATACCAATTGATTGCGCTCGCCATTAGGCGTAGGCACGACCATAATTAGCTCCTTCACACCAGCCACTTTAGCAGGAATGGCGTTCATTAATACAGACGAAGGATAAGCTGCTTTACCACCTGGTACATATAATCCGACACGATCAAGCGCCGTCACTTGTTGACCTAGCAAGGTGCCATCAGCTTCGGTATAGCTCCAAGATGCCATCAACTGCTTTTCATGGTAAATGCGCACACGGTCAGCTGCTGACTGCAAAGCCTCGCGCTGATCAACGGGCAAGGCAGTTAATGCGGCCTGTAACTCCGTCTGACTAACCTCAAGTTCCGCTAGATTGGTTGCACTGGTTTTATCAAAACGATTTGTGTATTCAATTACAGCAGCATCACCGCGATGTTTTACATCTTTAAGAATTTTAGCGACCACTTCATCTACGCTATCGTCCTGAGCAGTTTCAAAGGCAAGTAATTGTTTGAGCTGCTCGTCAAAATTACTGTCGGTGGTAGAAAAACGTCTAATTTCCATAACTGTTAGCCTATAACTTTAAATTGAATTTCTTTGTGCGATAACTGCCGAAAATGCATCCATAATCGGCTGCAGTTTAATGCGGTTTAACTTAAGCGATGCTTGGTTGACCACTAGGCGCGAACTGATGTCGCCAACCTCTTCCACCGCCTTGAGATTATTTGCACGCAACGTGCTACCAGTGCTTACTAAGTCCACTATAACATCCGCTAGACCAACCAATGGGCCTAGCTCCATAGAACCGTAAAGCTTAATTAAATCCACGTGCATACCTTTAGCTGCAAAGTGCTCACGCGCAGTTTTTACATATTTTGTGACAACTTTTAAGCGCGCACCGCTTCGAATTGATCCGAAATAATCAAAATCCTCACGTACCGCCACCATCATTTTGCATTTAGCGATTTGCAAATCTATAGGTTGATATAAACCCTCACCGCCATGTTCATCAAGAACATCCTTACCAGCTATGCCCAAATCAGCTGCTCCATATTGCACGTAAGTCGGCACATCGGTAGCTCGGACTATTATTAAACGCACATCATCACGATTGGTAGCCAGTATCAGCTTGCGTGATGTCTCTGGATCCTCAAGTGGGTAGATACCTGCCGCCGCTAGCAAGGGCGTAGTTTCTTCAAAGATGCGGCCTTTTGATAATGCAATGGTGATCATAATTTGTCGACTTTAATAACTTACATTACTCGTTTAACGTTGGCGCCTAAGGCATTTAACTTCTGTTCCAAATTCTCATAGCCACGGTCTAGGTGATAAATACGTTCGATTACAGTTTCGCCTCGTGCCACTAATCCCGCTAGCACCAAGCTTGCCGATGCACGTAAGTCAGTAGCCATTACGGTTGCGCCATCTAAAAACGCCACGCCTTTAACTAAGGCGGTATTGCCTTCAATATCAATATCAGCGCCTAAACGTTGCATTTCCTGAACGTGCATAAAACGATTTTCGAAAATGGTTTCTGTCACTTTTGACATACCCTTAGCGATTGTATTAAGCGCCATGAATTGCGCCTGCATATCGGTAGGGAATGCAGGATGCGGCGCAGTACGAATGTTCACTGCTTTTAATTGACCATCACTTTTAACAGTGATGCTGTCAGTTTCGCAGCTGACAGTTGCCCCAGCATCGCGTAGCTTCTCAATAACTGCATCTAGCAACTTTGGTTGCACATTAAGCAATTTTACTTCGCCGCCTGTCATTGCCACAGCAACCATATAGGTTCCGGCTTCAATGCGATCGCAGACCACGTTATGGGTAGCGCCAGTTAACCGTTCAACGCCGATAATGGTAATGACATCTGTACCAGCACCGCTAATATTTGCGCCCATTTTAATTAAGCATTCGGCCATATCTACAACTTCAGGTTCTTTTGCTGCATTTTCCAACACGGTCGTTCCCTGCGCTAACGATGCAGCCATCATCAGGTTTTCAGTGCCAGTCACGGTTACTAAATCCATGTAATATCGTGCACCTTGCAAGCGTTTATTTGGCAAATGTGCGGTTGTTGCCTCTATATAGCCATGCTCAATATGAATTTCGGCACCCATAGCTTGCAAACCCTTGATATGTAAATCCACTGGGCGCGAGCCAATAGCGCAACCTCCAGGCAGGGAGACGCGCGCCTGACCAAAACGAGCCAACAATGGGCCTAATACCAAAATAGAGGCGCGCATGGTTTTCACCATTTCATATGGCGCTTCTTTGCTATGTATGATGCTAGCGTCTAAACTTACTTTGTCGGCATCGCGATCGACCTTAACGCCCATTTTCTCAAGAAGTTTAATGGTTGAGCCCACATCTTTTAGTGCTGGGACACTAGTTAAATGCAATGGGGTTTCTGCCAATAGGGCAGCGCACAAAATAGGGAGCGCTGCGTTCTTCGCTCCTGAAATCAGAACTTCTCCGTGTAGGCGATTGCCGCCTTGAATAATCAGCTTGTCCAATTAACTGGCTGCGCTTGTTTTAAGGCTGTCGAGAAGAGTTTGCAATTCGCCACTTTCATACATTGCCCGCATAATATCTGAGCCCCCAACAAACTCTCCACCAATATACAACTGGGGAATGGTTGGCCAATTGGCATAAACCTTAATCCCTTCACGAACAGCCTGGTCAGCCAAAACGTCTATCGAGACATAAGAAGCGTTACAGGCATCTAAAATTTGCGTAGCCATATTCGAGAAACCACATTGCGGAAACTTAGGCGTTCCCTTCATGTAAAGCACTACTGGGTTATTGGTGACGGTTTCTTTAATTTGTAATTGTGCATCCATGTAAATCTCCATTACTTAATATTTAATTGATAATACTTATCTTCTGCCATAACACTAGCTTTTTTGCCACTGCTCTGGGGTGTAGGTTTTCATTGATAGCGCATGAATCTCAGCACGCATCCTGTCGCCTAGTGCGGCATACACCAACTGATGTTGTTGCACCATACTTTTGCCTACAAATGCAGGGCTTACGATTATCGCTTCAAAATGCGTACCATCGTCACCTAAGACTTTAATATGATCACAAACTAAATTTTGCGTAATGTAATTGGCTAACTGTTCTGCGCTTAACACTTATATTTTCACTTTCTAGCCCGAAATTTCTAAACTTCGCGCCATATACTTAGGTTCTTAATTTATAACCTGATTTTAGCATTTTTAGGGTTATCCATGCTAACACTAAGAACGACAGACCAACCACAGACAAACTAATTAGTGGCGACACATCACCTTTGCCAAAAAAACCGTATCTAAAGCCATCAATCATGTAGAAAAAAGGGTTTAGTTGCGATGCTTTTTGCCAAAAAGGCGGTAACGAATGTATTGAATAAAACACGCCCGATAAGAAAGACAACGGCATGATAATGAAGTTTTGAAATGCAGCCATCTGATCAAATCGATCTGCCCATATGCCTGCAATAATGCCAAAAGTTCCCAATAGTGCACTGCCAAGTAAGGCAAATGCGATAATCAGCCAAGGGTTTGCCATATGAATATCCACAAACCACATGGCAACCAAGAAAATACATAAGCCCACCACTAGTCCGCGAATAATCGCAGCGAATAAAAACGCGGTAAAAAACTGTAGATGGGTGAGTGGTGTTAATAACACAAACACCAGATTACCCATGACCTTGGACTGTATCAGGCTAGATGAACTGTTAGCAAAAGCGTTTTGCAACACCGACATCATAATTAAGCCAGGAATCAAAAATGCCGTATACGGCACCTTGTCGTAAACCTGCACTTGCTTATCAAGCACATGTGAAAAAATAAGCAGGTAAAGCAAAGCGGTGATTACAGGAGCAGCAACTGTTTGAAAAGCCACACGCCAAAAACGGAGCAACTCTTTCTTAAGTAGCGTCCATGGCCCTCTAATTGAGGCATTTATTTTGATTGATTCCATCATGAATGGTTACCCACTAGAGACAAAAATACGTCTTCTAAATCTGCCTCGCTTAACTGCATATCAAGAACCTTGATATTAGCCGCACGAAGACCCGATAAAACCATTTCAATTTGCTCCATATCACTAAGTGCAAATGTAAATATTCCATTATCTTGAACACGCAACATTGGCAACAAACCCTGCGGCAAAGTTACTTTTCCAAGACTTAGACGTAATTGCTTCCCTGCAAACTTATTAAGCAAATTGGACGTGCTATCCAAAGCGACTATTTCACCTTGTTTCATCATTGCTACTCGGCTACATAAAGCCTCGGCCTCTTCAAGATAATGCGTAGTGAGAATTATGGTATGTCCAGCGCGATTAAGTTTTTTAATAAACTCCCACAACATCTGCCGCAACTCTACATCAACCCCAGCGGTAGGCTCATCCAAGACGATTACTGGCGGTTTGTGAGCCAGCGCCTGCGCGATTAACGCACGCCGCTTCATGCCACCTGAAAGCTTACGCATATTAGTGTGTGCTTTATCAGTTAGGCCCAAACCTTCTAGGATTTCATCAATCCAAGGATCATTTTCAGGTCCGCGACCAAAATAGCCGGCTTGAAAGCGCAACATTTCACGCACATTAAAAAATGGATCAAACACAAGTTCTTGTGGCACAACACCCAACAACTGCCTGGCTTGCTGATACTGATGAACAACATCAAAATCCATTACGGCGATATTGCCTGCGCTAGGTTTAATTAAGCCAGCAAGAATATTAATTAAAGTAGATTTACCTGCCCCATTCGGCCCAAGCAAAGCGAAGAATTCACCTTGCTCAATCGTTAAATCAACGCCTTTAAGCGCGTGTAAACTGCCAAAATACTTATGCACACCATTGATTTTAATTGCAGGACTAGTCACATTGGACTTTCAAGTTGATATTGCCATTGGAGATAAAAGTATAACTCAGCGCTACAACCTAACATATTGAATATAATAAACTATGTAGTGGTTATAGTGCTTTGGGTGATTCAAACTAAATAATGGTACTTGCTTACAAAAACCAAGTAAATATTTAGGTTTTAGTGACTGAAATAAAACTAGTCACACCGTAAAGTTCGGCCAAACTATTTAAATTAGCAGGCAGGTTTGCGAAGCTTATCGTGCATTTCGATGCTAACGCACGTCGCTGCCATTCCATAATCAAACTCAAAGCAGCGGTATCAATATCGGTAACCTCTGAAAAATCAATTTCAAGCTGATCATTCATTAATAAATCAGCGCTTTGCGTCAAAGCTTCATTAGCATGATCCATTAAGAGAGGGCCTGAAATCAGCCATTTATTCGACTGTTGCGTAATATTAACCATATGAGTTATTGGTTAAGCCACACCAGCGGACTTGTTTTTCTCTTCAAGCTTTTTATTTAAGCTATCCAAACCATTTAGTCGAATTTCATTACTGAACTGACTGCGATAATTGGTTACTAAGCTAACGCTTTCAATCACGATATCATAAACTTTCCAGCCATGTTCCGATTTAATAAGATCATAATCAACAGCTACTGGCTGGCCTCCTGGCTGCAAAATCTGTGTTTTTACACTGGCGTTTTTTGCATCAACTTCCATGCGTAAAGGCTTATATTCAATGACCTGATCTTTGTATTTTCCAAGCGCGGAAGCATAAGTCCGTAATAAAAGGCTACGAAACTCTTTTTGAAAGATTGCTTGTTGCTCTGGTGTTGCTGAACGCCAGCTTTTCCCAAGCACCATACGGCACACGCGATCAAAATCAAAATTTGGCAAAATTTTCGCCTCAACCAGCGCGTACAATTGTTGCTTATTACCTGCCTGTATTTCTTTATCATTTTTGATGATCGTCAACACTTCATCTGCGGTTTGCTTTACCAAGACATCTGGAGCCACCTCAGCATTCGCAGATGCGATAAAAATACATAAAGAAATACCGACTAAAAATTTTGAAATTAACTTCATTCTCATCCCTTATTAATGACTCTTTAAGGCTCGTTCTAGACACTACTGTCGCTTATTTAGCTGTGCCCAGTAAGCAGAATCGCCTACTAATTAAAATCCTGGATCACCTAACTCAACTGCCTTGGTTGATGCTTTACCACCTGAAGCCTTAGCACTTGCTAAAGGCTTCACATCAGGCTCTTTGCTTTCCGATTTAGTTTCAGAAGCCTTACTAAACAAAAACTGACTAATCATTTTTTCTAACACAATAGCATCTTGTGTTTGCGTAATTTTATCGCCGTTTTTTAAGTTGTCTTCATCACCACCTGCTTCAAGACCTATATATTGCTCACCTAACAAACCTGCGGTATAAATGTTGGCAAAAGTATCTTTAGGGAATGCATAGCGTTGGTCAATATTAATTTTAACAACCGCTTCAAATTTTGAGCCATCAAAATTGATACTGTCAACTCGACCCACGACTACACCAGCACTTTTTACTGGAGCATGCGGCTTTAAGCTACCTACATTTTCAAAAGCTGCACTTACACTGTAAGTTGGGCCAATGTTTGCAGAGGTTAAGTTACCCACTTTCATGGCCAAACCTAACAATGCTGCCATGCCTAGCGCCACAAACACCCCTACCCATAAATCTATTGTTGTTCTATCCACTTAATATCCCCTCAATTTGCACATACTTAAATTACTGGCCAGTGGACATTACACCACAAGCATAAATGACGTTAATATGAAATCCAAACCCAGCACAGTGAGTGATGAAATCACGACCGTCCGCGTGGTGGCACGGCTAACACCTTCAGCCGTTGGTGGCGCATCAAACCCCTCAAATAAGGCAATCATGGTGCAGGCAACGCCAAACACCAAACTCTTAATTAAGCCATCTACTATATCTACTCTAAAATCCACATTGGCTTGCATTTGCGACCAGAATGCGCCGTCATCAACACCAATCAACGGAACTGCCACTAAGTAACCACCTAAAATACCGACCATAGAGAATAGTGCCGCTAATATTGGCATTGAAATGACCCCAGCCCAAAAACGCGGTGCAACTACCCGCGCTATAGGACTAACCGCCATCATTTCCATTGCCGACAACTGTTCTGTTGTTTTCATTAACCCTATTTCAGCAGTAATTGCTGTACCAGCGCGCCCAGCAAATAACAAGGCCGTCACTACTGGACCTAATTCCCGCACCAAAGATAGCGCAACTAAAACCCCAATAGCCTCTGATGAGCCATATTTTTGCAAAGTATTATAGCCTTGCAACGCCAGCACCATTCCAACAAAAAAGGCCGACACGATTATGATCAGTAATGACATAACGCCCGTGAAGTAAATTTCACGCAGAATCAGATGAAAGCGGCGAAAGCTCTCGCCTGAGTAAAATATAGTTAGAAAAAAGAGCCGACCACCAGCGCCTAAACGCCAGATACGGTCAATCATTCGTGCACCTAATCCACGTAGCGTTCTTGCAACCGCATTCAGTAACGTTGATTTAATCATTGGTTTTGCTATTCATTAACTCAGATTGATAGTTTGCTGCAGGATAATGGAATGGAACTGGCCCATCTTTCTCACCATGAACAAATTGGTGAACGAAGGGCAATGTAGATTGCATCAAGTCATGCGGTGTACCCTCTGCTGCAACCTCTCCATTAGCCACAAAATACACGTAGTCTGCAATTAAAAAAGTTTCCTTAACATCATGAGATACGATAATTGACGTCGCACCTAAAGCATCATTAAGACTACGAATTAAATCGCAAATTACACCCATAGAGATTGGGTCTAGTCCAGCAAAAGGTTCGTCATACATAATAATGTTGGGATCAAGCGCAACAGCTCTAGCCAGCGCAACCCGTCTCGCCATTCCGCCAGAAAGCTCTACAGGCATGTACTTCGAAGCTCCACGTAAACCTACTGCATTGAGCTTCATTAGCACCAAATCTCTAATCATAGATTCCGGCAAATCAGTCAACTCGCGCATAGGAAATGCAACATTATCAAAAACCGACAAGTCAGTAAACAAAGCCCCATGCTGAAACAGCATACCCATTTTACGTCTTAACTTGAAAATTCCATCGCGATCCTGCTTATGTACAACGTCACCATCAACACGCACTTCACCATGGCTAGGTTTAATTTGACCGCCAATCAATCGTAACAGCGTGGTTTTACCGCTACCGCTTCCACCCATGATGGCCACGACTTTACCTCGTGGAAACATCATATTAATGCCTTTATGCAACAGGCGTCCTTTGTATCCAAAGGAAAGATTATCAATTTCTACAATATTGGGATTCATGGCTTGCGCGATAACTGTTTTATATACTTTTGTTAAGGTACCATTCTAAAACAATTTAGTCCTTAGGTAAGAATTTAAATGACTACACTTATGCAAAAAAGGCAGCCATAGCTGCCCTTTAAACACTCATAAAATTAGCGTAATCCTTGAATATAGTCAGCAACTGCCGACATCTCAGCATCAGTCATTTTTGTAGCAATCGTCATCATCATTGGCGCATTGGCACGTTCACCTGTTCGGAAAGTTCTTAGTTGTGCCAGCGTGTAGTCGGCGTGTTGGCCACCTAGACGAGGAAATTGTTTAGGTAAACCCGCCCCAGTAGCCCCATGACAGGATGCGCAAGCTGGTAGATTATTGGCAGCGATACCACCACGATAGATTTTCTCACCCAATGAGCCTTGGCCATTAGTTTTTGCCTGACCTAAAGCCAGCTTTTGGCTAGAGAAATAAGCTGCTAAGTTTTTCATATCTTCATCACTTAACATCGCCGCCATACCTGACATCACAGCATTGGCACGTTTACCTGCTTTAAATTCTGTCAGCTGCTTAACTATGTATTCAGGATGCTGACCAGCTAATTTAGGATTTGCCGTAATCACACTATTGCCGTCCATACCGTGGCAGGCCGAGCAAATAGTACTAACAAGAGTCTCTGCCGACTTAACTTCCGGCGCTGCTGTTACCGCCTTTTTCTCAGGCAATGCAGTAGCGGCATGTGCCGATATACTTAATGTAAGGCTTAACACTAGCCATGCTAAATTACGAAATTGCATTACTGCTCCTAGTTATTAAATTTAGGATCATAAATTTACTGACCCATGCTTTAATTTACAAAAGTGACTAATCTAAATTATTCAATCAATTAACACGCTATTTTAGCGAAAAACACCTATTCGTGATAGCATTTTTCAAAGTAGATTTTACCAACATTAATTTAGCGCTAAGACTAACGTCACTTAGTCAATAGAATCGGATCCCAATGCCATTGTTTCAAAATGCTGCTTTTCATATATCAGCCCACCATCTTCGTGATCTACCACTTGCTAGCGGCATTGAAGTCGCTTTCGCTGGTCGCTCTAATGCAGGGAAATCTAGCGCCCTAAATACGTTAGCAAACCATAATCGGTTAGCATTTGTCAGCAAGCAACCTGGCCGCACACAACTGATCAACTTTTTTACGTTAGGCAATGATAGACATCTAGTCGATCTGCCAGGTTACGGCTATGCGAAGGTGCCTGAAGCAATGCGTGCACACTGGCAGAATGTATTAGCGCGTTATTTAAGCGAACGCTCAAGCTTAGGTGGCCTAGTATTAGTAATGGATAGTCGCCACCCGCTTACCCCGTTGGACCGCCAAATGCTAGATTGGTTTTGCCCTAGTGGAAAGCCTGTACATGTCTTGTTGACCAAGGCAGATAAACTATCACGCGGGGAAGCCGGTTTAACTTTAAGTCGTGTACGCAAAGAGTTGATTGAAACTTGGGGCAACCATTATCATAGTGAGTGCACCATACAGTTGTTTTCTAGTCTTAAAAAACAGGGCGTGGAGGAAGCAGAAAAAATTATAGGGAAATGGTTGTTTGCGGAAGAGCCTGAAGATTTAGTGCGCAAGTCATTTAATCTAAGTTAGCGCAAGGCAATATCAAATAATGCAAGTAATGGTCAATAGATTACTTGCGTGTAAATACCATATCCCACACGCCATGACCAAGCTTTAGGCCACGATTTTCAAATTTAGTCAACGGTCTATAACTCGGTTTTTGCGCATAATTTTCAGCAGTGTTTTGCAATTGAGGTTCAGCATTGAGTACTTCAAGCACCCACTCAGCATATTCTTGCCAATCGGTAGCAACGTGCAAGTAAGCCCCTATTTTGAGTTTACTACATAATAATTTTACAAACTCAGCTTGTATCAGTCGGCGCTTATGATGACGTGTTTTATGCCAAGGATCTGGAAAGAAAATATGTACTCCATCTAGGCTGGCATCTGCCAGCATATGCCGTAACACTTCCACCACATCATGCTGAACAATACGAATGTTAGTAAGCGCTAACTCTTCAATCAACTTAAGCAGGGCGCCAACGCCAGGTGTATGTACCTCAACTGCTAAGAAATCATAATCTTGAAGTGTTTGCGAAATTTTGGCAGTGGTTTCACCCATGCCAAAGCCAATCTCCAATATTTTCTTGCTACTTTCACGGGTGAATTCCGCGTTTAAATCGATTAATTCTGACTTATAGCTAATGCCAAATTGTGGCAATCCAGTTTCAAGTGCGCGTGCCTGACCTTTTGTTAAGCGGCCTTGGCGCAAGACAAAACTGCGGATGGGACGTTGCGGGTGTTCTAGTTTTAAATCGGCATCATTCATAACGCGCATTATACATGACAGGCATTACAGTAAATCTAGATCCAATGAAGCTATGCGATAGATTACTGACTAAGCTATAAAGTGTGAGCTTTATCTCCTGTGGTAAAGCCGAGTAATGGTACTGGCATATTTTTACTAAACGCAATCACCTTAAATAAATCACCCATTTCAGCTGGAGATAACAATTTCTGTGCTGCTGCAGCGAGTGGCGCATAACGCGCCATATCAGATGGTGAAACCCGTGCCATCAACTCTAAAATCCCACAGTTCATTAAAAATTGTGCCTGACTACAAAAGCCACTAAGCTGCAATCCATTATCGACACCCGCATAGGCAATGCTACTAAAATTGACATGTGCGGTAATATCTTGCAGGCCAATATTGAGCAACGGGTCCGTGTGTGCATAATGTTGGTAATGGCACATTAGGGTGCCAAGATTACGTTGTGGATGGTAGTACTCAGATGCCGAAAATCCGTAATCTATCATCAAAATTACACCGCGCTCTAGCGTAAGTGCAAGGCTAGCAATAAGGCCATTAGCGGCAGGACAAAATTCACTGATATACCCTTCAGGCAAACTTAGCTTTGTAATCTCATCTAACAAATGCCGCCCACTAGCCGGCGCATCATCCCATGGCTTATCAGACCAAGTTAAGCCTTGCTCAGCCAGCATAACGCCACGCTCAAATAAGCCTTGTATTTTTGTATGCACTATATGCACTGGAATCGCATCTAAAACTTCATTGCCTAATACAACTCCGGTAAAGGTTACTGGTAGTTGATTAAGCCAAACTACTCGTCGCAATAGCTGTGGCGACAATCTATCTTGTAAGTACTCAAGCTGCACTTGGCGTAAGTGGTCACTTACATCTAGGATGTAATACTGATCTGGCAAGCAATCTAAATGCTCCAGTGCATGCAGTAAGTGAACGGCAAGCCGGCCCGTTCCCGCACCCAACTCCATGATAGATCCACTACTTAACGCCAATATCTGTGCAACTTGCTGCGCCAGAGTTTGTCCAAATAATGCAGAAATTTCTGGGGCGGTTACAAAATCTCCGCCTGTACCAAATTTCTGATTTCCCGCACTGTAATAACCAAGCTGAGGTGCATAGAGCGCAAGTTGCATAAACTGCGAAAAATCTATCCAACCCCCCGCTTTTTTAATTTCCTGCTGAATGAGCGCCAGTAGTTTTAGGCTGTGTTTTTGGGCGTCTCGTGATGGCGTGGGCAGTGTACTCATAGACTTAGATTATAATGGCTAAAAATTAGATTGGATAATAAGTGAAGTTAAGCGATAAAAATAAAGTAGTGCTAATCACCGGTGGTGCAAAACGTGTAGGTGCGGCAATTTGCCGCTCACTGCACGCAGAGGGCTATACCATGATGATTCACTACAAAAGCTCATTCCATGAGGCGCAGGCCTTGCAGGCCGAACTCAACTTACATCGTGCTGACTCAGCAGCCATCGTCCACGGGGACTTACTGGATATAGAAAATATTCCCAAGTTGGTAAGCGCCACCATCAGTCAGTTTGGTCGCTTAGACGTCCTGATTAACAATGCATCTACCTATTACGCAAGCGAACTCGGCGATATCGATGAAAGTAAATGGCATGATCTGATGGGGAGCAACTTGAAAGCACCGTTATTCCTATCTCAAGCCGCAACGACAGAATTACGCAAAAATCATGGTTGTATTGTCAACATTACCGATATGCATGTAGAGCGCCCAAAAAAAGGCTACATTATTTATAGCGTAGCCAAAGCTGGCTTAGTCACACTGACCAAATCGCTAGCGCATGAATTAAGTCCAGAAGTGCGCGTCAACGCCGTAGCGCCAGGCCCAGTTCAATGGCCCGAAAGCAATCCCCAATTTGACGAAGTGTATCGTCAGCGCGTCATTAATCAAACACTGCTTAAGCGTGTAGGTGAGGCCGAAGACGTAGCCAAGGCGGTTAAGTTCCTCATCGCTGATGCACCATTTATTACTGGTCATGTACTAGCAGTTGATGGCGGCAGATCAATCAATCTTTAGTATTATTTTTAATACACCCAGAACAAAACTTGAGCCTTCAATCTAATGATTAAACACTTACCAACCAACCATTCCAACAATTTCATCAAGCTACGTAATAGTTTAATTAGTGCAACTGGTAAAGCCATCGGCGACTACAATATGATTGAAGATGGCGACACCGTATTGGTCTGCATGAGCGGTGGCAAGGACTCACATGCCATGCTGATGATCCTGCTTGCCTTACAAGAGCGTGCGCCGATCAACTTTAAGCTAATCGCAATGAATTTAGATCAAAAGCAGCCAGGATTTCCTAATCATATTTTACCCGCCTACTTTGAACAATTAGGTATTGATTATCGTATCGTTGAAGCGGATACCTACTCAATCGTGAAGGAAAAAATACCTGAAGGCAAAACCACGTGCTCACTTTGCTCGCGCTTACGTCGGGGCATCATTTACACTACAGCCAAACAACTAGGTGCCAATAAAATTGCGTTAGGTCATCATAGGGATGATATTGTTGAAACGCTCTTTTTAAATATGTTCTTTGGGGCAAAAATGAAAGCTATGCCCCCTAAACTTTCAACTAATGATAAGCAAAATATCGTAATTAGACCGCTTGCCTATTGTAGTGAAAAAGACATTGCCAGCTATGCGCGACAAATGGAGTTCCCAATTATTCCATGCGATCTTTGTGGCAGCCAAGAAAACTTACAGCGCCAAAAAATTAAAGATATGCTTCAAAGCTGGGAGCAAGAACAACCCGGCCGTATCAACAATATTTTTCGCGCCATTACGAATGTTGAGCCATCTCATCTAGGTGATTTTAATTTATACGACTTTAAAAATCTAACACAGGCTAAGGCTGAGGATGAAGATCCTTTATTTGGCGACATTGCCAACGAGGGCGCAGCTTTAAGTTTATCAACCAACGATGGCACTAGAATTGAGTTTGTGCGAAACACTTAATTACAGCATCGCTCACCATCAATTAATACACTATATATTGTAAGTTGTTGTCTTAAAGCCATTTACCTTGCTATCATCTAGCTAATTTCTTAGTAACCCCCCTTTTTCCCATAGGCATTCATGTCCAAACTGTTAATTGTTGAATCACCTTCTAAAGCTAAAACGCTGAAAAAATATCTAGGAAGTGACTATGAGGTGTTAGCTTCTTACGGCCATGTGCGAGATTTAATTCCCAAAAATGGTGCGGTTGATACGGCCAATAATTTCGCTATGAAATATGACATTATTGAGCGCAATAGCAAGCATGTGGATGCAATTGCAAAAGCCGCAAAAAATGCTGATAGCATCTATCTAGCAACCGATCCAGACCGTGAAGGTGAGGCGATTTCTTGGCATATTGCCGAAATATTAAAATCTAAAAACTTACTCAAAAATAAGGTGATGAAACGCGTTGTGTTTCATGAAATCACCAAAAGTGCCGTTGAGCATGCCATCGCCGAGCCTCGTGACATTTCAATGCCTATGGTCAATGCGCAACAAGCTCGCCGCGCTTTAGATTATCTAGTCGGCTTTAATTTGTCGCCCTTACTGTGGAAAAAAATCAGACGTGGGCTTTCTGCTGGCCGTGTGCAAAGCCCAGCATTACGCCTAATAGTTGAACGCGAACTAGAAATTGAAGCGTTTAAATCACAAGAATATTGGTCCATTCACTTAGATGCTTTAAAACATAACCACAGTTTTAGCGCCAAACTAATATTGCTCAACAACGAAAAAGTTGAGCAATTTTCTGTGATTAATAATGATCAGCAAACCGATGTTGTGGGCAAATTACTGCTAGCCAGCGCAGGTAAAACTACGGTTTCACGAGTTGAGAAGAAACAACGTAGCCGCAGCCCTGCGGCTCCATTTACTACATCAACCTTGCAACAAGAGGCCGTGCGCAAGTTAGGATTTACCACTTCACGCGCGATGCGTGTGGCGCAGCAACTATATGAAGGTGTTGATATTGGTGCTGGTACAGTGGGTTTAATTACCTACATGCGTACAGACTCATTCAACATGGCAACCGAAGCTGTAATGCAAATCCGTGGCTATGTAAAAAGTAATTTTGATGCAGAGTATTTACCTAAATCAGCTGTGATGTACAAAACTAAGTCAAAAAGCGCGCAGGAAGCCCATGAAGCGATACGCCCGACTGACATTAACAATGCGCCCGTAAAATTACGTCAATACCTGACAGATGAGCAATTTAAACTGTATGAAATGATTTGGAAGCGCGCACTGGCATGCCAAATGTCACCAGCTAAATTTGACGCAGTAAGTGTAGATTTAAGCGTAGGTAGTGATGCTAATTTATTCCGCGCTTCTGGCCAAACCTTAGTATTTCCAGGGTTCATCGCAGTCTACATGGAAGGTAGCGACGACGAGGAAGAGGAAGGTGAAAGTAAGTTGCCTCATCTTGAAACCGGCGAAGTGCTTACCGTTGAAAAAATTTACGGTGATCAACATTTTACAGAACCACCTCCACGTTACGGCGAAGCCAGTTTAGTTAAAATATTAGAAGAATACGGCATTGGCCGGCCTTCTACTTACGCTAGCATTATCAGCACACTACAAGATCGTGAGTATGTAATACTGGATAAAAAACGCTTTACGCCTACCGATGTTGGTCGCGTCGTAAATAAATTTTTAACCCAGCACTTTACGCAATATGTCGACTATGACTTCACTGCCAACTTAGAAAACGCTTTGGATAGCGTGGCCGAAGGAGAGCGTGAGTGGTTACCGCTTATGGCTGAATTTTGGCAAGGTTTTAACCAGCAACTGCTGAGCAAAGCTGATGTCGATCGCCCAGGCAATGAATTAATAGATGAAGCCTGCCCTAAATGTGGACAACCACTACAGAAACAGTTAAGTCGCTTTGGTACATTTATTGGTTGCACTGGCTACAACAACGAGCCGAAATGTGATTACAAACGTAGCCTAAACGGCGCAGCCGCAGCTGGAAGTGATCCAGTACTAATAGGCTCAGATCCAGAAACGGCAAAAGACATATTACTAATGAATGGCCCTTATGGTCCCTACCTACAACTTGGCTTGGCAGTGGAGGGGGATAAAAAGAAACCCAAGCGAGTCAGTGTGCCTAAAGAAATTTCACTAGCGGATATGAGTTTAGACACTGCAATTATGGTGCTGTCTTTACCCCGAGACCTAGGTTTACACCCTGTCACCAATAAAAAAATTATTGCTAATATAGGACGATTCGGGCCTTACATTAACCATGATGCCAAGTTTAAATCGATTCCTAAAACACAAAGTGTGTTTACTATTGATCTAGAGTCTGCAGTCACATTGCTAGCGCAAGCCAACACTGGCCCTGCGCCACTTTGCTCACTAGGGAACCACCCAACTGAGGACGGACAAATTGAAGTTTACGCTGGGCGTTATGGGCCTTATGTGCAGCATGGGAAAATTCGTGCAACTTTACCAAAAAGTGTAGAGCCGGAATCACTAACACTGGATGAAGCTTTAGAGCTGCTGAATGCCAAAGCCGCAAAAGAGGTACCCGCTAAAAAGGCCTCAACTAAGAAAACAGTAGCAAAAAAATCCACCACGGCCAAGAAAACGAGCACTGCAAAAACCGTGGTAAAAAAAGTAGTTGCCAAAAAGGCTAGCCCTAAAAAGCCTGCGAAAAAAAAGCCAGCTATTTAGTTAAATAATTAATTGGCAAGTAATAAAAAAGCGGCTTAAAGCCGCTTTTTTATTACTCGTTACTTAGTTCATCATTAGCGCTTAGCTGCTGACATTGTTACCTAAAGAATTAGCATCGTTGTGCTCTATCCACTTACGGATACGGTTAGCATCAGCGATACGTGTGAGTTTACCTACTGAGTCTAGCAACACAATAATCACCGGTTGCCCTGAAATTTCTGCCTGCATCACTAAACAACGGCCCGCCTCGTTAATAAAACCAGTTTTTGATAAACCAATGACCCAGCTTCCATTTCTCACCAACGCATTGGTATTAACAAAGTTGAGTGAGTTGCGACCATATAAGTTAAAAGACTGCGAAGCAGTGGTAGTAACTTGGCGAATTTCTGGATAGTGATAAGCAGCATTGACCATGCGAGCTAAATCTTCAGCGGTGGATACATTGTTGCTATCTAATCCAGTAGCATCAAAGAAATGTGTAGATTTCATACCCAATACATCCGCTTTTTGGTTCATAGCGAGTACAAAAGCATTAATGCCACCAGGATAATTATGTCCTAGTGCAGATGCAGCACGATTTTCTGATGACATTAGTGCTAACTGCAATAAATCAGCACGACTCAGCGAAGTGCCCACATTTAGCCTGGAGTGCGTACCTTTAAGATAATCAACATCTTGATCCGCAATTGACAGCACATCATCCATAGGTAAATGTGCATCCAACATCACCATTGCAGTCATTAACTTGGTAACGGATGCAATAGGCGTAGATTGATTCGTATTTTTGGCATATAAAGTTTCGCCAGTAAGCTGATTGATGACCAATACTTTAGCAGAGGCTAGTTGCAGCCTGCCTTTACCGCTATATGCCGTATCATAAACATCAGATGATCTTGAAGCTCGCAAACTATGATGCACGCCAATTCGGCTTAAATTTTCTTGAACATTTGCGTGCTTTTTACTAGTCACAGTGTGTTTATGGGACTTTTTGCCCGCAGCTTGTGAAGCCATTGGGGACACACCTAGTATTAATGCAATATAAAGCAATAAAAATTTACGCATATAAAATCCAATTAGTTTGTTTCATGTCATACAGTTACAGGTGAATACTATATAAAAACTTTAGCTTTGTCATCAACTGAATTTTGTTTGTGTTTGTTTTAGGTATTCACTAGCCATTAAGATGTGAGAGAATTAAATTTAACGGGGTTTAGATACCCCGAAAACTGACAATGGTTTAAATCTAAAACATTCTTTGAGTATTAAAAATGCGCATTCCTCCAACACTGCTCTACAGCCCACAACATTTATGGGCAAAACCAACTTCAGACGGCCTATGGGAAGCAGGGATTACCGATTATGCACAAGATTTACTAGGGGACATTGTTTTCATTGAGCCGCCCAGTATCGGCAGTGCGCTTGCAGCGGGGAAAACCTGCGGTTTGGTCGAATCAGTCAAAACTGGCTCTGACTTACACGCATTGGTAGATGGTGATGTGGTCGAAATCAATCAAGCTTTGCTCAACAACCCAGAATTAATGAATGAAGATCCATACCAAGCTTGGATTTTCAAATTTACGCCGCATGGGGATGCGCTTGAAAATCAACTAATGTCCGCTACGGATTATAAAATTTATATTGATGGTCTTTAAGCCAAATCAGTATCTGGAACTGAAATCTGAGGCACTAAGCGCACCGATCCAAGTAATTTTTCAACTTCAATTTCAATATTTCCCTTAATTTTCTGCTCAATACGTGGCAGTTCTGCATCTAAAACTTCCTGCACTTTGTTAGCCAAGACTTGCTCTACCGCCGGCAGTTTTACATTGAGCAATTGTAGAAAATCCTGACTAGCATTTTGAGCCAACCCTTCAAAGTCACGCTTTAATGTAGCCCCTAACTCATCCGACAAGCCCTGATAAAGAACTGGAAAGGTATCGCCTAACTTATCTTCTAATTGCTGCTGAGACTGCGCTTGCAACGTTTCTAAATAAGCGTTGAGTTCGCTGTGTGTCTGTTGCGTAAGTTCTCGATATTTATCTGACAATTCCTGCGTAAGACTGGCCTGATGCTCATTCAGCAGACTCTCATGCAACTGCCCCATTTTTTCCTGCAAGAGGTGAGTCGCATTTTTAACAGCGGTCGCTTCTAAACCTGCAACTGAAGTTTGTACCTGTGATTTAAGCGACGTTTCCAGCAAAGGCAAGTTTTGCATAAGCTTAGTTTGAACATCTGCAATCGTATCTTGCTGCATTTTATTAAGTTCAGCATCTAAGTCAGCCTTAATGATGCTCGTATTCGTATGTAGCATTTTAGGAATTTCTGTGGCTAAATCTGCTTTGGCTTTATCAACGAAATTAACGGTATTCTGCATCACCGCTTGCTGTAAATTTTTAATAGCGAGATCTATTTCTAGGGCTAACGTTTGTTCAATTTTCGCTGACAGCGCTATTTGAATATTCATTGACTCACGAATTAACCCATTCATTAACTCTTCACGCAAATTAATGTTAAGTTTTCCCGCGAGCGATTGTTCAATCTCAGCCGCTAATTGTGGCTTAATTTGCTCAATGATTCCGGCAATTAAATCTGCTGACAGTCGCATAGGCTTGCCTCCGGCACTTGTGGATACAACATGTACCTCTGTCAATAACGGAATTTCTTCTTCTTGCACGCTAAAGTCCTTCTAAATTAGTTCGAATCCAGAGTTAATATTTGGTGACTATATTTTAGTAACCTAATAAAAACTAGCTTAGCGCCATATCAATAGATTTCACCTCATAACCCCGATCCCGATAAAACCTAAAGCGCACCCTTGCCGCAACCTTATCATCGTCGTCGGTACCTACCAACTCAACCAAAAGTCTAAATCGACCAAAAAATGGTGGGTGTGCCGTCTGCAAGTTAATCAAAATATCATCCTGCAACAATGCCTCTCCATCTATAGCCAACACAATAGGAGTGTCTTGTCTTATAGCATCTTCGGGTGTTGCGCTAGGCAAAAAACTGGTAGCAGCATGCTGCCAAAGCCGTTGTTGCAAGTCACTACTTAAGTCATCATCACGACTAATAACCGTTATCTGATGACCTTGCGCCAAGGCTTTAGCGCAAATTTCGCTAACTTTCGCTAACTTATCTGGCACATTGAAAAAGAATTCTACACGTGTCATAGCGCTAAATTACTTATTGGTTTGCTGCGCGCGTGCCACCAAAAACTGCGTCAACAAAGGAACCGGACGACCTGTGCCGCCTTTTTCTTTACCTGACTTCCAGGCCGTGCCTGCAATATCCAAATGCGCCCAGTCAAACTTTTTAGCAAAGCGCGATAAGAAACATGCTGCGGTGATACTGCCACCTGCTCGACCACCAATATTAGCCATATCAGCAAAATTACTGTCGAGTAAAGGTTGATATTCCTCCCACATTGGCATATGCCAAGCTCTGTCAAGCGATGCTTCTCCTGCGCTTAACAACTCTTTGGCTAAATCATCGTTGTTACTAAACAAACCAGTTGCATGATGCCCTAGCGCAATCACACAAGCGCCAGTAAGTGTAGCAATATCAATTACAACACTAGGCTCAAAGCGCTCGGCATAGGTAAGCGCATCACACAAAATCAAACGGCCTTCTGCGTCTGTATTTAAAACTTCAATGGTCAGGCCAGACATACTTGTCACAACATCACCAGGCCTTACCGCACGACCATCCGGCATATTTTCACAAGTAGGTATAATGCCAATAACATTTAGGGGTAAATCCATTTCAGCGATGGTCTTAAAGGTGCCAAGCACGCTAGCGGCGCCGCACATATCGTACTTCATCTCATCCATCTCAGCCCCTGGCTTGATTGAAATGCCGCCCGTATCAAAAGTAATGCCTTTACCTACTAACACCACTGGCTTGTCGTTCTTATTACCCTTTAGATGCTGTAAAACAATCAGTTTTGGTGGCTCTTCACTGCCTTGCGCTACGGCTAAAAATGAACCCATACCAAGCTTCTCAAGAGCTGCACGTTCCAACACTTCTATTTTTAAACCATAAGTTTTACCAAGCAAAATTGCCTGTTCGGCCAAATAAGTAGGCGTACAAACATTAGGGGGTAAATTTCCTAAATCTTTGGTCAAACTTACTCCTGCTGCCAAGGCTAGGCCATCGGCTAAACCAGCTGTGCCGGCTTGCGTATCGGAAGCTTGTGGAACATTAATACTCAGACTTGCAATGCCTTTTTTATTCCCCGGCTTATCTTCAGACTTTCTTTTAATAGCATTAAATTTATAACTTGCATCAAGTGTCACTTCTACTAAGTGAGAAACTTTCCAACGCATAGCCAGCGCTTTAACTGGCAATTCTGCCAAAAAGCTACCAACAACGTTCGCACCAGTACTAGCCAAAGCTTTTGCTGACGCCCGTACTGCTTTGCAATATTGCTTCTCAGTAAACTCAGTTTCTTTTCCCAAGCCCACTAACAGCACGCGTTCGCTCTGTATTCCAGGCAAGCTATGTAACATTATTGTCGACTCTAACTTACCATCCATATCACCACGTTTAAGTATATTGCTGATATATCCGCTAGACGCAGCGTCTATTGTTTGCGCCGCATCTGATAATTTTTGTGATTCATACACGCCGACAACCACACAATCACAAGCTAGTTTTTCCGGTTTATCGCTTTTTATGCTAAATTCTATGGTGCTGGGTTTCATGCTTTATTAACCTTTTCTGTAGTTTGGTAAATTATCTCGTGTTTTACACGTAATTCATAGTTGTAAATAAATGGTTTAATGCATCTTATGCTTGTTAGGCGCTCTTTCTCACGCGAACTTATCATCACTACAACTGATGGGTCGCTTACTTTTGACCGCCTTTCGATTTATATGTTTCACCTGCGACGCTTGCAATCACCTATTTTTCTATATTTTTTGGCGACAATTGGTCCTAAATTTGGAATACTCAAAACTTAACGTTTTGTTACTCATCACTATTAACACCTTGACCTAACATATTTACCATGAAAATTATTTCACGCTACTTGCTTAAAGAAGTCACTATTAATGTGACCTTAATTATGCTCGCGCTCTTGGCGATGTTCTCGTTCTTTAATTTAATCCAAGAGCTAGAATTGTTAGATAAGGGTAGCTATGGTTTAGGCAAGGTCTTGTTGTTTGTATTGCTTAGTGCGCCAGGACATATCTATGATGTTATGCCAGTAGCTGTGCTTGTAGGTTGTATGTATAGCTTGGCTAAATTTGCGCGTAATTCTGAGCTTATCGTTTTAAGAGTTAGCGGCGTGTCTATGCTTAATATCGCCGTCTTACTGTTAAAAGTAGGTGTCGTGTTTACACTACTTACATTTTTAATTGGAGAGCTCGTCACACCATTAAGCGAGAAGATGGCACAGCGCATTCGCATTCAAGCGACCAATTCTGTCATTGCTCAAAACTTTAGATCTGGTTTATGGGTAAAAGATGGTAATAACTTTGTCAATGTGGAAGAAGTGTTACCAGACGCCACTTTACTAAACATTCACATCTATGAGTTTGATCATAACTTCAAGCTACGTATGATTAGCAATGCCAAAAGCGGGGAATTTACAGATGATGACTGGCAACTGAAGCAGGTTAGGAAAACCACATTTGATCAAGACAAGATTCATAACACTGAACTAGCTGAAGCCAAGTGGCACTCACTGATTCGACCAGAATTAATGAATGTATTGTTGGTGTTACCTGAAAGAATGTCAGCGCTTAACTTGTATTCTTACATAGGACACTTAAGTGTCAATAAGCAAAAAACCACACGCTACCAAGTGGCGTTGTGGGGTAAGTTAATTTACCCCTTGGCCTGCTTAGTGATGGTAGTTCTGGCCTTACCATTTGGCTTTATTCAGCAACGCATGAGCGGAGCCAGCGCTAAAGTATTTGTCGGTATTATGCTTGGTGTTATGTATCAAATATTGAATCGGGTATTTGTGCACTTGGGCTTATTAAATGACTGGCCGCCATTATTTAGCGCCACTACACCGACGATTTTATTTTTACTCGCCGGTCTTACAATGTTGCATTATGTTGAGCGTAGATAACAATTAATAATTCTGGACCCGAGTAAGCGGTCATGTAAATACATGCGGTCGCGGTCTACTAGCACCCATAAAAAACCCAAGCCAAACAACATTAAACTTAGAAAAGCCAAGCCATATCTCAGAACAGCGATGGGAAGTGTCAGTAACTGCCCATGCTGATCTACTAATTTTAAATGCCAGGTTTGCATAGCTAAGGTCTGACCGCTTTTCAGCCAACACCAAACAAAATAGAGACCCACACTTAGACATAAAAACGACTGCAGAAAATAACGTTTACCGCCATGTGTTGCATCACCTAGTAAACCTATAAACAGCAAAGCCAAGGCAAAGCAAAGGGCTATTACAACCAAGCAGTCATAGACCAAACTAGCCCCGAGCTTTATTAAACTGGGGGGGGTAAGTGCGCCCTCGGTTGACTCTTGTAATGGTTGCTGATTGTGCATATCGTTCTACTTATTTATTCAAAATTACCATCTGACTCATTTAGTTGCTGATATTCCATGCAATTTTTTCAGCACATTTTTTTATTAAGCTAATATTTTGGGTCTGTAAATACCAAAAAAAATAAAGTTAAGATTGAGTATATCAGGTTTAAATTTTGCACCGAGCTACGCTTTAGTTACAATAAGATTAATTCATAAATCGAGTAGATTCTATGTGGCGACTTATTTTTCTAGGGATAATTATTGGCCTGGGATTTTATATTTTTAAACGCATCCTAAACCAAACTGAAAACTCCACAGTGGTGCCAGAAAGCAATCTCGATAAAGCTGAGGACATGGTGCAATGCGTGACTTGTGCAGTCCACCTGCCCAGATCGGAAGCATTTTTAGTCAAAGGTAAATTTTACTGCTCCCAGACTCACATTAGTAATAAATGAATTTTTAATTCAATATAGCCCTTAGTATCAAAATTTCGGAAGCGGTAATCATTCTCGCTCACCCTGTGCTATGCCCTTTCTAGACTAGGGCGCAATCAAGAGTTTGAGCAAGGCTTATTATGAATATTAGCTAAGAACCAACAATAAATAAGTTAGATACGCAGCACCATTCAAGAGCAGATGCCATACTTTTAGAATACTTTTCCCAGCCAAATAACGTATCCAAATAGCAGCAATCAAAGTTAGGGCAATGCCCAATACTACTTCGCTACGTGGCTGCCAAGGAGTCAGCATAATGCCGATTGCTGGTAATAAAGTGCCCTGGAATACCATAGCACCAGTAATATTGCCAAAAGCTAACGTGTCTTTGCCTTTACGTATCCATAAAATACTGTTCACTTTTTCTGGCAATTCGGTTGCAATCGGAATAATCAACAAAGATAACAATAAAGCCGAAATGCCAATAATGTGTGCAGCGGCCTCTACTCCATTGATAAAACCCTTAGCGCCAGCAATCAGCAAGGCTACGCCTAAGATCAGTTGCAACAAAATCACTACCGTATTATTTGGCAAACCTATTCTGCATAAAAACATATCACTGCCAGCTTCCGTGGCATGCCCATCTGCCACCAGTGCCTTAGAAGCATTTAGCGTCATTAGTACGTACACAAAATAAGTCATTACCATTGCAGCACTGATGCCATAACGCACAACGGCCAAGGTATGAGGCACATACATGGCAATGGCAGCAAAAGAAAATGCAACTATAAAGAAATTAAGGTCGCGAGTTAATCCGGTGCGTTCTGGACGTAAGTGACCTTGAATGCCGCGCTGTCTCCATACTGAGATAGCCATTAGCGAGATGGATAATGTAGCCAACATTAATGGCGCACCTAATATAGAACCTACGCCAATTTCCTCATTGGTAGAAGCATTTTTGGTACCCGCAAGCAAAGCCAACAAAGGCACCATAGTCTCAGGTAAGGCCGTACCCACAGCGGCAAATAAAGATCCGGTAACCCCTTCAGAAATTCCAAGCTTCTCACCTAAGTGCTCCAGCGCATTGGTAAAAACCTCAGCCGCAATTAAAATCACAATCAGCATCAGAAACAATTGAAAAAACACCATGTAGGCTTTTCCTTAAAATTAGGTAAACAGATTAAATATTTGTTAATGCCTAGATTTTATCGGAATACTGCAATTTATAAGTGAAATTTCGCATAAAATTAGTACCTATGAAATCTTATGCAATTAATGCTAGCGGCCTGGCGCTTAACGCAGAGTTCTTAGCATCTCCTAATTATGACGCTAGACCCGCACCAGGTGGCCCCTCAGCTATCTGTTTAATTGTAATCCACAATATCAGCCTGCCACCTGGGCAATATGGCGGCAACGGCATCGTGGAATTATTTAGCAATCAATTAAATCCAAATGAGCATCCCTATTACGCGGAAATTTACGCTCAAAAGGTATCCTCACATTTCTTGATTCGGCGTCATGGCGAACTTCTGCAGTTTGTATCATGCCTCGATCGCGCCTGGCATGCTGGCATATCCAACTGGAAGGGGCGAGAACGTTGCAATGATTTTTCAGTCGGAATAGAGCTTGAAGGCTCAGACTTTGATCCGTTTGAATCGGCACAATATCAAACACTTAAGCTTCTGATAGCAAGCCTAAAGCAATGTTATCCGATACAAGCCATTGTAGGACATTCGGATATTGCTCCAGAACGCAAAACAGATCCTGGCCCCTATTTTGATTGGGGGGGAATTGAATCTAAGCCCTAGTGAGCTGACTGCCCATTCTTTGCTTCCTATAGAAGCGAGATTGTTCAACTGCTTTGCATATACTGGGGTCAAGGTAAAACGCTATCGTTCTACAAACTGAGCTGGGCGACTAGATGATCACAGTGCTCACCAGAAGTAGCAAGCCGAACAAATGCGAGGCTAATATAGTTTGCTTAATACTGGCAACCTTAGACTGGTGATTATCAACGGTGATTTCGTAAGCAGTAACGATGTTTATTGGCCAACAGAGCAAGGGAAGCAAGTATACCTTTGGCAACGAACCTAGGCCAACGAACACAAGCAACAGGCCATAGGCCACCCCACTTAAGATCAACGTCCACAACCATAGATATTGTTTGGGGGTTTTCACCGCTAAAGTCAATTTACCTGCACGTTGGTCAGCTTCAATATCGGGCATTTGATTGACGAATAGTATATTTGCTACCATCAAACCATACGCCAAACCGAGAATCAAACTAGTGGTGTTTAGTTCCTTCGTCGAGATCATTGTTGCACCCATCACAACGAGAGTCCAAGCGCAAACTATGGCTATCTCACCCCAAAGTCCACGGCACATTAATTTAAGCGGTGGTGCTGAGTAAAACCAGCCTAAGATTAAGCCGCAAAGACCTACCCAAATCAAATGCCAACTAGTCATCCAGCTCAACATTATCCCACCAAAGATAGTTGTAAGATAAAGGCCTAAACTCAGTTGCTTAATCTGCGTTTCAGTAAAAAGATTATTCTGAATAAAGCGGCTACCACCAGTAAATGGGGAAACGCATTGAGTATTTTGTGCATCACTGCCATTAAGAGAGTCGAAGTAGTCGTTACTCAGGTTTGCCGCCGCATGCACTAGTAACACTAGTAATAAACAAAAACTATTAACGCCCCATTGTATCTGGGTGGTTTTGGCGGCAATAGCAAAACCTATAAAACAAGCAACGATACTAATGGATAGAAATGCTGGCCTAGTGGCTAAAAAATAGTTTCTGTAATGACGACTAAGCCACATTTAGCGATTAACTATCTTCTGTACCACTAAACTGCCCACCATATCGCCCTGCACATTTACCGTGGTGCGCAGGGTATCTAACAGTCGATCAATCGGCAGTAAAATCGCAATTGCCTCTGCGGGCAGGCCCACAGACTGCAATACCATTACCATGGTAACCATGCCAGCGCTAGGAATTCCTGGTGCACCTATGGCACCCATCATGGCGGTAAAGAATACGATTAGCTGTTGCGTGAAATTAAGTTCTATACCCGCTAAATTAGCAATGAATAATGCAGCGGCAGCTTCATATAAAGCGGTGCCATCCATATTCACCGTAGCTCCTAGCGGAATCACAAAACCAGCGATCTCAGGCTTTACATGTAAATGCTGGGTTGTGCAGCGAAGGGTTACAGGCAGTGTAGCCGAGCTTGAACTAGTTGCAAAAGCTGTGACTAAGGCCTCACGTGCACCGCGCCAAAACCATAATGGCGTTCTGCCGGTAAATAGATATAAAATTAATGGCAGTATCAGTATGCCATGCACTAGCAACGTACCCATAATTACTGCCACAAACTTAGCTAGCGTGTTAAGGATGGCCATATTCTGTACAGCGACCAATTTGATCAGTAATGCCATAATCCCTAGCGGGGCTAAGCGCATTACCCCGCCAACAATCAACATAGTGACTTCAAGCGCTTCTTGCAGCAGGGCAAGTATATGCTTATATCGATCTCCGCCCATCACTAATGCCACACCTAAAATAAGTGCAAACATGACCACCGCTAATACATCGCCTTGGGCTAAAGCCGCAAACGGATTAACAAATAGTCCATGTAAGAACTGAGCAAAAAACTCAGGCATCGGCAGTTGCTTTGCCTGGAAATTTTGCATGGCATGATCAAACATAGGAAGACTTAAACCAGCTCCCGGTTTGAAATACAGACTGGCCGACATACCCAGCACGATGGCAATAGCCATACTACTGACAAAGAAAATAAGGGTCGCAACCCAAACGCGGTGCATTTGCTGATGTTGGCGCAGATTAGCAATACCTACGGTAATTGAGCAAAATACCAGCGGTATTAAAATCATTTTAAGTAGATCAATAAACAGCGTGCCAACGATGCTCGCAGAATAAAGGCCACCTTGTAACAGCTGATTATGCTCGCCTAAATTGCTAACATTAAGCGTGTGGAAATAAAACCCAATCGCAACACCCAATAAGGCACCCAGTAAAATTTGGTTATTAAGACTGGGTAGCTTCATCAGTGAGTTACTCTTTTGTAGCTTTAACTACTTTTGGTTTTGAGACTTTTTTAACTGCAGTAGCCTTCACTGTCGGTTCTTTAACTTTGACCACTTTAGCTGGAACCTCTTTCAGAATTTTTTCTTTCACTACCTTTGCGAGTGCTTTAGGCTTAGCTACAGCTTTAGCTTTTATAGGCTTGCTCTCCAAAACTTCAGTTTTAGAAACACTTGCTTTCTTTGTCACTGGCGCTTTTTTGGTTTTAGGTTTTTCTGAAACCTCAACTTCAACCTCCGCATCAACTTCTGCTATAGCCTTGGACAGCTTAACTGGGGCTGCTGAAGGATCTATTTTCTCAAATACTGCGGCAAAGAATCCATCGGTATGGTGAATATGTGGCAATAGTTTTAGGTATTTACCAGTATCCAGATTAATTTGTTGCTGGCTCAATATCTCGCTAGCATTGAGTAATTTAAAATCAGGATGGATAGCCAAGAATCCTTCAGCAATCTGTTCATTTTCATCGCTTAATAAGCTACAAGTAGAGTAAATTAAACGGCCACCTGGCTTAGTAAATTTAGCAGCGCGCGCTAAAATTCGTGCCTGTTTTTCCGTTAATTCCAATAAATCTTGTGGAGTTTGGCGCCATTTAAGATCTGGATTACGGCGCAAAGTCCCTAAGCCAGTACAAGGCGCATCGACTAACACGCGATCAAATTTAGCATTAAGGCGTTTTAATTTAGGGTCATTTTCACTGCTGATGCTTTGTGCATTGAGGTTGCTTAAACCTGAGCGTTTTAAGCGCTGGCCTAAGCTGTGTAAACGCTTCTCTGACACATCAAATGCATAGAGACGTCCCGTGTTACGCATCAACGCACCTATGGCTAAAGTTTTACCACCAGCACCCGCACAAAAGTCTGCCACCATCATGCCGCGTTTGGCCGCAACCAAATGCGCCAAAATCTGACTGCCTTCATCTTGCACTTCAACTTTACCTTCCGTGAAAAGCACATGGCGGCTAATATTTAAACGTAGCGGCATACGCAAACCAATTGGTGAATAAGGGGTTTTGCTAATGTTAGATTCACCCGTCGTGTTCTCAGCAACAAATTTTGCCAGCACCTCGTCGCGCGTTCCTTTGATGGTATTAACACGTAGATCTAGCGTAGCTGACTCATGCATACTGCGGGCAATAGTTAATGCCTCTGCCTCACCGTATTGCGCTACTAATTTTTCCCATAACCAGTCCCGAACATCGGCTTGCACCGCTAATGGCAAGTTTTCGGTTGATTTAGCTTTAATCGTATGTGCCCACTCTATTTGCTGTTCGCTTAACATTGGCGTCATTTCGCGGATACTCATACCTTGTATACGTAACATCCATGCCAATACCAGCTTACGTGCATCATCAGGGTCATTATCATCATTGGCGGTCACTGCGCTCAAAAAGCGTAAGCGGCGCAATACGCCGTAAACACTTTCGGCAACAAAAGCACGTTCTTTGGTACCTAGATCACGATTGTTGCGAAAAAATTCACTTAATTTCACATCTGCTGGGCTATTAAACTCAAGTAGATTAGAAAGCATTACTGAAGCTTGGCGAATTAAATTGGGGGTCATGTTATTTCTCTTTATTGGTTTGGTCGGGTATCTAAACGCTTAGATGCCCACTAGCATTGGTCTATGGTGTTGGCGTAGCTGGCTTCTCTGTTTTTAAGCTGGTGATTAACAGCTCATAGACTTTGCCTTCTTTTTCCGTTTTGCGTATTTTAACAGGTACATGCTGATAATCTAAGGCCAGCCACAATTCAGTTTTATCATCACCTTCAGCGGAGCGGCGTAAAATATGGAAAGTATTTAAATTCCCCATTTTGGTCGGCACGATTTCTTCGCCTTCAAAGCTGTAATCATAGATCCCAAGCTTCTTACCATTGGTCACAGTGATTTGCATATTCTGTAGCGGTGCTACAAACATAAACTGATACATAAAACTGAGCAAGTCCTGCGCGCCCTCCGGTAAGTCCACTAGCCTTTCTTCACTGGCGCTATGCAATCTTAATTTTTGATTTGGCCAATCAAAATCGGCGCTAAAGGTTTTATTCTTTTTACTGCCAAATTGATATAAATAATGCTGTGGCTGTAAGCCACTTCTAACAAGCAAGCCATCACTGGTTTGAAGCAAATTAGGTATAAACAATGAGGCTAAACCGCTGGCTTCAATCACGCTGCGCAACTGATAGTGAGAGCCATCCGGCAGTAATTGATACTCCATCGCAGCTTTACCTGCGGCGCCACTATCAAATTTAGCAGCCACATCAGTCCGAACATCATACTTGGCCTCTACGTAGTGATAGGCGTTAGCATTAATCGCCTCTTCCTCAACGTCCGGTTGTATTATTGCCATCTCCTCTAATCCATTGCTTGCTGCTGGCGTATCAATGGGTAAACTAGTGGCTTCAGGCTGGGGGGCAAGGCGCGGTTGAACAGAAGGCGCAGGCTTTGCTAATACTTTCCGCTTGGCGTGTGGCTTAGCAACAGGTTTAGGTAGGGAAGATTTCGCTGGTGGTGCAACCAGCTCCGCCTTAATGACCAGCGACTCACTCCCAAGATCGTCTAAATTAAAATAAAACCGAGCAATTAAAGTAAGGTGTAATAGTGCGGATAATAAGAGTGCGACCGCTAACCAACGGTAATTGGAGCGCTCCCATAAAAGTTTAAACTTACTCCACATGGAGCTCTGTTAACGTTTGTTCGATTTTGGCACCACTATCTTCCATCATCAAAATGCGCACTGGCACATAATAATGCTCGGTGGCTAACCACAAGTCTTTGCTTTCCGTTTTGTTTGGCTCCAACTGCTGCTGCAGATGCAGGGCTTTATATGACACCCCTTTGGATTCAATCACATCAGACTCAGCATGAATTTTATATTGATATTGGTTCAGCTTTTTACCAGTGGTGAGCGTCACAGTAATAGCCTCTTTAAGTGGCGCCGGTAAAAACATAAATTGATAGGCATAACTAGCCAAGTCTTGCATACCTTCTGTCAACGCCTCTTGCTTAGTCACTCCTTTTACCATCATCTGCAAGCTATTTTTAGTCCAGTCAAAGTCTGCTAACAGTGCTTTTTTAGGATTATCGCCTTGCTGTAATTCAAAATGATCTGGCTTTAAACCTAGACTGGTGACCGTGCCAACGCTAGTGAGCTTACGCTCTCCAAATAGGGCGTAGACGCCGATTCCCCTGGTAATACTCTCTACTTTGTAGGTATTGCCTGTAATAATTAACTGTTCATACACTTTGGCAAAAGGCAGACCGTTGCGGGTAGCCTCATAGTTAGCTTGAATAAGCTTAGGCGTGATTGGTTGCGCTACTGCAACACCAACAGAAAATAAGCATAGGATGAAACTCAGAATTCTAATGTAACTTGTCACGATAACTCCTCAATAAAAACACATCAGTCGTTAACGCGCCAAGTTTCGCTGAGATATCAGACAACGAAAACTTAAATTTTTTTACGCAACGATAGTTGGTGCTTCGCCTGCCTGCTGCACGCGGATAACACCGATTTCAAATACGGTTTCGCCAGCATCTTGTAGCAGTTTTTGTGCAGCTGCTGCATGTTCTTTGGCCACAATCACTGCCATGCCGATACCGCAGTTAAATGTTTTATACATTTCAAGATCAGCCACATTACCTTGCGCTTGCAACCAAGTAAATAAAGGTGGCATTGTCCAGCTGCCCTTTTTGATAGCAGCCGTCAAACCTGCCGGCAATACACGTGGAATGTTTTCGGTAATGCCACCGCCAGTAATATGTGCCATACCCTTTACTGGTAAAGCCGCGATAAGCTCTAATAAAGGTTTAACATAAATACGAGTAGGCGCCATCACAACATCTTTAAATGGCTGCCCATGAAAATCAGATTCAAAGTCGATCCCAGATTGCGCAATCAGTTTGCGAATAAGTGAGTAGCCATTAGAGTGTGCACCGCTAGACGCCAAGCCCAAGACTACATCGCCACTAGCAATTGTCGTACCGTTTATAATGAGCTCTTTATCCACACAACCTACGGCAAAACCAGCTAAGTCATATTCGCCTGCGGGGTACATGCCCGGCATTTCTGCAGTTTCACCACCAACCAAGGCGCAACCAGATTGCTCACAACCCTCGGCGATACCCTTAATCACTAATGCTGCGGTGCCGACTTCCAACTTACCGCAAGCAAAATAATCTAAGAAAAATAAAGGTTCAGCGCCTTGCACCAAAATATCATTGACGCTCATAGCGACCAAATCAATGCCGACAGTATCATGTTTATTGAGTTCAAAAGCCAACTTCAGCTTAGTGCCTACACCGTCGGTGCCAGACACTAGCACAGGCTGTTTGAATTTTTTTGGCATTTCAAATAGCGAGCCAAAGCCACCAATTCCGGCCAATACTTCTGGACGCATAGTGCGTTTTGCAAATGGTTTAATTTGCTCAATTAGTGCATCGCCGGCCTCAATATCAACGCCAGCATCGCGATAACTCATAGCATTTTGTGGAGGGTTTTTAACTGAATTTTCAGAATTCAAGATGCGGACTCGCTTTCTACAATATAATTTGCTGTGTTCAATTCGTAATTTTAACTTAAATGGCACTAAAACAAGACAATCTTACAAGCAAATTTAGTGGATGGCTGATTGTAACCACACTATTAGTGCTCATCTATCTGTTAAGCCCTATCCTTGCACCTTTTTTAGCCGCAGCCATTCTTGCTTATATATGCAATCCAATAGTTGATAGTATCGAGAATTGGTCACTGGGGAAAATCCGCTTTGGCCGCACTACTGCCAGCTTAATCATGACCTTAGTCGTAATTATGGCTGTGTTATTACTACTACTCATCGTACTACCCTTGTTACAAAAAGAGCTGATGATGGTGGTAGAGCGGCTGCCGATTTATACGACCTACTTAAAGCTTCATCTTGACCCATGGCTAATGCAAAACTTTGGCATTACGCTTGAATTTAATACCGAAAAACTACAAACCATACTTAGTGAAAACTGGAAATCTGCCGGCGGACTGATGGGTAGCATGCTACTCACACTAAGTAGCCATGGAATGATCATTATTGCTTGGCTACTTAATTTGCTGTTAGTGCCCTTGGTGCTATTTTACTTTTTACGCGATTGGCACCAATTGCTAGCTTCAATCGGCGAACTAGTGCCACGAAAAATGTTTGATACCACCAAAAAAATCGCCACCGATATAGATGCCGTGCTGGCAGCATTTTTACGCGGGCAATTGACTGTAATGTTACTGATGAGCGTGTTCTATACCATTGGTCTTAAATTGGCTGGTTTAGATCTAGCATTACCTATAGGCATACTCGCTGGTGCACTTGGCTTTGTGCCATATCTGGGCATAGGATTGGGTATATTGCTGGCCACTATTTCTGGGCTACTTGAATTTAACACACTCAGCCAGTTCACCCCTATTGTGGTGGTATTCAGTTTAGGTCAGCTGTTAGAAAGCATGTGGCTGACGCCAAACCTAGTGGGAGATCGTATCGGTTTGCATCCTGTCGCCGTCATTTTTTCATTATTAGCTGGTGGCCAACTATTTGGTTTTACTGGTGTATTGCTAGCACTTCCAGCTTCTGCAGCTATCGCAGTAGCCTTGCGTCATCTCCGCCGCCACTACTTTGATGGCAATTTATACCAATAGCGCTATGAGACAATTACTGCTCGATATACAGCCCCCTGCTTCGCCTAGCTTCGACAACTTTGTTGTCGGTTCAAATGCTGAAGCTATACAACAATTACAAAACGTGTGCTCCACTCAATCGACTGATGCTGAACAACATTTCATCTATATATGGGGTGGGGCCGGTAGCGGAAAATCCCACTTAATTTCCGCCTGTCAAGCAGCTAATCGTCTGGTAGTCTGTGTCGATGATGTGCAGTTACTAGATGATGCGGCACAAATTGCATTATTTGATATCTACAACCAAATACGCGATGGCAATGCGCATTTAGATGAAAATCAGCTAGCGCGTACTTTAATTGTAGCTGGCAATGCCGCACCATCACAACTCGGCCTGCGCGACGATTTAGCCACACGCTTGGCTTGGGGTTTAAGTTATCAATTGCAGCCACTTAGTGACGAAGAAAAGGCCTTAGCACTGTTAAGCCATGCTCAGTCACGCGGTATGCGATTGCCAGTGGAGGTGATTGATTATTGCTTACGTTATTTACGCCGCGATCTACCTACCTTAATTGCTACCGTTAACGCTTTAGATCAATGGTCACTGACCACAAAAAAACCAGTTACTGTGCCGATGTTACGACAGTTACTGCAGCTCAACTTAGAGATTTAACTCCGCAATCTAAATACGGTTAGTCGCAAAACTGGTTTGCGCTAACCCCTAAGTGCTAGATGGGTTATTATTGCGACAACAAACCAACTACCAGTCCACTTCTAGATAAATTAAACATGATTAGAATCACCGAAATTAAATTGCCCCTTGATCACCCACCTAGCGCCATTGTGGCCGCCGTGATCAAAAAACTGGGCATTAACGCCACCGACTTGGTTGAATACTCAATTTTTAAGCGCGGTGTGGATGCGCGTAAAGCGGATGCTATTTTGCTGGCTTATACGCTAGATGTAACGGTCAAAGGTGAAACCAAAGTTTTAGCCAAGCTCAAAAAAGACCCCCATGTAAAACTGGCCCCGGACACTTCTTATCATTTTGTCGCCCAAGCACCTACAGATTTAAAAACCAGACCTATCGTGGTCGGTCTAGGTCCATCTGGTCTATTCGCTGCATTGGTGTTGGCGCAATCAGGCTTTAAACCATTGGTACTAGAGCGCGGCAAAGCGGTACGCGAGCGCACTAAAGATACTTTTAACTTTTGGCGGAAAGGTGAACTTAATGCCGAATCTAATGTGCAGTATGGTGAAGGTGGCGCAGGTACATTCTCTGATGGCAAGCTCTACAGTCAAATTAAAGATCCCAAACATTACGGACGCAAGGTATTAAACGAATTCGTGCAAGCCGGCGCACCTGAAGAAATTCTATATGTTAGCCACCCACATATCGGTACTTTTAGATTAGTGGGTATGGTTGAAAAAATGCGTGAAACCATCATTGCACTTGGAGGCGAAATTCGCTTTCAAAGCAAGGTTGACGATATTGAAATTCAGGATGGCCAAGTGCAAGCAGTTATCCTTGCGAGTGGCGAGCGAATTCCCACCCATCATTTGGTATTAGCGGTTGGTCATAGCGCGCGCGATACTTTTGAAATGATTCATAAACGCGGTGTTTATATTGAAGCTAAACCTTTCTCTATCGGCTTTAGAATTGAGCACCCGCAGTCACTGATAGATGCAGCACGCCACGGGCCCAATGCGCAGCACCCTATTTTAGGTGCTGCCGATTACAAGCTAGTGCATCACGCTAGTAATGGCCGCAGTGTGTATAGTTTCTGTATGTGTCCAGGTGGCACAGTAGTAGCTTCAGCTTCTGAACCCGGTTGTGTGGTCACCAACGGTATGAGCCAATATTCACGCAACGAACGTAATGCCAATGCTGGCATCGTCGTTGGTATTACGCCTGAAGTTGATTTTCCAGGCGACCCACTGGCTGGGATCGCATTGCAACGAAAATTAGAAAGCCAAGCCTATCTATTAGGTGGCAGCACATACCAAGCTCCAGGGCAATTGATTGGTGATTTTTTATCTAATAAAGCTTCTACCGAGTTTGGTGAAGTTACGCCTTCCTATACCCCAGGCGTGCATCTGACTAATTTAGAAACCGCCTTACCTGAATATGCAATCACAGCGATACGGGAAGCGATTCCTGAGTTTGCCAAACAGATCAAAGGTTTTGATTTAGCTGACGGTATTTTGACGGGTGTGGAAACGCGCACTTCGTCACCGATACGTATTAAACGCAATGATGATAATTTACAAAGCATCAATACAAAAGGCTTATATCCAACTGGAGAAGGTGCAGGTTATGCTGGGGGAATTTTGTCTGCTGGAGTCGATGGCATACGTGTGGCTGAAGCTGTGGCTTTAAGTATGGTTAAATAAAACTTAAAGGAGTACGCACAGCCCAGCAACGTTTCACAGATAGTTAGTGCTTACTTTCTTATTAAATAATCGAATGCTGATAACGCTGATTTAGCGCCATCACCCATGGCAATTATGATTTGCTTATAGGGTACAGTCGTCGCATCTCCTGCCGCAAAAACACCAGCCAACGAAGTTTGGCCGTGATCATTCACCATGATTTCACCATACTTACTTAAGTCGATATTGCTGGTTTTTAGCCAGTCCGTATTCGGCAATAAACCAATCTGTACGAACACCCCTTCTAAAGCTATCGTATGTAATTCATTGCTCACGCGATCTTTGTAAATAAGTGCATTTACTTTCTGATCTACTCCAGTAACTTCTGTAGTCTGCGCATTCAGCAACACCGTCACATTCTTTAGACTATGCAGCTTATTAACTAAAATAGCATCTGCACGCAACTCGGGATTACTCTGCAATAAAGTGACATGGTTCACAAACCCTGCTAAGTCGATGGCGGCTTCTACACCAGAGTTACCACCGCCGACAACGGCAATATCCTTGCCCTTAAATAAAGGGCCATCGCAATGCGGGCAATAAGCTACGCCTTTACCTCGATACTCTTTTTCACCTGGTACGTTCATTTCTTTCCAGCGTGCACCCGTGGCAATAATCACTGCTTTGCTTTTTAGCGTGGCACCATTTTCTAATGTAATTTCAATTAAATCATGGGTAGCTGATGAAGCTGGTACTAAGCTTGCCGCACGTTGTAAATGCATTACATCCACCTCGTAAGCTTTCACATGTTCTTCCAGCGCCGCCACCAACTTGGGGCCTTCAGTTTCTTTAACCGAAATAAAGTTTTCTATGCCCATAGTATCCATGACTTGACCTCCAAAGCGGTCAGCAACAACGCCAGTTCTGATACCTTTACGCGCTGCGTAAATAGCGGCTGATGCGCCTGCTGGTCCACCACCGACAATCAAAACATCGTAAGGTGCTTTGGCCGCTAGCTTTACCGCTTCCCTTGCCACCACGCCAGCATCCAACTTAGGTAAAATCTCATCCACGCCCATACGGCCTGCACCAAACTCAAGGCCATTCATAAAGATGGTAGGCACAGCCATAATTTTGCGAGTATTCACCTCTTCTTGAAATAGTGATCCATCAATCATCGTATGCGTAATATTGGGATTAATTACTGCCATCAAATTGAGTGCTTGAACTACCTCTGGGCAGTTGTGGCAGCTCAATGAGATATAGGTTTCAAAGTTATATTTGCCATCAAGTGCAGCAATTTGTGCAATTTTTTCAGCTTCCAACTTCAATGGATGGCCACCAACCTGCAGCAACGCCAATACTAAAGACGTAAACTCATGGCCCATGGGAATGCCAGCAAAACGAATTTGCGCAGTCTGACCAACACGACCAACTGTAAATGAAGGTTTTAGTTCTTCATCATCATGGCGCTCAATCAAATTAATCTTGGCAGATATGCTAGCAATCTCACGCAGCAACTCTAGCATTTCAAGGGATTTATCGCCGTCATTCACCGATGCGACCAATTCAATTGGCTGCACCAACTTTTCTAAGTATGCCGTTAATTGCGATTTAATATTGCTATCTAATGCCATGACTAACCTCTTGTATATTTCATGATTGATCTTGTGGATTTGTTTTACTGCTTAAGAAAAACCCCAAGCTTTTGGCTCGGGGTTAACTTGGTTTATTGCGATTGCAACTAAGGATTTTCTAATAAAAAATCTTTAGATCTTGCCTACTAAATCTAATGAAGGGGCTAATGTTTCCGCACCTGGAGTCCAAGCGGCTGGACATACTTCACCTGGATGTGAAGCTACGTATTGTGCAGCTTGCGCTTTGCGGATTAAATCTTGTGCTGAGCGACCTATACCCAGATCATTTACTTCCAGAGCTTTAATAATACCTTCTGGGTTAATCAAAAAAGTACCGCGCAATGCTAAGCCTTCTTCTTCAATCATAACTTCGAAGTTACGTGTAATGGCACCAGTTGGGTCGCCAATCATTGGGTATTTAATTTTACCAATAGTCTCTGACGTGTCATGCCATGCTTTGTGAGTAAAGTGCGTATCGGTAGATACAGCATAAATTTCTATACCCATCTTTTGGAATTCTGCGTAATGATCTGCTAGGTCGCCAAGTTCAGTTGGGCACACAAATGTGAAGTCTGCTGGGTAAAATACTACAGCTGACCATTTGCCTTTTAGACTAGCTTCAGTCACTTCTACAAATTTTCCGCCATGGTAAGCTTGTGCTTTAAACGGTTTTATTTCGGTATTCACTAAAGACATGATGTTTTCCTTATGGTTGATAAAAGTAGTTTTAATTAAACTTTAGAACCGAATTATAAAGAAGCGCACAAGCTAAATCTAATACTTGATATCAATGATGGTGATAAATTTAACTTATCAATCATTAATGCGCGACCAAGTGCAGACACCTAGTCAATTAAGCTGCAGTAACGGCGATATCCTGAGTGGCGCTTGCGCCCACATTATCTAACCAAGTTACAGCGACTATATCACCCACTTTTGCACCTTTAAGACGAAAAGTGAGGTATGGATTTTTGGCGATACCCGTGCCCCATTGTGCTTCCAATACCGTCTTACCATTAAGTGTAGCGGTTACCAATTGCACAAAATGCGCAGGTATTAATTGTCCAAAATCATCTTTTTTTCTCCCAGTTTCCATCGGGTGGCTCATCAACACTTTGACTTCAACTAAACCACCCTTTAGCTGGGCGCGCATTTTCATATTGTCACTCATGTCAGCCACATCCATTTTCTAAAACAATCACATTCTTGCTACGAGTAAAAAATTGTGCGCCCGCCTTCACTACCACTTTAATATCTGAAGTTTCGGCCATTTTAATTCGGGTCACCAAAGAGGGTTCCGTATCGACACTAAACTCAAAGTGTGCGATTAGCGGGGTAGGGTTTTTTTCTACCAAAATATAAATAGCGTCGGTATTGGCAAGATTGCTTTTAATTTCCACCTGCACCACTGCACCATTTTCAGCACGATCAGGGGCAATAATCTGAATATCAGTGCTGCTGATTTCATCATGAATTCCTAGTAATTGGGTAGCCTCTTTAATCTTAGTCGTTTCAAATGCAGGCTTACTCCATAGCGCAGCTAGCGCATTCAACGGTTCCAGTAGCAGTGCTGTTGTAGCGCCAAGTATTAATTTTAAAAAGTTTCTACGTTGCATTTTTAGCCTTTTTGTCATCACCCAACATACGACGCAACTCTTGTAACCGTGCCTCAACGATTGATTTTTGATAAAAATCACCATCATTGGCTTTTGAGGCCAACTCTATTTGCTCAATAGCGCGCATAAGATCGTATTTTCTATAATACGCCTCACCTAGTGCTTGATGGCTGAGCAACACCTTGTTTTGCATCGTATACGCCTTAGCTAACAAATCGTATAACTTGGCATCGTCAGGATACAAAGCTAACTTTTCTTTCACTAAAGAAATTGCATTTTCAGGCTGCTTTATCGCTACAAAATGTTCAGCATAGCCATAAATCAAAGCCCGACTATCTGGAAATAACTTAAGCGCTGCAGCATATTCCTTTGCTGCCAATTGCGGATTGTTTTCGGCCACTAGCAGGCGGGCACTTAAATTTACAATCATTGCGTGTGGAGGTGCGTTTTTCTTTAGCCACATCACTTGCTGTTCGGCTTGATGTAATGCATTTTTTCGCAAATATGCTACCGCCAAACCATAATGTTCAACTGCTTCATTTGTATAGACATGTTCCCGTATATTTTGTTCGAATACATCAATCGCGCTCTGCACCGAACCATTGCCTGCTTGCAGTTTGGCTCGCACATATTGAAACTCTAGACTATCTGTAACTTGACGGTATTGCATTTGCTCGACGCGATTCGTCACATCTGCAATCCGTTCACTGGTCAATGGATGGGTGCGTAAGAAACTCGGTGCACTACCCTCCGCAAAACGAGTACCACGTTGCAACGTGGTAAAGAAAGCGGGCATACCTCGTACATCAAAACCCCCACTATCAAGTATCTGTAGCCCTATTCGATCTGCTTCACTCTCGTGCTCACGCGTGTAATCTAATTGGCTTTGCACCCCAACTGCAGATGCCGTGGTCAACGCGCCACTTGCTAGTTGGGGATTAGCGCGCGCTACTAGCAGGGCCAAAGTAATGCCGGCAATATTTTTAAAGATGTCGTATTTCTGTGAAGCCAACATACGCGCTAAATGGTGCTGCGTGACGTGACCTATTTCATGGCCTAATACGCTAGCTAGTTCAGATTCGCTGTTAGCCGCAAAGATTAATCCAGTATGGACCCCAATCACTCCGCCCGGCATAGCAAAGGCATTAATAGTGTTATCTTGCACCACAAAAAAGGTAAATTTCTGTTGTTTATTGGGGCTATTGGCCACCAACCGCGTGCCCAAAGCTTGCAAGTAGTCAGTAATTTCCGGATCTTGAATTACATCATCACTAGTTGCGACTTGGCGCAATATCTGCTCCGCAATTGCTTGCTCTTGTAAAGGGGTCAGCACTGTCTGCGAAACATCTCCTAGCTCAGGCAATTCATTGCAGCGAGCAACGTTAGCGGCTATATTAATGACGAGCAGGATTCCAATTCCTATGATCTTTAATTTCATTATTGCTATCATAATGACTTTAGGCGGTGAGTTCACGCCCAATTTATAATTTAAGGTAAATTTATGAGTGATACTCAGCCACAAAAACTCAGCCATTTTGATCAAAGCGGTCAAGCGCATATGGTTGATGTTGGCAATAAAGCACACACCAAACGCGTCGCTGTAGCTGGTGGTGTTATTAATATGCTACCAAGCACCTTACAGTTAATTAAAAATGGTGATGCCAAAAAAGGTGATGTATTAGGTATTGCTCGCATTGCCGCGATCCAAGGCTCCAAAAGAACTGCAGATTTAATTCCTCTCTGCCACCCAATTAGTCTTACCAAGGTGTCTGTGAACTTTGATGTAAATGAAAAAAATAATAGTATTACTTGCAAGGTTTCTACAGAAACTACAGGCCCCACTGGCGTGGAAATGGAGGCGCTCACAGCCGTTAGTGTCGCCCTACTCACCATTTACGATATGTGCAAAGCCGTAGACCGAGGCATGTGCATAGGTGAAATTAAACTACTGGAGAAAAGTGGCGGTAAGTCTGGGGATTGGATAGCGCGATAGTGAGTGCTAACTTAAAACTGATGGTAAAAAGATAAAGAACGGGCTAAGTAGAGGCTCTAGCGAATTATAGGCAGGCGTAGGGCTTGGAGTCAATCGCAGGCGTTTCACCAAACATCAATGATACAAGCAACTGCGCACTAGCAGGTGCCATAGTCAAACCATAGCGGAAATGACCGGTGTTAAGGAATAAGTTTTCTATGCTTGGGTGCGCGCCGATAGTGGGCAAGTTCTCAGGGGTGCCAGGGCGTAAACCACTCCAATGCTTGATAATTGGGCTACTTCTTAGTGCGGGCATAATGGCTTCCGCTTTGGCGCTTATTTCGGCACGGACTTCCGCAGTCACCGCAGTATCAAAACCCACATCTTCCAATGTACTTCCCGCTAGCAGATAACCATCGCGCCGTGGAATCATGTAGAAGCCTTCTCTATACACAATTTGCTCTAAATTCTTTTGAGGTTGGTAGAGGAGTATCTGCCCGCGCATAGGCTTGATATTGAGTTTAGCTGAAGTTTCTTTCAGAAGCTCAAAGCTCCACGCACCAGAAGTTACGACGAACTGATCTGCGCTGAGTTTTTCACCACTAACTGTTTGCCATTCGCTCAGTTTGTCTATTTGCTTAAGCGGAATCAGCTCGGTGTGTTCAAGTAGACTAACATTACTATTATTTTCTAGCCAGTGACGCATGGCTTGCATCATATATGGTGGACGCACTTGGCATACACTAGGTAACCACAGCGCATCTTCACCGCTAGGTGACTCCACTCCGAATGCACTAGCTTGAACGCTCTCTAATGGCACTTGGTGGTTCGCACACCATGCAACAGCGGCTTCCAGATCAAACTTGGGCAATAACAAAAATCCTGACTGCTCAAAATTGGCATCGAACCCTGTTTCTAGAAGCAGACGCTGACTTAAATCGCGATAAAAGTTGGCGCTATTGAGGGTAAGCGCATTGACTGTTTCTGGATATAACCAAGGTAGCAAAGGAAAAACGATGCCGCCACCCGCCCACGAAGATTCACCGGAAGTTTGACTGGCAATTTGGTTGCGCTCAACAATAGTGACGCGACAACCACGATTAACTAATTCCATAGCAGTCATGCAACCCACAATCCCGCCGCCTATAATGATTACATGTTTTTTCATCACTTATTTAGTTGCTACGCGCCCAATCAGCAATGCATTTTGGGCGTTAGCTAAGCCAGCTGGTTGACCTAAAAGAACAATCACATCGCCTTCAGCCAAGTAGCTGGTGTCAGTTGGTGTCACGCCATTGCCGTTAGGCCTACGAATAGATTTCACTTCTACTTCAAAATTATGTAAGTTCATCTCCACCAGACTGCGGCCGATGGCATAGCTACCTGCGGAAATAACCACCGAGTGCAATCGCACTTGTTTCTTTTCCATATCTTCATCTTCGGCATCAGAAATGCCATGAAAATAACCCCTAAATAACTTATAGCGTTCCTCACGAAACAAGCGAATTCTTTTCACCACTCGATTAAGCGGCACTCCTAGCAACATAAGAGCATGTGAGGCCAGCATTAAGCTACCTTCTAAAATTTCTGGCACTACTTCAGCTGCACCGGCAGCCCGAAGCGCTTCCATATTTGAGTCATCCACGGTACGAACAATCACTGGTAACTGCGGGTAGTTTTCTTGCACTATATGTAAAATCTTCATTGACGCACGATTATCGGCATAACTGATAATCAAGGCTTTAGCACGAGCTCCACCTGCGGCCTCTAATACCACGCGACGCGCTGCGTCACCAAACATGACATTTTCACCAGCAGCAGCAGCTTCTAGCACCCGCGTTGGGTCAATATCTAAGGCCACAAACGGAATGTTCTCTTCTTTTAAAAAGCGGCCTAGATACTGCCCACTTCGGCCGTAACCACAAATAATCACATGATTATGTAAGTGCTTACCCACATCATCAATATCTTGTACTACTTGGCCGCTATTGCGGCTATAGCTTCTGACTAGACGACGTGCAATGCGACCATTGTATTGGATTAAAAATGGCGCTATTACCATAGAAAGCAGAGAGGCGGCCAATATCAGCTGCAACGCTTGTCCACTAATAAGCTTTTGTTCTACACCTAACGCAAGAATCACAAAGCTAAACTCCCCTGCTTGCGCCAAAATCAAGCCGGTGCGAATCGCCACGCCAGTTTCATATTTCACCAATCTGACCACCAAAGCCACAATAGTGGCTTTTAGCAACATGAAGCCGACTAAGATTAGCAAAACCAATCCTATATTGTCGAAAATTTGCTGCAGATTAAGCAGCATGCCAACGCTAATAAAAAACAAGCCAAGTAAAATATCGCGGAATGGTGAAATGTCGGACTCCACCTGATAGCGATATTTTGTTTCTGAAATCAACATGCCCGCAATAAATGCCCCCAGAGCGTAGGACAGCCCTGCCAACTTGGTAGCATAGGCCAATAATAAAGTTACCATTAGCACGTTCATCACAAACAGCTCACGTGAACGCTGGCTTGCCACCAAATTAAACCAAGGGTTAATTAACCACTTACCAATGGTGAATAAAAATAACAGCATGGCAGCGGCTTTGAGCATAGCTAAGCCCAGCAAATCCATTAAATTATTATTGGCCAAACCTAAAGCAGGGATTAGCACCAATACTGGAACTACCGCAATATCTTGGAACAGCAGCACACCGATGCTTAATCGGCCGTGGCGCGAATTAAGATCTACACGTTCAGCTAGTATTTTAGAAACAATCGCCGTTGATGACATAGTCAATGCCGAGCCAATCACAAACGCTGCCGGCCAATCCAAGCCTGCCAGTTTGGCTAAAGCCATAGATACCGCCATAGAAACGACTACCTGGGCCCCACCTAAGCCCAGCACTTTTTTTCGCATAGCGTAAAGTTGCGGCAAACTAAACTCCAAGCCGATACTAAACATTAAAAATACAATACCGAATTCCGCAAACTCACGATTAGCATCGGTATCTGGCAACAGACCGAAGGTGTAGGGACCAAGCGCCAAGCCCACCAAAAAGTAAGCAAGCATGGCGGGCAAACGAAATGCACGAAACATCGCCACACAAAGAACTGAGCAGACGAGCAGAATCAAAATTAAAGGTAAAGTTTGGTACATATGTTTTGTGTCAGGCTATTATTTTTTGTTGTGCTCTATTGTTTCACATCAATAGGCTTATTAAGAAAATATTTTCCTAGTAGTTTAAGGCCACCAATCTTCCGTGAATGTAGTGTTGCCGAGTCAGCGAAAAGTTAATCGTTAGCAAAATCTGTGCCTAAACTAAGGTAATTTTATGCATTGCATGGGAAATCTGTTAATTAGTCACTGTTTAGGCTTTATAAGTGTAACGTTCCCTTTTATACTGACTGCAATTCATGGCAAATTTAATAGGCTAATTTAACCCAATGTCATCTCAAGTGAACAATCCTCAGCTCACAGGCACTTTGCAACCCGAGTCAAATATGACATTGGATTTGGCGCGCGATATTCTGCAGCTAGAAGCCAGAGAAATAGATGCCTTAGCTTTGCGCTTAGATGAGCAATTCACAGCAGCTGTGAGCCTTATATTAAAATGCCAAGGCCGCGTTGTTGTCAGTGGCATGGGGAAATCCGGCCATATCGGTGGAAAAATAGCCTCAACGCTTGCCAGTACAGGAACACCTGCTTTCTTCATGCACCCCGCTGAGGCTAGCCATGGTGATTTGGGCATGATTACCGCTGGTGATATTGTGATTGCGTTGTCTAACTCTGGCGAAAGCGATGAAATTTTAGCCATCGTGCCTCCGCTTAAACGCTTAGGCGCAAGTATTATTGCAATTACTGGCAACGACAATTCCACCTTAGCCCAAGCCGCCGACATCCATTTAAGTGCTCATGTAAGCAAGGAAGCTTGCCCACTTGGCTTAGCACCCACTTCAAGCACTACTGTGGCATTGGCGCTAGGCGATGCGCTAGCTTTATGTGTATTAGATCAGCGTGAATTTACCGCTGAAGATTTCGCACGCTCGCATCCCGGCGGCAGCCTAGGTCGGCGCCTTCTAGTACATGTCAGCGACCTAATGCGAAGCGGTGATAAAGTCCCGAAGGTGTTAGCCGACGCGCCTTTAACGCAAGGATTGCTAGAAATGTCACGTAAGGGACTAGGCTTAACTGCCATTGTTGATGCCAACGACATGCCGATTGGCATTTTTACTGATGGCGATTTACGCCGCGCTTTTGAAAAGAATGTTAACGTGTCAAACGCTAGCATTGCCGATGTAATGCATCTAAACCCCTTCACCATCAATCAAGATCAATTGGCCATCGTAGCAGTAGAAGTTATGGAGCAACGCAAAATTAATGCACTACTAGTGACAAATGATACTGGCGCTTTAGTCGGCGCACTAAATATGCACGATCTTTTATTAGCCAAGGTGGTGTAAAGCGTAATGACAATTTCAAATCTAGATGCTGGATTGCTAAAGCGCTTTAAAAACATCAAATTACTGGTACTTGATGTAGATGGGGTGATGACCGATGGTGGTCTTACCTTAGATGATGACGGTCGAGAATATAAAACTTTTCATACCCACGATGGATTAGGTATGAAGTTACTGAAAGCTAGTGGCGTAGATTTGGCTATTATTACTGGACGCACTTCCAATGTGGTTAAGAAACGTGCTGAGAGTACTGGTGTCGCGCATTTTTACCAAGGTGCAGAAGATAAATTAGAGGCTTTTAATGACCTAATTAGCACCTGTGGATTAAAGGCAGAACAATGTGCTTTTATGGGTGACGATGTAGTGGATTTGCCTCCCATGCTGGTCAGTGGTTTGGCTATTGCCGTGCCAGCATCAGCAGCATTAGTGCTCAAGCATGCTCATTATGTGACTAAAAAATCTGGTGGTTTTGGTGCTGTCCGCGAAGTTTGTGAGCTAATCATGCAAGCACAAGGCACTTTTGATAATCAAATGCAGCAGTTCTTAACCCGAGCCAACATTTCAAATTAAATCGACTATGGCTTCAGTAATATCTAAACTAAAAGTTACAGTATGAAAACGACCGTGCGCCCAGCACTATTATTTCCATTACTGCTGCTATCCATGCTTGCGCTATTAACATTTTGGATTAATAAAACAGTCCAGCCATCTGCGCCTAAGATTGACGGCAGCAGTCGCCATGACCCTGACTATATTATGAGTAACTTTGTGACTAAGCAAACTGACATCAATGGTAATCTGCACTTTCAATTAGCTGCGGTTGAAATGCGCCATTTCCCAGATGATGATAGTACCTATTTGCAACGTCCTCGCTACACCCAATTTACAATAGGGAAAGCACCCACTCAAGTAGAAGCTCTGCGTGGAGTAGTGTCGGCCGATGGTGAAAAAGTGGAGCTATTTGGTAATGTAAAAATCACGCGCCCAGCTTTTTCTGGTAAGGGCGAGAGCACGCTAGACACCGATCATCTGAACATTTTTCCTAACCAAGACATAGTGCGTACCGAAAGCCCAGTCATCATTCGACAGGCGCCTAAGACTGTTGTTTATGGTACAGGTATGATTTATGAAAAGAAATTAGGCACGGTAACTTTGTTTCATAAAGTACGTGCTCATTATGAAAAATCTTCGCCGAGTAAAGCAGCGTCGCAGCATAGCTCAGCTAAAGCCAACACACCAAACATTCCAACTAATGCCAACAATACGCGCACTCGGAGACGCTATGAGTAAATATTTAAGCACGACATGGTTAAAACTAAGTGCAAGCTTAGTGATTTTAGCTTTAACAATATCAGGGTATTCTGGTCGCGTGTCCGCTGAGGCCGCAGATCGTGACAAACCTATTGATTTGGAGGCAGACTCAGTAAAAGTAGATGACGCTAAACATACCAGCACCTATTTAGGCAACGTGATTTTGACTAAAGGAACGATCATTATTCACGCCGATAAGCTCATCGTACGCGAGGATCAAGAAGGTTTTCAGCACAGCAGTTCTTTTGGAAATCCGACCACATTTAAGCAAAAACGTGAAGGCAAAAACGAATACATTGAAGGAAGCTCACAACGTATAGAATACGATGCCCGTATGGATAAGGTACAGCTTTACACCAAAGCCTGGGTCAAGCGCGGTGAGGATATTGTACATGGCGACTACATCATGTATGACGCCAATGCTGAGTATGCTGAAGTCATTGGTGGTGGGCCAAAGTCAGCAACCGCAGGCGTTCCAAGCGGTCGAGTACGCGCGATTATTCAACCCAAAAACAAGCAAGCACCAGACACTGGTGCTGATAATACAAAAACCAACAGTAATGCCAAACCTTGACCAGTGACTATGCCTAATAACAACGCTGCTAAGCTTAAAGATTCTCGCTTTAGCGAGAGCTTAAATATAAGTGGCCAGGGAAAATAATGACCATGTCTTACCACTTATCAACTACAGGTTAAAATTAAGAATCGATCATCATGAGCGAACTCATTGTAGAGAATTTACGAAAGTCATATAAAGCCCGTACGGTGGTACAAGATATCTCCTTGCGCTTAAAAAGTGGCGAGGTAGTTGGCTTGCTTGGCCCAAATGGCGCAGGTAAAACCACTAGTTTTTATATGATGGTTGGGTTGGTGCCCTTGGATGCTGGCAGCATTTTTCTTGACGGCAAAGACTTAAGCCATATGCCAATTCACATGCGCTCGCGTATGGGACTATCTTACCTTCCGCAAGAGCCTTCTATCTTTCGCAAACTCACTGTTGCTGAGAATATTATGGCAGTGCTGGAGCTTCAAGACATGTCAGAAAAAGATATGGATGAGAAGCTGGAATCTCTTCTAGAAGAGCTCCATATCACGCATATTCGAGACAATCCGGCAATCAGTTTATCGGGTGGCGAACGACGTCGCGTAGAAATCGCTCGATGCCTTGCGTCAGATCCAAGTTTTATTTTGCTCGACGAGCCCTTTGCTGGCATAGACCCCATTGCAGTCATTGATATACAAAAAATTATCCGCTTTCTAACTGCGCGCAATATCGGCGTTCTCATTACTGATCACAATGTGCGCGAGACTTTAGGCATTTGCGACCGCGCTTACATTGTTAATCAAGGTCATGTATTTGCCTCTGGCCTGCCTAGTGAGATTGTTAATAACGAAAGTGTACGTGAAGTGTATTTGGGGAAAAATTTCCGCCTATGAAGCAAGGGTTTCAACTTAAATTTTCACAAAACCTTTCACTTACGCCACAACTGCAACAAGCAATTCGACTATTACAACTATCTAGCCTAGAACTCAATCAAGAAATTGATGTGTTAATGCAAACAAACCCATTATTGGAGCGCGATGAAACTGGCGAAGATGAATACGGTGATGCCTCCGAAGCGCGTGCAGATGAGGCAGCAAGCGCACAAACTACTCAAGAACCCCATTTAGACTCTTTCAACGAAGAAGCTTCAGAAAGTTATACAGACGCAAATCAAAGCACAGAAAGCAACCAGCAAAATGAGGTCGCCGAATTTGACACCAATCAAACAAGCACAGAATATGCGACTGAATTTAACGATGAGTTTGATGAGTTTTCAAATGGCAGTCGCTGGGATGAGAATAGTACTCCATCTGATGACGACAGCGACTTTAAGCAACAAGAAACACTGCCCACCAGCCTGCGCCAACATCTCCTATCCCAATTAAAATTGATGCCTTTGTCAGCGCGTGACCAAACATTGGCACTGTTGCTAGTAGATAGTATTAATGAAGATGGCTATTTAGAAGAGTCGCTTGAGGATGTTGCAGAACAGATGCCTCTTGAGCTTGAAATAGAGGCATTAGAACTACAGACTGCATTACACCTTATTCAGCATTTAGATCCCGTTGGCGTGGGTGCGCGTAACCTAAGCGAGTGCTTATTATTACAACTGGAGTTGATGCCACCATCTACCCCAAACTTAGCATTAGCTATTAAAGTGGTCATGCACCATTTGCCAGCGCTAGGCGCACGTGACTTTACAAAGTTACGCAAAGAACTAGCTTGTGATGAAGCCACACTAAAGCTTGTGCAAAAACTTGTAACCAGCCTCAATCCAAGGCCTGGAAGCGCATATAGTCTAATAGGTTCAGAACACTATATTCAACATGAAGTCATCATCAAAAAAGTAAAGGGCGTTTGGATAGCAAGCCTGAATGATGGCGTGATTCCAAAACTTAAAATCAACCAACTGTATGCCAATATTTTGAAGCGGAATCGCGACAGCTCCAGTCAATACCTTCAAAGCCAAATGCAAGAAGCGAAGTGGATGATTAAAAATATTCAGCAACGCTTTTCGACCATATTGCGAGTGTCACAGGCGATTGTTGATCGCCAACGTAATTTTTTGGAATATGGTGAGGTCGCTATGCGGCCGCTAGTATTGCGTGAAATTGCCGATGAGTTAGGACTACACGAGTCAACCATCTCTCGTGTCACTACCAATAAATATATGCTCACCCCACGTGGGATTTTTGAACTCAAATACTTCTTTGGCAGCTCGGTTTCCACCGATAGCGGTGGCACTTGTTCTGCAACCGCGATTCGCGCTTTAATTAAACAATTGGTCGATCAAGAAAACCAAAAGAAACCCTATTCGGACAATCAGATTACTGAGCTATTAGCCAAACAAGGTATTGTGGTAGCCAGGCGCACCATTGCCAAATATCGTGAATCGCTAAATATTTCACCGGCCAGCCTTAGAAAAACACTATAAACTCATTTTAAAATGGCATAGAAAATTCTCATCACAAAAAATAGTAATCCGCACTAGCACAGACGCCTCTTAAAGTAGTAAACTGAAATTGTTCGACGAGTTTTGAAGTACAAAAATTTTTAATGTATGCAAGATTTGCTGCAAGTAGCTCCAAACTGAAAATTTGATGTTTTCAGAACTTGAAGGATATTTTAAAAGGAGCGAGTCATGAATTTACAATTAACTGGTCTGCATTTAGAAGTAACCCCTGCATTACGCGATTATGTCACAAGCAAATTAACCCGAATTAGCAACCACTTTGATCATGTCATTGACGTAAAAGTCACCTTGAGTGTTGAGAAACTCGCCCAAAAAGTAGAGGCCACACTGCATGTTCCCGGTAACGATCTTCACGCTGCTTGCACTGATGAAAACATGTACAGCGCAATTGATATGTTGACCGATAAATTAGATCGCCAAGTATTAAAACATAAAGAAAAAAATGGCGATCACCATAAATCCAATGGCGCAGTTAAGCACCAAGTCGCTGAAGAATAAATACTCTTATATAACCACTTATGGCTCAAATTAATGTAGCTGAGCTATTCAAACAAACCCGCCGCAAGCTCAAACTTAACTGGGTAGCCGGAGCAAACGGCGGGTCCAAAACCCTCACAAGCGTTACTGTCTCAAAACCATCATTAGCACTTATCGGTCATCTTAATTTCGTTCACCCCAATCGTGTGCAGGTACTCGGTTGCGCTGAAATGGACTACTTGCGAAGCCTGCCGGCCGAAGAAGCAACACAATCTATAGAAAACTTATACTCCACCGACTTGGCCGCAGTCATTGTAGCTAATGGTGAAAAAGTACCGGATACCCTAATCGCTGCTGCTGACAAGCATCTAACTCCACTGTTTACTTCACCATTGCGCAGCCCAGAATTGATGGACATTTTGAGCCATTTTCTAGCACAAGCTGTAGCTGATTCCGTCAGTCTGCATGGAGTTTTTATGGAAGTACAAGGCTTTGGCGCCTTAATTAAGGGCGATGCCGCAATCGGTAAAAGCGAACTGGCATTAGAACTCATTTCTCGTGGTCACCGCCTGATTGCCGACGATATCGTTGATTTTTTTCGAATTTCTCCCGAGCGGATTGAAGGTCGATGCCCTCCATTATTACAAGACTTTTTAGAAGTGCGTGGATTGGGTATTTTAAATATACGCGCTCTATTTGGCGACAACTCTGTCAAACCGACCAAGCCATTAGATCTAATTATTCAGTTGGAAATGGCTGACAAACAAGCGCCTCAACTTTTAGATAGACTGAGTATTAAAACCCAAAATGAAGAAGTGCTGGGCGTTAAGGTGCCAAAAGTACGTATTCCTATCGCCGCTGGGCGGAATATTGCCGTGCTCGTAGAGGTTGCGATTCGCAACCACATGCTACTATTACGTGGGATTAATGCAACAAAACAGTTCACTCAGCGCCAACAGCGCGAGATGAAAAAATCAAAATTAAATAATTAATGTAAATTCATATAGGCATGAATTCAGTAGATTTCTAAATCACTATGAAGCAACTCATTATCGTCACCGGATTATCCGGATCAGGCAAAAGTATTGCACTGCGAGCATTGGAAGACAGTGGCTATTATTGCATAGACAATTTACCGGCGACCATGTTGCCCAGTATCGCCGAGCATCTTCAGTCTACTAAGCAAACATCCACTGAATTCAATGCTGCTAAGCACGACCGTGTGGCGATTAGCATAGATAGCCGAAGTGCTGCAATTGAAACACTGCCTGCTCATATTGAACAACTAAAGGCACAGAATATCAGTACTCAAGTGTTGTTTCTAGAATCAAATATTGAAACATTAGTCAAAAGATTTAGCGAAACTCGGCGTAAGCATCCCTTAAGTAGAGATACGACTACACTGGCTGAAAGTATCGCCTTCGAGCGCGAATTACTTGGCGATTTAGGCCAGCTAGGTCATGTAATCGACACTAGCAATCTGAGTGCTAACACCTTGCGCGGCTGGGTTAAGGATATCGTTGCCACCGAACATAAGGGCTTGACGCTTTTATTTACCTCGTTTGGTTTTAAGCACGGCATTCCGCTAGATGCAGATTTTGTGTTTGATGTGCGCTGTCTGCCAAATCCGCATTACGATCCGCAATTGCGCGACCTCACAGGCCACGATGCTTTAGTACAAGAATTTTTAAATAAACAAAGCGATGTGCATGAAATGTTGCAAGATATACGCCTGTACATTGAAAAATGGCTACCCCATTTTGTCACGGATAACCGCAGCTACTTAACTGTGGCTATAGGCTGCACGGGTGGCCAGCACCGCTCCGTGTTCTTTGTAGAACAGTTAAGTCAATATTTTATGCCGCACCAAAAAGTACTGACACGGCATCGAGAGTTGAATTAAGTAGACATATATAGCTTTAACTTCAATAGTCGCTAAAATAGCTACCTCGGCAGGATCTACACTTTTAAAGTTGAGAGAAAAATGATCGGTATTTTAATTATCGCGCACGGCAGTCTTGGTGACACTCTACTTGAATGCGCTCGTCATGTGGTGGGTAAAGCGCCACAACAAGTAGCTTGCCTAGCTGTTAGTAGTGACGATGACCCTACAAAGGCGTTGCCGAATGCATTGGCCTTGGTTGCAGAACTTAATAGCGGTGATGGTGTATTAGTGCTTTCTGATATGTATGGTGCAACTCCCTGTAATATTGTCGGAAAGTTATTGCAACCAGGGGTGGTAGAAGGCGTCGCCGGCATCAACTTACCTATGCTTATCCGCACAATAAATTATCAACATGAATCACTGCAGACCTTGATTGAAAAGGCAGTCAGCGGTGGGCGTGAAGGGGTAGTGCATTTCACCCGTGAAAGCTGCGAACGCTATGACTGAATGTGATGCTAATTACAACTTAGCTGAAATAACTGGTGAAAAAATAATATGATCAGCACCCAGCTAGAAATTATCAATAAATTAGGCTTGCACGCGCGCGCCTCTACCAAACTTACCCAAACCGCCAGTCGGTTTAATAGTGAAATATGGGTTGAGCGGAATGGTCGTCGCGTTAATGCAAAAAGCATTATGGGCGTCATGATGCTTGCAGCAGCAAAAGGCTCATTCATAACCTTAGAGGCCAATGGTGAAGATGAAGTGAAGGCCATAGAGGCCTTATGTGATTTAGTTAATGACTATTTTGGTGAGGGCGAATAAAGCCATATGCCCATCATGGATACAATGAATAATGACTAGCTTTAGCATACATGGTGTAGGAGTATCCAGTGGCATCGCTATTGGGCAGGCGCATCTCGTTTCTAATGCTTTATTGGAGGTCGTGCACTACCAGCTTCCTAAACATTTAATTGATGACGAAATTAAGCGTTTTAGCAACGCGATCGCTGCAGTTAAGCAAGATTTAGAGCAAATTAAGCTAAGTTTACGTAGCAATGCCCCCGCTGAATTGGGTGCATTTATAGGCACGCATTTAATGATGTTGGCTGACCGTTCTTTATCTGAAATCCCTAAAGATATCATTCGCAACGAACAGTGCAATGCCGAATGGGCAATTAAATTGCAGATGGACGACATTGTTGAACAGTTTGAGCTGATTGAAGATGAGTATCTGCGTGAGCGTAAACAAGACGTTATTCAAGTAGTTGAGCGTGTACTGAAGGTGCTATTGGGTCATGCTAGCCAACTAAGCAACAAGCAGCAAAACAGCGTAATTAATACTGAGCGTAAACTCATATTAGTAGCGCACGACATCTCACCAGCGGATGCTATTCAGTTTAAACAACACCAATTTGCTGCCTTTATTACCGATGTCGGCGGGGTAACCTCGCATACCGCAATTCTAGCGCGCAGCTTGAATATTCCTTCCATTGTTGCCTTGCAACGTGCACGCGATTTAATCAATGACGGTGAACTAATTATCGTTGACGGTAGCTTAGGGGTGGTCATTGTTAGTCCATCCAAAGAGATACTTGCTGAATATAAGCTTCGTCAAGAGCAATGGGAACTTGAACAGCAAAAATTACAGCGCATCAAATCCACCAAAGCGGTGACGATGGATGGCATCCATATTGAACTATTTGCCAACATTGAAGTGCCTGAAGACGTTACTGCAGCCAAATCCTCAGGCGCCACCGGCATAGGCCTCTACCGGACCGAATTCTTGTTTATGAATCGCCGCGATATGCCAGATGAGGAAGAGCAGTTTCTCGCTTACAAATCTGTGGCAGAGGCAATGAAAGGTGCAGTAGTCATTATTCGCACCCTGGATTTAGGCGCAGATAAGCAAATGAATCCTGACACCGTCAGCAATTGTGCCAATCCTGCATTGGGATTGCGTGCAATTCGCTTATGCTTATCTGAACCGAAAATTTTTCACACACAATTGCGCGCGCTATTACGCGCCTCCCACTTTGGTAATATAAAAATATTGATCCCAATGCTGTCAACACTGGGCGAACTGCGTCAAACTAAGTTATTGCTAGAACGAGCCAAACAAAGTTTGCGTAAACAGGGCATTGCTTTTAATGAAACCATTGCTCTCGGCGGCATGATTGAAGTTCCTGCTGCCGCGATTAATGCAGACGCCTTTGCCAAAGAATTGGACTTTTTATCTATAGGGACCAATGATTTAATTCAATATACCTTAGCCATAGACCGCACCGATGATGCGGTAGCCCACCTATATAATCCATTACACCCATCAGTTTTGAAACTGCTTTCCATGACCATTAAAGCCGCCGAAAAATTAGGGAAATCGGTTTCAGTTTGTGGCGAAATGGCTGGCGATGCAAAATTTACCAAGTTGTTAATTGGCATGGGGTTGCGCCAACTATCGATGCACCCATCGCATGTGTTGAATGTAAAACAACAGATCCTACACAGTCAACTAAGCCTTCTGAACAGTAATGCACGAAAAATACTGGCCCTTACCGACCTCGACAAAATAGAACCTATGGTCACCAAGTTTAATCAGCATTAACCCACTAAAAGGAACCGCCATGTCTAAAGATGGAACTTCAACTAGCGATACTAATCCTACCAATGATGATAAGAATATAGCCACGGTCACGCATCTTGGCGGCATACTATTTTCATGCATTCCTGCTTTAGTCGTGTGGCTACTAAAAAAAGATGACAGTGCCTACATTGCAGCGCAGGCAAAAGAAGCACTTAACTTTCAAATCACCATACTCATCGCACAATTGGCTGCATGGATTCTGCTATGGCTACTAATTGGATTTTTACTTATGCCTATTATCTGGATGCTGAACATTGTTTTATGCATAGTCGCCGCCATCTCTACTAGCAAAGGTCAAGCTTATCGCTACCCATTTAGTTTACGTTTAATCAATTAATTGTAAGCCAGCTTAGGCTAGCTCAAGAAATAACAAAGGATCACCTGCATTGACTACCCATTTATTACAAGATAACCCACTATTGCACTTCACAGGTTTACCAAAGTTTGATCAAGTGAAAGCTGAGCATGTATCCCCAGCCATCGACCATTTACTCAACGAAGCTAGAGCAACGGTAGAAACTCTAAGCCAAGACACTTCTGGCAACGTCACTTGGGGAAACTTCGCTGCCCAACTGGAAGATATGGAAGAAAAAATCGCGCGTGCTTGGTCTCAGGTTGGCCATATGAATGCGGTGGTGAACAGCCCAGAATTAAGGGCTGCCTATAATGATAATTTATCTAAACTTACTGATTTCTATGCAGATTTAGGACAGGATGAGCGCCTGTATGCTAAGTTTCGTAGCTTACGTGCTAGCCCTGAATTTGATGCACTCACACCTACACAGAAAAAAATCGTTGAAAATGAACTGCGTGATTTTCGCTTAGGTGGGGCAGAATTACCCCTAGCTAAAAAGATCCGTTTTAAAGAAATTCAAGAACAGCTCTCTAAGCTGTCAGCCAAGTTTGAAGAAAATGTACTTGATAACACCAATGACTATTCGCTTTATGTAGAAGATGCAGACACCCTAGGCGGCATTCCGGAAGATGTACTGCAAACTGCACAAGAAGCCGCGGTGGCTGAGCATAAAAGCGGATGGAAGTTTACGTTGCATTCTCCATCGTACTTTCCAGTATTGCAGTATGGTCAAAACCGGGAATTGCGCGAAACACTTTACCGTGCCTACGCTACTCGCGCCTCAGAATTTGGTAAACCTGAATGGGATAACACACCACTCATTAAAGATATCCTAAAGCTACGTCAAGAAGCCGCAATCCTACTTGGTTTTGCGAACTATGCAGAATTGTCACTCGCCACCAAAATGGCAGAATCACCGCAACATGTATGTCATTTTCTGCAAGATTTAGCGGTAAAAGCCAAACCTTACGCGCTTAAAGATAAAGCTGAGTTAGCCGAATATGCGGCCAAACTGGGTATTACAGATATGCAGGCTTGGGACGTAGCCTATGTCTCAGAAAAATTACGCGAAGATAAGTATGCTTTCTCAGATCTTGAAATAAAGCAGTACTTCCCTGAAGCGAAAGTATTAGCAGGTTTATTTAAAGTAGTAGAGTCTATCTTTGGAATACAGGTGAGTCCGTCAAAAGCCTCACTATGGCATGACACTGCAAGTTTTTATGATATTAAAGACCATAACAACCATCTGATTGGTCAGTTCTACTTAGACTTATATGCGCGTAATAATAAGCGCGGTGGCGCATGGATGGATGAAGCGATTACTCGCCGTAAAGTTGGCAGCGAAATCACCACACCAGTTGCGTTTTTAACTTGCAACTTCTCAGCGCCTGTAGGTGGTAAACCAGCATTATTTACCCATGATGAAGTGTTGACCATGTTCCATGAGTTTGGTCATGGCTTGCACCACATGCTGACACAAGTGAATGACTACAGCGTTTCCGGAATCAAGGGAGTGGAGTGGGATGCCGTTGAACTACCTAGTCAATTTATGGAGAACTTCTGTTGGGAGTGGGATGTATTGCGTCATATGACCGCCCATGTAGATACAGGAGCACAATTACCACGCGCACTGTTTGATAAAATGGTCTCAGCTAAAAACTTCCAGGCTGGCATGCAAACTATGCGCCAAATTGAATTCTCATTATTTGATATACGCTTACATAGTGAGTTTGATCCCGATGCACACCAAAGCGCACTGGATTTAATTGAGGCAGTACGTGATGAGGTAGCTGTAGTCCGCCCGCCGAAATGGAATCGATTCCCGAATAATTTTACCCATATATTCGCAGGCGGCTATGCGGCTGGTTACTATAGCTACAAATGGGCGGAAGTTTTATCCGCTGATGCCTATAGCATGTTTGAAGAAGATGGTGTGCTCTCTAGAGAAACCGGTCAACGCTATTGGCAGGAAATTTTGGCCCGTGGTGGATCACGATCAGCGCTAGAATCTTTTACTGCATTTCGCGGACGTGAACCTAACATTGACGCATTGCTGCGCCATAGCGGTATGAGTTTAACTTAATAGAAAGACACTCATGAAAAAAATACTTAAAACCTTAGCTAACATTCTTACCAGTTTTACCACGCTATTTATGATAATTGGGCTGGGTTATAACTTGGTGAATAATCTACCCATCAGCGATTTATTTGCAGAAGTGTCTTTCTGTTATGTAGCGATCGCTGCATTCAACTTTTTGATGCTTGGTGAAGCAACTCTTTGGCATAAACGCACTGACCTTTAGTCTTAAGTATAGATCACTATGAAATTTGCAACTTGGAATGTCAATTCCCTCAATGTCAGATTGCCGCATGTATTAGATTGGCTTCGTGACACCCAGCCAGACGTATTATGTTTGCAGGAAACTAAACAGGAGGATGTGAAGTTTCCCTATGCAGAACTTGAAGCTGCGGGTTATCACGCTATCCATATCGGGCAAAAAACCTATAATGGCGTGGCTATTTTAAGCCGCCATCCTATGACCAATATACAGCGGAATATCCCTCACTTTGACGATGATCAGCAGCGAGTTGTTGCCGCGGACATCAATGGCATACGCGTTATTTGTGCTTATATCCCCAATGGGCAGGCGGTAGATTCTGAAAAGTATCACTACAAAATGCGCTGGTTGGTGGCGCTGACTGAATGGCTTAAAACTGAATTGGTCACACACCCTAAGCTTATGCTGTTAGGTGATTACAACATTGCACCTGAAGACCGTGATTGCCATGACCCATCAGCATGGGTTGGTCAAATTTTGGTCAGCCCTGCAGAGCGAAATGCCTTTCAAAAAATATTGGGTTTAGGCCTGCATGATAGCTTTCGCCTATTTGATCAGGTGGATAAAAGCTATAGCTGGTGGGATTACCGCATGATGGGATTTAGGCGTAATTTTGGTATGCGCATAGACCATATTTTAGTCAGCGACGCCTTAAAATCTCTATGCATTAAAGCGCATATTGATAAAGCACCGCGTATGTTGGAGCGGCCTTCTGACCACACCCCAGTTTTGCTCGAAACCACCTAAGCTTTGGTATGGCTATTCTTACCCTTTTATTTTAATACCGAGCTGCTTGAGTTTACGATATAAATGTGTGCGCTCAAGGCCTGCAATTTCAGCTAGTTTGCTCATGTTATGCATCGCCGCTTGCATATGATATTCAAAGTAAAAGCGCTCAAATTCATCACGAGCTTCGCGTAAAGGTTGATCTAAACTCAGGCCAGAAATACCAACTCCAGATTTAGGCGTTGCACTCCGGCGCTCATCACTACTCGCTGACCATGGCTTAGCATCATCAAATTGATGCACGACACGCTTCACATCTTCCAGGCTAATTTTCTTACCTAAACTGGTTTGTATCAGGTTACGAACCACCGCATCAAGCTGGGCTAAATCACCTGGCCAATCAGCATTACGTAGACTGTTTAAAGCTGCAATATCAAACTCCCGGTACTCCATATCAGCAAGTTCAAACTGTAAGTTAGCAATGGCAACTACCAAATCAGGAATATCTTCTTTATGCTCATCAAGCGCAGGTATGCGTAGCGATACTGCTGATAACGCTTGCAATAGATTGTGATCAAATAAACCATCCAATTGCAGTTTTGGTAAATTCTCACTGGTGCCACAAACTACGCGCACGTTGTATTTTTCCGCTTTTGCAATAAGCAATAGCAACCCTTTTTGCTCAGTTTTATTCAGTTCTGTCAGCTCTGTAATGTAGAGCAAGCCATCACGTATTGCTTCTAAAATATCCAAAGGCGCAGAGGCTAATCGATTGAGTTCAGTGAGTTGCAACCAAGGGGTATTTGGGGTTTGCAAAAAGCGAGCACACAACTCTGCACCGCTACCCTTAGGGCCAATTAACAAAACTGGACTTGGATTAAGGCTTGAACTTGCTGCAATCTTATCTAAACGATCCTTCAAAGCCATTACTATCGGGCTTTTACCTAAGCTCGCCAAATTCATCTCTGATTTTGGTAACTGCTCTCCATGTTTTAAAGCTTCACCGACCGTCTTTAACAACTTCTGTAGTGCAATTGGCTTTTCCAAGAAGTCAAAAGCCCCTATACGCGTAGCCTCCACAGCCGTATCTATCGTGCCATGGCCAGACATCATGACCACCGGCATAGTAAGCAGGCCACCGCTACCCCACTCTTTTAGTAGCGTTATGCCATCACAATCGGGCATCCATATATCCAACAGCACAATATCTGGCCGCTCATGTAGGCGTGCCGCGCGCGCTGCAGCTGCATTTTCAGCCAACTCTACGTGATAGCCTTCGTCTTGCAATATATCGCGCAATAGTTCGCGTATGCCTATTTCATCATCAACTACTAATATACGTTTTGACGCCATGTGTTTTATCTTTTAATGTTTATACAGTCAATGTTGGTTAAGCTACTTTTTCAGTCAAGAGTGGAATGCTAATGGTCACAATAGCGCCGCTTGCATTTGCTTGGTAATTTTGGTCTGAAGTCAATTTGGATAGATTTTCAATCTTGATGCTACCCTTATGTTCATCAATAATTTTCTTAACGATGGCCAAACCAAGCCCAGTACCATGAGGTTTGGTGGTGATATATGGCTCAAAAATATGCGACATCATCTCAGCTGGGAACCCACTGCCATTATCTTTTACCGATAACACAAGCATGTCACTCATCACTTCTGTCTTCACTGAAATGATGGGTTGTGCATGCTGTGCAAGGGCGTCTTGCGCATTTTGCAATAAATTATGAATCACCTGTCTTAGCATGGTGCTATCACCCTCTATGCTGCCAGCTTTCTTGGCTAAAGAAAGTTCTATCTGAATGCCAGGCAACTCATAAAGAGAGATTACCTCATGAATTAATGCATTTAAGTCTAAGTGCTCTAATTTCGGTGCGGGAGAGCGTGCATACTCACTAAATTCATTGACCATCCGCTTCATCGCATCCACTTGATTAACAATAGTTTCGGTGGAACGTTTTAATATTTCCGCATCGGACGCATCTAACTTGCCCAAAAATTTATGTGCAATACGTTCTGCAGACAATTGAATCGGGGTCAATGGATTTTTTATTTCATGTGCCAATCGCCTAGCCACTTCGCCCCAAGCAGCATCACGTTGCGCCTGTACCATGGTAGTTGCATCATCAAACACCGCTACATATCCTCCATCTGGCAACCGCGTCCCACGTAAGGTTAAAATTTGCTTACCTTGCGCATTCACTAATTCAATTTGCGTTTGCGCCTCATCTTTTTGGCTATTCCTATTTTCTATATCCTGCTGACTATGCAAGTTAATCGCCTGCAAGAACTCTGAAAGCTGTGGCTGCTTGGTCATGATTTTTGCCAAGCTAAATCCAACGTAACGTTCCAACTCTACACCTAGAATATTGGCCGCAGCTTGATTAAAAGTGCGTAACTCACCATGCTCATTGAGTGCCATTACACCAGAAGACAAATGCGCGAGTATGGTTTCTAAATAACCTCGTGCGGCCTCAACTCGATCACGATTACTGTCTGCGGCTTTAGTCGCATCGCTTAATTGACGCGTCATACTGTTAAACGAGGCAACCAACACCCCTAGCTCATCTTTACCATGTTCAGGTAGGACTATGCTGTAATCCCCACTAGCGATCGCTTTGGTGCCTTCAGCCAGCACAGTAAGCGGCGCAGATAGTCGACGACTCAGTACAAATGCAATCGCAACCGCACTAAGCATTGCCAGCATCATCACCAAGGTTAAGGTTAGTGCAAAGACCTCACGTAATGAAGCCCTACTATAGGAAAGCTTTTGATAATCCTGATACACATCCTGCACTGCTTCTGCAGTAGCAGCAAGCGTCTTAGGCACAGGTTGCAACAACTGCAAAATTGTTGTTTCTCCAGCGAGGTCTTGCACCGCCACTGGCACTAATACCCTTAAATACAGACCTTTTTTACCTAGCGGTTCAATACTGCCAACAATATGCTGCCGCGCTTGTCTAAGTTGAGTCACACTTGGCAGTTCTGGCAAAAAACTACTAGAGTCACTACTCGATACCGCCAAAATTCTTCCTTGCAACGTGAGTAAAGTAGCGTCCTGTATGCCACTTTTTTCACGCAAATCATTGAGCATAGAGAAGTGAGTGTTGGTTGGCTGAAATGCAAGGCTTGTCGCCATGCTTTCACCTTTTTCTTTCACATCCGCCAACATGACATCCAAAGCCGTGCGGCCTAAATTAAGCCCACCCTCTAACGCAGCTTCAACCTTAACGTTAAACCAAGATTCAATTGAGCGCGTTAAAAAATTTACCGATACTAGATAAACGATTAAGCCAGGAATAATTGCCATAAGCGCAAAGGTAGTCAGTAGTCGCATGGTGAAGCGACTACCCATCACGCGCTGACGGATTTTTTTATAGATGCCGAATAGTTGAAGCGCAATCAATAGCACAAGAAAAACTGCTAAGACTATATTGAGCGTGACTAGCAAAGTATAGTATTCGCCAGATGCCGCAGTATTGGCGCTGGAATTTGAGAGTAGATAAAGTAAGAACGCACCTAAAGCCGTGCTAACAAATACGATGTATCTCATTATTTAGATTCTAATTTTAGTAAACTTGGTGACCATTCAAAGCGTTGCGAGCTCATTTTCCAATCATTGCTCCCTAGGGCATCTACCTGTAATGATTTTGGCAGCTTCTTGTGGTCCAAGCGCATCAATAAAACGGCGCGATATATCAGCCCTTTATCCAGCTCGGATTTTTGTATCACTTTTAAATCTCGCACCGTAGCCAAATCCTGTTGCGCTTCCGCTAGTGTGGCAAAGGTTTTTTGCTGATCGCCTCGAATCACTAAATACTGACGGGATAGCGCGTGGTAGCCCAAAACAATTCTTTGTGAAACTGTTTTTATTTCATCATCAAACCAATATTTGCGCGGCGTCATTAATTGAAATTCAATTAAAAAATTAAGCTCGAAACCTTTATTAACCGCCTGTTCCACTTCATCCGTAAACTTCACATCTACATCAGCATTGAGTACGTAGTCGTCCTCTAGCGCGACTAGATCTGCGCTTCTTATATTTAAACTACTACTAGCGGCGTTGGCGCTGGTGGCTAGGAAGGCCAACAGGCAAATGCACAACAGTTGTTTAGTTTTTTTGTAGCAATGCATAAAAAAAGCCGTCATGAGCTGTTGAAGGAATAAGCTGTCCATTGATATTCGTAATACTACTTTGGGCATGGCCAATTGGAAGCTCAAACGGTATTTGCATGGCATCCGAATTATTTAGCAAGAACTTGTCCACCTGCCCCTGATTTTCTTCATTAAAAATTGAACAGGTTACATAAAGCAATTTACCACCCTTTGCTAACATCTGCCATAAACTCGGCAGAATTTTCGCTTGTTGCGCAGCAAAAGAAGGAATGTCAGCCTCTCGACGTAACCATTTAATATCAACATGGCGGCGCACGATGCCGGACGCCGTACATGGTACGTCAGCCAAAATTCTATCAAAGACCACTCCATCCCACCAACTGGCTGAGGCTGCATCGCCCACGAGTAAATTAGACCTTAATTGCAGGCGATCTAAATTACTTTGCACCCGTTGCAGGCGAGCCTCATCGCTATCAAGTGAAGTCATGTCCACATTGGCTAACTCCAGTATATGTCCAGTTTTTCCGCCAGGAGCGCAACAAGCATCCAGCACGCGCAAATTGCCTTCTAAATCTAATAAGTGTGCCGCAAGTTGCGCACCATAGTCTTGTACAGAAACAATACCATCAGTAAAACCAGGAATTTTTTCCACAGGTTGTGGGCGACTTAAGGTCACAGCCTGAGGGCCAATAGCACTAGACTCTATGTCTTGGCGCGTTAATAACTGCGTGTAATCGTGAATACTAATTTTTTTCGTATTAACCCGTAAGGTCATCGGCGGATGCTGATTGCCAGTTTCTAATATGCCCTGCCAATGCTGCGGATACTGAATTTTGAGTTTGTTAATCCACCACTGCGGATAAGAGTAAGTTGCGACTTCGCTAGTTTTTAACGCGCCAGCCAACTGTTCTTTTTGGCGTAGAAAATTACGTAAAATCGCATTAACCAAACCCTTAGCCCAACTCTTGGCTGCCGGTCTTTTTAGCTCACTTACCGCGTGGACCGCTTGATTCACAACGGTAAATGCATCTGCTTTATCATGAAGCAGTTGAAAAACTGCCACCAACAGCAAAGCATGTATGCGATCATCGGTGAGCTGTTTTTCTAAAAGCTGCGTTAAGTAAGCTTCAATTTCACCATAAAAGCGCAATGTGCCATAACTTAGATCTTGAGCGGCGCCACGTTGCTGTGGCGTGGCATCAGGAAATGCGGCAAGAGCAGTGGGTAACGCTAAGGTTAAGTTGCGTCCAGACAAGACTTGGTTAACGGCGTTGGCGGCGATTTGTTGGGATATATACAAAGAGAACTTTCTTAAAAATGAATACCTATTGGTTAGGTGTTGATTTTACTTGATAAGTTGATCGCTTGGTTTTTTATGCTGAGTTAGCAAGCGGCAGTAAATATATCGCCTACAGACAAATTTCGGCTTTGCACAAAGACCTCCGCGTCTAGACGCTTAGCTCCCGGTGCTTGTAGCTCCGTAATCCGCAATAAACCATCGCCACAACCAACCAAAATGCCGGAATTAATCGCAACAACTTCACCAGGCTCGCCATGACCCGACTCTGCGACCGCCATCCAAATACGACAAACCTCTCCCTTGAGCTGGCTTTGCGCGACTGGAAAGGGATTAAACGCACGTACTTGACGTGATATTTCAGTGGAGCTCTTACGCCAGTCAATCGCAGCTTCAGCTTTCTCTAACTTATGAGCGTAAGTCACCAAAGATTCATCCTGTGGCGTGGCAGACAGTTTCCCAGTTTTCTCTAATATGGCTATAGCCTCCACCATGAGCTTGGCGCCGACTAAACTTAAGGCGTCATGTAAAATCTGTGTAGTGTCAGTATTGGTAATCGCAACTACACCACGACTCACCATTGCACCAGCATCCAAGGCCGGCACGACCTCCATAATAGTCACACCGGTTTCGGTGTCGCCAGCTAATATTGATCGATGAATCGGCGCTGCACCACGCCAACGCGGTAATAAAGAGGCGTGTATATTGTAGCAACCAAAACGTGGCATATGCAGGATAACTGTGGGAATAATAAGACCATAGGCGGCTACAATCATCACATCAGCATGCACTGCAGCAACTTGCGCTTGCACTGCATCATCTTTCAAAGTTACTGGCTGAAACACTGTAATCTGATGTTGCTCGGCTAATAATTTAACTGGACTGGCTTTTAGCTTCATACCACGTCCGGCAGGCCGATCGGGTTGCGTGAGTACCATTACAATTTCATGTCCAGCAGCAATTAGGGCTGCTAGCGCAGGAACCGCGAACTCTGGCGTACCAGCAAAAATAATTTTCAAGTACGATCCTTAAATATTGTTGTGGTGTTGTTTTGTAGGTTCATTATCACGAAGCTGCTTAAGCATTTTACTTTTAATACGATTGCGTTTAAGCGGAGATAAATACTCCACAAAGACTCTTCCCAATAAATGGTCTATTTCATGTTGGATACAGACGCTCAATAAACCATGTGCTTTCAATGTGAATTTTTGACCTTCATGGTTGAGGGCTTCAACTGTCACTTTCTCCGCCCTTGTCACATTTTCATAGATTCCGGGCACAGATAAGCAACCCTCTTCATAATCTTGCTCACCACTACTAGCAATAATTTTAGGGTTAATAAACACCTGTAATTTATCTTTTGTCTCACTTGTGTCAATAATGAGTAATTGGATATGTGCATTAACCTGAGTTGCTGCCAAGCCTATGCCTGGCGCATCGTACATAGTCTCTGCCATATCGTTGATTAATTGACGAATTTTAGCATCCACTTCTATTACTGGTTTAGCTACCGTATGTAGGCGCGGGTCTGGATAATTAAGAATATTTAAAATTGCCATATGTACTCTATTTATTTCTATAAAAATTTGATTAGCGAATTAATAACGTGATAAATTTCACTCAATAATACCGCTTTGGCACACATTTTTAACTAAGGCTATCAACATATGTATAACCACATTATAGCGCCGCTCATGTTTTGTTGCATAAGCTTTGGCGCTTATGCAGAAGAAGTCCGCCTTAAAAATGAGCATCCAGAACGCTATATGGCGACCAAAGACGACGCCTTGCTGGGAATATTAGTCAATGGTCTTAATGCTTCTTGGCCTTGGCGCAAAGTGGTTGTGTTCAATCACACCCAAACTAAAAATCCACATTTAATTTCCCTTATATGAATATTAACCAAAGCGAGGATCTCGCAGAAAAAACCTTGTGGATTGGCTTAAGTAAAATCCATGGTTTAGGTGCGCAAACCTTTTGTGAACTACTCAAAGTTTTTGGCAATCCGCGTAATATTTATGCGGCAAGTTCCCAGCAATTAAAAGCCGTAGTTGCCGAGAATATTGCAACTGAGATAAGCCGCGGTATAAATGAAGAGGCTTTAGCAGAATCTATGCGCTGGTTGTCGCTAGAAAATAATTTTCTAGTGACCTTAGCCGACTCGCACTACCCAAAATCACTGCTTGAAATAAATGATCCACCCCCAGTTCTCTACGCCAAAGGCAAGTTGGCGCTTTTAAACCAGCCTAGCATCGCTATCGTTGGCAGTCGGAACGCTACGACACAAGGTGAAGAAAATGCGGAAGCTTTTGCCAAGGGCCTTTGTAGCTACGGCCTTTGCATCGTAAGTGGTTTGGCACTAGGTATCGATGGCGCAGCGCATCGTGGCGCACTGCAAGCCAATGGCTCTACCATTGCAGTAGTTGCTACCGGCTTAGATATTGTTTACCCATCTAAGCACCTTGATTTAGCCCACCAAATAGCTAAGCATGGACTGCTAATCTCAGAGTTCGCTTTAGGCGAAACATCAAAACCACAAAACTTTCCAAGACGTAATCGTTTGATTAGTGGTCTAAGCCTAGGCTGTTTAGTAGTTGAAGCCACTCTGCAAAGTGGCTCGCAAATAACAGCCCGACTATCTGCCGAACAGGGTCGCGAAGTATTTGTAATTCCAGGCTCCATCCACTCTCCAACTTCAAAAGGTTGCCATCAGTTGATAAAGCAAGGCGCCAAACTGGTGGATAACCTGCAAGATATTATTGAAGATCTGAATTTAGCGCATTTAGGTTTGATGCACACAAATTCCTCAGAAACTCCATCTGACGACCAATTGAACAGCTAGCTTATGACGGCCATGGGCGATGAACAAATTTGGTTGGCAACTAATTGCTGCTAAGCCGCTTGACGGTGAGCGAAGTTTGATACATGCTAAGGTTACATGAGTTTAAAGGGAGTATCGCTAGCCTAGAAGGGCGGACAATATCAAAAGATTATGTAGTTAGAGTTGCAATACAGAATGCTTCATATTCTGTCATTTAAGAACTATGCATAAACCATCACACTTAATTTAAAAGTACTTTATTCAAAAATATTTTATTTAAGGATACAAGCTATGTTTGAAGTATTGGTTTATATGTTTGAAAACTACATTGATACCCATTTTAGACCTGACGAGAGTACGCTTTCGAGCGAATTATTTGCAGCAGGATTTGATGAGCAAGATATTGACGGTGCATTTAATTGGTTTAATCAGCTTGAGCTTATGGCTGACCAACCAGATGTCTATGAAAAAGCCCACCATGTCAGCACCCGAATTTTTACCAACGATGAGTTAAAAAAAATCAGTGGTGAAAGTATCGGTTTTGTTTTATTTTTGGTGCAAGCCAAGATACTCAATACCATACAACGCGAGTTGGTGCTTGAACTAGCGATGAACTTACCCCAGCCAGAAATTGGCATTGAAGAGATGCGGTGGATTGTGCTGATGACCACTTGGGGAGCTAGCAAGTCTGGACCAGATAAAACAAAAGAATATTTGTTTATTGAAGACGCTTTGCTTAACAAACAAAAACCGACACTACATTAGTAGCATCGGCTTTTATTCATAACTTAAATTGCTAACACCCGTATAGGCTTGCGCAAAACTTGGGGCTTTAGCGCAAGTCTTATTCGTTAATATTTTGAATAATGCTGCTGATAATTCCGGCTTGATTCAAGGTGTAAAAATGTAAACCTGGCACGCCAACGGCCTGCAAGGTTGCGCACAACTCGCTCACCACATCAACACCAAACGAACGCAGCGAAGCCATATCATCACCATACTCCTCTAGACGCATTTTCAACCAGCGCGGAATCTCAGCCCCACAAATATTAGAAAAACGCGCTAGCTGGGTAATGTTATATATGGGCATAATACCAGGCACAATAGGCACATCAATCCCTGCCGCTGCACACTGATCCATAAATCTAAAATAAGCGTCGGCATTATAGAAATACTGCGTAATCGCTGAGTTGGCTCCTGCATCAATTTTGCGCTTAAGATTAAATATATCGGCCGCAGGTGTTTTGGCTTCAGGATGAAATTCAGGATAGGCTGCCACTTCTAGATGAAAATGATTGCCAGTTTCCGCTCGAATGAATTCAACTAAATCGAGTGCATAACGAAAATCACCAACACACACTTCGCCTGATGGCACATCGCCGCGCAAAGTTACTAAACGTTTAATACCCTGAGCTTGATAGGCTTGTAATAACGCACGAATTTCAGCCTTGCTCGATGAAACGCATGAGATATGTGGTGCAGCAGAAAAACCTTCTTGTTGAATTTCAAGCACGGTTTCCATGGTGCGATCCCGCGTAGAACCCCCGGCGCCAAAGGTAACGGAAAAAAACTCTGGCTTAAATTTTGCCAACTGCTGGCGAGTTTCACGTAGTTTTTCTACGCCTTCACTCGTTTTAGGCGGAAAAAACTCAAAGCTAATCGGAGCTATTGTCATGTATTAGTCTTTTTTATCATCAATAAAAATGGCTGCTAACAACCAGGAAATCACGCTGTAAGCCAGTGCACCTAACATTCCAGCCATCATGGTTTTGACTTCAAAACCTACTAACCAATTGCCTACGGCATAAAACAGTAAGCCATTGATCACTAAGATAAATAACCCCAGTGTCAAGATAGTAATAGGTAAAGTCAAAATCACTAAAATCGGCTTAATCAACATGTTGACGAAGCCGATTACCAAAGCTGCAATTAATGCGGCACTGAACCCAGCCAGATGAATATTAGGGACAAAATAGGCTACCGCCAACAATGCGAGAGCATTCAACATCCATATTACCAATAATTTCATGTGGCTAGTCCTTTAACACAATTGCATTAACACCTATTAATAGCGATAGGTATCTGGCTTGTACGGCCCTTGCTTCTGCACGCCAATGTAAGCCGCTTGTTCGTCAGTTAAAGTTGTCAGTTGCGCATTGAGTTTTTTCAATTGCAATACCGCTACTTTTTCATCCAAATGTTTAGGCAAAGTGTAAACACCCACTGGGTAATTGGCAGTTTGTGTAAATAACTCAATTTGCGCAATAGTTTGATTAGCAAATGATGAACTCATTACATAGCTTGGGTGACCCGTACCGCAGCCTAAATTCACTAAACGGCCCTTTGCTAACAAGATGATTTTCTTGCCATCTGGGAATATCACATGATCCACTTGTGGTTTGATTTCATCCCACTCATATTTCTCAAGTGAGCTTACATCAATCTCGTTATCAAAGTGGCCAATATTGCAGACAATCGCTTGGTTTTTCATTTTTGCCATATGTGCATGTGAGATCACATGGTAATTGCCAGTAGCGGTCACAAAGATATCAGCATGTTCAGCTGCATAATCCATAGTTACTACACGGTAGCCTTCCATTGCCGCTTGCAACGCACAAATAGGGTCCACTTCAGTAACCCAAACTTGGGCTGATAAAGCACGTAAAGCTTGAGCTGAACCTTTACCAACATCGCCGTAACCGGCAACTACCGCAACCTTACCAGCAATCATCACATCAGTTGCACGTTTAATTGCATCCACTAAAGATTCACGGCAGCCATATAAATTATCAAATTTTGATTTGGTCACTGAGTCATTTACGTTAATTGCAGGGAAAGCAAGCTTGCCTTCTTTATGCATTTGATACAAACGATGCACGCCCGTAGTAGTTTCCTCGGTCACGCCGATAATTTGGGCTAAACGCGTTGAGTACCAAGTTGGGTCAACTTTTAATTTAGCTTTAATTGCATCAAATAGGCAGATTTCTTCTTCACTGCCCGGTTTAGCAATCACTGATAAATCTTTTTCAGCACGCGTACCAAGATGTAGCAATAAGGTTGCATCGCCTCCATCATCCAAAATCATGTTGGTGTATTGTGCTTGTCCGGCTTGATTTGCAGGCCATTCAAAAATGCGATGGGTGTAATCCCAATACTCGGTCAAGTTTTCGCCTTTAATGGCAAAAACTGGCGTACCGCCAGCTGCAATCGCCGCAGCTGCATGGTCTTGAGTTGAGTAGATATTGCATGAAGCCCAACGGACGTCTGCACCCAAGTCATTTAGCGTCTCAATTAGCACCGCTGTTTGAATCGTCATATGCAGACTGCCAGTGATGCGCGCACCTTTTAGCGGTTGTGCTTTGGCAAACTCTTCACGAATCGCCATTAATCCTGGCATTTCTGTTTCAGCAATCGCAATTTCTTTACGGCCAAAGTCTGCCAAATTGATATCAGCAACAATGTAATCTTTAAATTTTAAGTCAGTCACAGTATTCATTTTATATCCTTGAATGTGTGACCGGAGGGAAGGGGTGTACTAAAACAAGATAAGTTGTAACGCTAATCTCACCCAAATCCCGTGCCCGGCACGGTTAATAATGGTGAGCGCCGTTAAAACATATTCCGAGCCTGGGAGAAGTCTCTCGCAACGCTCCTCGGAATAGTCGGCATTATACGTGATATTTTTTTTCGCACCAAGGTGATGACAAACTGAATTTCATTGAAACTAGGTTTTCATGACCTGTGCCTAATACTTTTAACTAGCTAGGCCCAGAAAGCGTACTCAAGCAACGGGCCTTGTGGCTCGCGTATAAACACACCTAAACAGACTTGGTAGGCACAATTTTTACATTGTCTAGCCCACACAACTAAAGACTTGCACAGCGCTGTGATAGCACTGTGCAATTCATAGGGCTAAATTGAAGCTTTTAATGCTTCAGCTCTGTCGGTAGCTTCCCAAGTAAACTCAGGTTCGTCACGGCCAAAATGTCCATAAGCCGCTGTTTTTGTATAAATCGGACGCAATAGATCCAACATTTTAACGATACCTTTTGGGCGTAAATCAAAATGTTCCAACACTAATTGCCTAAGCACTTCGTCAGAAACTTTGCCAGTACCGTAAGTTTCTATCATTACTGAAGTTGGGCGAGCGACACCAATGGCATAACTCACCTGAACTAAGCAGCGTGAAGCCAAACCAGCAGCCACGATATTTTTAGCTACATAACGGCCAGCATAAGCAGCGCTACGATCTACTTTTGATGGATCTTTACCTGAAAAAGCACCGCCGCCATGAGGCGCAGCACCACCATAGGTATCCACGATGATTTTACGGCCTGTTAAACCGCAATCGCCTTGTGGGCCACCAATAACAAAACGGCCCGTAGGATTAACCAAGAACTTAATCTCACCCTTAATCAACTCTTGGGGCAACATAGGCTTAATGATTTCTTCAATCACTGCTTCACGAATTGCTTCCAAAGACATTTCTGGGGCGTGCTGTGTAGAAAGAACCACAGTATCAATTTTGTATGGCTTGCCATCCACATACTGAACGGTGACCTGTGATTTAGCATCTGGACGCAACCAAGGTAGACGACCATCTTTACGCATTTGCGCCTGACGCTCCATCAGTCGGTGACTAAGCCAAATTGGCAAAGGCATTAACTGCGGCGTTTCAGCCACTGCGTAGCCAAACATTAATCCTTGGTCGCCAGCCCCTTGATCAAGCGGATCATCATCAGCGTTATCAACGCCTTGGGCGATATCTGGCGATTGTTTGTCATAAGCAACTAAAACTGCGCAGCCTTTGTAATCAATACCATATTCAGTATTGTCATAACCGATGCGCTTAATAGTTTCGCGTGCAACTTTAATATAATCAACATTGGCTGTGGTGGTAATTTCACCCGCCAATACGATTAAACCAGTGTTGGCCAACGTTTCTGCTGCAACTCGGGCATTAGGGTCTTGGGTTAAAATAGCATCTAAAATGCTATCGGATACTTGGTCTGCAAGCTTGTCTGGGTGACCTTCAGAAACAGATTCTGAGGTAAATAGATATTCGTTCATTGTGCGCCTTGAATAATTAACAATAAAAATGAAGTGACTCGCATACTAAAGGCTGAAGCATGAAAGTCAGGTCAATGACTAGGCGAACATTCTACCTAACTTATTCAATAATAAGCAGATAAATAATTAATAAAGCACTATCTCCGAGCTTGGGCATCTTATAATGAACAAATGAAATTACAATTCACTAAAATGCATGGCATAGGAAATGATTTTATGGTGATTGATGCCATTAATCAGTCGGTAAATCTGACGCCTCAACAAATTCAAGCCCTTGCCCACAGGCAATTTGGCATCGGCTTTGATCAGCTACTTTTGGTCGAAACTTCAAAAATCGCTGATTTTAAATACCGAATTTTTAATGCAGATGGAAGCGAAGTGTCACAGTGCGGTAACGGTGCACGCTGTTTTGCACGCTTCGTCTATGAGCAAAAATTAAGCTCAAAACGCGAAATTAGCGTGGAAACTGCTAGTGGCATTATTACCCCAAAATTAGAAGAACATGACTTGGTCACGGTGAACATGGGTGCACCAAAATTTGCGCCTGCGGACATTCCCTTTATTGCCGAGGCTTCTGCCACTAGCTATGAGTTGAATATTGGTGAGGAGTCAGTCACGATTGCCGCAC
>SESD01000026.1_pt1 | contig 84832 bp, 87 predicted proteins | sample 3171411 | NCBI WGS metagenome assembly SESD01 (sample SAMN06051880, study PRJNA518727) | freshwater metagenome | biome: subpolar coniferous forest; feature: holomictic lake; material: water; isolation source: holomictic Lake 442, 16.5 m depth | place: Canada: near Kenora, Ontario | collected...
ATGTAGTGTCTGCCAGTACACAGTGAGCGCAAAGCGTTGCAGGGTTAGTACTCTTAAAATCGAGAAAGTAAATAAATAATTTTTACAATAGCGCAAATTCTGACGTGAAATGACGCAGGGATGCAGGCTCTTTTACGATTTTAAGGCCGCGAAGTTTGGAAGCGTTTTTATGGACCTCGGCGCAGACTTCAATGACGTAATCAATGTGACTTTGTGTGTAGGTACGGCGAGGAATGGCCAGCCGGACTAGCTCCATCGGGGCTGCAACTTCACTTCCGTCGGGTTTTCGTCCAAACATGACTGTTCCGATCTCGCAGCCTCGAATACCGCCGACTTTATATAGTTCAACTGCAAGGGATTGCCCTGGATATTGCAGAGCGGGAATGTGTGGCAAGAAAGCTTTCGCATCGAGATACACCGCATGTCCCCCGATGGGAAGCATCACTGGAATTCCAAGTTCTGCTAAAGCATTACCAAGATATGCCGTAGATGTAATCCGATATTTTAGATAATCGTGGGAAACGATCTCAGTTAAACCAACGGCTAGCGCCTCTAAGTCACGACCGGCTAAACCACCGTAAGTTGGAAATCCTTCGGTCAAAATAAGTAAGTTGCGACATTTTTCCGCTAACGCATCATCGTTAAGTGCAAGCCATCCCCCGATATTTCCAAGCGGATCTTTCTTAGCACTCATTGTCATTCCATCGGCCAACGATGCAATTTCACGAATGATATCGACAACATTTCGATCTGATTGTCCGGCTTCGCGTTCGCGAATAAACCAAGCGTTTTCAGCGAATCTGCAGGCATCTAAAAAGAAAGGCAGATTGTACTTTTTACACATTTCACTAACCGCTTTTAAGTTCTCCAGAGAGACGGGCTGTCCTCCCCCAGAGTTATTTGTAATCGTCATCATGACGACCGGAATATTTTCAACTCCTGTTTTAATGATGAACTCTTCAAGTGCAACTAAATCCATATTGCCCTTAAATGGATGAAGGCTGGATGGATCTCGGCCTTCGGCGATAACTAAATCAACGGCCTCGGCCTTTGAATATTCGATGTTGGCCCGAGTTGTATCAAAGTGCGTGTTGCTTGGAATAACTTTGCCGGGGCCACCGATGGCGGTGAAGAGAATTTTTTCGGCAGCTCTGCCTTGATGTGTTGGAATCACATGTGTGTACGGAAAAAGATTTTGTACAGCGTCTTTGAATTTAAACCACGAGGGAGAACCAGCATATGACTCATCACCGCGTTGAATTGCCGCCCATTGATTACGACTCATAGCGCCCGTGCCAGAATCTGTCAGCAGGTCTATGAGGACATCATCTGAGTGCAATGAGAAGAGATTATTGCCCGCTTCGGCAATGAGTTTCTCTCGCTGCTCCTGTGTCGTCATTGCGATAGTTGCTACAGAGTGAATCTTGAACGGCTCGATAATCGTTTTAAATTCCATTGCAAAATGCTAGACATTTGCCTCACGAGAAGTTTGAAATCGGCTGGGGCCAGCACTTTAACCAGCGTTTATGGCCTTTACCGCCCAAACTCCACCATTTGGAAGGAAACGAGAGGTAACAGGGGTGCATCGTTGACCGAGTCCAGAAGCCAACCTAGGCTACGAGGATGCCTTCGCTAGGAGAGATAAATGCGATGGATGGTGCAAAGGCGCACGAGTTATTTGCGCGCTGCACCATCGCGTCGCAATATTGCGACACCCTCGTGAAGACTCGACCATATTTTAGTGAAGACAATCTTCTTAGCGCCTCGGATCAAGCAACGCGCAATTTGAATGCGAAAGCTTTGTTAGTAGCCTTTTCTGGCCACCCTCGTATCGGTGAGCGAAAAGCGCATTCGGCATGGGCCAGTGCTGAACAGTCAGGCGTTTCTGCCGATAATGCCAAAGTTTTAGCGGATTTAGCTGCGGCTAACTTGGCATATGAAGAAAAATTTGATCATGTATTTCTCATTTGTGCTACAGGTAAGTCCGGCACCGAAATGTTGGCCGAATGCAATCGCCGAATTAATAACTCCCCTGACGTAGAGATCGAAGAGGCGCGCGAACAGTTGCGATTAATTAATCGAATTCGAATACATAAATTGTTGGAGGAAGCATGAGCACGCTATCGACACATATCCTGGATACAACCACTGGTCAGCCTGCCGCGGGAGTGAAGGTAGCCCATAGTGTTGGGGGAAAGCTCGTTGCTAGTGGGGTTACAAATAACGATGGCCGCGTCAGTGATTTGTTAGATGGCCAGCCAATAACTCCAGGCAACCACACATTAACTTTTGAAGTCGGCCCATATTTTGCCACCAATAATCGCGAAACCTTTTTTAGCAATATCAATGTCGATTTCGTCGTCACTGACATTAACCGTAATTACCATATTCCACTTCTGCTCAGCCCATTCAGTTTTACCAGTTACAGAGGGAGCTAGCCATGAAAATCGAACTCGGCGAGAACCGCTACGGAAAAGCTGAAAATCGAGTAGTTAGAATTACTCGTGAGCAGGGCACGCATCACATCCTCGACCTCAACGTCTCGGTGCAGTTAAGTGGCGATTTCGCCGATACGCATTTAACTGGATCCAATGCCAAAGTCCTGCCGACCGATACTCAGAAAAATACCGTCTTTGCTTTTGCGCAAAAGTACCCAGCGATGGAGCCAGAGGCCTTTGGGTTAAAGCTCTGCGAACACTTCTTGAATACACAAAGTCATGTAACCCGGGCTGAAGTGCGCTTGGAGCAATATCTTTGGGATCGAATCCTGGTTGATGGAAAACCTCACCCACGTGCATTTCAAAAAAATACAAGTCTTACTCGAACTGCTCGCGTCGTCATGGATCGCAGCGCCGACGGTGGCAAAGAGGCATTTGTAAGCAGCGGCGTAGAAGATCTAGTAATTCTTAAAACCAGCGACAGCGAGTTCACGGGATTTATCAAAGATCATTACACGACTTTGCCAGAGGCAACTGATCGAATTATGGCTACCCAAGTCACTGCCAAATGGCGCCACGATAGCCATGATGTTGCAGTGCTTTCAAAGAAGGACTTTGCGAAGAGTTTCACCAAAGCAACGGAGAAAATGTTGGCAACTTTTGCCGAGCATTACAGTCTCTCGCTGCAACAAACTCTCTTTGAAATGGGCAAAGCGATGATTACCGAGCAGCCAGATATCTGTTCAGTGCGTATGAGTCTTCCAAATAAACATCACTTCCTCGTCGATCTCTCGCCTTTTGGCCAATCGAATGCGAGTGAAGTCTTTATCGCCGCCGATCGTCCGTATGGTCTCATCGAAGCCGTTGTTAATCGCGACGATGCTCCAGATGCGGGCTTTATCTGGCCGGCTTGGTAAAGGAGTAGCACATGGATTTCTTTAGACCGAAAACTCTTTCAGAGGCACTCACCCTTAAATCGACGCATCCTTTAGCGCTATGTATCAATGGTGGAACCGACGTTATGGTCGAACTAAACTTTGATCGTAAACGCCCAGAAGTGCTGTTGGATTTAAGTGCAATAGATGAGTTAAGTCAGTGGAGCCACGAGGGCGAAAATATCAACTTAGGTGCTGGTGTTTCATACTCGCGAATCCAAGCCGAACTAGCTGAGTTTCTTCCAGGTTTAGCAATGGCATCTCGGACTGTCGGCTCCTTGCAAATTAGAAATCGTGGAGGCGTCGGTGGTAATTTAGGTTCGGCCTCCCCTGCCGGTGATGCGCACCCTTCACTTCTTTCTACGGGCGCAACGGTTAATGTCGCAAGTGTGCAAGGCAAGCGCTCGATAGATATTCATGAGTTTTTTATCGGTCCTAAAAAGAGTGCGTTAAAGCCCGATGAGATTATTACAAGCATCGTGATTCCTAAGGCCCGCGGTGGTCAGCAGTATTCAAAGATTGGCACACGAAATGCAATGGTTATCGCCGTTTGTTCCTTTGGTTTAGCAATCGATGCAACGGCCAATACCGTTGGCACTGGAATTGGTTCTGCTGGACCTACTCCCCTTCGCGCACCAGAGGCTGAGGCCTTTGCTGCAAGTAAATTGGATTGGGCACATGGCGCGGCAATTTCGGCAGAAGTTCTCAAAGAGTTTGGCGCATTAGTTGCTGCCGCCGCGCGTCCAATCGATGATATCCGCGGCACTGCGGCCTATCGCCGCCACACCCTCGGTGTTATCTCAGCTAGATCTTTGAAGTGGGCCTGGAAAACAACTAACGAACTGCGGAGTATGTAATGCGACTTACCTGTAACGTAAATGGAAAAACCGAAGTCCTTGATGACATTTGGCCAGGTGAAAGTCTGCTCTATGTATTGCGCGAGCGAATGGGTCTGCCTGGAGCAAAGAACGCTTGCGAACAGGGCGAGTGCGGATCATGTTCAGTGCACGTTGATGGTGTTCTTGTCTGCGCATGTCTAGTTGCAGCTGGACAAGTTGAGGGCGCAATAATTAAAACCGTTGAAGGTTTAGCTGGAGCAACCGAACTTCATCCAGTTCAGCAGGCATATCTTGATGCAGGCGCAGTTCAATGTGGTTTTTGTACCCCGGGATTAATTGTTGCAACCGTAGATTTATTGGATAAGAACGCCGATCCAACTGATAATGAAATACGCGAAGCCCTCGCCGGCAATCTCTGTCGCTGCACAGGGTATGCAAAGATTTTAGATGCTGTGCGCTTAGCTGCTGCGCGTGCAGAGAGTACGAGCAAGGCGTGAGTCAAACTCTCATCACTGGTGCTTACATTGCAACTCTTGACCCTGACGATCGCGAAATTAGCGATGGTTGGGTGGCTATCGATGGCAAACGAATCGTTGCGATCGGCCAAACTCCTATCCCCGAGCAGTACGCGCACTTTGATCGAATCGATGGCGCTGGGTCGCTATTGACTCCAGGTTTTATTAATACCCACCACCATTTATATCAATGGGCAACGCGCGGAATTGCAACTGAATCCACGCTCTTTGAATGGTTAGTAACGCTCTATCCAATTTGGGGCCACTTAGATGCCGAGGTAACTTTCGGTGCAGCTCAAGGCGCTCTCGCATCCCTCATGCTCTCGGGCTGTACATACACAACTGATCATCATTATGTTTTTCCAGCCGAGGGCGGAGATTGTTTAGCCGCTGAAATCGACGCCGCTCAAGGCCTTGGAATTCGCTTTCATCCAACGCGCGGATCCATGGATTTAGGTCAATCCCAAGGCGGTCTGCCACCGGATAACGTTGTAGAAAATCGCGATCAAATTTTGATTGCAACTGAAGATGCAATTCACCGCTTTCATGATCCATCCGACGATGCGATGGTCAAAATTGCCGTTGCGCCTTGTTCGCCTTTCAGCGTCACCGGTGATCTAATGAAAGAGGCGGCACAACTCGCCCGTCGCGAAAATGTTCGTTTGCATACTCATTTAGCTGAAACTATCGATGAAGAGAATTTCTGTCAGGAGAAATTCGGTTGCTCCCCTACCGATTACGTTGAATCTTTGGGTTGGCTTGGTCCAGATGTATGGATGGCGCATGCAATTCATTTAGATGATTCGGCAATTGCTAAGTTTGGAAAAACCGGAACTGGAGCGGCGCACTGTCCATCATCTAATGCGCGCTTAGGCGCAGGCATCGCGCGTGTACAAGATTTAGTTGCAGCTGGAGCACCAGTTGGTCTAGGTGTTGATGGCGCAGCAAGTAATGAGAACGGCGAATTACTGACCGAAGTTCGCGCCGCGGCGCTATGGGCGCGGTTAAAAGATGGACCAACGGCCATGAGTGCGCGCCAATCACTTGCCCTTGCAACACGTGGAGGCGCACGTGTTTTGGGACGTGAAAAAGAGTTGGGAACAATTGAAGTTGGCAAGCTGGCCGATTTAGTTTTGTGGAAGTTAGATGACATCGGCCATATCGATATCGTCGATCCGATCGCTGCATTGGTTCTAGGACCAAAAGCTGAAGTAAAAGCGCTCATAGTTAATGGTGAACTCCGTGTTCGCAACGGGCTCATCACTGCAATCTCACATGAAGAAATCGCTCAAACGGCAGCACGCGCAAGTAAGAAACTATTAACTAGTGCCAAGAAGGCAGGCTGACATGAGTAATTCAACGCTCCCGACGAAACAACAGGATCATATTGCCGCTCCTGTAAGTGCGGGCCTAGGCGAGAGTGTTGCAAGACCAGATGGAACCCTCAAAGTCACTGGCGATTTTGCATATTCGAGTGATCTCTGGGCCGATGGAATGTTGTGGGCATCAACGCTGCGATCTCCACACCCACATGCACGAATCAAGTCAATCAATATTGCACCAGCGTTGAAAATTAATGGTGTCTCGGCCGTCTTAACGCATGACGATGTTCCTGGGGCAAAACTCTATGGCCTTGAAATTATCGATCAGCCCGTACTCGCCTTCGACACGATCCGCTTTCACGGTGAGGCAATTGCAATCGTTGCCGCCGATCACCCAGAGACTGCAAAGCGCGCAGCGCAAGCCATCATTGTTGAGTATGAGATTTTAGAGCCCGTCGTTGATGCCGATTTTGCAATTAGCGGCAAGGCTCCAGTCATACATTCAGGTGGCAACATCACTCGCCACGTGCCAATTATTTTTGGTCCACAGAACTTAACGGCCGATATCGTTGTTAAAGGCGAATACGAAGTTGGAATGCAAGATCAAGCCCCGCTTGGTCCTGAATCCGGTCTTGCAATTCCGGCCGATGATGGCGGAATAGATTTATATATTTCAACGCAGTGGTTGCACGTTGATCGTGGTCAGTTAGCAACCGTGCTTGGAATCCCACCTGAGAAAGTGCGCATCACTTTGGCTGGTGTTGGTGGTGCCTTTGGTGCGCGTGAAGATCTATCGATGCAGGCACATATCGCACTCCTTGCAATGCGCACAGGTAAGCCAGTAAAGATTGTGTATTCACGGGAAGAATCTTTCTTCGGTCACGTTCACCGCCACCCAGGAAAACTTCGCTACGAACATGGCGTTACTAAAGAGGGCAAGCTCATCTACGTCAAAGCTAACATCGTTCTAGATGGCGGGGCTTATGCATCCTCCTCCCCCGCTGTGTGCGCTAACGCTGCATGTTTTGCCGTTGGTCCATACATTGTCGAAAGTGCAACGATTGATGCTTACGTTGCTTATACAAATAATCCACCGTGTGGTGCGATGCGTGGTTTCGGTGCGGTCCAAACGGGCTTTGCTTATGAATCGCAGATGGACAAGATTGCCGCCGTTCTTGGGATGGATCCCATCGAGCTGCGTTTAAAAAATGCGATGGTGCGAAATACTTTGATGCCAACGGGTCAGCCCGTTGACTCAGCGGCGCCAGTTGCTGAGATTCTGGAAAAACTTCGTGCAATGCCGTTGCCACCGTTGACGCAAACAACTGATGGCTTCGACTTACTCGAACTTCCAGGCGGAGCCAGTAATACAACCCACGGCGAAGGCGTTCGACGCGGAATTGGTTATGCCGTTGGAATTAAGAACATTGGATTCTCTGAAGGCTTTGATGACTATTCAACAGCTAAAGTTTCACTTCAGATTATTAATGGCGAACCCGTTGTCGAAGTTCATACCGCCGCCGCCGAAGTTGGCCAAGGTTTAGTAACTCTTAAAGGGCAGATCGCGCGTACCGAGTTAGGCGTTCAACGCGTTGTTGTCCATGTCAGTGATACCCAAGTCGGAAGTGCAGGATCTACGAGTGCATCGCGTCAGTCCTATGTCACAGGTGGGGCAGTCATGACGGCTTGTAAAGCGGTTCGCGATGAAGTTCTTCTCTATGCCTTGGAAAGAATAGGCCACCTGCATCCACTTCTGCTCCACTTTCGTGCCACTTACGTTCTAGTCGATGGCGAAATTCGCGACGCCGATGGTCGACTCGTTTCCACGTTGGCCGAACTCATTGGCGAGAAAATCTTTACCTGCACGCGCGAATACCGACACCGACCTACAACTCCGATCGATCCAATTACTGGACAAGGCCTTCCGCATGCCCAGTTTGCTTTCGCTGGCCATCGCGCAGTCGTCGATGTCGATATTGAAACTGGTTTAGTAAAAGTTATTGAGATGGCAACGGTTCAAGATGTTGGCAAAGCCCTCAATCCGCAAGCAATTGAGGGTCAACTAGAGGGTGGAACTGCTCAAGGTTTAGGTCTTGCAATTTTGGAAGAGATCCAAGTAGTCAATGGAAAAGTTAAGAATCCATCTTTTACCGACTATTTAATTCCAACAGTGCTAGACATGCCACCAGTTCGATCGATTATTTTGGAGTATGCCGATGAGCATGCGCCCTATGGTCTGCGCGGTGTGGGCGAAGCCCCAACTATTTCTAGTACACCTGCAGTGGTCTCTGCGATTCGAGCTGCAACTGGTCTTGCTCTGAATCGAGTACCCGTGCGGCCTGAGCACATCACTTCAACGATGTAGAGGTTTTACTTAGTAAGGCTTTCAATAAAGGTGAGTGAGTTTTGATAAATGAGCTCTTGATCGTAATCAAGTGTTGCTACGTGATAACTATTAATTAACTCAATGCGGGTTTTATTGACCGAACCCAGACCTGCCATGATGATTTCAGTGTTTGAAACGGGCAACGTATGGTCTTCGACGCTGTGAAAGAGTTGAACTGGAACCGTAACTTTAGAGAGATTCTGGCGAGTCTTTTTAAGCATAATGAGAAGCTGATGAATTCCGCGTGTCGGCAAGGCATCGTATCCATGCTCGGTAATTCCAGGTCGCTTAATGTCATTTCCAACGCTCGTGCGTAGTTTTTGAAAGCGTGAGAGCACATAACCAACGGGAGCTGAAACAAATGGCACATGAATCATGGGATTTACTAATATTAATCCACTGAGCCGATCGTTATTTTCTTCGGTTACATACAGCGAAGTTCCACCGCCCATAGACAGCCCAGCAAGAAAGACTTGGTCGCAGCTTTTAAATAACTCTTCCAGCTCGCGCTGAACTTTCGCTGGCCACTCTTGCCACTTCACTTCGTTGAGATCTTGCGGCTTAGTTCCGTGTCCAGGTAAAAGTGGAACGCGAACTGTGTAGCCCTTTGATAAAAGAAATTCAGCCCAAGGTCGCATCGATGGTGGGGCGCCAGTAAAACCGTGAACAAATAAAACGCCTATGCGTGCATTTTTTCCCGATCCCGTTGCAGACCAATCTTGCATCCAACCTGGGGGCGCGGTTTCTACAGCCATAATGAGAGCTTAAGCGAGAGTTCGCGAAAGGGATGCGTCGCGAAGTAGTTTGGCAACGGTCTGCGCCAAGGTAAATGGATCGATGGGATGAACGACAGATGCCTCAGCCAGTGACCAAGCGGCAAGCCATGAATCCTGGACGCGACCAGTAATTACTAAAACGGGAGGGCAGTTGAAAACCTCATCTTTTAGCTGGCGTGCGATTCCGAGTCCGCCTTCAGGGGCTGATTCACCGTCGAGGATAAATAAATCCACCGCAGATTGGGCGTCAACAAAAGAACGAAGTGCAGCTCCCGTTGCAAACTCGACGATGGTGTGTTCGGGCAGATCGCTAGCTACCTGACGGCCAAGGGCTGCACTAATCGTTGCGCGGACCGATGAATCATCGGAGTAGACAACAATCGTATTTTTTCTAACCTGCGCACTCATGGCGGCAATTCTAAGTCACAATGCGGGTCAAACCAAAGCCTAAAATCACTCATTTCGGCGTGACCTGTTTCATGCCCAAAACGGGGTAATCAGCGGCTAAATCGCACCCTGCTGCAGGACAGCGTCTCGGTTTTAGGGAATAATCGCGGCATGTCAAGCACAGCCGTATCAGGCCACCATAAAATCACACGCCCCAATGCAGTAGCAGTCGGAACTATCGTGTGGCTCTCCAGCGAACTCATGTTCTTTGCGGCTCTGTTCGCAATTTACTTCACTACTCGGGGAGTTCAAGGCCCAAAGATTTGGTTGGAATCAAACCATCTTCTTAACGTTCCCTTCGCTGCCATCAATACAACGGTCCTCGTTCTCTCCTCAGTAACATGCCAGTTTGGTGTCTTTGCTGCAGAGCGTTTTCAGTTCCGCAAGACCGGTGCGATCTACCAGATTAATAAATGGGGAATGCGCGAGTGGTTCTCACTTACATTTTTAATGGGCGCCTTCTTCGTTGGCGGACAAATTTTTGAGTATGCCTCATTAGTCCATGATGGTCTCACGCTTTCATCTACGGCCTACGGTTCGGTCTTCTTTATTGCAACTGGCTTTCACGGTCTTCACGTTACTGGCGGCTTGATTGCTTTCTTAATTGTTATTGTTCGAGTCTCTAAAGCCCGTCGCTTTACCAGCGGGCAAGCAACAACGGCAATTGTTGTTTCTTACTATTGGCACTTCGTCGACGTAGTGTGGATCGCACTGTTTTCCGCGATCTACCTCATTAAATAAGGAGTACAGAAAAAACGTGAAGCGCCTTTCCAAATACCGCCGCCACAGAGCTGCAGCACCTTTACTTCTAGTTGTTGCTTTGCTGGGAATTGGTACAACTTTCAGCGTTGCTAGTGCATCGATCAAGCAGACTCCCTCAACTTTTGCGCGCTCAGCTGCAATCGATGAAGGCAAGCAGATTTTTCTTAAAGGTTGTTCTTCTTGCCATGGTTTAAACGCTGAAGGTGGCTCTATTGCCCCTTCCCTTATCGGCGTTGGTGCCGCCTCAGTTGACTTTCAAGTAGGCACTGGACGTATGCCGATGGCCGATATGAGCACGCAGGCCGCTAGAAAAAGGCCGGTTTACAACGCCGAGCAGACTGCAGCATTAGTTGCCTATGTATCTTCCCTTGCCCCAGGACCTGCAATCCCAACCGATGCGGTTTTAAATTATGAGCGCGATGGCAACACGGCTCAAGGCGGCGAGCTATTTAGAACTAACTGCGCGATGTGCCACAACTTTGCCGGTCAAGGGGGTGCATTAACTCAAGGAAAATATGCTCCAACTTTGATGGGCGTTGAACCTAAATATATTTACGAAGCGCTTATAACTGGCCCACAATCAATGCCGGTTTTCAGCGATAAAACAATTACTCCAGCAGAAAAACTTTCTCTCATCAAGTGGATAAAGTCGGCAGAAGCCGAACCAAATCTAGGCGGAGCAACGATGGGTCGAATTGGACCCGTTACTGAAGGTCTGTTGGGTTGGATTCTAGGTCTTGGACTGCTCATAGCTGTTGCAGTCTGGTTAACAACGAAAGCGAGATGAGTGCTGTGTCTAACGAGATAGAACCTATGCAAGATCCTGGCACTCCCGTACATGTTGCGCGCGCAGCGGATATAAATCCCCGAGCCGAAAAACGCGCCGAACAACAAGTTGCAATTCTCTTTGGTCTCTCGGGAGTTGGTTCGCTCCTACTTATTTACTCATATGTATTTGTTAAGAAAGATGTATTCATTTTTATCCCAGTCATGGGAAACCAAAACGCCCAACAGCTAGGCCTTGGTTTAGGTATGGCCATGTCGCTATTTTTCCTTGGCTTGGCGGCAATTCACTGGGCCAAAACTCTTATGCCAGAGACCGAAGTTATTAATCACCGCCATGAGTTCCGTTCATCCGATGAGGATCGTGCAGAGTTAATTGCCACCGTTAAAGGTGGCGTTGCCGGTGTAAAGCTTGGCCGACGTAAGCTCATTAAAGGCTCTCTAGCTGGAGCAATGGGGCTTTTTGCCCTTCCTCCAGTTTTACTGTTGCGCGATTTAGGTCCGCTGCCAAAAAAGCAGTTAGAGACAACGAGTTGGAAAGCTGGCACGCGCCTGGTAACTGATCCTGGCAATCGCCCAATCTTGGCCTCTGATTTACAGGTCGGCGCAGTTGTCCAGACGCTTCCAGAACTTGCCCAAGGTGCAGAGCGTTTGCTCAGTGATATGGCCAAAGATCCAGTTCTACTTATCCGTCTTCGCCCAGAGGATTTCTTATTGACTCCAAAGAAATTAGCGATGACGCATGAAGGAATTATTGCTTTCTCAAAGATTTGTTCACACATGGGATGCGCAGTTGCTTTATACGAGCAACAGACCAAACATCTCTTATGTCCATGTCATCAATCCACTTTCGACGTTCCGCGCGGTGCCAAAGTTATCTTTGGACCTGCCGCTCGCCCTCTTCCTCAGTTAGACATAACCATTGATGCCGAAGGTTATTTAGTTGCTCGTGCAGCATTTAGTGAACCTGTCGGACCTAGTTTTTGGGAGCGTAACTCACAATGACAACTGCTGAAAAAAGATTAGGCGCCGCCGCTAGTTACGTCGATGATCGTTTAGGCGCCGCCGGTTGGGTCAAGAAGTCACTCAATAAAGTCTTCCCTGATCACTGGTCCTTCATGCTCGGTGAAATTTGCATGTACTCATTCATCATCTTGCTTCTCTCCGGAACTTTCTTAGCTCTCTGGTTTGATCCATCTCAACGCGATGTTATTTACGAAGGTGTCTACGCCCCACTCAAAGGGCTGAAAATGTCAGCGGCCTACGCCTCTACTTTAGATATCTCATTTGAAGTTCGCGGTGGGCTATTAATGCGCCAGATTCACCACTGGGCAGCGAATATATTTATGGCCGCGATCATGGCTCACTTACTGCGCGTTTTCTTTACCGGTGCTTTTAGAAAGCCTCGTGAGTTCAACTGGATTCTAGGAATTATTCTGCTCACCCTTGGCTTCCTTGAAGGTCTCTTCGGTTACTCACTTCCAGATGATTTGCTATCAGGAACTGGACTTCGAATTACCTCGGCGATTATTCAAGCAATCCCAGTTGTTGGCACTTACATCTCATTCTTCCTCTTTGGCGGCGCCTTTCCAGGCACTGGCTTCATCCCTCGAATGTTTACGTTGCACGTTCTCTTAATTCCTGGTGCCTTCTTAGCCGTTATAACTATCCACGTCATGTTGGTCTGGTACCAGAAGCACACGCAGTTCCCTGGACCTGGAAAAACTGAGAAGAACGTTGTCGGACACCCAATCTTGCCGGTCTACATGGCAAAAGCTGGCGGCTTCTTCTTTATCGTCTTTGGTGTAATCGCTTTCCTATCGGCGGTGGCATCAATTAACCCAATTTGGCTTTACGGACCGTACACACCTGGACAAATCTCTGCCGGCTCTCAACCCGATTGGTACATGGGTTGGCTCGATGGATTAGTTCGAATGTCCCCGCCATTAGAAACACATGCATTTGGACATACGATCTCTTGGAACATTCTGATTCCAGCACTTATTGTTCCTGGAATCGTATTTACTGGAATGGCCTTGTATCCATTTATTGAAAGCTGGTTTACGGGAGATAAGCGCGAACACCATCTACTAGATCGTCCCCGTAACGTACCTAACCGTACTGCCCTTGGTGTCATGTCAGTAACTTTCGTCATGGTCGCTCTTATCAACGGTGGTAACGACATCTTTGCCACCGCCTTCGATCTCTCAATCAATGAAATTATGTGGTTCTCTAGAATCTCAATTTTCTTGCTGCCACCACTAGCTTTCATTATTACCAAGCGTTTATGTCTATCCTTGCAACGCAGCGATCGCGAACTAGTTTTGCACGGCACTGAAACTGGTCGCCTCGTACGTATGCCAAGTGGAGAGTTTGTAGAAATTCACGAACCGATATCACCACAAAAGCGCTTCATACTTACCTCCCATGAGCAGTCTGGAGCACTTGAATTGCCAGATACAGACTCTCGTGGCGTTAAGCGTCCTGGGGGCCTTAAGAACAAGCTACGTGTGCGCTTGAGCAAAGCTCATGCAGTTGGCGTTCCTAAAGTTACTTCCGATGAGATCAAAGAGATTGAACACCACTAATTCGAGGATCTAATAACAAGCCAAACACCTAGGGCGGTAATTCCTATTCCAAGGAAGCCCTGGGTGTTTACTTTTTCTCCAAACAAAAAATATGCCTCAATGGCAGTTGCAGGTGGCACTAAATAAAATAACGATGAAACCGAAGCTGCGCTACCAGTATTGAGCAGCCATAAGAGTAACAAAATCGCGCCAACGGATAAGACTGCGATAAGCCAAATAAATGCGCCAATAAACTTTGGACTCCACTGAATTGAAGTTCCCCCGGATATAAAGGCTGCTAAAGCTAAAACGGTTCCACTTGCTAAGTATTGATAGGCCGTGCCGGCAAGAAGTGGAATATTGGATCCAATTTTCTTTTGAAGCAGCGTGGCAGTCGTGCTACCCATGAGCGCAATACCTATTCCTACTAAGCCTGCGAGTGGGATGTGCCTCTTTAGCGTTGGCCCGAGAACTAAAATGACGCCCGTGAGGCCGATGAGAAGTCCAGCTAACTGACTCTTAGTTAAGCGCTCCCCCAAAACCTTCACCGCTAAAACCGAGACGAGAACCGGCTGCAAACTCGTAACCACTGCGGCTACACCTGCCGATAAACCCTGCGAAATTGCGAAAAACACGCCACCTAAATAGCAGGCATGAAGGAAAATACCTACAACGGCCGATCGTCCCATTGCGCTGCGCCCAATGGCTACTGGTTGCTTTAGTGCCAAGGCGATAAGAAAGAGAACTCCGGCTGCAACAAAGATTCTTACTGCGAGAAAAATAAAGGGATCTGCATAGGGCAGACCGTACTTTGCCCCAACAAAACCCGTGCTCCACAGCAGAACAAAAAGATATGGCGCAAGGGTCGCCTTACTTATGCTTCGCACATTGCCTTTAAACGAACTAGCGACTTGGCAATATTTGTCGGGTTGTACTTCATAGCCCCAGTGCGAGCAATCCACCACGTAGAAAAGGCCGGAACTTCATGAGCATCAAATCTCTCTGTTACTTCGGTCTGGCCATTACCAATCTCAACTAGTTGGTAGCTCCATGTCCAGCGCATCAAGTGCCGCCACGTGATTCTTTTGCTCTCTTCAAATTCGGTGACTGTATTCTTGATTCGATAGCCGATACGAATCTTCATCTTCATGGTAAAAGTGGCTCCGAGATAAAGACGCTCCGGTCCTTCTACATTCGCTTGAATCGTGCCAGATCCATCGAATAGCTGATGGGAGCGGGGGTTGGCCAAGATTTCGAATATCGCCGAGGCGGGTGCGTTAATTATTATTCGTGCTGCCGCCATATTTGCAAAGTCTGGAACCAGAATCTCTGCACGAACTTTAGACATTGATCTCAGACGTGAGAAAGCGGCTTTTCATACTCGGTAACCATCCCGATTACAGAGATTATTAGGGCACCAAAGCCGATAAGTGTTAGCCACCAGCCGATTGCAAGACCCAGACCCATTGCGCAAGCACTCAAAGCAACCGGCAATGGCCACCATGAGTGTGGACTATAGAAACCGAGTTCTCCAGCGCCATCTGCAATCTCTGCAGTCAAATTATCTTCAGGAAGAACGGTACCGATTCGCTTTTGCGTAAACCATAAATAGAAAGCAACCATTCCAGCTAAACATGCAGCAAGGAGCATTCCGCCAATACCGACAGGCTCGCCACCAACATTCCAATAAATTACCGACATAATTACATAGAAAACACATAGCCCGCCGAAGAGTTGCCAATTAACCTTCATAGTAGTTAGTGCTCCTCGGTCTTAATGTGCGGATGATGCAAATCAAATGCTGGTCGCTCACTTGAGATACGTGGCATTGTTAAGAAGTTGTGGCGTGGAGGTGGGCACGATGTCGCCCACTCAAGAGATGCACCATAACCCCAAGGATCATCGACACCAACGAGTGGTGATTTACGCGTAATCCAGACGTTGATTGCAAATGGAATCATGGACAGTGCAAGTAGGAATGATCCAACGGTTGAGACGGTATTCATAAAGGTGAAGCCATCGGTTGCTAAGTAATCGGCATAACGCCGCGGGAATCCCTTAATGCCGAGCCAGTGTTGGATTAAGAAAGTTAAGTGGAAGCCAATGAAGAGCGTCCAAAAGTGAATCTTACCTAAGCGCTCATTGAGCATACGGCCAGTCATCTTTGGCCACCAGAAATAAAAACCACCGAACATTGCAAAGACCACGGTTCCAAATAGAACGTAGTGGAAGTGCGCAACGACGAAGTAGCTAGCCGAAACTGCGAAATCAAGTGGTGGTGAGGCCAAAATAATTCCAGTCAAACCACCGAAAAGGAAAGTAACAAGGAAGCCCATAACCCAGAGCATCGGAGTTTCAAAAGTTACATGGCCGCGCCACATTGTGCCGATCCAGTTAAAGAACTTAACGCCGGTTGGAACACCAATCAGAAAAGTCATGAAGGAGAAGAATGGCAACAGAACTTGGCCAGTTGCAAACATATGGTGGGCCCAAACAGAGACTGAGAGCGCAGAGATTGCAATTGTTGCCGCGATCAGACCCTTATAACCAAAGATTGGTTTACGGCTAAAGACTGGCAAAATCTCGGTAGCAATTCCAAAAAATGGCAGCGCCAAAATATAAACTTCGGGGTGGCCGAAGAACCAGAACAAGTGCTGGAAGAGCATGGCGCCACCGTTGGCAGGGTCAAATAAATGTGTTCCATATATTCGGTCCGACTCTAACCCCAGTAAAGCCGCAGCTAGAGGTGGGAAAGCGAGCAAAACTAAGATCGAAGTTAGAAGAACGTTCCAGGAGAAAATCGACATGCGGAACATCGTCATTCCAGGTGCTCGCATCGTGAAAATAGTTGTAATGAAGTTAACGCCACCAAGAATTGTTCCAACACCGCTGATTGCTAAACCGATCAACCAAAGATCAGCACCGATTCCTGGTGAGTATGTTGCGTTGGAAAGTGGAACATAAACGGTCCAACCAAAGGATGCCGCTCCCCCTGGAGAAAGGAATCCAGCAAAGGCCATCGATCCACCAAATAAATACAGCCAGTAGGAAAGCATGTTAAGTCGTGGGAAGGCAACGTCTGCAGCGCCGATTTGTAGCGGCATGATGACATTAGCAAAACCAACAAACAAAGGTGTTGCAAACATTAGAAGCATGATTGTTCCGTGCATCGTAAAGATTTGGTTGTACTGCTCGTAACTCAAGAACTGCATACCTGGGCGAGCTAATTCAGTACGTAGAAGGAGCGCTAAAACACCTGCGATGAGAAACCACGCAAAGGAAGTCATCAAATACAGGTAGCCAATAGTCTTATGGTCAGTTGAGGTAATCCACTTAACGAAATTCTTTCCCTTTTTCGCTGGCAGTGGCGCTAGGGCCGTGCTCGTTGGGCTTTGTGCAAAAGTTGTCATCCTTGGCTCCCCTTTAACGTTTCAAGATAAGCCTTGTAATCAGCTGGTGATACGACTTTTACTGTAAACACCATCTGTGAGTGTGCACGACCGCACAAAATGTTGCAGCGTCCCGGGAATTCACCGATCTTATTTGCCGTGAACTCAAGGTGGTTAGTTACTCCAGGCAGATTCTGAATTTGAATCATGAAAGCTGGAATCCAAAAACCGTGGATTACGTCGTGGGATGTCAACGTGTAACGAACACGTTCACCTTGTGGGACAACCAAAGTAGGTGGTTGTGATGGTGTTCCAGTGACTACTGCCTGCGCTCCAGCTTCAGGATATGCAAACTGCCACGACCATTGCATTCCAACTACAGAAATTTCATGCATTGCAGTCGTAGTTTTTTGAGTTATTACGCTCTCTTTTTTAGCAGTGTAGAAAAACATTACGGCAACAATTAGGAACGGGATAATTGTGTAAACAATTTCAATGGGAACGTGATACTGAGTCTGCTTTGGAAACTCTGGTCCCCCAACTTTTGGCCGATGAAATACTGCTGGCCATAAAAGAAGGATGAGAGTTATTACGCCAACAACTCCTGCGGCGATCCAAGCCCCTTGCCACAATGACAGAGATTGATCGTTAACACTAGATGTTCCCTGCGGAAATCCAAGCTCTGAGACTTTTGAACAGCCCGTTAACAATAGAGCGGGGATAATTAAGGCCAGGGCGCGTAGACCCTTAGTTTTCGCTGGCGACATGGGGTAAAGGATATAGGGCAAGGAGCTTTATTCCCGTATTAAAAAGCGGCCACGACTGTGGCCGTCATCTCACGTTAGGCCTTGATGTTCTCGGCAATCTCTTTGGCAGCTTCATCTCCATAAGCCAGAGCAAATCGAGAAACGAACTCGGCGCCAGTAAATCGATACTCCTGGGTTCCCATTGTTTCAATGACATAGGTTGCAATCATGGCGCCAAGCTGGGCGCATCGCTCATGGCTTAGACCCCATGCAAGACCGGCGATGAAGCCAGATCTAAATGAGTCACCAACTCCAGTTGGATCGGTCTTGGAATTCTCCTTAGGGCATCCGACCTGAACGAACTCGCCTCCGGCCGTTTCAACTTTAGCCCCATGGGAGCCAAGGGTGATGACGCGGACCTTTACCCGCTCTAAAATTTCCGCATCGCTCCAGCCTGTTTTTTGCATGGCCAGCGCAAGCTCATATTCATTCATAAATAGGTACGTCGCACCATCGATGAGGAGCTTGATCTCTTCCCCGCTCATTCGTGCCATCTGTTGGGAAGGGTCTGCGGCAAAGGCAATCCCTAGGTCGCGACAGACTTCGGAGTGGCGCAACATCGCCTCAGGATCATCGGGAGAGATAACGACCATGTCGAATCGACCAGCCTTATCCATGATTGGCCCTAGCTCAATATTTCTAGCCTCACTCATTGCGCCCGGGAAAAATGAAGCAATCTGATTTAAGTCATCATCGGTTGTAACCATAAAGTGCGCGGTATGAAGAGTTTCTGAAACAAGTGCGTGCGAAGTATCTACGCCATGGCGAGCAAGCCAAGCTTCATAGTCTGGCCAATCTTTTCCAACCGCTGCAATCAATACAGGATTTAAGCCAAGGACTCCCATGCCGAAAGCAATGTTGGCTGCACAACCACCGCGGCGAACATCCAAACTATCGACAAGAAAAGAGAGCGAAACTTTTTCTAATGAGCCCGCAACTAAAGAGTCAGTAAATTTTCCGCTGAAGGTCATTAAATGATCAAGACCAACCGAGCCCGCTACACCTATTTTCATGTAGCGATCTTAGAGTGCTGAAGGGTAAATGTTAGTTAAATGAATCGCCGCAGGCACATGATCCGCCTGCATTGGGATTATCAATTGTGAACCCTTGCTTTTCAATTGTGTCTACGAAGTCGATTGATGCACCCATCAAATATGGATCACTCATCTTGTCGATGATGACTTTGACAGTACCGAACTCGTGGACAACATCTCCATCTTGGTTGCGGTCATCGAAATAAAGTTGGTAGCGAAGTCCAGAACAGCCTCCAGGCTGGACGGCAACGCGAAGCATTAAGTCATCGCGGCCCTCTTGAGCTAACAGGGCAGCGACTTTTACCGCTGCAACGTCGGTCAACTTGATTGACGTAGTTAATGAAACTGCTTGTGCCTCTGTAGTCATTTAACGCTCTCCTCGTACTAGATGGCCCAATCCTACCCGCACTCCCCGCCTCGGGCCACCGCAACAGGGCCCAAAACTTATATAGTTAGCGCCATGACTACAGAATCTGAAGGTAAGGGCCGCCCAACTCCTAAGCGCAAAGACTCAGAGGCAAAACGTATTACCTCCTCCCTTGCCCCAGTCGTGACGAAGGATCAAAAGCGCGCAGCTAAATTAGCCGGCCGCCAAGACCGCATGGCATCTCGCACTGCATATTTGCGTGGAGATGAAAACGCGCTCCCCGCCCGCGACAGAGGACCTGCCCGTCGATTTGTGCGCAACTATGTAGATTCACGTCGCTCAATTGGCGAATATTTTCTTCCGATTATTTTTATTGTCTTAGTCTTAACGCTAATCCCAGTTAAAACAGTTCAATTAACGGCCATTGCCCTCATGTACGCCGTACTGCTTATTGCAGTTATTGATGGAATCTTCTTGAGTCGCAAAATTCGCAAGGTAGTTGCAGAGAAGTTTCCGGGTACGGCTACTAAGGGCTTAGGAATGTATGCCTGGCTGCGCTCTACGCAAATGCGCCGCTTGCGTGCACCACACCCTCAGACCAAAGTTGGCGATAAAACTAACTAAGCGCGAGGGTTCGGCGAAATATTTTTAGCTGGATCTTTTTCAGGTAATTTCCCAAGAGCTTTATCAATTGCCTTCATGGTTGAGGCATCTAACTTCACTCCAGCGGCTTTAACGTTTTCCTTAACCTGAGATGGCTTTGTTGCACCCATGATGGCCGATGAGACATTTGGATTCTGCAGGACCCATGCAATTGCTAACTGTGACATCGACAGGCCAACTTCTTGTGCGATCGGCTTTAACTCTTGTACTGCAGTTAAAACCTCATCACGCAGCCATCCAGAAATCATTCCGCCGCCGCCATTCTTATCGGTTGCGCGCGAACCAGCTGGAGCTTTTTTACCTGGAAGATACTTTCCAGTTAGAACTCCTTGGGCCATTGGCGACCAGACAATCTGGCCAATCCCCTCTTTGATTGAGAGCGGAACAACCTCTGCCTCGATAACGCGCCAAAGTGCTGAGTACTGGGGTTGGCTAGAAACAAATCGGTCATACCCACGGACATCTTGAATCTTCAAGGCTTCAGAGATTTGAGGGGCAGTCCATTCAGAGAATCCGATGTAGTGAACTTTTCCAGCTCGAATTAAATCATCAAATGCACTGAGCGATTCCTCAAGCGGCGTCTCAAAATCAAAGCGGTGCATCTGATACAGATCGATGTGATCCGTCTTCAAACGCTTAAGAGATGCGTTGCATGATTCAATAATATGTTTGCGCGATAAACCGCGGTCGTTTTTACCAGTGCCCGTTGGCCAATACACCTTAGTAAAAAGTTCATAGGATTCGCGACGAACGCCTTTGAGTGCTTTACCTAAAACAACTTCAGCGCGAGTACCGGCGTACACATCGGCGGTATCAAAAGTGGTAATTCCTTCATTGAGTGCGGCTTTAACGCATTTGATCGCCGCTTCGGCTTCGACTTGAGAGCCGTGAGTAATCCAGTTGCCATATGAGATTTCAGAGACATACATGCCAGTACTGCCAAGACGACGATATTCCATGCCAAAACTCTAAGTCCTGCGCGCTTAGTTGCCAACTCGAGACCTATGTGGTTTGGTTCGCCTACAACTTAATAGGTTCGGCATTAGGGGAAGTTCGGTGCAATTCCGACGCTGACCCGCAACCGTAAAGGGCTCTTTTAAAGACCCTAAGTCGGATTACCTAATGGCCAAATCAGTTCGAGACAAACACCCGCCGAGGTTTGCGGGGTGTGGTCCTAGATATAAGTGGTTTTCTTACACTTCGTATTCGGTGCTACCCCTGTGGGACTCTTTTATATTCGAGAGGCTTCACTGAAATGAAATTTAAAACGCTCTTAATAACCCTGATGATTCTGACTACATCTGCGGTTCTCATTCCATCATCTGATGCTGCAACTAAAGGTTGGCGTTACTGGGGCTACTTCCAAGCCGCCCCAGGTCACAACACCTGGACTGCTGCAATGACTGGACCTACCGTAGACGTTGCCGACGGCGCCGTTGAAGGTTGGTCATTTGTATTTAGTAGCGACGATGTTCCATCGCAAGCTCCAAAAGCTAAACCGAATTTCGCTGCGATCTGCGGCGGCACAAAGGCTGACGCTGACACTAAACGTATTGGCCTCGTTATCGAATTTGGTTCGCCAGTTTGGGCACCTAAAGGCGAGAAGGTCGCTAAGACTATTACTACCTGTGTTCGCACAGCTAAAACATCGCAGGGCATTGACGTGCTCGGACAAGTTGTGAAAATTCGTGCCGCAAAATCTGGGCTCATCTGCGGACTCAGCGGCTTTCCGGTCAAAGAATGTGGCGTTGAAATTCCAACTCCTGCAGCACTAGTGGTTAAGAAATAACACTGCCCCTATGAAACGAATTCCGCTTCACCCGCTGACGTGGTGGCTCTGGTCATTTGCAATTGCGATTTCAATCGTGCGTGTAAATACACCAGTCTTTGCTATCGCGTCAGTGGGTTTTGCGGGATTAGTTGTCTTTACTCAACGCGAGAATGCGCCATGGGGTAAAACCTTCGTGTGGACGATCAAAGTGGCAGTTTTCATTCTAATTATTAGAACCATGATCGGCATAACAATAGGTGTGCCGATACCTGGAACGACAATCTTTTCGTTGCCACGAATTCCACTCCCATCGTGGATGCCAGGAATTCGAATTGGTGGCGCAGTCACTTCGGAGCGGTTGATGTCAGCGCTTTCCGAAGGTGTCATTATCTGTGCGATCATCATCATCTTTGGCGCAGCAGCATCTCTCACTAGCCCTCATCGTTTATTGCGAGTTCTGCCCATCTATATGTATGAGTTTGGTGTGTCCGTCGTTATCGCCACATCTGTTGTTCCACAGCTAGTTACAAGTGTGGCCCGAATTAGGCAGGCACAGCGTCTGCGGGGACAAAATACGAAGGGCCTTGCCTCTTATCGACGTGTAGCAATTCCACTACTTGAAGAGGCGCTGGCTAGGTCTTTGGATTTAGCCGCGGCCATGGATGCACGCGGTTACGGAGTGAGTCGAAAAAGAAGTAGATATCGGCCAATCAATTGGCGAGCTCTCGACAGCGCAGTAGTCCTTTCCAGCTTAGTAGTTATGGGGCTATCGTGATTAAGTTTTCGAATGTCTCACTCATCTATCCCAACTCCACAACTACCGTTATTGAAGATCTCAACCTTGAAATTGGCGAAGGCGAATTAGTTTTAGTTATCGGGCCAACGGGTTCGGGTAAATCATCACTTCTACGATTAATTAACGGTCTCGTCCCCCACCATACTGGTGGCATTTTGGCTGGAAACATCAGTGTCAATGGATTATCTACGCGCGAAGTTAAACCGGGCGGGTTAGCCCACTTAATTGGAATCGTTGGACAAAATCCCGCTAACGGTTTCGTTGCAGATACTGTTGAAGAAGAACTCGCCTTTGCTATGGAGGCGTTGAATCTTCCTAATGAGACCATGCGCAAACGCGTAGAGGAGACGTTGGATGTAATGTCACTGGCGCCGCTTCGATCGCGCACCATTGCCACTTTAAGCGGCGGAGAGCAACAGCGCGTTGCAATTGCTAGCGCCCTTGTTATGCATCCCAAAGTTTTAGTTTTAGATGAACCAACGAGTGCCTTAGATCCAATTGCCGCCGAAGAAGTCTTGTCGATTCTGCACCGCTTAGTTCACGATTTAAGTCTTACGATAGTTATTGCCGAACATAAATTAGAGCGCGTCATTGGTTTCGCCGATCGAATTCTCTATATCAATGGCGATGGAACGAGCTCTATTGGAACTCCTGAAGCGATCATGAAAAGCTCAAGTATCGCTCCCCCTATCGTTCATTTAGCTAGAGCTTTAGGGTTGGAGGAAGTAGGCCTATCGGTGCGCGATATGCGCCGAAAAACTGCGAACTTACGCGAATCAACGCCTCTTAGCGAAACACCACTTACCCCCGTAACCACCAGAGCGGTAATTGAGGTTTCCAAATTAAGCGTTGCTTACGGCACAAAGTTAGCCCTGAACTCAATAACCACTACCGTCTTTGATAATGAAATCCTCGCAATCATGGGTCGAAATGGTGCGGGGAAAACCTCGCTTCTAAAATCGATTGCAGGCGTTAACGATGCACAGAGCGGATCGGTGACCGTCCATTCACTCGTTACACAAGATTTACACAGCAAGTTACGGCGAGAAACGATTGGTTACATTCCACAAGAGCCAAGTGACTTGCTCTATTCCCAGAGTGTTGAAAAAGAGTGCGACCAAGCCGATAAAGATAACCAAGTCGTTGGCGGAACAACCTATTCTCTGCTTAATGAATTGGTTCCAGGAATCTCCTTGCATACCCATCCGCGTGATCTATCTGAGGGTCAGCGTCTAGGTTTAGCTTTAAGCGTCGTCCTGTCGGCTAATCCGAAGGTTCTAATTCTTGATGAACCAACGCGCGGCTTGGATTATGAAGCTAAGAAATCTCTCACTCGAATTCTCCTGGAGTTCGCTACTGTCTTTAATCGAGCGGTAGTACTTGCTACACATGATGTCGAACTTGTCGCCGAACTTGCAACGCGCGTCATCTTTATCGCCGACGGAGATATCGTCGCTGACGGTCCGACAATCGATGTACTTCTCTCATCCCCTGCCTTTGCGCCGCAAGTAGCTAAAATTATGGCGCCGCAACCTTGGTTGACAGTTAGCGATGTTGTTACCGTCCTTGAGGAAAAGTCCTCATGATTCTCACGGCCGATGTAGTCAAGTTTTCTAAGCGCAACGCCTTTGTTTTAACCCTCACATCTATAGTTAGTATTGCTGGTTTCTTGTGGCCATTCTTATTTACAGGTAGCAAACTCCCGCACCTTCAAGTATTTTTTATGATTGCCGTTGCGCTAGCTTTTTTACTCACTGCCATCGAGATTTCAAACTCCGCACTCGATGCAAAGTCAATCGCTCTACTTGGCGTTCTTGCCGCATTAATTGCCGCACTTCGGCCACTAGGTGCTGGGGCCGTTGGCATTGAACCTATGTGGTTTCTACTTATTTTATGTGCCCGAGTGTTTGGTCCATCATTTGGTTTTCTACTTGGAATGATTTCGGTCTTTGTATCGGCGCTTCTCACTGGCGGCCTCGGTCCATGGTTGGGTTACCAAGTTTTTGCTGCGGCATGGATTGGTCTACTTGCAGGTCTGCTCCCCGGGCGAACAACATTGCGCGGTAAAGGCGAGATTGCTTTACTTGCACTCTTCGGCGTTATTTCCGCCGAGATATTTGGAATTTTAATGGATCTGCAGTTCTGGCCTTGGGCTCTGGGTGGACAGACCCAACTCTCTTATTCTCCGTCCGCATCACTACATGAAAATATCGTGCACTTTTTTACTTTTCATTTTCTTAGTGCGATGGCTTGGGACATTCCACGTGCATTGTTTACCGCAGGATTAATTCTTTTTGCCGGTAGCCCAGTTCTACATGCACTGCGACGGGCTTATGTTCGGGCCGCATTTCTGACGCCGATTGAATTTATCGAACGTGAGAAGGAACAAACGGCAGCTTAACTACTTCACACAAACTATCGCGCCCCCGAACATCAATAGTCAACTGATCGCCAACCTTCACTGACGAGTTAAGCAGAGCTAAACCAATACCGACTTTCAATGTTGGTGAAAAAGTACCGCTCGTAACTTCACCTAAAATCTCACCCGCTGCATTCTTTACTTCCATGTGCCCGCGTGGGATTCCACGGTCAAGGGATTTAATTGCAACGCTACGACGTGCAGGTTTATTGGCTTTTTCGGCGCGCAATACCTCACTACCAATAAATCCAGGTTTATCCCAACCGATGGCCCAAGATGCACTTGCTTGTACGGGCGTAATATCGAGGGAGAGTTCGTGGCCATGCAATGGATAACCCATTTCAGTGCGCAGAGTATCGCGAGCACCTAAGCCGCAGACTAAGCCACCAAGTGGTTCCATTGCAGCAACGAGTGCGTCCCACACGCGCGAGGCGTCGGCGACTTTAGGCAAGAGTTCATAACCGAGTTCGCCCGTGTATCCAGTGCGACAGAGAATTACTTCGGCACCTGCGATTACGACATGTGAAAAAGCCATGTAATCAATTTCAGTATTAATACCCAGTGACTGCATTACCTGTGGCGCTAACGGGCCTTGAACGGCCAGAACTGCAAATTCATTGTGCAAATTGGTGATAACGATGTTGGCAGGAGTGTGTGATTGTAAAACCGCTACGACATCACTGGTATTGGATGCATTGGGGACTAAGAAAATATTATCTGACGAATTTCGATATGCGATCAGATCATCTATTACTCCGCCTTCGGGAGTACAGAGCAATGTGTATTGAGCTGAACCATCTTCTATTCGATTGAGATCGTTAGTAAACATGGTGTTGAGGAAATCCAGCGCGCCTGCGCCAACAACAGAAGCTTTACCAAGGTGAGAGACATCAAAAATTCCTACTCGCTCGCGCACAGCCGTATGTTCGGCGAGGACGCCACCGCCCGGGTACTCAATGGGCATTAACCAGCCACCAAAATCGGCCATCTTTGCATTACGGGCTAAGTGCTTGTCATTGAGCGGAGAAGTCTTCATTGTGCAAACCTACCAATACATCCAATACGCTGGTCCCATGAGCACACTTAAAATCTCCAATGGCGTCCTTAAAGATGAGGTTCTAGTTTTAGGTTTGGCGATGACGAATACAAAAGGTGGAATCGCAATCGAATCGGGCGATTTAGCCTTGGACTCCAAAGCAATTCTGGCATCGCTCGTTGATATGGGCGCAACGGGTGCTGCCGATGAAGTAGTCAAGATGCCTGGGAGCGCAGTTCGACTTATGGTCTTCACGGGGCTCGGTAAAAAAAATAGCGACTACTCTCATGAGGTTTTGCGTCGAGCAGCTGGTGCGGCATCGCGATCGCTAGCCGGAACAAGCAGTGCAACTTTTGCCCTTCCAACTGGCAGCCTTGAAAACGTTGGCGCAGTTGCCGAAGGCGCAGCCCTTGGTGCATATGTTTTTAGCGAGTTCCGAGCGATTTCAAAGGACGAGCACAAAGCACCGTTGAAAACAATTACTGTCTTTAGTGACCTCGCCTCCGATGCCGCAGCTAAAGCGAGAATTGCTCGTGCAAAAATAATTGCTGATTACACATTTCTAGTTCGCGATTTAATTAATACCCCTCCCTCCCACTTAACTCCAGAGAGCTTCACTAAGAAATTATCTGCAGCCTTTAAAACAGCAGGGGGTGCACAAGCTGGTTTGAAAATCTCTATTCTGGATGAAAAGCAACTCAAGAGCCAAGGCTTCGGTGGAATAATTGGAGTTGGTCAAGGTTCGGCGAACCCTCCCCGCCTATTACATATTTCTTATACGCCTAAAGGTGTTGCTAAAAAACGTTTCGCTCTTGTTGGCAAAGGCATCACTTTCGATACTGGTGGTTTAAATCTCAAACCCGGCCTTGGTATGGAGGCGATGAAATCAGATATGAGCGGGGCCGCTGCAGTATGTGCTGCAACACTAGCCATTGCCGAAATGAAATTGCCGATCGCAATTGAGGCATGGGCGCCGTTGGCTGAGAACATGCCAAGTGATACGGCCACTCGTCCGAGTGACATCATTACTATCTACGGCGGAAAAACGATTGAGGTTCTAAATCCTGATGCTGAGGGGCGATTAGTTCTAGCCGATGGATTAGTGAAGGCCCAAGCCAGCAAGTTCAAACTCGATGGAATTATCGATGTTGCCACATTAACTGGCGCCCAAGTAATTGCACTCGGTACACGAACAAGTGCGGTCATGACCAACAATGAAGATTTCCGTGAAAGCTTTTTAGCGGCAAGTGCTAAAAGTGGCGAGCAGTTCTGGCCAATGCCACTTCCGCAGGAGCTTCGTGCATCTCTTGACTCTCCCGTTGCCGATATGGCCAATAGAGGAGATAAGAATGGTGGCATGTTAGTTGCCGGACTTTTCTTGCGAGAGTTTATTAATCCAGAACTTCCATGGCTTCACCTAGATATCGCTGGGCCCGCTTTCAATACGGGTAAAGCCCATGGGTACACTCCAGTTGGAGGAACGGGAATAGCCCTTCGCTCTCTTATTACCTTGATAGAAGGCGCCTAAAAAGCGGCATTGGGCGATTTCGCGCTCAGTACGGCAAGATAGAGCCCTGCAGATTATTGCTTAGAAAGAATGAGGTTTAACGGGTGCCAGAGTTTGATCTAGTCATCGTTGGTGGAGGTAGCGGCGGGTATGCCTGCGCACTTCGAAGCGCTCAGCTGGGAAAGAGCGTCGCACTCATTGAGGCGGACAAAGTAGGCGGTACGTGTCTCCATAAAGGATGTATCCCGACTAAAGCTCTCTTGCACGCCGCCGAGATCGCCGACGGTGCTCGTGAAGGCGCACGTTTTGGCGTCAAATCAACTTTCGATGGAATCGATATGGTTGGTGTGAACTCCTATAAGGATGGTGTCGTCTCCCGCCTGCATAAAGGTTTACAAGGCTTAGTTAAATCCCGTGCCATTACATATGTTGAGGGTCATGGAAAATTAGTTGCAAAAAATACCGTTGAAGTTAACGGTGAGCGATACGTCGGGAAAAATATTGTTCTAGCTACTGGTTCATATGCAAAAACTTTGCCCGGCCTTGAAATTGATGGCAAGCAAATTATTACATCTGACCACGGCACAAAATTAGATTACGTTCCAAAGAGCGTCATTGTTTTAGGTGGCGGAGTTATTGGCTGTGAATTTGCATCAGTCTGGAAATCATTTGGCGCCGAAGTCACGATCATCGAGGGCCTGCCACATTTAATTGCCCTGGAAGATGAGTCCTCCAGTAAGCAGCTAGAGCGCGCATTTAGAAAGCGTGGAATCAACTTTGAACTCGGCACTTTCTTCAAGTCTGTCTCTAAAAACAATGACGGCGTAACCGTCACTTTGGAAGATGGAAAGAGCTTTACCGCTGAAATTCTTATGGTCTCTGTTGGACGTGGACCGGTTTCAGCCAACCTTGGCTATGAAGAGGCTGGCATCTCGATGGATCGCGGTTATGTACTCGTCGATAATAAATGCCGAACAAACGTTCCTGGAATTTGGGCAGTAGGAGATTTGATTCCTACTTTGCAGCTTGCCCACGTTGGTTTTGCTGAAGGCATGTTAGTCGCCGAAGAGATTGCTGGCTTAAATCCCCGTCCGATTAATTACGATGGAATCCCACGGGTTACATACTCTGATCCTGAGGTTGCCTCGGTCGGTTTAACAACGGCAGAGGCTAAAAAGCGCGGCCATGACGTGATCGAATTAAGTTATGACTTAGCTGGAAATGGCAAGGCTCAGATTCTCAATACTGCTGGATCGATTAAATTAATTGCAGAAAAAGATGGTCCGATTCTTGGAGTTCACATGGTCGGTGCGCGCGTAGGCGAACTACTCGCCGAAGCGGAGTTAATCTTTAACTGGGAGGCACGTGCAGTTGACGTTGCATCTTTGATTCACGCCCACCCAACGCTGTCAGAGGCAATGGGTGAAGCGCACATGGCACTTGCAGGCAAACCGCTTCACGCACACGGATAATCAAGGAGAATATAGATATGACATTTTCATTAACGATGCCCGCTCTTGGTGAGAGCGTGACTGAAGGAACTGTTACGCGTTGGCTCAAAGCCGAAGGCGATCACGTCAATGTCGATGAACCACTTCTTGAAGTATCAACGGACAAAGTAGATACCGAGATTCCTTCTCCAGTATCTGGAACGCTCACTAAAATTGTTGTTCAAATAGATCAAACCGTTGCAGTCGGTGCAGAACTTGCAGTAATTGCAGACGGTGCGTCCCAACCAGTTGCAGCAACCCCTGCTCCTGTAGTGTCCGAGCCAATAGCAAAGCCTGCTGTGTCCGAGCCAGTGGCAAAGCTTGCTGCGTCCGAGGTTCCAGCCCAAGTTGTGCCAACAGTCGCAGTGGTCGCAGCCGGAACCGTTATTACTATGCCGGCCCTTGGTGAAAGTGTCAGTGAAGGTACCGTCACGCGTTGGTTGAAAAACGTTGGCGATTCGGTTGCCGTCGATGAAGCACTCCTAGAAGTCTCAACGGATAAAGTTGATACTGAGATTCCATCTCCCGTTGCGGGAGTCTTATTAGCAATCGATGTTCCTATCGATACAACAGTTGCCGTCGGTGCACGTCTAGCTTTAATTGGCGCAAGCGCAGGTGCATCTGCACCGATCGTCACTGCGCCAATCCCAGTTCCCGCTTCGCCAGTACTAATAGTTGCTCCAGTAGTAGTTGCCGCACCAATCCCAGTTCCGACTGCCCCAATCGCACAGCCTATGGATGCTTACGTCACTCCCCTAGTTCGCAAACTTGCCAATGATCTTGGAGTCAATCTCTCCCTTGTAAAGGGAACTGGCGTTGGCGGTCGTATTCGTCGTGAAGATGTCGAAGCTTTGTCTAAGCCAGTAGCTCCAGTAATTGCAGCTCAAGTTGTTGCAGCTGCTCCATCTGCTCCACGTACGACTTCACCAGTTGCGGTATCGCCACTTCGCGGAACGACTGTGACGATGTCGCGTCTACGTAAAGTTATTGCAGCGCGCATGGTTGAATCACTTCAAGTAAGTGCCCAGTTAACTACGGTCGTCGAAGTTGACGTTACTAAAGTTGCGCGTTTGCGTGATCGTGCAAAAGCAACTTTTGAAGCCCGCGAAGGCGTCAAGCTCTCATTCCTTCCTTTCTTTGCCGTTTCAGTATGCGAAGCGCTCAAGCAGCACCCAGTTCTTAACTCATCGGTTGAGGGCGATCAAATTACTTATCACGGTACTGAGCACTTAGGTATTGCTGTAGACACTGAACGAGGTTTACTTGTTCCAGTAATCTCAAATGCTGGTGATTTAAATATGGGCGGCATCGCTCGAAAGATTGCAGATCTTGCCGCTCGTACACGCGATAATAAAGTTACCCCCGATGAACTTGGTGGCGGAACTTTCACTCTTACTAACACTGGAAGTCGCGGAGCACTATTTGATACACCGATTATTAATCAACCACAGGTTGCAATTTTGGGTCTTGGTGCAATCGTGAAGCGTCCAATGGTCGTTCGTGGTGAAGATGGTGGCGAAACAATTGCAATTCGCTCCATGGTTTACTTAGCTCTCTCCTACGATCACCGTGTTGTAGATGGCGCCGATGCAGCGCGCTTCTTAGTAACGCTCAAAGAGCGCCTTGAGGGTGGGGCTTTTGAATCTGATCTAGGTCTTTAATCAGATGCGCGTTCCAGAACGTATTGCAATTACCGGCTCTTGCGGATTAATTGGCACCGCACTCGTTGGCCATTTGAAATCGGAAGGCCACACTGTTCAACGTTTAGTTCGCAGAGCTCCCGTTGCAGTAGATGAAGTCATGTGGGATCCGCAAACTGGATATGTAGATTTGAGCGCCTTGGAAGGCGTTGATGCCATTATTCATTTAGCTGGGGCGCCAGTAGATGGAAAGCGTTGGAGTAAAAAATATCGCGCGGAGATTCTTAACTCTCGCTTATTGGGAACAACAACAATTGCTAAAGCTGTTACTGCCGTTAAACCCGCGGTTTTCATTTCGGCAAGTGCCATGGGCTGGTATGGAGAGAGCGGCAATCGCGCTGTCATTGAAACCGACCGCGTGGGCGATGATTTTCTAGCTGCCGTTTGTCGTGAGTGGGAAGCTGCAGCTGATTTAGCCGGGGATGTACGCACAGTAAAACTTCGCACCGGATTAGTTTTAGATCCAACTGGTGGCGCGCTCGGAAAGATGCTTCCCCTATTTCGTTTAGGTTTTGGTGGAAAACTTGGAAGCGGAAAGCAATGGTGGTCTTGGATCACGTTGCACGATGTGGTTCGTGCTATCGATTTCGCACTTGTAGAAAATATCTCTGGAGCAATTAACCTAACAACGCCTAATCCAGTCACAAATCAAGAGTTCACTTCAGCATTGGCACGCGCCGTGCACCGCCCAGCATTATTTCCAGCGCCTGCGATTGCACTCAAAATTGCTTTAGGCGGTTTTTCAAATGAAATCCTCGGCTCAAAGCGCGTGCTCCCCCAAGTTTTACAAGATGCCGGTTTTACGTGGAACTACCCACACATTACTGAGACTCTAGACGCCCTCGTTAAAGGCTAACTCCGCCACTAACTTTCCAGTAAAAAGCGCGCCTTGTTGGGATGGAACACTTCGGTGATCTCCTGCGACAAACAGATTGTCATTTATTTTTAATGGTTGAGAGAGAACTTTACCAACAGCGTGCAGTGGAAGTGCGGCGGCGATTTCATACTTTGCAATCAACGCCCACTCTCGAGTATCGACACCCCACATAAGCGCTAAATGCCGTCTTACATCGGATTCATTAACACTTGTACCGCTAGTTGATGACACTAAATGTGAACCAGCGGGTGCATAGTCAGGAGAAATATCGGAGACAACAATGCTATTTATTACCGGCCCGCGCCTTTGACCATCAATGATTAAGCGTGCGGTACCTGAGGGATTTACTTGCGCACGGTGATACCAAGTTATGCACCCAACCATTGGCGTGGGTTCAGTTAGATCTAGTAATTGAATCGCAGTAGTTGGATCGGTTGCAATAATTATTGTCTTAGCGGTGATCGCGCCATTTGAGGTTTCGAGTCGATTTCCATGTATCGCCTCAACGCGCGTATTGAGTTGCAAGTTTGCAACCCGCTTAGCAAGGGCATTAGGGAGCTCGCCAACACCTAACCGTGGTAGCCCAGGTGTGCCGCTGATAAATGAGCGGATAACAGCTCTTCCATAAGTGGCATCGACCTCATGTGGATCACTAAGAAAAACGCCAGTTAAAAAAGGCCGTAGCACTCGCTCATACGTTGTGCCTAAAGTAGACAAAACTTCGCCAATGGATTGATTCTTCTTTGACCGCTGAAGAATGATCCGCAGTAACGTTAACTTTTCAGGAATCGTACCGGTGGCTTTATCTAGTGCTGAAAGCGGCGCTTTGCGAGGATCACCAATTACATGTCGTGAATCGCCCAGAGAAACCTCTATAACTTTAGGGGCGGCAATGAAATCAATTTCGCTAATAACGTTGAGATCTATTAACGATGGATATTTAGCGTTAATGAGTTGAAAACCTCGGTCGCAGAGAAATCCATCTACGACATCAGTTGCTACGCGTCCACCAGCTCGATCACTTGCCTCCACAAGCGCAACGTCTGCGCATTTTTCCTGCAAAGTTAACGCTGCATTTAAACCGGCAAGGCCTGCCCCAACAACTACGAAATCAAATGTGTTAGCCATGAAGTGAGTTGTGTCGAGCTTGATCGATAATCTGTGCCACGAGTAGCGCATCGCGATTATCAATTGGCCAAGGGCCTTTACCCTCAAGTGCATCCGCAACCGCTAAGTAAAAGAGTGCATAATTTCCATTCTCGCCAGCGATTTCTTCCACGTCATCACCTCTATGAATAAATGCTTTTGATGCAGTAGGCACATCCCATCGCCCACCTGCTGGATACTTACCGGCCCGGAGCAAATCCTCCTGCGGATCTAAATCGTTGATTACAAGTGCGCCCTGTGTTCCCAAAATTCGAATACGCGGACCTGGTGCTCCAACTAACGCACTTGCTGAAAGATAAGAGACAACGCCACTTTCATGGCGCAACACTAAGACGCTGTCATCGTCGGCTCCCCCGCGCAATGCGCGAACCGATGAAGTTACAAGTTCGGCCGAACCAAACCAATCTATGGCCGTTGAAATCAGGTGTGGTTGCAAATCAAGTAATAGTCCGCCGCCATCTTCCGGTGTCATATTTTCTCGCCACGAAACTGAGTTCAAGTCGGGGCGAAAACGTTCAAAACGCGAATCCATTCGGTGAATCGTTCCTAGCTCACCCGAGGCAATAACGCGCTTGATGGTCAGTGCATCGCTATCCCACCTACGGTTAAAGTAGGTTGAAACTCGTACTCCAGCGCGATTACCGGCATCGATTATCGATTTAGTCTCTTGATATGTACGTCCCATCGGCTTATCGATAATGACGGCAATTCCAGCAGAGATTGCGGCAAATGCATTTTCAGCGTGAGACAAATTCGCAGATGCAACAACTACAAGATCTAGTTTTTGCGCCACTAACTCGGCAACCGTTGCAACAACCTTTACGTGAGGAAAATCTTCAATCGCATGAGCTGCGCGAAGTGCGTTCGAAGTCTGAATTGCAATAACATCAAAACCGCTCCCTTTGAGCAACGGTGCATGAAAGTAACGCCCCGCCAGGCCGTAGCCAACAATTCCGACGCGAAGAGACATTTATTTATTCGTGAGTTTCGATGGCCACCAGATTTTAGCTCCGATGTCATATGCCAAGGCCGGAACTAAAATTGTGCGAACTATTAACGTATCGAGTAGAACGCCAAAGGCAACGGCAAAGCCTAGTTCGGCTAGGAAGACCAAAGGTAAAATCCCGAGAACACCAAAAGTGGCTGCCAAGACAATTCCAGCTGACGTAATAACTCCACCCGTGACCGTCAAACCCTTAATAACTCCGGCACGCGTGCCAATTTTGACACTCTCTTCACGAACTCGTGTCATTAGAAAAATATTGTAGTCAATGCCCAGGGCTACGAGGAAGATGAAGGCGAACAATGGAAACGAGGTATCTGCGCCTTTAAAGTGGAAGATATGTGCAAATACCAATTGACAGGCACCAAGAGTTGCAAAGTATGAAAGCACTACAGTTGAGAGCAACATAACTGCCGAGAGAATGCTCCGCAATAACAGTCCAAGAATCAAAGTAATCAAAACCAAAACGATTGGAATAATAGTTTTATTGTCGTGATTGGCGGCAACGTCGGTATCAAATGCAACTGCCGTTGAACCTCCAACTAAAATCTTCGGATCAATTGCATGCACTGCGCTTCGAATCCGTGGAATAACCTCACGCGCAGCCGTTGAATCGGGGTTAAGTGAAAGCGTGGCATTTAAAATCACTTGCCCATTAATTGATTTAATCGCGGGCAGAGGTTGTCCTGGAATTGCTTGAGCGACGCGCACTGGTTCAACTGAGGCGACACCATTAACACCCAATAACGTTGCAGTCACCGAAGCCACGTCACCTTGTGCAATAACGATCTCAGTTGGTTGACCGGCGCCTCCAGGAAAATGCTGGCCTAATAGCTGCAGACCCACTACCGAATCCTGTTTCTTAGTAAATGCATCGGCCGTTGATAGCCCCTTGGCATTTAACGTAGTTGAAAAACCAGCAAGCACTACGAGAAGTACGGATGTTGTGATCCACAACTTACGTGGACGCTTTTGAATCCCAGAACCAATCTTTGCCCACGTTCCCTCAAGTTGAGAGTTGACGTCGTCAAAGCGCGGAATTCGCGGCCAGAAAATCCAGCGGCCAAAGGCGACGAGGAGTGCGGGCAATAGCGTCAGAATAGTTATCATCGATGTGGCAATTCCAATGGCACCAACTGGACCGAGCCCGCGGTTATTAGAGAGCTCACTGAGTAACAAAACTAGCAAACTAACAATGACCGTTGAACCTGATGCAAGAATCGGTTCGAATACGCCTTTGTAAGCCGCTTTCATTGCATCAAAACGTGATTCGTAATGGTGTAACTCTTCGCGATATCGCGAGATCAACAGCAGCGCATAATCTGTTGCAGCACCTAAGACGAGAACCGAAAGGATTCCTTGAGCCTGCCCGCTCAAATCGATCACACCGTGTTTAGCCAATAAATAAACAATGCCGCCTGAAGTAGACAGTGCAACGACAGAGGAGAACAGCGGCAAAATCCATAACACTGGAGAGCGATAGACGATGATCAAAATAAATGCGACAACACCAAGGGTGGTAAATAACAGGGCTGAGCCGATTCCGCTAAAAGCTCCAAAGAGATCACCCAATAGCGCGCCGACCCCAGTTACATTCGCCGTTAAACCATTGGCTTTTCCATAAGTGGCCGAATCCTCGCGCAAAGTTTTAATTATCTCTGGAAGCACCGGTTTTTTATTTGGTAACAAATCTCTAGCCGAATCAAAAGTTAGCGGCAAGCTAACAAGTAACGCCTTCTTATCGTGGGATGGAAAAGCAAAGATTGGCTGACCGGCAATTAAATATTTTGAGATTGGAATATTTGAACCTTTAATCGAGCTCGTTGCAAGCGTTGCTAAATGGGCATTCAAGCCAGCTATTTTGGAATCATCTACCGCACCTAAATAAAGAACCAAGGTTGGAATTGTCTGAGTCTGATCGGCGGAGAAGTTAGTGATGATTTTGGCGGCCTTAGTAGATTCAGCATTCTGTGGTAAAAAGGCAGAGTTGTCATTTTTCTGGACCGTTGAGAGCGAGCCAAAGAGCGGGCCAAATACGCCGCTGGCGCCAAACCAGATAAATATCACAATCAAGGCGGTGATAAATGGGCGGCGGCTCTTCTTTAACACAGGTGTAGACACGGCGAAATCTCGCTTCCGATTGGTAAGGAGGCAATCCTACCTTTAGGCTAGGTAAGTGCCTGTTTTAATAAGTCCGACTGAAACTGCTATCGCTCTAACCCGTCACGGCCTTATTGATTATGAAAAAGCCTGGGACGTCCAACGCACAATTCATTCAGAGGTCGCCGAAAAGCTCCGCCCCAATACCCTCCTTCTCCTTCAACACCCATCCGTGTACACCGCCGGTCGCCGCACTGATGCATCCGAACGCCCACAAGATGGCACTCCAGTTATCGATGTTGATCGTGGTGGGAAAATTACGTGGCATGGTCCTGGCCAATTAGTGGGCTACCCAATTGTTCGCTTAGCCAAGCCAACCGAACTCGTTGGCTTTGTGCGCGAAATAGAACGCGGTCTGATTGCAGTCTGCGCAGATTTAGGAATTACAGCTCAATGTTTTGCTGGTCGCTCCGGAGTCTGGATTCGCGATGAGAAAGGCGATCGAAAAATCGCTGCTATCGGAATCCGCGTAGCTAAGGGCGTGACTATGCATGGCTTTGCATTAAACGTCTGCCCCGATTTATCGGCCTTTGAACAGATTATTCCCTGCGGAATCGCTGATGCCGATGTAACGTCGATGGAAAAAGAGTTAGGGCGATCAATCACAATTGAGGAAGTAGCTCCAATTGTTGAACGACATATCTTTGAGTCGCTTAAGCGGGTGAGCATATGAGTATCGAACCTGAGGGTCGCAAGATGATCCGTATCGAAGCTCGCAATGCACTCGTTCCAATTGAGCGAAAGCCAGAGTGGATTAAGACGCGTGCAAATATGGGACCTGAGTACACACGACTTCGCTCTTTAGTTAAAACTGAGGGCTTGCACACTGTCTGCCAAGAAGCGGCCTGTCCAAATATTTTTGAATGCTGGGAAGATAAAGAGGCGACTTTTCTAATCGGTGGTGACAAGTGCACGCGCCGCTGCGATTTCTGCAACATTGATACTGGCAAGCCCGATGCGCTAGATCGTGAAGAGCCACGCAAAGTCGCCGAATCAGTTCAAGCGATGGGTCTTGCTTATGCAACCATTACCGGCGTCACGCGCGATGACCTTCCCGATGAAGGTGCTTGGCTTTATGCCGAAACCATCAAGCAAGTTCATGAATTAAATCCCGGTTGCGGCGTTGAGATGTTGGCCCCAGATTTTCACGCAAAGGCCGACCTGCTTAATCAGATTTTTGAAACTCGCCCCGAAGTATTTGCACACAACTTAGAGACCGTTCCCCGTATCTTTAAAGAGATTCGACCTGCCTTTACTTATGAAAAATCCTTACGTGTAATCACCATGGCCCGCGATTTTGGTTTGATCACCAAATCTAATTTAATTCTTGGACTCGGTGAAACTCGAGAAGAGGTTTCACAGGCTCTAATTGATTTGCGCAGCGCAGGTTGCGACTTAATAACGATTACCCAGTACCTGCGCCCAACTAATCGCCACCACCCCGTTGTCCGTTGGGTAAAACCTGAAGAGTTTGTTGAGTTAGCAGCTGAGGCAACGCAAGCTGGTTTCCTTGGCGTAATGAGCGGGCCTCTCGTTCGCTCAAGTTATCGCGCCGGACGCCTCTATAAGCAGGCAATGTCGGCAAAGGCAACTCATGGCTGATCTTGTCTATCCCCCAGTTATTGTTGCAATCAAATCACTTTGGAAATATTTAGATTTACAATTTGATTTTCAAGGTGTTGACAATATTCCCAAGAAAGACGGAGCGATACTTGCTATCAACCATGTGAGCTATCTCGATTTTGCAATTACTGGAACTGCCGCGCTTCCAGCTGGTCGATATGTGCGCTTCATGGCAAAAAAAGAGGTCTTTAATAACAAACTTGCTGGGCCACTTATGCGGGGAATGCATCATATTAATGTTGATCGCGAAAATGGCGCAGCCTCTTTTGTGGCCGCACTTCGGGCGTTAAAGTCCGGCGAGATTATCGGAATCTTTCCAGAAGGAACGGTCTCGACAAGTTTTGAGATTAAGGGATTGAAATCTGGCGCAGTCCGTCTTGCTATGGGAGCGGGCGTTCCAGTAATTCCAACAATTATTTGGGGCAGCCAAAGAATCTGGACTAAAGGTGTCAAACGAAATCTTCGCCGAGAACATATTCCAGTCACCGTCGTCTTTGGAGATCCCATCTTCTGTAAAAAGGGCGATGACATTGAGATTGCCGAGGCCCATCTGCGCGAAACTCTCATTGGGATGCTTCGCCAAGTTCAGGATAAATACCCTGATAGTCATGTCGGTAAGCGTTGGGCGCCTACCCGCCTTGGTGGAACGGCTCCTGCCCCACTAAACTAGCCCACATGTTCAAACGTAAAGCTAAAGCAGAGAAGATTAAGAAACCCCGTTTTCAAACTTTCCGTGATGCTTATGCCGTAACTAAGCAGGTTAAGCCTTGGATTCCATTTGCACTCATTGCGATATTTCTGATCACATGGATCATCGGAATCGCGATTGGCATGGGAATTGGGCATCCTCTGTACTTTGGTTTCATTTTCTTGCCGCTTTCATTCTTGACCACACTTTTATTCTTTACGCGCGTAGCTGGATCCTCGGCCTATAAATCGATTGAAGGTCAGATCGGTGCCGGCGCAAGTGTTTTAATGGCGATTCGAAAGGGATGGACAACCACGCCTGCAGTTGCCGTTGCTCGTAACCAGGACATGGTTCACCGAAGTGTTGGCCGTGCTGGAATTGTTTTAACTGGCGAGGGCTCGAATGCCGTTAATCAAATGCTCGCTGAAGAGCGTAAAAAGACTGAGCGTTTTGCACCTGGCGTCCCCATTACTTTGGTTGTAGTTGGCGATGAAAAAGGCCAAGTTCCATTGCGTAAACTTCAAAAGCATCTACAGAAATTGTCAAAGAAGTTAACGGCCCATCAAATGCGCGAAGTTCGCGCTCGACTAAAGGCTGTCGGTGGCTTATCGATGCCTATTCCAAAGGGGCCAATGCCAACACGCGCACCAAAAATGCGTTAGTCCCTCGATGAAGCAGATCGTAATGTTGCTCTACCCAGGTTTCACTCCCCTGGATGCAGTTGGTCCTTACCATGCACTATCGCAATTTCCGGGCTATGAGTTTTCATACGTTGCCAAGAATGCAGGTCCAGTAAGTGATGGTGGAGCAACGACTATTCATGCACAAAAAAGTATCGATGAAGTAAATAGCGCCGACATCTTGGTCGTGCCAGGCGGCCTGCCCGCAATCACAATGGCACGTTCAGGCGATCCCTTAATCGATTGGATCGCAAAGATTCATCCAACCACGGACTGGACGATTTCGGTTTGTACTGGTGCACTCATGCTTGGTGCTGCGGGGCTTCTTAAAGACGTACCCGCAACAACGCATTGGTATTCACATACTGAACTATCTGATTATGGCGCGGCCCCACGCGATGAACGCGTTGTGGAGTCGGGGAAAATAATGACAGCAGCGGGAGTATCTGCCGGAATTGATATGTCGTTGGTTTTGTCAGAGCGAATCTTTGGGCAAGAGTTTGCGCAAAAGATGCAGCTGGATATGGAGTACGACCCGAAGCCACCGTTTAATGCAGGTCATCCAAGAAGTGCACCGGCTGGCGTTGTTAGAGAATTGCGTTCTCTCTTTGATTCAGTGCTCAAACCCAACAATAAGAGCTAGTCAACACACAATTTACGTTGAGTAACCTACATATCGATCGCTTCGGTGATTGATTGCCAAGCACATATTGAGAATTACATCTCCGACGAGAGAGATAAGTACGATGCGAGGGCTGTAGGAAGTAAAGCCAATAAGAAGCACGACTGCATCGAGTCCTAGCTGCACATAGCCCGCTTTAATATTTAACCTCTCTTGAGCAAGTAATGCGACGACGTTAAAGCCACCTAATGAGGAGAAATGGCGGAAAATAACAATCATTCCGATACCTAGTAATACATTTGCAATAATTGTTGCTATGAACTTGTTCTGAACTTGAAGTGAAAAAATCTTGGGCATTTGGTTGGTCAAATAAGAAACAAATGCGACATTGAGCGTGCTACGAAGAGTAAATCTCCAGCCTTTCTTCCACAGTGCAAGGAAAAAGAATGGGATTCCAATGAGCAAGTAAATAGTTCCGACTTGACCACCAGTGTTGTTGGCGACTAATAAGGCGAGCCCAGCGGCCCCACCAGTTAAGACCCCACTGGCATGCAATAAGGACAGACCAACAGAAAATAAAATAGAGCCAGAGAGAAGCCCGAACAGATCTTCAAATATCGAGTGTCGCGTACTCTTCTTATCTACAGTTTTCATGGTGTCCTAGTCAAAACCGTTTTACTAATACGTTCATGAATTCCACGACCATTCTCATCATAAGTTACGGCCGTTACAACTAGGCACAAGAAAATAGTTCGGATCAATGCCTGCATCGGTGAGATTGCGCTGCCGTCACTAAATCTAACGACCCGCAGGCCAAATATTTTCTGACCTAGTGAGGCGCCAGTCAAAGACGTCAAAATCGCGACCTCTGCAAAAAACACACTCAAAATAATTGGTGAGCGGCTCGGAGCCATCTGCCCAATTCCTCCAGAGAAGGCGGCAACTATGGCGTAGCAGGCCAGCCAATCTAGGGTGATTGCCGCTAAGCGGCGTCCAAGTGTGACCTCTTTCATGGAGCCTAGCCTAGGGCTAAAAATATGTAACATGGCTGTAACAGTGCGGTTATGTCATTTTGACTCATCTGACTTACTCTTGCCATACGCGCAGGAGCTCAACGCCGAGAGATCTGCACCTGATACGCCTTTTGTATCACATGTGAATTGGGAGAAGCATGTTTAAGAATTCAGCAGAGATCTTTGCCTATATTAAAAAGGAAGACATCAAGTTAGTTGATGTTCGCTTTACCGATCTTCCTGGCATCCAGCACCACTTCAACGTTCCAGTTGAGTCATTCGATGAAGCCGTTTTTACTGATGGCTTAATGTTTGATGGTTCATCTATTCGTGGGTTCCAGTCAATTCACGAATCCGATATGAAGCTATTGCCGGTACCAGAGTCGGCTTATCTTGATCCTTACCGCAAAGAAAAAACGCTCATCCTCATCTTCTCAGTTCACAATCCAGGTGATGATTCACCGTACAGTCGTGATCCTCGTGGCGTTGTTGCTAAGGCCGTGGATTTCATGCGCGCACAAGGCATTGCCGATACTGCATTCTTTGCACCAGAGGCTGAGTTCTATGTATTTGATCGTGTGCGCTTTAAGACCGACATTAATACTGCCTACCACGAGATTGATTCTTATGAAGGTGCGTGGAACACCGGCATTAAAGAAGATGCCGACGGAACTCCAAACCGTGGTTACCGCACACGCATTAAGGGTGGATATTTCCCAGTATCACCAACTGATCAATTTGCCGATCTTCGCGATGAAATGGTTATGCAACTTGGCAAGGTTGGTTTACTTGTTGAACGTTCACACCACGAAGTTGGTACTGCAGGCCAGATGGAGATCAACTATCGCTTCACCGATATTTTGCATGCAGGCGATGACATCATGAAGTTTAAGTATGTTGTCCGCAATACCGCATGGCAGGGTGGAAAGACTGCAACGTTTATGCCAAAGCCACTCTTCGGAGATAACGGCTCAGGTATGCACGTGCACCAATCACTTTGGAAAGATGGCGTCCCATTATTCTTCGGAGATGGCTATGGCGACTTGTCAGAGATGGCCCGTCACTACATCGGTGGTCTTCTCAAGCACGCACCATCACTGCTCGCATTTACTAACCCAACCGTAAACTCATATCGCCGCTTAGTCCCAGGCTATGAAGCTCCAGTAAACCTTGTTTACTCAGCCCGTAACCGTTCGGCTTGTATCCGTATCCCAATTACTGGATCAAATCCGAAGGCAAAGCGCATTGAGTTCCGTTGCCCAGATCCATCATCGAATCCATATCTAGCCTTTGCTGCGATGTTGATGGCCGGCCTTGATGGAATCATCAATAAGATCGAACCACCTGCCCCAGTTGATAAAGATCTCTACGAATTAACTGGCGATGAGGCCGCAGCAATTGCGCAAGTTCCAGGTTCACTCGATGAGGTTCTCAACAACCTCGAGCGTGACCATGCCTTCTTACTCAAGGGTGGCGTATTCACCAAAGATCTAATCGACACATGGATTGATTTCAAGCGCAAGCAAGAAGTTGATTATGTTCGCTTGCGTCCACATCCAGCTGAGTTTGAACTCTACTTCGACATCTAAGAGTTTATTACGTAAAAACCCCGTCATCAATTGGCGGGGTTTTTGCATTGTCTACGAGTAGATTTATTGCGTGATCCTTGACCTGCTTATAAGTATATTTTTCTTTCTTGTCGGCTTGGAGATTAAGGCGGGTTTGAAAGATGCCCGCACTGCAATTGTTCCAATCGTTGCCGCCCTTGGCGGAATGATTGCACCTGCACTTATTTACCTCTCCCTTAACCCCGGTTCGCATGTGTGGGCCTCTGCCATGCCAACTGATATCGCGCTGGCCCTTGGGGTTTTATCGCTGCTGGGTAAGCGCGTGAATCCACATGTCCGGTTATTTTTGTTGACCTTAGCTATTGCCGATGATTTGTTTTCCCTCATCGTTCTAGCTGTTTTCTATGGGCAGGATCTAAATCCAGTCAAGACTCTGTCTACTTTGGTTGCCGCAGCCGTGGGATTTGTGCTTCCGCTTCGTAAGCACCAGTTGGATAAAGTGATTAAGGTTTTAACGCCAGTTGCTACATATTTTATTGTCCCAGTAATCGTAATTGTAAATATTCCACTTCATATGGAGCTCGGCAGCTTTGGGTCAAAGACAACGCTTTCGACTATTCTGGCAAGGTCAATCGGTAAAATCATTGGAATAACTCTCTTTGCTTGGCTCTGCATCAAATTAGGTGGGCAAACGAATATTTCGATGAAAGAGATTGCTGGAATTGCCACGCTTGCAGGCATGGGTTTAACCGTTGCTTTAGTAATCGCTGAGATAGTTGCGACAAATAACATGGAGTTAGATCAAGTGCGCCTTGGACTCTTTATCTCGGCAATTATCTCTGGCATTGCCGGCTACATCTGGCTTAAAAAGACTCCTGCTTCGCTATAGTTTTTCTAGATAAAAGAACGTGTCCAAAAAAACCGATTGCTAAAGCAAAAATAACGCCAACATTTGCAAAGGACCATGGACCTTGCTTTCCACCTATTAGATTTAAGAAATAGCCTTGCCATGAGAGCCATGAAGCAAAGGTATTAGTGACAAAACCCCATCCAATAATTGTGCCAATTAACATTAACGCCATCGATTTTTTATTCCAAGCGCCGTAGCGCCCAGTTTCATTAAATAGATCAACTTCAGAGTAAGCGGTTTTTCGCATCACAACATCGGCGACAAAAATAGCTGACCAAACCGCTACCGGGACGCCCAGGGTGATTAAAAAGCCTTGAAATGGGATGAAGAAATTATCGGCAAACCAAACGATATATATGGTGCCAACTAACATAATCACGGCGTCAATAGAGGCTGCAATGTGGCGCTTAACTGGAAGGCCTATAGAAACCAACGTTAATCCCGATGAATAGAGATCGAGAATGGCGCCTCCCACTAAACCAAGAATGGCAACTAAGGCAAAGGGAATCAGAAACCAAGTTGGTAGTAGCGAAGTCAGCGCACCGATCGGATCCATAGCAATTGAATCACTTAAGGCTTTACTACTGCCGGCAAGGGCAGATCCGTAAATGACTAAAACAATTGGAACAATTGAGGCGCCAATGACGGTCCACCCAACAACGCTCTTGCTCGAAACGATTCGAGGCAAATACCGTGAATAATCGGCGGCAGAATTAACCCACCCTAAACCAATTCCAGTGACTCCAAAGATCAGTGCGCCGATAAAAGCTTGGTTGCTGCCATCTTTAATATCATTTACTGAACTCCAATTAACATGGCTGAACGTAAGTGCAATATAAACGATAGTCATAAAAATGGTAATTAGAGTTAACCATTTTTGGATACGCATGATTGTAGAAAATCCCAGCACTCCCCCAAATACTGTCAGGGACACTGCAATGAGAAATCCGATAATCAAGGCAACGTTGTGATTAATATGTCCAACGCGAGTGAATACAGTTCCAGTAGCAAGAGTTGCGAGTGAAACTAAAACCGTTTCCCAACCGACGAAGATCAGATAGGACAGAAATCCAGGAACAATATTTCCCTTAACGCCAAAGGCGGCGCGAGAGAGAATCATTGTGGGCGCATTAGATCTTTTACCTGCCAGAGAGCTAATGCCTACAACTAAAAAGGAGAGAACCGTTCCAATAATTGCCGCCCAGGTCGCCTGCTGAAATGAAACGCCAAAGCCCAGAAAAAAGGCGCCGTATGAGAGCGCAAGGAGTGAGACGTTTGCACCAGCCCACGGCCAAAAGAGTGAACGTGCCTTGCCAGATCGCTCTGATTCGGCGATGACATTGGGTCCGTTTAACTCTAAATCAAATATCGGCACTGGATAAGTCTACTTCTTGCGGCGCCTAAGAATGAGAATAACAATGCCAATGACGACCAAAGCTGCGAAGCCATTGACGAGTAAATTGCTACCGCTTTCTTCGGACACCCCGCTAGCCTTTTCGGAAGTTTCTTCGATACCGGCGCTAGTGAGAGTCGGAACCTGCCCAACGGTAAAACTGTAATCGCCTTCAACTGGATGACCATCTTCCGAGACGATTCGATAATGAACCGCTACTAAACCGGTGACATCTGTTAATTGAAGCCTAGTTGAAATCTTTGTTCCATCAACTACAGAGCTCGGACTAGAAATCACTTGACCCTTGTCGTCAGTTACGGTGATTAAATTGATTGCTTGATTTCCAAGAGTCTGTAATTTCCCATCAAATTCAATAGATACCTCGGTCGGTGCTGCAATCACCGTGGAACCTGCCGCTGGAATGGCTTGCGTTATTTCACCATGCGCGAATGCAGGTATCGGTGACGAGATCAGTAATGCAGCGCAGAGTACGAGAATCTTTTTAATCATGGGCGCATCTTAATCAAGGAAGAAGTCGAGCAGGAAGTCTTTAGTACCGGGTGTAACTGAATACTTCTCCAGATCCGTGATTCCTTCAGATGCTAAGAGTTCATCATCAACGAAGAAATTTCCTGTGCATTCCGTTGATGGTCGATTAAAAATAATGTATGCAGCATCGGCCAAAATGGCAGGTGTACGGCCGGCGCTAGCATCAATACCCGGAATCATCTGCAGGGCTGCAGTGTCGATTACGGTGCGAGGCCAAAGGGCATTTACTGCGATTCCATCGCGCTTGAACTCTGCGGCCATCCCAAGAACACACATACTCATTCCATACTTCGCCATTGTGTAAGCGACGTGGTTCTTAAACCAGACCGGTTTCATCGAAAGCGGTGGGGAGAGATTGAGAATATGAGGGTTGCGCCCCGCTGCAGCCGATGCACGTAAATGAGGAATAGCGGCTTGCGAGGTCAAAAACGTACCTCGCACATTAACGTCAAACATTAAGTCAAAGCGCTTAGCTGGGGTTGCCTCAGTCTTAGTTAAGTTAATGGCACTGGCATTATTAATCAAAATATCGATACCGCCAAACGTATCGGCGGCCAGTTTTACTGCCGCTTCAATCGCATTTTCGTCGCGCAAGTCGCATTGGATAGGAAGGGCAGTTCCACCAGCGGCATTAATCTCTTCGGCGGCAGTATAAATTGTTCCCGGAAGTTTTGGATTAGCCTCAGTCGTCTTAGCTGCGATTGCAACTGATGCACCATCGGCCGCTGCACGAAGTGCGATTGCTAAACCAATTCCGCGCGATCCTCCTGTAATAAAAATCTTTTTACCGGCAAGACTCATGATGAACCCTTCTTGGCCATAAACTTCATGAAGGCCTCCATGGCCTCATCGGATTGCAAAGCAAGTGCGAATATTTCAAACTCGGCTTTCATAACTGCCGCAACCGAATCATGGTTGCGAGCTTTGAGCAAAGCTTTCGTATTGATAATAGCTTGCGGTGGTTGTTCGGCGATTTGTTCGGCGATTCTCTTTGCGCCAGCTAGAGCATCGGAATCAATCTCAGCGATCAAACCCATTTCGAGGGCTTGGGTTGCATTAAATGATTCACCTGTTAAAAATATCTTTGCCGCTCTTTGATAACCAACAAGGGCTGGAAAGAGAAAAGTAGAGCCCGCCTCAGGCACTAGACCGAGAGAGACAAAGGGCATTGAGAAATTTGTATTCGGGGCTGCAACCACAACATCACAGTGCAACAACATCGTTGTACCGACACCTATAGCATTTCCCTTTACTGCGGCAATTAAAGGTTTAGGAAAATTCAAGAGCGCAGCTAAAAATGTGGCGACCTCGCTGGATTCACCTGTCGGAGGATTATCCATAAAGTCGACGATGTCATTGCCGGCGGTGAAATGAAGACCCTCGCTAGTGATGACCACCGCTCGAACACTGAAGTCTCCAGCAGCCTCATTGAGGCCTCGGGCTAACCCCTCGTACATGCTCTTAGTCAGGGCATTCATTTTTTGCGGTCTATTAAAGGCCAGGTAGCGGACCGCCCCAATTTGTGTGTTCAAGAAGTCACTCATTCGAGCATCTTAATGGTGGTCTATCGATAAGTCTTGGTAGAGAATAGGTACACCACGGAGAGGTGCCCATCATGGCTAGAGATATAACGATAACGACCCGCGAACTATCCCCTTTTGAGCAACTTGTTTTGCAGTTGGTCTGTGAGGGAAAATCTAACTCGGCGATTGCAACACAAACATCGCACAGTGAAAAAGTTATCGAGAACACAGTGAGTCGAAGCGCTCAAGTTTTTGGCATTAAATCCGATGGTGATACAAATCTTCGCGTGTTATTAGCGCTAGCTTTTCGTACGCATTACGGTGACAAGGCCTTTGATCAACTCAATGTCCCTTGTTCGCACATGACGGTTGGCCCAGATGGCCGAAGCATGTGTGACCGTCACGTCGACTAATCTTTTTTAGTCTTGTACATCACATTTAACTAAGGGCTGCCCCTTCTCTCCTGTTTTCTTTTCGATACGAGGGCTGTCTCTCGCGCTTTTACTAACCCATCTACTCCATTGCTAGTTCAATTAGCACTGCATCTATTTACGGATGCCTAAGAGGGAGAGATATTAAATGAAGCGCCATACTTTTGACAAGATCGTAACTTTCGTAGGTTTCGGTCTTGGAGTTTTTTTACTAATCGCTGCAGGTTTACTTAACTGGGGCGCAACTTTTGCTAGCGGAACTGTGGCATCACAGTTGCAAGCACAAAAAATCACAATTCCACCTAGTAATGGTGATCCAAAAGCAGATGCAGCAACCGTTGCATTCTTTAAGGAAAACGGAAAATCTGTAATGTCTACCGGCAAGCAAGCTCAGATGTATGCCGATCATTACATTGGTTTCCACTTATCAGAAATGCCAACGTATGCGGCCGCATCTGGATTGGCACGAGCAGCTGCAGGGGCAGCTGCAATGGACCCAAATAATGCAGATTTGAAAGCCGCATTGGATAAGGCAAATGCAACGGTAGAGACAGTATTTAAGGGCGAATCACTTCGAGGAATGCTCTTAAATGCTTATGCATTTGGAACTCTTGGAATGATCGCAGCAATTGCTGCGAAAGTTACTCTCGTGGGAGCAATTGTTATGTTCCTCTTTGTTTTTGCTGGACTTCGCAATATTCGTCGCACCCCTGAGGACGCGACGATTTAACCCTCAACTCTCCGTGAGGGGTTAGAAAAAGCCCCTTGGCATCTTGCCAGGGGGCTTTTTCGTGCAATCTTTTTATTTTCTTAGCGATCTAACTTTCCAGAGATGAAGTCTTCAACCTTATTATGAGCGGCCTCATCGGTGTACTGAATCGGCGGAGTCTTCATGAAGTAGCTAGATGGTGAGAGCAGAGCTCCACCAATCTTGCGATCCAAACCGATTTTTGCACAACGTAGAGCATCGATGATTACGCCAGCTGAGTTAGGTGAATCCCACACCTCTAGCTTGTATTCAAGGTTAAGTGGAACATCGCCAAATGCACGGCCTTCGAGGCGAACGTAGGCCCATTTGCGATCATCTAACCAAGGAATGTAATCAGAAGGTCCGATGTGAACATTCTTCTCACCTAAATCATGATCAAGTTGAGATGTAACCGAGTTAGTCTTTGAAATTTTCTTTGATTCAAGACGATCACGCTCGAGCATGTTCTTGAAATCCATATTTCCACCGACGTTTAATTGGTAGGTGCGATCTAAGTGCACTCCACGATCCTGGAAAAGTTTGGCCATAATGCGGTGCGTGATTGTGGCACCTACTTGACTCTTAATGTCATCTCCGACGATTGGAAGACCGGCATCAGCAAACTTCTTTTCCCATACTGGGTCGGATGCGATAAAGACAGGAAGAGCATTAACGAATGCGCATCCCGCGTCGATTGCGCACTGTGCGTAGTACTTTGCCGCAACCTCTGAACCAACCGGTAAGTAGCAAATGAGAACATCTACTGCCTCATCCTTAAGGACCTGCACCATATCTACGGCAGGAGCGTCAGACTCTGTGATTGTCTCCTTGTAGTATTTTCCGAGACCATCATTTGTAACTCCACGAAGAACTGGAACACCAGTCTTGGCTACGTCACTAAATTTAATTGTGTTATTTTCGCTGGCCCAGATTGCATCGGCTAAATCTAGGCCGACTTTCTTGGCATCAACGTCGAATGCTGCAACAAACTTGATGCTAGAGATGTGGTATCCCCCAACAACTGCGTGCATTAGCCCTGGAATCTCCTGGTCAATAGCTGCATCCTTGTAATAGGTAACGCCTTGAACTAGGGAGTTAGCACAGTTTCCCACGCCAATTATTGCAACACGGATGTCGCCTTTCCCGGTTGTTATGTTCACTTTATTTCCTCTCGGTTTTGATCATGTCTTCCAGCCAAGCAATCTCTCGATCAGCTGATTCCAGAGAGTGGCGTCGCCACTCCTCTAGATATTTATCGATTCCAATCGGTGACTTCTCGAGTTCACCGCGCAGAATTTCCGCTTTCTCCTTGAGGCGGCGATGGCGCCCCTCAAGAATTCTCACTCTGTTCTTTGACGATGTCGGGGAGAAAAATGCGAAGCGAATTTCAAAGCCTTCGTCCTCCCATGTATCTGGACTAACAGTCTCCGTTAGATTTGAAAAACGGGTTGTTCCTTTTTCGGTAATGGCATAAACGATTCGCGAGCGCCGCGATGTTGCCTCAACCAGACTCTCCTCGATTACTCCAGCTTCGACCATGCGGCGAAGTTGGGGATAAAGGACTGAGAATGAAAGGGCGCGAAATGGCCCAAAGATCGTTCCCATACGTTTGCGTAGCTCATAGCCATGCAAAGGTGTTTGAGATAGCAGGCCAAGAAGAGCGAACTCGAGTGAATCGCTACGTGAGCGCATCGCTTTGGCCCTCCATATCTGACCTATCGGGGTATATATCGATTCGATATATCGAGACGTAATCTATTCCGATACCTCAAATGGTGCAACTCAAACTCGCCTAATTAACCCCTTCCCGGGTGTGGCGTATGCCTCATTTTCGCTCATTTGGGCTCTAATCTATTTATCAGCGTCCATCACAGCCGATGGGCCACTAGGAATAGGACGATACATGTCTCTACTTACATGGAAACTGCATGGAGATGGCAAGTCAATATCACAGGGCGACGTCGTTTCAACCGACGAGCGCCTTACCTGGCCCCGGACAATTGGTGTGGGTCTACAGCACATCGCCGCAATGTTTGGCGCCACCTTCCTCGTTCCAATCATTACCGGCTTTCCTCCAACGACCACACTCTTCTTCTCTGGCATTGGAACTCTTCTCTTCTTAGCACTGACTCAGAACAAAGTCCCTAGCTATCTCGGATCCTCATTTGCTTTCTTGGCGCCCATTGCAGCTGCCAAGACACATGGTGGAATGTCGGCAGCTCTCGGCGGCGTTGTAATAACCGGCGTGATCTTGGCCGTAGTTGGTCTGATCGTTCGTCAAGCAGGCATCGGTTGGATTAACTGGATGTTGCCACCTGTTGTTACCGGAACCATCGTTATGGTCATTGGTCTTAACTTGGCAGGGGCGGCAAAGAATAACTTTGCTGCTGGACCAAAAATCGGACTTATTACATTGGCATCTATCGCACTCATCGCTGCAGCTGCCCGTGGCTTCTTAAGTCGCATTAGTATCTTTGCAGGCCTTGTCGTTGGTTACGCCGCAGCTTATGCAATGGGCGATGTTAAAACTGCTGGAATCACTGCGGCAAAATGGTTCGCGCTTCCAACATTTACATCTCCAACTTTCGACGGCAAAGCGATCGTTCTATTTCTTCCCGTAGTTCTAGTTCTGATTGCAGAAAACGTTGGACACGTTAAGGCCGTATCTGCAATGACGGGCAAGAATTTAGATGATCAAATGGGAACGGCGCTAATGGCCGATGGAATTGCAACGACCCTTGCCGGCTTAGGCGGCGGTTCAGGTACGACAACATATGCTGAAAATATCGGCGTCATGGCTGCCACTCGCGTTTACTCGACTGCGGCATATTGGATCGCCGGTGTTGGCGCAATTGGCCTATCACTCTCACCTAAGTTCGGCGCAGTTCTTAGCTCTACTCCAGTCGGAGCCCTCGGTGGCGTTGGTGTAGCTCTATTTGGAATGATCGGCGTACTGGGTGCTCGTATTTGGATTGAGGGCAAAGTTGATTTTGCTAACTCAACAAATTTGATTGTTGCAGCCTCTGCGCTCATTATCGGCATCTCAGATATGTCATGGACACGCGGAGATTACACATTCAGCGGAATCATTAACGCGACTTTGGTCGCCATCGTTGGATATCGAGTCCTTCATTCGATTGCTTCATCCCGCGGCAACAACTAATCTAGTTAGATGGTGATTCCATCGCGGCTAACTGAATACATCGTGGCCGCGATGGTAATCATTTTGGCACCTGGCCCCAGCGTTTTATTTGTCATCGCACGCGCCATTGCTTGGGGGCGCAAGACGGCCGTCTTTACCGTTGCCGGAAACGTCACTGGCTCATTTGTTTTATCGGTCTTCGTCGCTCTAGGGCTTGGTCCAATTTTGCAACGATCAGATCTTGCATACAAAGCCGTCCAGTGGGGCGGAGGAATGTACTTAATTTATTTAGGGCTCGATGCCATCAAACATCGCCACATTCATGCCGCCGATATGACGAACCAAGGTGGTTCGGCGCCTGGCTTAGTAAAGTCAATGCGCGATGGTTTCTGGGTTGGGGCGCTAAATCCTAAAGCGATAGTTTTTTACGCCGCAGTTCTGCCACAGTTCATCGATAGAGATCGCGGACACATCACAGGCCAACTCATTCTGCTCGGTGGAATTTTTTCAGCGTTAGCTTTTATCTCAGATGGTTCGTGGGGATTACTTGCTGGCACCGTTCGCCAATGGTTGGCTACTGAACCACGGCGATTGGAGAAGCTGCGGGCAACGGGCGGCTCCATCATGATCATTTTGGGCCTTGCCGTCTTGATTTCAGCAATTGTCAGAGGGTAGAGACAGAATACGTATATGAAAAAACCCATTAAGCCCGCACGCGAGAATATCTCCCCCTCTGACTTAACTTTTGGCCTCTCTACATGTAAGCGTTGCTTATGGATTAAGTATTGGTACAAACTCATTATGCCCGGACAATTTCCGCTCGTTGGCACCTTTGCCACTATGCAAGAAGAGCATTTCCACAACGCCGATATGCCAACAATTGATCCTTCGCTGCGACCAGGAACGGTTACTAAGTGGGGCGAATGGGTAAAGAGCAAGCCGCTGCAAGTAAATGGCGTTGATACGCGTTGGCGCATCTTAGGAAAATACGATTTAGTCGCAACGAATGTTGATGGAACTATTGGTCTTATAGATTGTAAAGTCTCTGATAGCGCGCGCGATAACGGAGCCTTTTATTCACCTCAGCTTGAGGCGTATGCATATTCGCTGGAAAATCCCGCTGCCGGAAAAGGTGCAAGCGTTGCATCAATCGGGCTATTGGTCTGGAATCCAGAGTCAGCCATCGGTGATTCATCAGATTCTTATGGTTTTGGTGTTCGACAAAAATATTTGCCGGTAGAGCGCGACGTTCCAAATTTTCTGGCAACGATTGAGAATTTCATAACTGTTCTAGAGGGCGAACTGCCCGACGCCGGTGTGGATTGCACTACCTGTACATATGTTGGAGCTCGCAACGCTTTAGATACGCTTTAGTCCTCTTCGCCGGCAACGTTAATATCTTCAGGTGCGCTCTTTTTAGGGGCGTAAATGTCTACGTAGGTTTGACCTGACATCTCTTGAATCTTATTCATAATTTTGTCGGTTACTTCGCGCAAGTAGAGCAAATCCGTTGAGTCGCCCTCAAAGTACATTGGCTCGCCAAATATCATTCCAACTCTATGTAAGTTAGGAATAACTTTGCCCGTGGGTTGAATCTTGTCGGTATTTGACATCGCAACTGGAATGACGGGTGCACCCGATTCGATTGCAAGACGTGCGATTCCCGTACGACCCTTGTATAAACGACCATCGGGTGATCGCGTACCTTCGGGATAGATTCCCAAGCAGTCACCCTCGGCTAAAACTTTCAAGCCTGTGATGAGCGCGGCCTCACTGCGCCGTCCCCCAGATCTATCGACTGGAACTTGGCCAAGGGCGATGAAAGTTAACTTCTTGAGGAGCCCTTTCGGTCCAGGAGATGTGAAGTACTCACTCTTGGCCAGAAAGGTAACTTTGCGTGGAACGACTAAGGGCATGAAGATTGAATCGCTAAATGAAAGATGGTTAGAGGCGATGATGACTGGCCCTTTACCCGGCACATTGCGCAGGCCCTTAACTTTGGGACGAAAAGCCGTCATCAAAAATGGCGTCAGAAATGCCCGAAGGGCGCCATAGGGGAGATTGGTAAGCACAACCCTAATTTAGCCGCTATTGCTCCGTATGACACTATCTGAGGGTGAATAAAGAACCCATCGGGCCTAACGGCGATGATTTCGACGAGGAAGAGCTCATTCGCAGCGAGTTTGATTCCATCGTATCCGGCCTGTCGCTGGATGAATCGAGCCCTTCAACGTATCTCGATGAACTCGAGGCGATCGATCGCAACGACCATTTCATCGCACCAAATCCCCCAGTTCAAACTCCACGAACTTTTTTTTATTCGGCAAAGCGTGCGATTTTGCGCTGGTTTAATCGTGACTATCACGAGGATGATGGAGTGGAGCTATGAGTAATTTTAGGTGGGGAATTTTAGGTCCTGGTGGAATTGCACAAGCCTTCGTAGATGATCTTCAACTCGCACCAGGACACTCCATAGGTGCAGTTGGTTCGCGCACATTATCTAAAGCGCAAGCGTTCACAGAATTAATTCCAGGTGCCATTGCATATGGAAATTATGAAGAGTTAGTGCGCGATAAAGAAATAGATGCAATCTATGTTGCAACTCCGCATCCAATGCATCTAGAACACACTCTCTTAGCACTTAAGGCAGGCAAACCAGTTTTGTGCGAAAAACCTTTTGCAATCTCGGCTAAGCAGGCACAGTTAATGATTGACACAGCCAGAGAAAATAAAGTTGCACTTCTTGAAGCGATGTGGACGCGCTATTTACCGCACATCGCAACGGTGCGTGAAATTCTTAACGCTGGCACATTGGGTCAAATTCAAACCGTTGAAGCAGACCATGGCCAACGATTAGCAGATCGAAATATTCCTCGCTTGATGGATCCAGCTTTGGGCGGCGGAGCGCTATTAGATCTTGGAATCTACCCCGTTTCTTTCCTGCATTTAGTTCTTGGGACACCAACACACATAACCGCGCGCGCGGTCATGACCGATCGCGGAGTAGATGCTCAGACGAGTGCAATCTTTGATTATGCAGATGGCGTTCAAGGCGTAATCAACACAACGATGGTTGCCCAAACACCATGTCGGGCAGTCATTAGTGGTTTATTAGGCCGCCTTGAAATCGATACAACTTTTTATAATCCGACCTCTATGCGCGTTGTTCTATTTGATGGCACGGTCACTGAATATCCAAATTCATACACCGGACATGGCCTTCGCGAACAGGCAATTGAAATGGCCCGAGTCGTTAGGGCCGGCAAACTGGAGTCACCATTGATGCCTTGGGATCAAACTTTAGAAGTCATGAAGTCAATGGATCAGTTGAGAGCCCAGATTGGTCTTACTTACCCGTTTGAAAATTAAAGACGCGCTAAGTCGGCAACGCCAACGAGTCCGGCCTCATTACCTAGTTGGGCCGCGATAATTTGTGGATAGGGATGCTTTCCGGCAAATGGCATAGTCCGTTCAAGGGCTTCACGGGCCGGCTTTAATAAAATCTCGCCCGCACCGATTACTCCCCCGCCAATGACAACGCAGGCCGGATCCAAAATTACTGACAGCGATGCGATTCCAGCGCCAAGCCACTGACCCGTCGTATTAAAGGCTGCGAGAGCTACTGGATCACCATCGCGAGCCGCCTCTGTTATTGCCGAACCCGTTAGGCCTTCAATAGTGCCATCACCTCGTGATAATAAATTTCGCGCAATCTCTGGGCTGGCATTAATTGATTCGCGCGCATGGCGCAGAAGAGCATTACCAGATGCATACTGTTCAAAACATCCGCGCGCACCGCACCCACATAAATGACCATCGGGTACTACTCGTATGTGACCAAACTCCGCTGCAATTCCAAATGCACCTCGGTAGAGGGCGCCATTTACAACTATCCCTCCACCAATTCCGGTACCAACGGTCAGCATCATCATGTGATCTTGATTTTGACCTGCACCAAACTTCGCCTCACCCCAAGCCGCAGCATTGGCATCATTTTCGATTATGACAGGTAGTCCAATTAGAGTTGTAAGTTCATCATCTAAATTCACGCCATTCCAGTCGGCGATATTGGGAGTTGCAAGCATCGTTTTTCTATCCGATGAAACAAATCCAGCAGCCGAAACACCAACGGATTCAACTCTGTGAAGCGAGAATAACTCTTTGGCGACATCGGCAATTGTTTGAGTGAGAGCTTTGCCGCCTTGGCGCGGTGTATCTTTTCTAGATTTAGCTAAAACTTTGCCGGATTCATCAACAACTCCGCCTAGGACCTTGGTTCCACCAACATCAATACCAATCGTAAGGGCCATAACTCGTGATTAGTCTTCTAGAGCTTTTTTAAGTTGGGATAGCGCCTGATCGATAGTTGTCTTCTCGGCCTTCTGTCGCATCATCGCTGGAATTGGCATCGAGAGTGAAACAGTTAATTCGTAGGTAATCGATGTCGTATCTTCATCGATACTTTTAATAATGTAGGCACCATCCATACCAGTTAATAAATCGGCATCATCGAGTGAAAAGCTCAATCGCTGTGGCGCCTCGCTCCAGTCGTAATCTAAAATCACTCGATCCTTCATCATCCCTGCATCAATTGTCATTTTGACCTTAGTGATGCGGCCCTGATCGTCGCGGGCTATTGCTTCAACTGCCTTAATCGAGGAGGACCATTCTGGGTACTTTTCGAGCGCAAATAGCGCCTCTGTGACTGCAGCTAATGGGGCATCGATGGTTACTGTCGAACTACTGGAATCGCTCATGGCTTAAGGTTACCCCTCTTCCCTATTTATTAAATCAGGCACTAGCGTTAGCGCCATGAATGAAGCCACTTCACCAGCCCTAGTCCCTGCAGCCACTGCCGGAAACTTGACGAATTTAATTGCAGAACGCGCGTGGTTTGAACCCGAGCGCATTGTGATGTCACGTCCTCTCGGTGATGGCTGGCAGGCCGTCACTGCTAAAGAGGCAGAGGCCCAAGTACGCGAGACGGCAAAGGGATTAATTGCAGCTGGCATTCAAATTGGAGATCGCGTTGCAATTATGTCGCGTACGCGTTACGAGTGGACGATTTTGGATTTTGCGATTTGGTTTGCAGGAGGTGTTGTTGTTCCCGTCTATGACACATCTTCGGCAGAGCAGATAGATTGGATTTTAAATGATGCTGCTCCGGTTGGAATAATCGTTGAGACCACAGCACTTAAAGAATTAGTTGAAACAGTACGGCCTTCCCATACGAAGCACGTATGGAGTATGTCTGAAGATGTCTTGTCGGTTCTAAAGAGCGCTGGTGCACATGTTAGTGATGATGAAATCGATCGTCGTCGTACTTCATTAGTGCCTGACACACTTGCAACAATTATTTATACATCTGGAACAACTGGAAAATCCAAAGGTGTCGAGCTCACACACGGTAATTTCTTAGCGGAATGCGGAAACGTTGTACAAGGTGCTGCCGATCTATTCTTAAAACCCGGTGGATCTACGCTTCTATTTTTGCCAGTTGCCCACGTCTTTGGTCGCATGGTTGAAATTGGTGCAATTGCCGCTGGTCTTCACTTAGCCCACTGTGGCGATCCTGCTACTCGACTTCCAATTGATCTGGCATCTTTTAAACCAACATTTGTTTTAGCCGTTCCGCGAATTTTTGAGAAGATTTATAATGGCGCAGAGGCTCGTGCCCAAGCCGCTGGCAAAGGAAAAATATTCGAGAAAGCTGCCAATGTTGCGATCGCTTACTCGCAAAGTCTGGATGGAAAACGAACTTCGCCCGTGCTTGCCCTTAAACACAAACTCTTTGACAAACTGGTCTACTCAAAGATTCGCGCTGGAATGGGCGGTCGAGTTGAAGCGGCAATCTCTGGAGGTGCACCTCTAGGTACTCGACTTGGCCACTTCTACCGTGGCGCCGGAATAACTATTTTGGAGGGTTACGGTCTGACTGAAACAACGGCAGGTGCAACTCTGAATTTGAGCAAAGCCCTTCGCGTTGGCTCTGTCGGTCGTCCAGTACCTGGAACATCTATCAAGATCGCCGACGATGGAGAGGTCCTCATCCGAGGTCCAATCGTAATGCGCGGTTATTGGAATAATAAAGCCGCCGATGAAGAGGTATTTACTTCAGATCGTTGGTTTAAGACTGGCGATCTTGGAAAATTAGATGACGAGGGATTTCTCTTTATCGTTGGCCGTAAAAAAGAATTAATCGTTACAGCTGGTGGCAAGAATGTGGCACCAGCAGTTCTAGAAGATCGCTTGCGCGCCAATGCCCTTGTTAGTCAATGTATGGTCGTTGGGGACAATCAACCATTTATCGCTGCATTAATTACCATTGATCAAGATGCTTTGAAACCCTGGGTTGCCAGTCACAAAAAAGAGGGCGCATCCATGCAGGATTTGGCTAACGACCCTGATTTAATTTCGGCCATACAACTAGCAGTCGATGATGCCAACAAGGCCGTTAGCAAGGCAGAGTCAATCCGTAAATTTGTTATTTTGCCTACGGATTTCACGATCGCCGGTGGGCACTTAACGCCAAAGCTCTCCCTTAAGCGACATGTAGTTGCCAAAGAGTTTGCTAAAGAGATTGAGCAACTCTTTACTAAGTGAAAAAATGTGAGCGCCAATGAGCGAGTCAAGCTCGCACAAGAGTTACATGACGGCATCGCTCAAGACCTTGTAGGTCTTGGCTACTCAATTGATTCTTTAGTTGCAACTTCTGGAACGCCCAATGAAATTCGCGCCGAGCTTCGTTCGCTGCGTTTTGGCGTCAGCGACCTAATAGATAAAGTGCGCCACGAGATATTCGATCTCCGAATCCACGCATTGACGCACATGTCAGAATCTCCACCTAGTGGCTCCAAAACCTTTGAACTAGAACGTATCTTCGCCGAACTAGTCCGAAATGTTCAGGCGCACTCCCAAGCAACGTCGCTAACTCTGAGCGTTAAAGACAATGGCCTCGGCGGTGCCTTGGAAAAATCTGGACATCATGGGCTCACTGGAGTTACCGAACGCGTTCATGGGTTAGGTGGATCTATCTCTATCGATTCCAGTGAGGTGGGCACTCACGTCTTAATCACTGTGCCACTGGAACTGCCATGACTCGCGTAGTAATTATCGATGATCACGCCGTCGTGCGTGAGGGTTTGAAAGCGGCGCTTAACGCCCATGGGTATGAAGTATGCGCAGAGGCCGCCTCTCAAGCGCAGGCTCGCGCACTGATAGCACATGTGAATCCCGATGTGATTGTTGTTGACTTGAATCTTCCAGATGGCACCGGCTTTGATGTGATTTCATGGGCGCGGGGAATTTCTAAAACTATTGGAATAGTTGTGCTGACTCTCAACGATACAGATTCACATTTAATTGCCGCAATGGATGCCGGAGCAAGTGCTTACATTTTAAAGAGCGCGCCGATGAGCGATTTAATCGCCGCAATCGACTTTTCAACGCATTCACCCCTGAGTTTTAGCGCTAGAGGCTTGTCCCAAGCCATCGCTAACCGCAGAGAGAGTTTTCACTTAACTGCGCGTGAGTTTGATGTTCTAGGTCTATTACCAAGTGGGGCATCCACAAAGGATATTGCGCAAGCGTTATTTTTATCGCAAGCCACAATAAAGACACATTTAGCATCAATTTTTAGAAAATTAGAGGTAACAAACCGTACCGCCGCTGTGAACAAAGCCAGAACTCATAATTTAGTAACTGAGTAGTTTTTTAAACTCTTCGGCCCATATTTCCCAACGCCATTTATCAACAATCCACTCCCGTCCAGCACGACCCATTGCCGATGCTCGCGCTGGATCCTTCAGCAAGTTAATTATTTCAACTGCAATCGCGGCATTATCTAAGCCATCTACAACAACGCCAGTAACTCCGTCGAGAACGGCGTCGGGAGCACCGCCTGATGCTCCGGCAATGACTGGGAGTCCGCACGCACTGGCCTCAAGATAAACGATTCCAAGACCCTCAACTTCAAGGCCGAGAAAACGCGAACGAGATGGCATCGCAAAAACATCACCAACACAAAAATATGTGGGCAGATCCTCATATTGAATTCGACCTATAAAAGTTACGCAATCGTGAAGGGATAACTTCTCCACTAAATCCATTAAGTGTTTTCGGTAAGGACCTTCTCCAACTAATACCAGGTGGGCGTTTGGAACTTCATTCACCACGGCCGTCATCGATTCAATCAGATGATCTTGACCTTTACGATGTACCAGACGGCCAACCGAGACAATTACTTTCTTTTTCTCCAACCCAAGCGATGCACGCAGCGAGCTCGAGTCAACCGGGGCAAAATGTTCGATATCAATTCCTGGGGCAATTTTGACCATTGCTTGCGCAGCTTTGGTAGTGAGAGCTTTTGAAATCGCACCTCTAGTGAACTCCCCGAGATATGTAAGAGCATCGGTTGTGGCGCCGATTCTGCGCATAATGAGTGAAAAAGGAAAGAGCGCAGACCACCACACCTCATGGCCATGAGTCAGAGCGATAATTCGTGTGGCTCCTGCTCGTCGGAGCGAAGATGCCATAAATGCAAGCGGTGCCGCCGCACCAAATGCAATAATTTCCATCTGCGCAGATTTAACAACTTGTGCAACGGCGCGAGTAACTCGCGGAGTCGGTAGGAGAATCGTAGATTTATCGCGAATCACCTGAACGCCGTAATTAGCTAACCAGGCCGCATCATATTCGCGAGTGTCACCTTGGGCCGATGTATAAACGGTTACTAAGGAGTGTGGCAAGCGTTCAATCAGGCCAATAATAAATGTTTCGATTCCGCCTGCGCGAGGACCAAAATCATTTGTCACAAATAGAATTTTTTTAGAAACGGCGGGCACCTGCAAATTTTTTGTATCCCATATTCAAATCTCCGACTTTTACGCGAGCACCTGAATGCGGTGCATGCACCATTCGACCGCCACCCATGTAAATGCCAACATGAGAAATAGGATTTCCAAAGAAAATTAAGTCACCGGGTTTGAGTGACTTGTACGAGACTGCCCTTCCGAATCGTGCTTGAGCTGCAGCCGAGTGCGGAAGTGAAACTCCTGCCGCTCCAAATGCGCGCATTGTTAAACCAGAACAATCCCAAGTGGTTAAACCAGCTGCGCCAAAGACATAGCGATCGCCGATCTGTTTAAGGGCATATTTGAGGGCAATTCCGGCGCGACCAGAAACTCCGCTTGCACTCCTTGCGGCAACAAGTGAAGATGCTTGATCTGCCTTTTCCCTTGCAGCTGCTAGTTTTGCCAAACGCTCCCGATCGACCTTCTTCAACTTCGACAAAATCAATTGAGCTTCTTTTAACTTTGATTGGGCAAGTGCGGATTGAGCTGCAAATCTTTTTTGTGCCGCTGTTACAAGGGCGACCTTGTCATTTACGACCAAAGTTGTCGCATTTAGGCGTTGTTGAGCGGTTTTGAATTTTCGTAATTGAGTTGATTTGCCACGAGTAAATGACTCCAAAACTCCAGCCGATGATAAATAAAGCGTTGGATCACTCGAAAATAGAAGTTGCAAACCTTGGCTTAAACTTCCGGCTTTGTACTGCTCGACGGCAATTGAACCTAAAGTCTTTTGCAGTGCCGAAACAGTTGCACCCTGGACTTGGGCTTGCGCCTTTATTCCATTGAGCGTCTTGGTTAAAAGCCCCAAGGAGACTTTGGCCTCTTGGGCACCTTCTGCAGCCGTTGTTGCATCCACTTGCAAAGCCAAGACTTTGGCCTGAACTTGAGCTAAGGATTCGGCCGCTTGAGCCTCGGTCGAGGCTGACAAGAGTCCAAGGGCTACCGCAAGTGAGAGCGTCAGACCGGCACGTTTGAGAGACGACATAACCCACAGGCTAACTACCTTTAGGAGTTGAGCTCAACTTCTAAGGGCTAGATGAGCCTGAGAATCCACCTTGAAACTGGGATGCTTGCGCCATGAGCACAGCAGCCAGCCTAGTTGTGGGCTCTGATGGATCAACCATCAAACGGGGAAGCTCACGGGGCGTTAGCACCCCGGCAGATCGCTCACTATTCCTACAACGTCGAGCTTTAGCCGATGTCATCATTATTGGCGGAAATACTGCGCGCACCGAACCGTATGCCCATACCCCGGTTCCACTCGTTGTGATTTCGCGTGGGCTTGAAAATCCGCTCACTGCAAACCCCAATGCGCATATCTGGAATACAACACCCGCGCAATCCCTTTCACGCGCGCGCGATGCCTTTGGCTCTAATATTCTAATTGAAGCGGGTCCAGCGATAATTTTCGAGCTTCTTAACGACAAGCTAATCGATGATTTGTACCTCAGCGTTACACCCGAGATCGAGGGCGAAAATCCGATTGATTGGAGAGCACTCCTTTCATTTTTTCCCCAAATACAAAAGAGCGAGGTTGAAGGAACTCTGTTCTTCCATGCCCATCATTAAAAAGCTGAAATCAAAGCCACTCCGCTGACAGCTAAAACAACTCCCACATATTGAATTGTATGTAAACGTTCATGCAGGAGTTTAAAGGCAAAGATCGCTGTAGCTATTGGATACATCGAACCCAAAACCATTGCAACCGGAACTGAACCTCTTGCACAAGCGATGCCTAACAATAGATTTGCAGAAAAATCTGCTACTCCTATAAAGATTAAGCTAGGGTACTCATTACCTACAAAGCCGCCTAGGCTGCGAGCACGAATCGCTATAGCGATCGTTACAACAAGAGTCGCTACACGCATGGTAACCATAGTCATCAGTGGATTTGATTTGGATCCAATCGAGATAAAAGTCATTGCAACGCCAAAACTCAAAGCGGCACACAATGCTAATAACAGCGGTCGCAATGGCAGACCATTAGATAGTTCAGGTCCGCTAGCACAAAAAGCGCCAACGAGTGCGAGAGCAATTCCAATTGATGTTATGAGAGAAAGAGATGCGCCATGTAGCAATGAATAAGCCAACGGAATTACTGCACCCATTGCGCTGATAGGAGAGACAACTCCCATGCTTCCAGAGGCAAGACCTGTGTATAAACAAACCAGACCCACATAACCAGAAAGCCCAGCACCAATTCCTGAAATAAAATAACCATGTGTACTCAATGTTGGTGCATGCCATCCACTAGACACGGCGATTACGATAATTCCAAACAAGAGTCCAATAACTTGAGAGAAACCTAGAACGGAAATCGGTACATGTTTCTTACTCAATCGCCCACCCTCAAAATCGGCGCTACCCCATAAGAGGCTAGAAATGAGTGCTATGAGGGATACCATGCGTGCAAGGCTACCGCCCTGCCTCCCTAGAAATTCCATTTCAATTATTACGCTACAGGTATGGACGCCGGCGCTTTCGCACGATTATTAGATCAACTTCGCACATTTACTCCGCGTGCCGAAGTTGTTCTCGAGGAAGTCCCCGCTCCACAAAAATTGGCAACATATGCCTTTGCATTTTCCGCCGATGTTAGCAATGGTAAAAATGGCGACGAGGAAGAAGAGTTGGCATCTGGCCGTTTTGTTCTACTTCACGAACCTGGAGGCCAAGAGACATGGGAGGGCGAGTTTCGATGCGTGACTTTTATGCGCTCCGATGTTGATTCCGCCATGGCCGAGGATCCGCTGCTCCCAGAGGTGGGTTGGGGTTGGTTCTTATCCTCACTCGATAGCGCGGGATGTGTTTTTGCCGCACCTAGTGGAACGGTTACCCGCATCTCGAGTGCATCTTTTGGAAAACTCTCACCTCGTAACGATCAATCAGAGATTGAAATCCGCGCATCGTGGACACCAATTATTTCCGAACCGGCAGAGCTCTTAAAACATATTGCGGGTTGGTGTACTTTAATTTCAGAAGTTGCTGGCCTAGAGGAAATTCCTGACGGCGTTTCTGCAATTACACGGGCTCGATAGTTAGTTGCATGGAGGAAGTCACTCAAGCAGTCCCATTGCTCACGCCCTCAGGCGGGACTCCACCAGTCATTGCCACTGAGGCTGCACTTACATCTGCAATTGCCGAACTTAGAGCGGGAACGGGGCCATTTGCCGTCGATGCCGAACGCGCATCAGGTTTTCGCTATAGCGCCCGGGCATATTTAATTCAAATAAAACGCCTTGGTGGTGGTTTGCATTTAATCGATCCAATTGCCTTTGGCCCGGGGCACGAGTTGTTTGTCGAATTAAACGAACTTCTCAACACCGATGAAGTTATTTTGCACGCAAGTACTCAAGATCTGCCCTGCCTTCGCGAATTAGGAATTAACCCCTCGCATCTTTTTGATACCGAACTTGGTGGTCGCATTGCAGGTCTACCTCGAGTGGGCCTTGGTCCGCTTTTGGAATCTCTCATGGGTGTAACTCTTGCAAAAGAACATAGCGCCGCAGATTGGTCAACACGCCCCTTGCCGCAAGAATGGCTGACGTATGCCGCCCTTGACGTTGAACTATTAGTTGAACTTCGTGATGCGATGTATGGAATTCTAAATTCCACTGGAAAGTTACAGTGGGCAGAGCAAGAGTTCGCTTCGATTCTCAAAGCGCCACCTGCACCGCCGCGCATTGATCCCTGGCGTCGTACATCTGGAATGCACAAAATAAAGCGTCGCGATCAATTAGCTATCATCCGCGAGCTCTGGACAACACGGGATGCAATCGCCTCTGCTGCCGACATTGCAGGTGGAAAACTTCTCAATGACTCTGCAATCATTGAACTCTCGCTAAGTGCGCCTAAGACGAAGAAGGAGTTTGAAAAAGCTCTACGGCCGCTTGGTCTACGCGCGCGTTGGTTGGAAAACTATGAAACCTGGTTGGCTGCAATCGCCCGTGCAGTTGCGATGAATGAAGATCAATGGCCACCAGTTCGTACAAATACCGATAATTTGCCACCCATTAAATTGTGGCGTGATAAATTCCCCGAAAAGTTTGCCCCCCTTTCTCATGCGCGAGCCCTCATTGAGGCCATTGCAACTGCCAACTCCATTCCCATTGAGAATTTAATTTCGCCGGAGAGCATTCGCCGCATCTGCTGGTCTCCCCCTGCGCAATCCACCCAGACGCGGGATGAGCCGGCAGTGCGCAGTGCCTTAGCTTCCCTCGGAGCGCGCCCTTGGCAGATCGATTTAACCGCTGGCGCCTTGGCCGATGCTCTACTGGAGCGCGAACCGCTCATTATCGCCGAACCCGAGGAAGCGTTAGAGATTGTGGCCGAAAGCACGCCTGAGATTGAGTGAATTACGCAACGAAAGAGTTGCGTAATTCATCCGCGTACTTTAGATTTTGCACATGCTTAGCTCCTTCATCATCGCCTTGCGAGAGGGTCTAGAAGCCGCCCTCATCGTCGGCATCTTGATCGCCTTTATTAGCAAAAGCGGAAAATCTCATCTTGCGCGCTATATCTGGATCGGCGTTGGAGCGGCAATCGCGCTGAGCCTTGGCCTGGGCGCACTCTTGAATTTTACTTCGGCTGAATTGACGCCTAAAGGTGAAACTATTTTTGCGGGGACCACATCGCTTTTAGCTGTCGTTGTTGTTACCTGGATGGTTTTCTGGATGAAGCGAACTGCCCGGCATCTTCGTCGTGAATTGGGCGGAAAAGTTGATCAAGCCATGCTGGCAGGGCCTTTAGCCCTTGCTGGGGCAGCTTTTTTTGCCGTTGTCCGCGAAGGTTTAGAGACTTCACTATTTGTTTATGCAAACTTTAAAAGCGTTGCTCACCCACTTGATTCAGCCCTTGGATTAATCGCGGGCTTTGGTATTGCCATTGCTTTGGGCTATTTGATTTATAAGAGTTCAATTAACTTGAACTTGTCGCTCTTTTTCAAGTACACCGGAATCGCGTTAATCATTGTGGCCGCTGGAGTTCTCTCTTACGGCCTACGTGAGTTCCAGGATTTAGGGATTGTGCCGGGTGCTCATCTGATTGCTTGGGATGTAACCTCAGTGATCGGTAAGGACTCGATTGCAGGTGCACTCCTGACTGGCACTATTGGCTTTGATACGACCACCACATGGCTCCAGTTCGGCGTCTATGCCGCTTATTTAGTGGCCGTCTTAACGCCTTATTTGAGCAAGGGCCGGCAAAAGAGTTTAATTAGCGCGTAGGTGCCGACTGTCCGAAATTCATACTGACGGGTAACATAACTCCATACCGCTTAGCGAAGGATTTTATATGTCACGTTCAGTAGTTCTAGTCGATGCCGTTCGTACTCCATTTGGAAAGGCCGGCAGTTTATATGCAGGCACTCGAGCCGATGACCTTATGGTTCGTGCAATCCGCGGACTTTTAGATCGCAATCCTTTAGTTGATAGAAGTTCCATCGATGACGTTGCTATTGCCGCTGCCACGCAAACTGGTGATCAAGGTATGAACATCGGTCGCAGTGCTGCATTGTTATCTGGTCTGCCAAATACCGTACCTGGATATTCCATTGATCGCTGGTGTGCGGGTGCACTCACTGCAGTAACAACTATTGCAGGTGCAATCGCATTTGGAACTAATGACATTGCAATCGCTGGCGGGGTTGAACATATGGGTAACCATCCAATTGGTGAAGGTTTAGATCCAAACCCACGTTTCTTAGCTGAGCGAATCGTTGAACAAGATGCATTAGCGATGGGTGCAACGGCTGAACGTTTGCATGATCGCTTCCCAACCATTACAAAACTTCGTGCAGATACGTATGCACTCAACTCGCAGTTAAAAACCGCCAAAGCATATGCCGGCGGACTTATTCAACGCGACTTAATTCCAACGGCCGCTCGTAGCGCCGAACTCGGATGGGGAATTGCAACAGTTGATGAACCACCGCGTCCGGCTACAACACTGGAAGGACTAAGCGGACTTAAGACTCCTTTTCGTCCAGCGGGCCGTGTAACAGCTGGAAACTCTTCTGGATTAAATGACGGAGCGACTGCAGCTCTACTAGCTAGTGAAGACAAAGCCATTGAACTCGGTTTAACTATCAAAGCACGTTTAGTTACTTTTGCCTTTGCTGGCGTTGAACCAGAGGTCATGGGTTATGGACCCGTACCTGCAACTATTAAAGCCCTTAAGCAGGCGGGTTTAACGATCGCCGATATCGGCCTCTTCGAAATTAATGAAGCCTTTGCGGTACAAGTTTTAGCTTTCCTAGAGCACTTCGGAATTGCCGATGACGATGCCCGAGTTAATCCATTTGGTGGAGCTATTGCAGTTGGCCATCCATTGGCCTCATCTGGTGTGCGTTTAATGCTCAACTTAGCGCGCAGTTTCGAAGACCATCCCGAGGTTCGTTATGGAATAACCACCATGTGTATTGGCCTTGGAATGGGTGGAACGGTTATTTGGGAAAACCCACATTTTAAAGGAGCGGTGAAGTAAATGACGACCGAAATTAAATTGCCAGAGGGTGCACCCGAAGAGGTAATAACTCTTGCCCTTGTCCGCGATGTTGATTTAACCGCTTTTGGTGGCAGTGGATCAATGGCCCTGATTACTCTAGATAACGGCCAAGATCATAATCGTCCTAATACTTTCGGTCCGGCATCTCTTGCATCATTGAATGCGGCAATAACGGAGGCAATCTCGCGCAAGCCGGCAGCAATCGCAATAACGGGAAAACCATTTATTTTTGCAGCTGGTGCAGATTTATCTGCCTTGGCATATATACAAAACCGTAACCAATCCCTGGCAATCGGGAAATTGGGTCACGATGTTTTTCGCCGCTTCGATGAGTGTGGCATTCCAACTTTTGCATTTGTTAACGGCTTAGCCCTTGGTGGCGGGCTTGAAGTTGCCCTGCACTGCAAGTATCGAACAGTGGCAAGTACGGCATTCACAGCACTTCCGGAAGTATTTTTGGGATTAGTTCCAGGCTGGGGCGGTGCAACAATTCTGCCTAAACTGATCGGGCCAGAGCGTGCAGTACAAGTAATCATGCTCAATGCCCTTAACAACAATACGATGATGAAGGCCAAAGATTCACTCAAACTCGGCGTCGTTGATGCAGTTTTTGAACCCGCAGATTTTATTGAACGCTCGATTGCTTTTGCAGTATCAGTTCTAAATGGCGCCACAAAAATAGAGCGTAAGGATTACAGCACGGATCCCGCTTGGGAAAGTGCGCTTGCAACTGGACGAGCTGCCGCGCTTAAGAAATACGGCGGGGCAGAGATTGCGTCTCCAATGAGAGCCCTCGAGCTCATAGCCGCAGCAAAAAGCAATACACGAGGCGCCGGCTTTGATGCCGAAGATCAAGTTCTTGCCGATTTAACAATGAGTGATCCACTGCGAGCTTCGCTATATGCCTTTAATCTCATTCAAAAAAAGCGTAAAAAAGTTGAAGGGGCACCAAAGCCCGCCCTTGCCCGAAAAGTTACCAAGGTAGGCGTAGTTGGTGCGGGATTAATGGCCTCACAATTAGCGCTTTTGTTTTTGAGAAATCTTAAATGCCCCGTTGTGATGACCGACATTGACCAAGCGCGTGCCGATAAAGGTGTCGCCTGGGTTAAGAGCGAGTTAGCAAAGTTAGTTGAAAAAAAGCGCATGAGCCCTGAGTCCGCTGGGCGTTTATCGCTTTTAATTTCCGGCTCTAGCGATCAAAGCGTCTTTGCCGGCTGCGATTTCATTATTGAGGCGATATTTGAAGAGCTCTCGCTCAAACAAGAGCTTTTCAAAAAATTGGAGACCATCATCTCCCCCGAATGCGTCCTAGCTACAAACACATCTTCTTTATCGGTTGAAAAGATGAGTCAAGGTTTGAAGCATCCTGAGCGCGTCGTTGGTTTTCACTTCTTCAATCCAGTTGCCGTCATGCCTTTACTCGAAGTTGCACGAACTAGCGCAACTGATGATGCAACAACGGCTACTGCGATTTCCGTTGGCAAAGAGTTAAAGAAGACCATGATTATCTGCAAAGACTCCCCTGGTTTTGTTGTTAACCGTCTTTTGACGCGATTCATGGGCGAAATTACCGATGCTGTTGATGAAGGCACACCACCCGCCGTTGCCGATAGCGCGATGAGCTCGATTGGTTTTCCTATGTCGCCATTTCAATTATTGGATTTAGTAGGACCGGGCGTTGGGCTCCATGTCTCCAAGACCTTGCACGATAACTTGGGACCCCGATATCGGATTTCACCAACCATGCAAGCAATGGTCGATCAAGGTGTTCGAAATTTCTATATTAAAAATGAAGATGGTTCAGTCGCAGCAAATCCTGCCGCCCTTTCCCTGATTCCAAAAGCAGATTCACCGTCGACTCCCGAGCAAGTTCGTACACGTGCACTCACAGCGTTAGCGACAGAGGCACGCATGATGCTCGATGAGGGCGTTGTGGCGACCGCTGCAGAGATTGATCTATGTATGTTGATGGGAGCAGGCTGGCCTATGCATCTTGGTGGAATCTTGCCGTACTTAGATCGCAGTGGAATTAGCGAGTCTGTGTGCGGTTCGCGCTTTCATCCGCTTGGGGTTGCATCTCTGCCTTAAAACTACTGCTCCACTCAACAACACTTCGCGCAATATTCTGAGCGGTAATTCCGATGTCGCTTAAAATCTCGCCGCGCTTTGAATGTTCGATGAACTCTAGAGGAACGCCGATTGAATGCAGTGGAACATGCACTCCAGCATCGCGAAACATCTCTGATATTGAACTAGCAATTCCACCATGGCGGATGCCATCTTCTAAAACAACGACACTTGTGTACCGCTCGGCCATTGCAACTAAGGATGCAGGAAGTGGCTTAACCCATCGTGGATCTATAACAGTGACGCCGACGCCCTCTCGGTAAGCCGCTGAAGCTGCTTCGACCGCAAGTGGTGCCATCGCGCCAACGCTAATCATTAAAACATCGGCACTCTCGCCGCGGTACAAGACATCTACTCCTTCGCGTCGCTCAAAAGCTGGAATATCAACGTGGACTGCACCTTTTGGAAAACGAAGCATGGATGGTGCATCGGAGATATCTACGGCCTCGCGCAAAAGTTCGCGCAACCGTGCGCCATCGCGCGGAGCAGCAACGTGCATTGTCGGTACAAGCCCGGTAAGAGCTAAATCCCAGATTCCATGGTGAGAAGGTCCATCATCGCCAGTTATTCCGGCTCGATCGAGAACAAAAGTAACTCCAGCATTGTGAAGGGCGACATCCAGTAAGAGTTGGTCAAAGGCACGGTTGAGAAAAGTTGAATACACGGCAATAACTGGGTGAAGGCCAGTAAATGCCATTCCAGCAGCACTGGTGACGGCATGCTGCTCTGCAATTCCTACATCCACTGTGCGATCAGGAAATCTCTTCTGAAATTCATCGAGTCCTGTAGGACCCAACATGGCTGCGGTGATTGCGACGATGTCACTGCGCTTTTTTCCAATTTCAACGAGTTCTGAGGAGAAAATCTTTGTCCAACTCTCACCATTTTTGGCTAGTGGTTCTCCAGTTTCGGGATCGACTATGCCAACGGCGTGAAATTTTTCCGCCTCGTCGGCCACTGCAGGTTTGTGGCCTCTACCTTTTTCAGTAATGGCATGAACTAAAATTGGAGCGTCATACTCTTTGGCTTGGTGCAAAGCACGCTCAAGGGCGGCGATATCGTGGCCATCAATTGGGCCCATATATTTCAAACCTAGATCTTCAAACATTCCTTGTGGGGCGATTATGTCCTTAATTCCCTTTTTAACGCCATGCAACGTGTCAAAAATCGGTCCGCCTACGACTGGAGTTTTCTGCAAAACATCTTTGCCCCAATCTAGAAATTTTTCATAGCCACTGGTAACTCGCAAAGTTGATAAATATGTCGCTACGCCACCAATAGTCGGTGAGTATGAACGTTCATTATCATTTATGACAATAATGAGATTTCGCTTTTGCGCAGTCGCAATATTATTAAGCGCCTCCCACGACATTCCACCAGTTAATGCGCCATCGCCAACAACTACAACAACATGGCGATCATCTTGGCCAAGCAAAGCAAAGCCACGTGATATTCCATCTCCCCATGAGAGCGCCGTTGATGCATGTGAATTTTCAATTACATCGTGCTCGCTTTCACGGCGGTTAGGATATCCAGAGATTCCTCCGCGTTGGCGAAGTTGATCAAAAGAATCGACGCGCCCAGTTAAAATCTTGTGAACGTAGGATTGATGTCCCGTATCAAATAGGACAACATCTTTAGGCGAGTCAAAAACTCGGTGGATCGCAATAGTTAATTCGACTACGCCAAGATTTGGCCCTAAGTGACCACCAGTTTTCGAAACTTTCTCAACGAGGAAAGTGCGAATTTCAGCGCTGAGTTCGACTAACTGGGCAGGTGTAAGGGCAGCTAAATCTGTAGGAGATTTAATCGCGCGGAGCATGGGGGATATTTTAGAGCTTTACGATGATAAGAGCGAGCGGAGGACGTACTGCATGATTCCGCCATGTCGATAGTAGTCAGCCTCACCTGGCGTATCGATGCGCACTACAGCGCTAAAACTCTTATCTCCAGCGGTAACGGTAAGTTCTTTAGGAACGCCACCACTATTAAGGGCAGTAATCCCAACAATTGAAAAACTTTCCGTTCCATCTAACCCAAGGGTAAGCGCACTTTGGCCATCTTTGAATTGAAGAGGTAGCACACCCATTCCAATTAAATTAGATCGGTGAATTCGCTCAAAGCTCTCAGCGATAACTGCTTTTACTCCAAGTAACGCGGTGCCTTTTGCTGCCCAGTCGCGTGATGAACCGGATCCATATTCTTTTCCAGCCAAAATTACTAAAGGAACACCTGCGCTTTGATAAGCCGCCGAAGCGTCATAAATCGTCGCTTGCTCGCCTTGATTTAAGAAATTGCGTGTGAAGCCACCTTCAACACCATCTAAAAGTAAATTCTTTAGGCGAATGTTTGCAAAAGTTCCACGAATCATCACTTCGTGATTGCCTCGACGGGAACCGTAGGAGTTAAAGTCTTTTCGATCGATACCGTGTTCGGCTAAATAAATACCGGCGGGTGAATCGGCCTTAATATTTCCTGCAGGTGAAATATGGTCGGTCGTAACTGAATCACCAAGAACTGCGAGTACTCGTGCGCCTGTGATATCAACGACCGGAGTTGGACTCTTTGGCATGTTATCAAAGTACGGCGGTTTACGAACATACGTAGATTTTGGATCCCATTCAAATGTTTTACCGCTTGGAGTTGCCAGAGATTTCCATCGATGATCGCCATCAAAAACCGATGCATAATCCTTTGTAAACATTGCCGATGAAATTGAACTGTCAATTACGCTTTGAATCTCTTGTGGGGTTGGCCAGATATCCTTCAAATAAACTGGCTTTCCTGACAGATCATCTCCCAGCGAGTCTTTTTCAAAATCATGATCCATAGTTCCAGCAATTGCATAAGCAACGACCAAAGGAGGTGAGGCCAAGTAATTCATCTTTACATCCGGACTAATTCGTCCTTCGAAGTTTCGATTGCCAGAAAGCACGGCCGTAACAGCTAAATCGCCCTCATTGACAGCCTTACTAATTGCGATTGGCAGTGGTCCTGAATTACCAATACATGTAACGCAGCCGTAGCCAACTAAGTGAAAACCCAGGGCTTGCATGTACTGCGTTAAATCGGCGCGATCATAATAATCGGTGACGACCTTTGATCCTGGTGCAAGCGTAGTTTTGACCCACGGCTTAGATTTCAAACCCTTTTCAACGGCCTTTTTAGCGAGTAATGCGGCACCAATCATGACTGACGGGTTTGAGGTATTTGTACATGAAGTAATCGAGGCGATAACAACGTCGCCATTTTTAATTCGCGTATCCCCGGCGGCAACTTCACCGCGTGTTGTCTTGTCTGAAAAATAAGTTGGAAGAACTTTTGAGAACGCTTCCTTGGAATCTGAAAGCGAAATTCGATCTTGTGGGCGCTTGGGTCCCGAGATCGACGGAACAACGGTAGATAAATCGAGCTCTACTATCTGTGAGAAACGCGGAGCAATTGAGGGATCGTGCCACAAGCCTTGGGTTTTTGCGTATTTCTCAACTAAAGCAACTTGATCATCGCTTCGACCAGTTAAGCGTAGATAGCGGAGCGTCTCCTCATCAATTGGGAAAATCGCGCACGTTGATCCGTATTCCGGACTCATATTTCCGATTGTTGTGCGATTGGCCATTGGTACGGATACGACTCCTGGGCCAAAGAATTCAACAAATTTTCCAACAACGCCAACCTTGCGCAAAATTTCGGTAATTGTTAGCGCCATATCGGTTGCTGTGGTTCCGAGTGGAAGTTGACCAGTGAGCTTAAATCCTACGACTCGCGGAATTAACATCGAGACTGGCTGACCTAATAATGCGGCTTCGGCTTCAATTCCGCCAACGCCCCAGCCCAATACGCCAAGACCGTTAACCATTGTCGTATGTGAGTCGGTTCCAACAACGGTGTCTGGATATGCGCGGACCACACCATCAACTTCACGTGTCATCACGACGCGTGCCAAAAATTCAATGTTTACTTGATGAACAATTCCAGTTCCTGGTGGAACAACTTTGAACTCATCGAAGGCACTCTGTCCCCAGCGCAAGAATCGATAGCGCTCTTGATTTCGCTCGTATTCAATATCGGTATTCTTTTCGAAAGAATCCTTAGTTCCAAAAACGTCGGCAATAACTGAGTGATCGATTACAAGCTCGGCAGGAGCGAGCGGATTTACCTTTGATGCATCTCCCCCAAGTTCAACGATCGCCTCGCGCATTGTTGCAAGATCCACGACACATGGAACTCCAGTGAAATCCTGCATAACAACACGTCCAGGCGTGAACTGAATTTCGGTGTCCGGCTCAATGCTCGGATCCCAGTTGGCGAGGGAGGTGATATGAGATGCCGTGATGTTGGCGCCATCTTCAGTTCGCAAAAGGTTTTCTAAGAGGATTTTTAGGGAGAATGGAAGGTTCTGAGCGCCATCAATTGAGGAGATATCAAATATCTCAAAACTCTTACCCGCAACCTCTAAATTTTTCTTTGCGTTGAAAGAGTTTTTACTCATTATCTACCTCTCTAATACGGGCTAATAGAGGTCAATAATACTCAAACGGGCAGGTACAGCGCAACACACTCGACATGATGTGTCATTGGAAAGAGATCAAAAGCCCTTAATTTTACAAGTGAATAGCCCAGTTCAAAAAAGTAAGCAGTATCACGCGCAAGAGCGGCCGGATCGCATGCAACATATACAACTGCGCGAGGTTTTAATCGGACTATCTCTGCCACTACATTCTTGCTAGCGCCTTCGCGTGGAGGATCCAGTACGACTACATCGGCACTTGTGATTCGCGGAAGTAGTTTTCCAACATCACCCGTTGCAATCTTTACATTTGGGTATGCACCAAAATTTCGCGCCGCATCAGCAGTGGCACTCTTGCTTCCTTCAATCAAATCGACACTTCCACCATCACCAACAACATCTATCATCACGGAAGTAAAAAGACCTACACCTCCATAAAGATCTAAAACATGATCACCGGACTTTAGTTCTGCAAACTCTAAAACTACTTCGGTAAGTACTTGTGGCGCATCGATATGGCTTTGCCAAAATGAATTGCTACTAACCTCTAGAACTTTGTCTGCAACTTTCTCATGCAAAATTTGATTGCCTTCGGTGAGTCTGGCTTTGCCCTCACCGCGTGTAGGGGCAAGTGCAATACTTCGCTCGGCGGTATTTGAAACCGAAATTTCCACTCGAACGTCACCTTTCCAATTCCGTGCTGCAAGCTCTGGCATATCCATGCTTTCAACACTGATCAAGCAATTATCAATCGGAACGACGTTGTGGCTACGCGCTGCATAAAAGCCGAACTTTCCGTTGTGCGAGGTGGTAGCAATGGAGCGCGTTCGCCAGTGCAAAGGTTGAGAGACTTCCTCAACCTGCACCACCACTTCCTTTTTAGTAATCCTTAAGAATTGCTCAGCGATTACTTCAGCTTTGAGTGTGCGCTGACGAGAAAGTGAAATATGTTGGAAATCGCAGCCACCGCAACCTCCTGGATGGGCAAATGTGCACGGGGGTGATACGCGATCTGGTGAAGTTTCAAGGGTTTCAACTACATCGCCACGATTAAAGCTCGATCCAGTTGAAGTGATCACGATTCGAGCACGTTCCCCAGGAATGGCGTGACGGACGAAAAATACGGCGCCTTCGTGACGAGCTATGAAATGGCCGCCATGAGCAACTTTTTCGATATCTGCCTCGAAAATATCCCCGACCGACCAGCGCGCTGATTTAGTTGATGCCATAGATGTAAGTTTATGGGTGTAAGTTAATGCATATGCACGTAGTCATCATGGGTTGCGGTCGAGTCGGATCATCCCTCGCGACCGAACTTGAAGCCGCTGGGCATTCTGTAGCAATCATCGACCAAGCACGTGAGGCCTTCAGACGATTGGGTCCTGATTTTAAAGGAACCACCGTCACTGGAGTTGGTTTCGATCGCGATATTTTGCGTGAAGCTGGAATCGAGCGCGCAGATGCTTTTGCTGCAGTCAGCAATGGCGATAACTCAAATATTTTGGCTGCGCGCGTTGCCGGTGAAACTTTTGGCGTGAAGAATGTTGTTGCCAGAATTTATGATCCAGGCCGAGCTGAAATCTATCAGCGCCTTGGAATTCCAACGGTTGCAACAGTTCTCTGGGCTATGGATCAAATTCTTCGCCGCCTTCTACCTGAGGGTTCACGTTCAGAATGGCGCGATGCAAATACAACGGTTTCTCTCTGTGAGATGCATATGCATAATGATTGGTATGGTCGACAAATTTTGCTTATCGATGAATTAACATCTGCCCGCGTAGCCTTTATCACTCGCCTCGGCGTTGGAATGATTCCTAATGAACATACAGTGTTGCAGCAAGGTGACTTAGTCCATGTCATGGTCGCCGATGACCAGACTGCGATCGTTGAAAGCATTCTTGCGAATTCACCAGAGGGCGGGCGCTAATGAGAATTGCAATTGCCGGGGCTGGAAATGTCGGACGTGCAATAGCGCGCGAACTTCTTGATAATGGCCACCAAGTCTTGCTTATAGATAAAGATCCAAAGGCGCTCAAGCTCGAAAGCGTCCCTGATGCAGAGTGGTTAATGGCCGATGCGTGTGAAATCGCATCTTTGGATAAAGCGCATTTAAATAACTGTCAGGTTCTAGTTGCCGCCACCGGTGATGACAAGGCCAACCTTGTTACATCGCTGCTAGGTAAAACTGAATACGGCGTTCCACGTGTTGTTGCGCGAATTAACCATCCCAAAAATGAATGGCTTTTTGATTCATCATGGGGCGTCGATGTTGCAGTATCAACTCCGCGCATCATCTCCGCCCTTGTTGAAGAGGCCGTAAGCGTTGGCGATGTTGTACGACTCTTCTCATTTAAAAAAGGTGAGGCAAATCTAGTTGAGCTTACTTTGCCTGATGGTTCGGCCTGCGTTGGAAAAACTGTCGAGGAGATTGATTTGCCCGAGGACGTGGCTCTAGCTGCAATCGTGCGCGATGGACGGGTCATTACGAGTAAGTCTCATGAAGTATTTGCCGCCGGTGATGAACTCTTGTTTGTAGCATCAGCAAGTGCTGAGGAAAAGATTAAAGCCTGCTTTATCGCTTAATCAAGGGTTTTATGTACGGGTGGTGCCGTCTTGATGACTAGCCACGATAAATATGCCGCCGCAATAAATAACGGATAACCCATCGCTAAGTTAACGGTACCTAATAAATTGACGTTACCGCTTTTGTAAATAGGATATTGAACGAGAATTCGCAAAAAGAAAAGTGCGACCCAAATCCAACTTGCACGAATATAAACGCGCTTTCGCGCAGGATCATTACGCCAGAGGAAATTCTCACCCAATAACGGACCTAGAACTAAGCCCAATAACGGCCAGCCAACTATGTTGCCAATTAAATAAGCGCTGCCATATGCCAAATTTGTCAGAAGTTTTGGAATGTAGAAATCGGTGGCATGACCCGACTTGTGTGCAAAATAGGCACAAATCAGAACGCCAAATAATCCCGACAGTGCATGCTGAACTGTGTCCTTCATTGCAAGTCGAACAATTGCAAGCACACACGAAAGAATTACAGCTCCGATTATCGCATTTCTCAAATTGTGTTCCACATTGAAAACTATAAGAAAGACAATGGAAGGTAGACCTGAGTCGATAAGACCTTTCTTACCACCGAGTGCGGCCATGACTTTATCTCGATCTGCATTATGTTCGCTCATGAGCTCCCCGTCGATCCAAAACCACCTATACCGCGACCAGAACCAGGCAGCTGTGAAACTTCAACAAATTGCGCATGCTCTACGCGTTGGATCACTAATTGGGCGATGCGATCGCCTTTCTTAAATGAAGCGGGGGTCTTCGAATCGAGATTAATTAAGATGCAAGAAATCTCTCCGCGATAACCAGCATCGATAGTTCCAGGGGTATTGACCAAAGTAACCCCGTGCTTAATAGCTAAACCTGAACGAGGGTGAACTAGCGCCACATAACCATTGGGCAATGCGATCGATATTCCAGTTGGAACTAGTTGTCGCTCCCCTGGAGCTAGAGTGAAATCAATCGTCGTTGTTAAATCCGCGCCAGCATCGCCACCTTTTGCATATGTTGGCAGTGGCACCGATGGATCGATACGAGTAATCAAAACTTGAAGGCGCGGCATTTGGCTAGGGATTAATTTCGAAATCAGGATCTACAAAGGCCAATAATTCAGGACGCTTAGAGATTAACTCCAAATACTCTTTTGGTGCATTGTTTAAAAAGTGCTCCATCGGGACAATGACGTAGAGCGCAGCTGCTCGAAGAACAATTGGGCCATCAGGTGAGTTAAGTCGGCCCACCGCACTTGAATATACTTTGCGATTCACTTGACCGGTAATTTTGGCAGTGATGTGAAGCACCGAATTTATTGGCACTGGCTTTAAGAAATCAGTTTCAAGGCGAGCAGTAACTGCAGGTGCACGCATCAGCCACATTAATTTTCCAAGTGCCTCATCAAAAGCTAGAGACAGTATGCCTCCATGGGCTAAACCTGGGGCGCCTTGATGATTTTCAGTAACCGTAAACTGCGCCGTAATGTCTGCGCCTTCGCCAACGTAAGCAACTAAATGCAGACCCGTTGGGTGAAGCTCGCCACAACCAAAGCAATGACCAAAGTGCGATGGAATTTTAGTACCAGTTGCAGGAGCTTTGGGATGGCGCTCGGGAATAATCGCACCCTCGGGTGGAGTGGTGCTTGCGACGCGACTCATGTACCTAGAGTATCCGATAGCCTAACTCTCATGCGATATCGCGAAGTAGTACGAATGCCCCTCTGGCTTTTGATGATTATCTACTTCTTTCTTCTCACCCTCGTGCTCTCTATCTGGGCGGCGCTGGGTAATAATGCTGCGTTAGGAGCACTTATCGCTGTGAGCGCGCTATTACTCCTGATTGCCATTAAAACCGCATTGACCATAGAGGTTGATGAGAAAGAACTACGAGTAGGTAAAGCGCACATTGATTTCGAATTTTTAGGTTCGGCCGAGGCATTAAACAGCGAACAAGTTCGAAAATTGCGCACTCGTGATGCCGACCCTGCAGCTTTTCTTGGAATTCGTTTCTGGTCTTCAACTGGCGTTCGTGTACCAATAAATGATCCCCGCGATGCAACGCCTTACTGGTTAATTACAAGTAATAACTGCGAAGCTCTCGCGAAGATTCTAAATAAGAATTAGTTACACTCTTTACAAACAGCTTTTGCGCCTTCACCTTTTGCAAGTTGTGTAATGTGATGAACCAAGAAACAGCGTGAACAAGTAAATTCATCCTCTTGTTTTGGAACAACTCGAACCGCTAACTCTTCGCCAGAGAGATCTGCCCCTGGAAGTTCAAGCGTCTCTGCAGCTTCGGCTTCATCAACATCAATTTGTCCGGATTGAGCATCGACACGTTGGGCCTTTAACTCTTCTAACGACTCTTCGTGGAGTTCTTCATCAGTTTTTCTGGGTGTGTCGTAATCTGTTGCCACTGCTCTCACCTCGATTCTTTTCCTTGTAGTACTTGCCTGCGGGGGCATCATTACCTATAGCGCGCAGACTAGTTGTTATAACCCTCGGCGTGTCGGAGTTATTCCCCACTCACCTGGGCGATTTCTATCGCTTGGGCTAGCCCCCCGTCAACTCGAGCGTGAATTGCCGTTCCTTTCTCTACATACTCCTCGGAAAAGATTTCGCCGTTCTCATGGATGGCATGAATTAGGTCACCTCGGTTGTAAGGGATGATCGCTCTAATTTCAATGTTCGGTTTCGGTAATGTGCTCTCAATTGCATGAACAAGAGCATCAACACCAAAGCCCGTTCGAACTGAGAAAGCAAAACTATTGGGCTCTTTGCGCAAAATCTCCATGACGGTTTGCGGATCGGCGACGTCAACTTTATTGATTGCGATAATTTCAGGAATCTTTGATGCGCCGATTTCTTCAATAACTTGGCGCACTGCACGAATCTGTTCAAATGGATCTGGGTGCGATCCATCGACAACGTGAACAATGACATTTGCATCCTCGACCTCTTCTAGCGTCGATTTAAAGGCGTCGATGAGCTGATGCGGCAAGTGTCGAACAAAGCCAACCGTATCCGTCAGAGTGTAAACGCGACCATCACTGGTCTGTGATTTTCGAACTGTCGGATCAAGGGTTGCGAACAAGGCGTTTTCCACTAACACGCCGGCATTTGTTAATCGGTTAAGGAGTGAGGACTTACCCGCATTTGTATATCCAACAATTGCAACGGAGGGAATGTTAAATCTTTTGCGCTCTTGTCTTTTAGTATCACGCGAAGTCTTCATCGCGGCTAACTCTCCACGCAGTTTTGCCATCTTGTCACGAATACGTCGGCGATCAGTCTCAATCTTGGTCTCACCTGGGCCACGACCACCAATTCCGGCGCCACCTGCTGCGCGTCCACCCACTTGGCGTGAGAGTGAATCTCCCCAACCGCGAAGTCGAGGTAATAGATATGCAATCTGGGCAAGTTCTACTTGAGCCTTGCCCTCCTTACTTTTAGCGTGCTGGGCAAAAATATCTAAAATCAAGGCGGTTCGGTCGACGACCTTCACTTTAACTTTCTCTTCCAACTGCCGAAGTTGCGAAGGAGATAACTCGCCATCACAGATAACCGTATCTGCTCCCGTTGCAAGAACGACTTGACGCAACTCCTCTACTTTTCCGGAGCCAATATAAGTTGCCGGATCTGGTTTATCGCGACGTTGAATGAGTCCCTCTAATACTTCAGAGCCCGCAGTTTCAGCTAGCGCTTTGAGTTCAGCTAGTGAGTTCTCGGCCATCAATGAACTTCCCTCGGTCCAGACTCCAACTAAAACAACGCGTTCTAGTTGTAGTTGGCGATACTCGGCCTCGGAGATATCTTGAAGTTCGGTCGAAAAACCTTTAACTCGGCGAAGGGCATGGCGCTCTGATAATTCAAGCGTTGGATCTACTAACTCATCACTGGAATCGTATTCAGCGGCAACGCGTGCACTCTCACGCATAAGCGCTTCGAACTCATCACCGACCTCTTTATTAGTCAACTAAGTACTCCGAAATATCAACATCTTTAACTAAGACAGCTGGACCGATTAGTGTGGCGTTGGAGTGTGCATCGATTGAGACTTGCAGGCGGCCACCGGGCGGATTAATTACCCACGTCGATGGAAGGCGATCCTTAGTGTGCAACACAGCCGCTAGGGCAACTGCACATGTACCAGTCCCGCAGGACTTAGTCTCACGGCTTCCGCGCTCATAAACGCGCATAGATAGTTCATGCTCACCCGTTACTTCAACGAACTCAACGTTAACGCCCTCAGGATAAGACTCTCTAGGCAAAACTATTGGTGGCTCTTTCATGGGGCCAACTCCGCTTAAGTCATCGACGAAGACAACGGCATGAGGATTACCAACACTAATGTTGTAACCCTTCCACACTTGCGAATTAATCGAGGCCGTTATCTCTTCGCCCTCATTAACAACTTGACCCATATTTACTGAGATATCTCCAACCATCGGTACTCGCAAATGTTTAATCCCATCGCGCGTATTAATTGCAAAAATACCCTCTGACATGTGACCGCGCTCAACTAAATAACGGGCCATAACGCGGATCCCGTTGCCGCACATTTCAGCCAAAGATCCATCGGCATTTCGATAATCCATGAACCACTTTCCATCGCGTTTAATGATTTTAATTAAACCATCGGCGCCAACTCCGCTTTCACGATTACAGATTGCTGCAATTTGGGTAGGCGTTATCGCGATCTCGTCGCTTGGATCAAAAAGAAGAACGAAATCATTTTCAGTTCCGTGGCCATAAGAAGCAATCATCGACATTAGTTTAACTTCTTTAAGTGGGCTACAACCGTCTCAAATTTGGGTTGAACGGGAGAAATCCACGTAATGCGTTCATCTCTTGAAAACCATGTCTCTTGGCGGCGCGCATATTGACGCGTCGCACGTTTTGTATCTTCGCGTGCCTCATCTTCACTCATGAGAGTCTTTCTATAAGCGATTATCTGCGAATAGCCCAAAGCAAGTTGTGCCGTACGTCCCTTTGTTATTCCCTGGTCCAAGAGGTGGTCAACCTCTGCAACAAATCCCGCGTCCCACATGTGATCAACTCGGGCGCTTATCCGCACATCTAAACTCGCTCGATCCATTACTAAACCAAATTGTCTGGCATCTGGGTATCTCGAGCTAGCCTCGCGCGGAAGATTGGCAGTAAATGGCTTGCCAGTAATCGCAATTACTTCAAGGGCTCGAATTACTCGACGAGCATTAGCCCGATCGATTGCAATGGCAGCAGCTGGATCTAATTTTTCCAACCGCTCGAACAGGGCATTTAAGCCAATGTTCTCTAACTCTTTTTCAAGACTCTCTCGAACTACTGGGTCGGTATCTGGAAAGTTAAGCTCATCTAAAATCGATTTAATATATAGGCCTGTTCCTCCAACAACAATTGCGCGCTTGCCACGCGACTCAATATCGGTGATTGCTGAGCGCGCCGCGCTTTGATACCAAGCAACCGTGGAATCTTGGCTTACATCTAAAACATCGAGTAGATGATGCGTGACTCCTTCTCGCTCTTCAACTCTTAATTTGGCCGTGCCGATATCCATGCCGCGATAAATCTGCATCGAATCCGCATTCACGATTTCACCATCGAAGTGGTGTGCTAGGGCTATAGCTAACTCGCTCTTACCAGTTGCAGTGGCCCCGCAAACAACGATCACACTCATTTATTAACTGTCGGCATTCCAAGCATGGTGGAAGTCCGTGATACCTCTTTATTGCGCGCCTCATGTGCATCTCCGCCACGGGTTGAACGAACTGCGCCCGGTGTTCCAATTAAGTAGTGAGCTGAGCCTTCAGTGATAACAACTTCTACTTCATCCCCCGGCCGAGCAGTTATCGAGTTATCAAAGTGCACGAGACGAAAATCTTCACTGCGACCAGTTAAGCGCTCTTTTGCACTATCGCGGCGGCCTTCGTAATCGCCAACTAATACTTTGAAGTTTTTGCCAATGGCTTCTTGGTTAACTGACAGAGAGATTAGCTGCTGATGGTTGTGTAAGCGTGTGTACCTCTCGCCTACAACCTCTGGTGTGATTTGGTCAGGCATTGTCGCTGCCGGTGTTCCTGGACGAATTGAGTATTGATATGTATAGGCTGCCGCAAAGCGGGCTTGTGTACATAAATCTAACGTGGCTTGAAAATCGGCTTCGGTCTCACCAGGAAAACCTACGATGATGTCGGTCGTAATCGATGCATGTGGCATGGCAGTACGAACACGATCTAAGATTCCTAAATATCTATCTGTGCGATAAGAACGTCGCATTGACTGTAAAATTGCATTCGATCCTGATTGCAAAGGCATATGAAGATGTGGCATAACATTTGGCGTTTGCGCCATGGCATCAATAACATCGTCGGTGAAATCACGTGGATGTGGGGACATAAAACGAACACGCTCCAGGCCTTCGACTTTTCCACAATCCCGCAGTAAATTAGCAAAAGCATGGCGATCACCGAAATCAACCCCGTAGGCATTAACGTTTTGGCCGAGCAACGTAATTTCAATAACTCCTTGGTCTACAAGGGCGCGCACCTCAGCCAAAATCTCCTTGGCCCCACGGTCCTTTTCAATTCCACGCAAAGTCGGAACAATGCAAAAAGTGCAGGTGTTATTGCAGCCAACTGAGACTGAAACCCATGATGAGAAAGCTGACAAGCGTCTAGCCGGCAAAGTAGATGGAAAATGCTCCAAAGATTCAAGAATCTCAATTTGAGACTCCTCTTCTATCCGTGCGCGTTCCAACAGCACTGGAAGTGAGCCAACGTTATGAGTTCCAAAGACGACATCGACATATGGTGCCTTTTTCAAAATCGTGGCTTGGTCCTTTTGCGCTAAACACCCACCCACTGCAATCTGCATCAATGGGTTTAATTTCTTGATTGGTGCCAAAAAAGATAGGTTTCCATATAGTTTGTTGTCGGCATTTTCGCGAACTGCACATGTATTGAAAACTACGATGTCAGCCTGCTCGCCTTCGCTGACGGGGATATAACCAGCCTCATCAAGTAAGCCCGCAATACGCTCTGAGTCATGAACATTCATCTGACAGCCGTACGTTTCGACACTATAGGTACGGTTCATGTGCCTATCGTAGAGCCTTAATTAGAGGTCAATAACTTCAATCTCAAAGGTTGAACGGTTCACAACTGCGCAGTGATGATTATCTAGGCTCTTCCAACCCGGCTGGTTCCATCCGCTTGAGGCAAAGAGGACGCCTTCGGGGGTGGGCAAGTATTTAATCTCATAATAATCATCAGGGGCCCAGTCAGGCTTCTTTTGCGTGTTGTGCTCGCTCACAGTTACAAAGAAATCTCGGTTCATGAGCATGCAGTTCAAACTAGTTGTCTCTCCATGCTCTTTGATAATTTTCAAAGCGCTCTTAATACCTTCAACTAAACCAACTTTTTCAATCTGTGTCATCAATAAATAAAAATATCTCTCGCTATCGGTATCGCCGATAATAAGTGGGAGAAATTTTGGATCTATAAAAGGCGCAATCGCATCGGGCGGGAAAATCGAGCCATTGTGAATAAATGAATAGTCACCATACATAAATGGATGCGTATTGTTTTCGCTATTGGGTAAACCCTTTGTGGCCCAGCGAAGATGCAGGAGCGCTCCATCGGCAACATTTTTAGCGACAGTGTCATCGAATGTACTGCTTTGTGCCGCAGCCTCAACCTTTTTCTCGAGAAGAGTATGGTTGCCACTCTTATCAACGGTCGATAACCCCCAACCATCGCAATGTTGGGAGGAAAGCGCGACAAAATCCGAAAATTCATTTCCGACGAGCGCTGGAAATGAGGTTTTACTTGGCGACACGTAGCCCATTAGGCGGCACATTTTCGCTCAAACCCCTTCCGCTTAAGTCACACTATGAGGTAGAAATGCTACACCCCATAGTCTCAAGGAGGAGTACATCTTGACAATTTCAGATGCAGACGAAAAACGGTTAGCGGAATTAGGCTACAAACAGGAGCTGAACCGTACCTGGTCATCTTTTTCTAACTTCGCTATTTCATTTTCAATCATTTCAATCTTGGCTGGTTGCTTCACGACTTTTGCGCAAGCCTGGAATAACGGCGGTCCGGTTGCTATATCAATTGGTTGGCCGTTAATTTCAATATGTATTCTAATAATCGGATTCTGTATGTCAGAGCTAGCATCTGCTTACCCAACATCCGGCGGAATTTACTGGTGGGCTTCAAAGCTCGGCGGTCCTAAAGCTGGATTCTTTACTGGTTGGCTCAATTTGATCGGGCTCGTCTCAGTAACTGCCTCAGTCGGTTATGGCGTTACTGGTTTTATTAATGGCCTTATTGGTCTTTATTCACCAAGCTACTCAACTAGCTTCATGGGCGGCGACTACATAAAGCAGCAGTTTGTGCTCTTCTTGATAGTGATTGCATTTGCCACATTGGTCAATGTTTACAGTGGTCCTTTACTTTCAATGTTTAATAATATCTCTGTATGGTGGCACGTGTTTGGTACTCTCGGAATCGTTGGAATTTTGGTATTTGGCACAAGCAAGCACCAAACTTTGCACTGGATGTATACAACACACATCAATAACTCAGGTTTTAGCAATAACTCATATTGGTATTTCGTTTTGCCTTTGGGCTTCTTGCTTACTCAGTACACGATTACAGGCTTTGATGCCTCTGCTCACCTTTCCGAAGAGACCCATGATGCACATATGTCGGCAGCAAAGGGAATTTGGAAGTCAATTGCTTACTCAGCAGTCGGCGGATATATCCTGTTGATGGCATTCCTATATGTCGCAACTAACACCGATTACATTAGTTCTTTTGATCCTAAAGTTAATCCTTATGGCGGAGGTCAAATCATCGCCCTCCTCTACAGCGCCTTAGGTGGCGGCGCCTCATTTAAGATAATTATGTTGATCACAACAGTAGGTCAGATTTTTTGCGTAACGGCCTGCTTGACTTCATGTTCTCGTATGATGTTTGCCTTCTCACGTGATGGAGCGGTTCCAGGGGGAAATCTATGGAAGAAAGTCAACTCTCATCATGTCCCAGTCAACGCCGTCATGGCGTCGGCTATTGGCGGAATCGCAATGACTCTTCCAGCTCTTTGGAAGAGCCCGAGCGGTGCACCAACGGCATTTTATGCAGTTGTTTCGGTCTGTGTGATTTCCCTTTATCTCGCTTTCTTGATTCCAATTTATTTGCGACTCAAAGCTGGAGATTCATTCAAGGGTGGACAGTGGACGCTTGGATCTAAATACAAGTGGATGGGAACAATTGCAGTTGCAGAGATCGCAATTATCTCCGTCTACTTCATCCTTCCATTCTCACCAGCAGGAACTCCAGGTAATAAAGACTTTACGTGGACTGCAGTTAACTACGCTCCAATCATTACTGGTGGAGCGCTAATCATTCTCGCCGCTTGG